>Ga0268299_1002731_pt1 | contig 19257 bp, 13 predicted proteins | sample NOBtaG_FD_193484 | JGI IMG/M metagenome (GOLD analysis project Ga0268299, IMG submission 193484) | Activated sludge microbial communities from bioreactor in Nijmegen, Gelderland, Netherland - NOB reactor | ecosystem: Engineered > Bioreactor > Aerobic > Activated sludge | place: Netherlands...
TTGCAACTGAACCCGCCTCATTGGTTTGGCTGGCAAACCTGGCATCACTCGAACTTCATCAATTGCATAGCCGAAAACCTAACTTCGACAAACCCGATTATATGGTGTTTGACCTTGATCCACCAGAAGGCTATGACTTTAGAAAAGTAGTACCAATTGCCTTTCAACTAAAAGATTTTATTGAAACCTTTGGATATACGGCCTTCGCAAAAACTACCGGGGGTAAAGGCATTCATATTTGCTGCCCGTTGGAACCGACATTCGACTTCCACACAGTTTTTGAAGCAGCCCAGTTGATTGCGCAACCATTTGTTGATCGCCATTCGAACGACACCACACTTCACATCAAAAAAGAGGCGCGTAAAGGGCGGGTGTTGATTGACATTTACAGAATACGATCAGGGCAAAGCATTGTATCGCCCTATAGTTTGCGGGGAAGAATTGGCGCCCCCGTTTCCATGCCTTTGAAATGGGATGAGCTGAAGACACTAAAAAGTCCGGCTGAATATAACATTCGGACTGCCCTAGAAAAAGTTGTACACGATGGCGATGCCTGGGAAGGAATGGATGCATTTTCTGTTGAGCTTCATACCCATCGCAGGAAAAAAATTGCGAAGGAACTTCCCCCCAATAAAAAACATAAAACTCCGGCACAACTCGAGTCATATGAAAAGAAAAGAGACTTTAAAAAAACTTCCGAACCAACGGCACGAATAACCGAGGGGGGAGGCAATAATTTTGTCATCCATCGCCATCACGCTTCACATCTTCATTATGACTTAAGACTGGAACAAGATGGTGTACTAAAATCGTGGGCCGTTCCCAGAGGGCTTCCGCCATACCCGGGTGTGAAACGGTTAGCTGTTCAAACAGAAGATCATCCGATGAAATACCTGACCTTTGACGGAACGATTCCAAAAGGACAGTATGGTGGCGGAGAGATGTGGATTTACGCATTAGGAAAATATCAAATTACAAAAGACAAAAAAGACGGATTCTATTTCCGGCTAAGCAGTAAGGAGGTATCGGGCGAATACCGCATCTATCGAATCAAGCAAAAAGAATTTTTACTGGAGCGGGTTGATACCCCTCAGATAAATTATCTGAACGATGAAATTGAACCCATGCTCAGCGACAGCGCTGAAAAATTACCAAAAGGAGATGATTACATCTATGAAGTAAAGTGGGATGGAATCCGTGCCCTGATTTCACTGGAGGATGGACAGATACGAATCAGAACAAGAAATCAGAATGATGTGACAGCTAAATTTCCTGAGCTATTAGTTGCAGACAAAGCCTTTCGCGCCAATTGCGGATTGTTTGATGCTGAAATTGTTTGTTTGAACCGCCAGGGTAAGCCGGAATTTAAAAAGGTTATCAATCGACTGATGACTTCCGGTGAAACCAACATTCAGAAAATTGCTAAGTCGAGTCCCGTTTATTGCTACATTTTCGATTGCCTATATCTGGATGGCCGAAGTTTGGTAAATGATCCCCTCATTAAACGAAAGGAGTGGTTAAAAGACGCCATTAAGAAAGATACTCCTTATCGTGTAAGTGAATGGTTGGAGGATGGTGAATCACTGTTAGAAGCCGCACGAACGCACGAGTTGGAAGGAATTATGGCCAAACAAACTACCAGCAAATACTATTCGGGGAGGCGAAGTGATGCCTGGTTAAAAATTAAAATTCGCAACACAAGAGAATGTGTGCTAATCGGCTACAACTCAGGAAAAGGAAACAGAAGCACAACGTTTGGCGGATTGCATATTGCTGAGCGGGAGGGGGACCAACTCATTTACAGGGGTAAAGTAGGAACCGGGTTTGACGATGCAACGATTAAGGAAATCTTCAAAATGATCAAAGGCCTCAAAGAAATTAAGAAGCCGGTGCAAGGGAAAATTCTGGATGAAAAGATTTCGAAATGGGTTGAACCAAAATTGATGGTTGAAGTAAGCTATGCATCATTAACGCCCGATAAGAATTTTAGAGAGCCCGTGTTTGTGAGGCTGCGGCCTGATTTGTAACCCCATAGTTGGCATATTGCCAACTATTCATATCTTTGTTTGTGAACGTGCTTAAACGACAGGCCATACAAGCTTTTTGTAAGCGCCATGCAGATGCCAACACCGCGCTAAGTACATGGTTCACAGTTTGCAGAAAGGCAGAATGGAAATCATATCATGAACTGCAACTTGATTTCCCCGAGGCCTTTCCAGTGGGTGATAACAGGGTTGTATTTGACATCAAAGGGAATAGATACAGGGTTGTTGCAAGGGTTCTTTTTGCATTTAAGCAAATACAGATCAAATGGATTGGAACGCACAAGGAATATGATCGAATTGATGTTGTAAAAGTTAATGAGTATTAAAAATGAATAGCTGGAGTATTATACAAACCTCAAAGGAATACAACGAGGTAATGGATCGCATTGAAGTCTTATCTCAAAATCCGCCTTCTGCAAAGTCTGCTGAAGGCCGCGAACTCTTGTTGCTCGGCTATCTTGCCAACCAGTATGAGGAGCGTACATTTCCTATTGAACATCCTGATCCGATTGAAGCCATTCAAGTACGTATGAGTGATTTGGGACTTACAGTGCATGATTTACTAAGCGCCTTCGGTGACAAAGGAACTGCATCTAAAGTGCTCAGGAAAGAAAGGATGCTCTCATTAAACATGATCCGGGAATTATCCAACCGTCTTTCATTACCGGCAGAGCTGCTTATTCAGCCGGTTAGAACTAAAACAATAAAACCTAAAAAATTAATTGCCCAGGAACCTGCTATCCGATACGGTAAGAAAAAAGCAAAGCGAAAATAATACCGCTATTTGCAAATCTCTTCCTTAACAGATTTCTCCACTTTCATTCCCAATGCTTCAGCCTGTTTTATATCTGCACAGGCATCTGTATATGAGTTACTATAGTGCTTCGCCAGGGCACGATTCATGTACGCATAACTGTAATCAGGCTGATGTAAAATAGCAACGGTATAATCATCAATAGCGTCTTCAAACCGCTTTTGTTTAAGTAGCACATTGGCACGGTTTACCCAGGCGTTGGCAAAATTTTCCTTCAATTCAATTGCGTGTGTATAGTCACTAAATGCGCCTATCAAATCATTCATCTTTTCTTTCGCCATTCCTCGGTGTAGCCAAAGGTGCGGGTCCTGATTGTCAATCAGTAGCGCATACGTATAATCTTCCACTGCACCTTTGTAATTTCCGTTGGTTAGTCGATAATAACCACGTGCGATAAACGGATATTGAAGAGTGGAGTCTGAGAGGATAATGGCAGTGAGTTGGTCTTCCGTTTGATGGAATGAATTACCCTTTGCCTGAACAGCCATGTTATGCCTCGTAAGCGCATGTGTTGGATTTATGGAAAGTGCTTTTTGCGAGTCTTCATCTGCCGTAACATCATGGCAATTTCGTTTAGCCAGTGCACGGTTTGTATAATAATCGGGTTCTGTGGTATTTAATTGAATAGCAGTATCCAGGAAAGCAATCGCCTTACGGCAATTGTTAAGCCGCGTTTCAATCAGGCCGAGATAATTGTAAAGTTCAGACTTAATAGCACCCTGAACCGTCATGACCTTGTCGGTTCCGGTACCTTGCGCGGTTTGCCTGTAAAGTATTTTGTTTGTGTGGCCCGGAGGGAGCTTTTGAAGTTTCAGGAAATCCATTCGTGCCAGCTCATAGAGTTTGAATTTGTAACGAATTACCGCCAGACTAAACAGCGGGTCATACCAATCGGGGCGAAGTTCAACACAAATGGCATAATCGACCATTGCACCGTCCAGGTCATTCAACCGCTCCCGCACGTCTGCTCTGCTGGCATAAGCTTCCGCATCCAGAGGTAGTTCCTCAATACATTGGTTAAAAATCTGAAGCGCATCCCTATAATTTTCATTGTTCAGCAAGTCAACACCCCGCTCATATAGCTTTTCCTGGCGCAAAGAGCGTTGTGCAACCACAGGTTCAAGCATGGATGCCAAAATCATTAACATTAACAGGATAATCCGCGCTTTCAACATTATTCTCAATAACGACCGATCTGATTGTAAAGTTATTTCAATGATAATGGTTTGATAAATTCATTCATTATCAATAATTTAGATGTACCTATCTCATTTTTTAAACGAAGCATATATGAGAGCTATCTGGAAAGGTCATATTCGGTTTTCGCTGGTCACCATTCCGATCAGGATTTACAACGCCATTGACTCAGCACAAACCATCAGTTTTAACCTGCTTTCAAAGGAAGGCCATAACCCTGTATCGTACGAAAAGAAAGATAAGGTTACAGGAGAGCCTCTAAAAAACGAAGAAATTGTAAAAGGGTATCAGTATGAGCCCGGCCAGTTTGTAATTATTGAACAGGAAGATATCGAAAAAGTACGATTAAAAAGTACCAAGCTTATCGACATCGAAGGATTTGTTGATACAAAAGAGATTCATCCTGCACTATTTGAATCCCCATATTTTATCGGCCCGGATGGCGATGTGGCTGCAAAAACATACGGGTTGCTTTGCCATACCCTGAAGCACAGTGGAAGAGTGGGTGTTGGAAGGGTTGTGCTGCGCGATCGCGAAACCATTGTATTGCTGGCACCACACGAAAAAGGCATGATGATGCATCGTTTGCGTTTTCCGGATGAAGTGAAGAATGTAAATGAAGTACCGGGTTTACTGGAAGTATCTGTAGATAAAACTCAATTAAAACTTGCTAAAACCCTGGTTGACTCCATGTTAAAGCGATTCTCCGATATTGAAATGAAAGATCATTATACGATTGAGCTGAAGAAGATGATCGATGCCAAAATTGCGGGAAAAGAAATCGTTACCATTCAGGAGGAAGAACCTGAAGTGGTTGATATTATGACCGCCCTGAAGGCCAGCATTGAGAAGGCTAAGAAAAAGCCAATGGAGAAGGCGAAAGGCAAATCTGCTAAAGAAGCCAAGATCAGTAAAATCACCAAAACGCTTAAGCGTAAAGCTGGCTAGGGCGATCGTAAAACCAACCAGGGTAAATAGACAATTTGTGTCGTGACTTTCCAACCCTGTTAACTTATCGCAGATAACTGTTACCTTTACACCATGGCAAAAGTGGTGAAGTTTCCAGGCCCTGCACCGGAGAAGTTCGGTCTGCAGCGCGTTGGAAAAAAGGCAGGGGAAAAGAAATCGCCCGAAAATCAAGCTCAACTTCCACTTTTCAGTGGTGCGCGTGTAGTAAAACTAAACCGGCTTACGTCTTTCGAAGAAGCGCTGTTGCAGGATGAGCACCACAATCTGAAATTGGCCAAAACCTTATACGAAAAAGCTATTAGCGAGGGTGAATCTATGGAGGATGCCTATTGCAACCTGGGCATTCTTGAATCGGAAGAAAATAACACGGTTAAAGCTATCGACTGTTTCACAAAATGTCTCAAACTTGACCCTCGTCATTTCGAAGCCCATTATAACCTGGCTAACTTGTATGCTGAAGTAGGGAATTATACTTTGGCCAAATTCCATTATCGTATTTCCATCGAAATAGAACCGGCTTACCCTAATAGTTATTTCAATTTGGGGCTTACCCTCGCCATGAATAAAGAATTTGATGAGGCCGTGAAGGTACTCAATGAATACAGAATGCTTTCTTCAGGTGAAGATCTCGCCTATACCGATGAGTTGATCAGGCAACTGACAATTGTTCCCTGAGTTTCGGATCATACCGACCAGAATGTAACAAAAAATAGAAGTAAGCGGTACGCCTCAAGTGCGAGGAAAAGCCCAAGAATAGCCAGCAGACTTTTTACAATTAATCGCTTTCCTTTCTGTTGATAAAAGGTTCTGGCAGCACGGTATATGAAATAAAGATTCGTTGAGATGAAAATTACCGTAAAGGTCGTATCGTTTAAATAACCGCCCAGTCCTGATCCACTCCAGTGAAAAATTTTACTTAAGATCCACAGCAGGGCAGACAAAAAAATTGCGTTTACAAAAATGTTAAAGCAGGCTAGCTCAATAGAAAGGGTGACATGATCTGTAAAATACCGGTTCTTTTTTAAGAATATGACACTCAGCGGGAGGGAAGCCAACAATACAAAAAAAACCATCAGCAATTTCGCAAGCCCTGTTGTTTTGGCATCATACATTAAAGCATAGCCATCCAGACTGATGCCTTCATTCACCACGTGGGCAATCACCAGTTTTCTTGCCCATGCACTGTGAAAGAGAAAATACATTTGCGTTCGCAACGAAGAATTAAACAATTGCAGTACCGGAAAGAGGAAATAGACCAGGTTTAAAATGAAAAATAATTGTAAGGGGCGCAGATACTTCATCCTTCGGCCATCAGCATATTCCTTTGAGAGAAAACCCGGGTTTTTAATGGTGAGCCAAAGCGTTCTGATAAAGCGGCTATCGGCAAAACTGATAAAGAGTAAAATGTTGCTGAGAAATGTGCGCAACGAGCGGTCCTTGGGTTCGATAACCTTTTCGCCACACTGATTGCAGTACAACCCCGTGAATGGGTTGCCACAACTCTTGCATACATGCTGCATCATGGATGGTGTTTCCTCAGTCATAATCGGAAAGATAACAGCTAATCGCAGGTTGTCAAATCGGCTTCAATTGCTCAGTACTTTAAGCACCTTCTTTGCACGGGATATAAAGCCTGCACTGGCATAGGGGAGCTGATCTTCAATAATGATCCTCAACTCCTTTTTCAAATCAGGTTCCTGCCTGGCAATATTACAGAGAACGGTCATCGCAAATACCCGTACCGCAATGGGTTCCTTTGGATCCAGAAAGGAGAAACATTGCTCAGTAATTGTTCCATAAAATTTTCGCGGAATTTCAATGTCCTGCAAAAATCGAAGGATGTTGCGCCTTACGGCATCGTGGGTATCATTCCTTTCAAGCATGGCAAGCACCTTTTTTAGGTGTGGTTTTATCAGGTAGGGATGTGCCTGCACACAGCATGAAAGCGGCCAGGCTGCTCGCTGGGTTAATCTGTAAGGACCTGACAGAAAAGCGGTTACGAGTATCTCAAAACGATCCTGATTTGCACCAATATAGTTTACAATCCGGGTAGTTTGCCTTTTGGAATGCTCCGTAAGCAGCGCTTTAACAATATCCATACTTGGATAATTCAATTAAAATGTTTTACTTTAACTACTTGAAAATAAGCATATTCAAGTACTCTTTTTAAACTTATTATTTATATTAAACCGATGCGCTATGGAACCACTTTTTGCCATCATTTCAACCGTGCTATTTCAAATCGGAATGGTCATTTTTTGCTTTTTGAAAAAGACTGCTAAAGTCAGGATATACTAAATCATTACCTGGCCGGGTATTCGTTATTGGCCTTTGCTTCCTTAGCTTTGCAGCCCAAAACTAACAGCAAATACCAAATAGCAAGTTCGCGTACTCAATACACGGAATTTTGAAATTTGGAATTTGAAATTTTCGAATTCCGATGAATTATTTATCCGCAGAAAACCTTTCAAAATCCTTTCACGATAAGTGGCTTTTTAAAGACATTATCATCGGTATCTCCCAGGGTGAGAAATATGCCCTGGTTGGTAATAACGGTGTTGGTAAATCAACCCTTCTTAAAATATTAACCGGTGAAATCCAGTCCGACTCCGGAACCATCAGTATGCGTGAAGGCATCCGCACGGGCTTTCTTACCCAGCAACCGCACGTATCAGATTCTGTTACCGTAAAAGATGTGCTTTTTAGTGATTCAAACGAGGTCGCCAAAGTGGTTAAGGAATACGAGGACTGCCTTCAGCATCCGGATGTATCTCCTGAAAGAATGCAAGCCGTGTTGGAGCAGATGGAAGAGTTAAAGGCGTGGGATTATGAAGCCAAAGTGCACGAGATTATTGGTAAGCTGGGCGTTCCTGATCTTGACAAAACCTTTGGCCAGCTATCAGGTGGTCAGCGAAAGCGAATTTTTCTCGCGCAACTTTTAATTGCCGAACCTGATCTCATCATTATGGATGAGCCAACCAACCATCTTGACCTGAGTGCTATTGAATGGTTGGAGAATTACTTATCAGGACAGCAGGTTACGCTCATTATGGTAACCCACGACCGCTACTTCCTCGATAACGTAGCCACAGAAATAATTGAACTTGATCGCGGCCAGCTATATCGATACAAAGGAAACTATGCTTACTTTTTAGAGAAAAAAGAAGCCCGTGAGGAAATGCTGAAAGTGGAAGTATCAAAAGCCCGCCAATTACTAAAGAAAGAACTGGAGTGGATGCGAAAGCAGCCGCGTGCACGAGGCACAAAAGCGAAATACCGGATTGATGCATTTTATGAATTAAAAGAAAAGGCTTCGCAGGATTTAAGACGCGAGAAACTTGAGCTGGATGTGAAGGAATCGCGGCAGGGAGGGAAAATCCTGGAAGTACACCACATCAGTAAAAAATACGGAGACCTTCCCATTGTTAATGATTTCTCCTATGTGTTTAAGAAGAGCGACCGCATAGGCGTGGTTGGGAAAAACGGCATCGGCAAATCTACTTTTTTAGATATGCTCACAGGAAAACTCAAACCAGATACAGGAGAAATTCTTCCCGGGGTTACTACCAGGTATGGCTATTTTACGCAGGAGGCACTAACCCTCAATCCGAATCACCGTGTAATTGAAGAAGTCAAAGCCATTGCAGAATTTATTACCATGGGTGATGGCTCACAGTTATCTGCTTCCAAGTTTCTAGAAACATTCCTGTTCTCCCCTGAAAAGCAATATAACTTTATTGATAAACTTAGCGGAGGGGAAAAGAAGCGACTGCAATTGCTCAAACTGCTGGTCACGAGTCCAAATTTTTTAATTCTCGATGAACCGACCAACGATTTCGACATTGATACGCTAAATGTACTGGAAGATTTCCTCCTAAACTTTAAAGGCTGTTTGTTATTGGTGTCGCACGATCGTTATTTTATGGATCACCTGGTCGATCAGCTTTTTGTTTTTGAGGGCGATGGAAAAATCAGACTTTTCAATGGTAATTATTCTGATTACCGGAATTGGGCCGAAGAACAAGAGATTGATGCGCCTGACGGAAAAGAATCCAGGTCAACCGAAAAAGAAAGGGAACCTGTTCAGGAAAAGCGAAAACTTTCTAACAAAGAAAAGCAGGAGTTCAGTCAACTACAAACGGAAATAGACAAGCTGGAGAACCAAAAAGCAGAAATTCATGCACTACTGAATAGCGGAAGTAGTAACCATGAACAACTAACAACGTGGGGTACAGAACTTGAGCAGGTTAATCAGCAACTTGATCAAAAGACAGAACGCTGGCTGGAACTTTCGATCCTTACTGAATCATAGACATCTTAGGTGAATCTTGGTCGCAATAAAGGAATGGAGTAGGGATTTGTAACCCTCATTCACCGGTCCAGCCACTGCTTAAACAGCGGAGCTTTTTCTTTGCTGATCAAAATTTCATGCTGAGTTTGATTGCGGATTACCACCTTCAGTTTTCCGTGAAAATGATTGTGAATACTCTCAATGCCGCTGATGTTGATAATATATTGCCGGTTGGCCCGAAAAAACTGTTCGGGGTCTAATTGCTCTTCAAGTTCTTCCATGGTTTGAGTGGCCAACTGAAGCGTTCCATTGGTCAGCACAAGATGGGTATTCTTATCTTCCGAATAAATCAAACTGATGTCGGCCACATTAATGGTTTTATAACCGTCTTTGTACGGAAACAAAAACCGGCTGCGATAGCGCACATCTTTTTGTTTGATAAAACTCAGCAGTTCATTCAGGTAAGGATCGCTGGCAGCACTGATGGGGTTACGGTTCACTTTATTAATAGCCGCTTCTAACTCATCTTTTTCTACAGGCTTCAACAAGTAATCGACACCGTTTACTTTAAATGCCTGAAGAGCATACTCATCGTAAGCGGTAGTGAAGATTACCGCGCTGCTGATTTTTACCTGATCGAAAATTTCAAAACTTAATCCATCGGCCAGCCGGATGTCCATCAAAACAATATCGGGATGCGGGTTTTGATTAAACCAGGTTATGGCACCGCCTACTGTATCTAAAATGTCTACAACCTGAAAAGTACTATCCAATTGCTCCACGATTTTCTTCAATCGGTTGGCATTTGGCTTTTCATCTTCAATAATCAAGAACTTCATGATGTGAATATTTTAATCCAATAAAGGAAGTTTAACAGTAAACGCATCGGTGGTTTCATCAACGACCGGCTCTTTACCGGAAACAATGCGATAACGCGATTTAATATTTTCAAGGCCGATGCGTGATGAAGTATGCGGTGGTATGGAAATGCGTTGCAAGTTATTGCTTACCCGTAATTGATTGTCGGCAATGGCTATGGTAATGGTAAGCGGTTGTGCTGCCGAAGCAATGTTGTGCTTAATGGCATTTTCGATTAATAGCTGTAACGTAATGGGTGGAATTCTTTTTTGAAAAAACTCTTCGGGTATGTTTACAGTCACCTTTACATTGTCGCTGTGGCGGATGCTAATCAAATAGATATACGATTCAATAAACTTCACCTCCTTGTGTAGGGTAATGGTATCGCTATGAATGTTCTGAATCATGTACCGATATACCCGCGAGAGGTTTTCAACAAACAATTGCGCAAGGTTTTTATCTTCTTCAATCAATGCCGATAGCGTGCTGAAGTTGTTGAATACGAAATGCGGATCGAGTTGGAGTTTTAAAGCTTGCAACTCGGCCTGAGCAGCAACTTCCCTTAGTTGTGCGGCCTGTATCTTCAATTCAGCGTTTTGCATCCGGAAGTTGCGACCGGTAATGATTAGGCTTGCAAATAGCGAGACCATGGCCGATGCGAAGAAGAATCGCCACATCACAAAGCGTATTTCCGGTGTAAACTCAGGCGAACCGATCAGGGTAAACATATTTACATTATATAGTGCCAGTACGACAATGAATTGATAAATCATAATCCAGACGGTGGAGAGCATGAGCTGTGCAAAAATCTGAACAAGCACACGCAAGGCCGGTGTTGTGGCCCAGGGCAACCGTTCATTTAACCGGTTGGTAATGCGCACACTTCCATGGATGATGATAAAAGAGAAAAGTATCAGCCCGATGTTTTGAACTGTGTTTTCCAGCAACGTGCGTGACCGAAGGGGTTCGGCATAAGGATCCGTCAGAAAAAAGAAAAGTTTGTGAAAGCCAAAGACTACCGGTACAAGAAAAAGCTTGTAATGTTTGTTAACGTATTCGGCCCATCGTTCTCTTCGTGTTGTGGTCATTGTTCTGTTACAATTCTGTTCCTATCAAAAGATAAATATACTCAAGCATTTTCTGCACCACGCAAAACAAGCAAAATGGAAGGAACTGTTAATGAAAAAAACCACTCAACACGCTATACCCGGCACTGAAGCCACCAATCACGAAACCGAAGCAGTTGGCGGTGTTTTGATTGCTGGTTTCATAGCCCATTTCGCAAGGTGAAAGTTCAGTGCTATCATTTTCGGGCTCAGTGTCCACTTTTCCGGCTTCGGTAAGATACCCCCTCAAAAGTCATCCGCAGACCCCCAAATTTGAGTTCACAAACACAACGGACCGCTAAAAAAGCCGGAACTGAACCAAAAATTAATGAACATGAAACTGAAATTTAAACATAGTGTTTTCGTGGCGAGCATGCTGCTGATGGCTACACAAACCATGGCGCAAACTCAGCCCGTAACATTAAAGGAGCTTCTCAAAATCGCGCTTGACGAGAACTATACCGTACAGGTAAGCAAGCTGGAAGAAGAAGTTGTTGAAAAACAGATCACGGAAACGCGCGCACGCTCGTTACCGCAAGTTAATGGTAACGCAAACATTACTGATAATTATAAAAGACAAGTGTTGGTACTCCCCGCAGGGTTGGGAGGTGCAGAAGGAAGCGGGGGGCCAACCAAAATTGCAGCCGGTACAAAATACAGTTCGGCTGTTGGGGTTGAGGTAACGCAGCCGTTGTTAGACATGGCTGCGTTTACCGGTCTCAAAGCTTCGAAGGCTGGACGTGAGTACGCACAAATCAATACACAACAAACCAAAGAAGAGGTAATCAATTCTGTTTCGAAACAATATTACCAGATCCTTACCAGCATGGAAGAAGTAAAGCTGCAACAGGATATGATAAAAATTCTTGAACAACTGATTCAGGCTTCGGAAGGCCAATACAAAAATGGATTGCTGCGCAAGCTCGACCTTGACCGGATCAATGTGAACTATATCAACACACAATCTAAATTAACAAAAGCGCAAAATGATGTGGCTGTTAATCTGAATCAGTTAAAAGTGATGCTGAATATACCCTTGAATACACCTTTAGTTCTCGATACGTTATCGATGGATCAACTTCGATTGCCGGATAGCACTCCGTACACCCACTTTACTGCCGATTCTAGAACGGAAATAAAACTATTTGATTCACAAATCAGGTTGAGTACGCTGCAGCGCAACGCCATCAGAGCGGAGAACTACCCTAAGCTGAGCCTGTTCGCCAACTACAGTCACAACAGTGTCAACGATGATTTTGGTACTTTATATAGTAATGGAGCACAAGCCATCAACTACGGAATGGGTGGTGTAGGTGTACGGTTGAGTGTTCCTATCTTCGGTGGCTTCTCACGCACATCGCGTGTGGCGCAAAGCAATATCAAGATCCGGCAGTTGCAGAAACAGCGCGAAGCCAAAGTGCTTGAACTGGACGCGGCTAATCAGAATGCACACATTGAAATGAATAACACCTTAACCATTCTTCGCACGCAGCAGGAAAACGTTAAACTTTCGGAACAGGTGTATGCTTCAAACCGCGAAAACTATAATCTCGGACTGAGTTCCCTTACCGATCTGCTCGATTCACAAACTGCATATCTCGAGGCTAAAAACATTTACACCAAAGGTATTTTGAACTATAAGCTGTCTGAACTTGACCTGATGCGATCAAATGGAACATTACTTAATCTCATTAACTAAACATCAACCCTAAAAAATAATAACATGAAAAAGATATTGATATACGGAGGTTCTTTTGTTGTGGCACTAACATTTATCGCCATGAAATTGAATGCTAATAAAGAATCAAATGAAGAGCGCGTGGCTATTGTGCGCCAAAGCTCATCGGGTGCGGTGCCCGTGCAGGTGTTAACGATTAAAGCATCAGCGATCGACCAGACTTTTAACGAGAATGGAAATTTCGAAGCGGTCAATCAAATCGAGTTAACGTCTGAGTTGGCCGGTCGTGTGCGCGAGTTGTATGTGAAGGAGGGAAGCGTGGTAAAAGCCGGACAAGTGATTGCTAAAATCGACAACGAAATTTTAAACGCAAATCATGCCGAGTCAAAAGCACGGTTGTCACAGAAAAAACAAAACCTGGAACGGTACGAACAGGCACTTAAAAGCGGTGGCGTAACGCAAAAACAAGTTGACGATGCACGACTGGAGTTGGAAAGTGCGCAGGCACAAGCTGTTCAGGTGAGTAAAAACCTAAGCAATGCGCTGGTGAAGGCTCCGGTGAACGGAATCATCAACAAACGTTTTGTGGAAATCGGAACGTACCTCGCAGCCGGTAATAAAATCGTGGAGATTGTTGACGATGCTAAACTGAAACTCACGGTAAATGTAAATGAGTATCAGGTGATCCAACTACACAATGGCGATAAAGTAGAAGTAACCGCTTCGGTTTATCCGGAAGTAAGCTATGAAGGTGTTATTACTTTCATTGCTGCCAAGAGCGATGCTTCGCTGAATTATCCCGTTGAGATCGAAATTAAAAATATAGCGGGTAAGGCATTGAAAGCCGGTATGTATGGTACCGCATCCTTTAAGCCAGTGCAGAAAACATCATCCTTGTTTATTCCGCGTTCGGCCTTTCAAGGTGGTATTAACAGCAACCTGGTATTCTTACATGATAACGGAAAAGCGAAGCTGCAAAAGATAATTGCAGGCCGTGCGTATGGCGATCAGGTAGAAGTTCGTGAAGGATTGAAAGTTGGCGATCAGGTAATTGTTACCGGTCAGATTAACCTGGTAGATGGCAAAGACATTACCGTTGTGAAATAAATCAACGATTTAGATTATGAAAATTACAGAAATATCGATCAACAGGCCAACCATGGTAGTGGTGGTATTTACTATCCTGGGTATTCTTGGCTTTATCAGCTACCGCTCGCTTAACTACGAGTTGCTGCCGAAGTTCAGTACCTCTACGGTTACTATCAGCACGGTGTATCCGGGCGCTGGTCCTGATGAAGTGCAGAATACCGTTACAAAAAAAATTGAAGACGCGGTGTCTTCGATGGAGAACATCAAGAAGCTTACCTCCCGTTCCATGGAAGGTGTTTCGATTGTAACAGTAGAGATGAACGTTGGTGCCGATGCCAACCGCAGTTTAGAAGATGCGCAGCGCAAAGTAAACGCTATGTTGTCTGATTTACCCAGCGATGCGAAAACACCAACGCTTAACAAGGTGTCGGTAGATGACTTACCGATCATGACGTTGGCTGTAACATCAAACATGGATTCGCGCGAATTCTTTGATTTGCTGGATCAACGACTGGCTCCTCGCTTGTCGCGGTTGCCGGGTGTAGCACAGGTTCAACTAATCGGTGGTGTTGAACGTGAGTTCCAGATCAACGTTGATGCCGGCAAACTCAATGCTCAAAAGCTTTCGTTGTTGCAGTTGCGCCAGATCATCACAAACGCCAACGTAGATTACCCAACCGGTAAAATACAAACTACCGACAATCAAATGGCTATTCGCTTGTCGGGCAAATATGCCGATGTCGATATGCTGCGCAACCTGGTGATTAAAACCAGCGAAGATGGTTCGCAGGTGCGCTTAAAAGATGTGGCCGATGTGCGTGACGGACAAAAGGATGTCGAAAAACTCGCGCGTCAGGATCAACAGGAAACCATTGTTGTGCAAATTGTTAAGCAATCGGATGCCAACGCGGTATCGGTGAGTGAAGAAGTGCATAAGCAGATAGCCACCATTGAAAAGGAATATGAAGCCAGCAACTTAAAAATGATGGTTGCGTCCGATTCATCTGAGTTTACGCTTGAGTCGGCTAACGATGTGGTATTCGATTTATTCATTGCCATTATTTTGGTAGCCGTTGTAATGCTCCTGTTCTTACACAGCGTGCGTAACTCCTTAATCGTAATGGTTTCCATTCCACTCTCATTAATAATTACGTTTGCCGGCATGTATGTAATGGGTTATTCCCTTAACCTGATGTCGTTGCTGGCACTTTCATTGGTGGTAGGTATACTGGTGGATGATGCGATTGTGGTGTTGGAGAATATCTATCGCCACATGGAGATGGGCAAGAACAAAGTGCGTGCTGCTTTTGATGGTGTGAAAGAGATTGGCCTTACGGTTACATCCATCACGTTAGTAATTGTGGTGGTGTTTCTTCCAATTTCATTAACCACCAGTTTGGTGTCGATGATTTTACGGCAGTTTTGTATCACCGTTGTGATTTCAACTTTGTTGAGTCTTCTGGTATCGTTTACAGTGGTGCCGTGGTTATCGTCACGTTTCGGTAAACTCGAACATCTTACAGGGAAAAACATTTTTCAAAAATTCATACTTTGGTTCGAACGTCAACTTGATAAGTTCACCGCATGGATTACCAGCATCTTACGCTGGTCGTTAGGTCATAAGCGTTATGTGCTGATTGGTACGTTTGTATTGCTCATCGCTTCGTTTATGTTAATAGGTAAAGGTTACATCGGTGGTGAGTTTATCCCGAAAGGTGATCGTGGTCAGTTTATCGTGGTGATTGAAATGCCCAAAGATGCTGCGCTGGAAGTTACCAACCAGATGACCATGCGTGCCGAGAACTATCTTGGTAAACAAGAACTTGTAAAGGGATTAACCACAACGGTGGGCAAAAGCAGCGATGGTGGTTTTGGAACATCTTCCTCTACCGCTTACAAATCAGAAATTACAGTAACCCTGGTTGATGAAGAGTTGCGCACAGAGTCATCGAGCCTGTATGCCGCCAGAATGAAAAAAGAATTGATGGCGCAATTAGTCGGTGCAAAAATTACAACCTCTCCGGTAAGCATCATGGGCACAGCCGAACGTGCTTCCATCGATTTAGTGGTAACCGGAACCGTGCAAGACAGTGCCATGACGTTTGCCAGGAAGGCCTTGCTTGAACTGCAAAAGATTGATGGTGTATCTGATCCCAAGCTTTCGGCTGAAGATGGAAACCCCGAAGTGCGTGTAACGCTCGATCGCGATAAGATGGCTTCGTTGGGTGTAAGTATGGATGTAGTAGGTGGAACGATGCAAACAGCTTTTAGCGGAACGAGTCAGGATGGAAAACTAAAATTCCGCCAGGGTGAGTACGAATACGACATCAACTTGCGCTATGATAACTTCAACCGTAAGAATGCCGATGATGTGCGCAACATCATGTTTGTGAACAGCAATGGACAGAACATTCGCTTAGCTGAGTTTGCTACTATTACCGAGACCTCCGGGCCAACCGTGTTGGAGCGCAGAGATAAACTCGCATCGGTAAACGTGCAGGCACAGGTAATCGGTCGCCCCACCGGAACGGTATCGGCCGAGTTTACTGAAAAGCTGAAGCAACTTGAAAAGCCTGCCGGTGTTAACTACGTTTTTGGCGGTGATGCCGAAAACCAGGGCAATGCATTTGGTACGTTAGGGCTGGCGTTGTTGCTTTCCATTGTTATCATGTACCTGATCATGGTGGCGTTGTATGATGACTATGTGCGTCCGTTTGTGGTGTTGTTCTCCATTCCACTCTCTATGATTGGCGCATTGCTCGCGCTCGCGCTTACCAACAATACCTTAAACATTTTCAGTATCCTCGGTATCATCATGTTGATTGGTTTGGTGGCCAAGAATGCGATCATGCTCGTTGACTTTGCCAACCAGATGAAAGAAAAAGGTGAAAGCACAGATGAAGCCTTGGTACAAGCCAACAACGCGCGTCTTCGTCCGATTTTGATGACTACTATCGCCATGGTGATTGGTATGATTTCGATTGCAATGGCTTCGGGTGGTGTAGCCGCTATCAAACAAGGATTGGCCTGGGCTATTATCGGAGGTTTGATTTCATCGATGTTCTTAACGCTGATTGTGGTACCGGTGATTTACAAAATCATGGACAGCCTCTCGGCTCGTTTCGGCTGGGGAGATTTGAAAAAGAAACTTGCGATCCGCGAACAAATGTCATCCTCCGAGCTCAACCCAACGGTTGCAGGTGGGCATTAATAAGGTTGTATGCCTCCGTTCGTTCCTGATAGCGCCATCAACCGATGAGCTTTCAGGAACGGACATCAACCAATAAGAATGTTACTAAAACAAAATGAATATGAAACAAATCAATAACGAATTAGTATTTGTTTATAAAACTGACATCAGCCGGGACTTTAAGGTAAGCAAACTACAAACACAATTAGATAAAATCCTCGGCAAACATAACTGGACAATTGACTTCGATGACTTCGATAGTACCCTTAAGATATCGTCTGATAATCTACAGAATGTAATTCATTCTTTGCGGATCATAAAAGGTTCGGGTATTCAATGCAGGGCGTTAAATACAAGTTTGGAAGTGCACTAAGCATTCGCAAAAAAAATAAACATGTTAACAACCAGTCTTTCCACAATAGAAGGTTTTGTTGATACTCATCTAAACTCCCTGACGTCAGCGGCATTAGCTGCAAATGAAAAGGACTTAAATGTCTGGTCATTGAAAAAACAGCCTTGGTAGGGGGCTCCGCAGCAAGGTCTGGCGAGCATTTTGGGTGCCCGCGAATCCTATATTGCAAAGAGAAGGCTCTAATGACACGCTCCAAAAAGGAGAAACTTACCTTGAAGCTGTTGTAGCCGGCAATTCTCGAAGGCCAACAATATACCCATACTCTGTCGGTTTGTTTCAAGTGATTGGTGAATATCGGGCGTTTTTTCCGAAGAATTTATTACTGATTTGCTGGGCAAAGCGACTGATGCAGTAAATTTAGGAAAAGACTTCGCCATGCTTGTCCGCATTGTAGCTTTTGCTGATCATTCACCTTCGTTTCTAAAACCAAAATGAATGACTTTGCTGAACGCTGAAAATTTAAGAATCATGTTAATCGATTGCAGTATGAATCAGATTAAAAAAGTATTACTCTCTTGCACCCTGTTATTCTTAGTTGTGAATACGGGATGGTCGCAGGAAACAGCCGTGTTTGTTTCCGGAAACGAAGGTCATAAAAGCTATCGCATACCCGCCATAGTTGATTTACCCAATGGCCAATTACTGGCCTTTGCCGAAGGCAGGGTGCATGGAGCAGGCGATTTTGGCGATGTGAATATTGTGTTGAAACGCAGCAACGACAGAGGAAAAACCTGGAGTGCCATACAAACTGTGGTGGATTATGATGTGTTACAGGCTGGCAATCCCGCTCCGGTTGTTGATCTTACCGATCCTGCTTACCTGCAGGGAAGAGTTTTCTTATTCTATAACACCGGAAATAATCACGAAAATGAAGTGCGAAAAGGAAATGGACTGCGGGAGGTGTGGTATAAAACTTCTACCGATGGTGGAGCTACCTGGAGCGACCCCGTTAACATTACAACACAAACGCATAAGCCGTTAAACACCCAGGCTAATGCAGCTTATAGTTTTACTGAAGCGTGGAGAAGCTATGCCAATACACCCGGCCATGCTATGCAATTTCAGTCAGGCCAATATAAAGGAAGAATATTCGTGGCGGCCAATCATTCTGTTGGCGATCCTGAAAAAGATGCTACCGACTATGTGGCCCATGGATTTTATACAGACGATCACGGTAAAACATTTCATATTGGCGACAACCTGAATATACCGGGCAGCAACGAATCAATTGCCGCAGAGATCAGTGGTGGTCGATTGATGTTTAACAGTCGCAACCAAAAGGGAGATGTACGTGCCAGAATTGTAGCCATTAGCAGCAACGGTGGACAAAGCTGGGATAGCACCTATTTCGATCGTAACCTGCTCGACCCGGTTTGCCAGGGTTCTATTTTAACACTTGGCTACAAGAAAGGAAAAGGTATTCTGGCATTTTGCAATGCAGCCGATGAAAAGAAAAGAAATAACCTGACGCTGCGCATTAGCTACGATGATGGAAAAACCTGGACTAAGAACGTTGTAGTTTATAACAATCCTGAAAAAAATGATGCCGCTGCCTATTCGGATATCGTAAAAACCGGAAGAAACTCTGTTGGCATACTCTACGAGAAG
>Ga0268299_1002733_pt1 | contig 19236 bp, 17 predicted proteins | sample NOBtaG_FD_193484 | JGI IMG/M metagenome (GOLD analysis project Ga0268299, IMG submission 193484) | Activated sludge microbial communities from bioreactor in Nijmegen, Gelderland, Netherland - NOB reactor | ecosystem: Engineered > Bioreactor > Aerobic > Activated sludge | place: Netherlands...
AGCGGGTGCCAGAGCCGCTTTTACAAGCATAAGGAGGGCGATGCACAATCCGAACGCAAACGCTGCAAGAGGGAACAGCTTGAGTTTTTCGCCCTCTCTTTTTGGGGCGATGAAACTGGACGAGAGCAAAGTTGCAGAGATAATCAGTACTGTGACTGTTTCTGTGAGAAACCTGCTCGCGCCCATGATCGCGGCAGGCCAGAGCGCGTAAACAACTCCCGCGCCCAAACCGATAAACCGACCACCCGTGAGTCTCCAGCCGGTCAAAGCCAAAATCGCTGCCGCCATTGCATGCATTATTGCTTGCAAAATCACAGGCCCGCGCATATCCAGAAGATTCGGTTCGCTGCCGGTCAATGCGAAAAAGGCGCTGCCGATGCACGGCAAGACCGGACCGTTCAAGATCAAGACTTCGCTCAAAGATTTGATGGAAATGATATGGTCAGCGCCGTTTCTGATGTCGTTTATGCATGAAAGAACGTTTTTCGAAGCCATCAAATAGCCGCCCGAGTCGAAAACTGTTGCCAGCGCCAAAACCGGCGGACGAAAGTTTTGCAGCAGAGCGGCGCCCAGAGCAACGGCGAAACAGAGAAAGGCAAATCCGAGCGCCAATCGCACCGAGCGCCCGCCTGTGACAGACCCCTCACTCAGCACTGCAGATGGTGCTTCTGTCGCTGGGGAACTTTCGGTCATCGTCATTGATTACTGAGTGGAAGACAAAGCAGCAGTGAATGCGCGATCAAGTGCAAGTTCATCACTCAACAATTTGAAGAACTGCACGCCGCCCAGTCCGTTGAGGTGAACTGTGTCGGCAAAATGCTTTTGCTCAAAAGCGTCCGCCTTGTTCATGTCCAGAAAGCGCGCACCATTTTCTCTGGCCATTGCCGCAACCGTGTTTTTATACTGCTCGTAAAATCCAGGAGGCATGAGATTGACGTTGCCCGGTGTGAGCGGCATGTTTACCATCACCAACTGAATTCCTTGCTTCTTGCACAGACTCATCAGTTTGTTTAGATATGAAAGCTGGCTCTTGTAGGTTTTTTGCTTGATGTACGCATAGCGATGCCGGTATTCAGCGGTGTTGTCTCGAAACGGCTCGGCTTCTCTGCCGTAAGGCCCGATGCGCAACTCGTTGCTTCCATTGTCGTCAGGAACATCCATGCGAGCTATTTGCCGCAGCATAAACGGCGTTTTGATCTCGGATTGGGTGTATGCGTCCTTGCCGAAAGGCGCCAGTGAGTATGCGAATTTGTGCTGCAAGCAGACCAGATCCGGTCGGTGCGACATGCTGTATATCGCTTTCTCGAGCCCGTATTGCATGAATTCGTTTGCCGAAGTTCTGGCTGACAAAGCGATATCGGAAAAATCGCTGAAGCGATCGAGATATTTGAAAGTTTCGGTACTGGCGGGGCTGGACAATGTGTTGTCGATTAGATCTCTGGGCGCAATGCCATAGACGATCACCTTCGGTTGTTTGTCGCCGACCAGCAAAGAACGCGCAATTAAGTATGCATCGGACGCCATTTGACCGGCGATGGCAAAGCTGAATGCACTGGGCTTTTGTCCGCTTTTTTGCGCGAGGTAATCTTCCATGCAACTGGAATGGAAGTGTTTGACCTCGTTGACAATTTCGTTCAGTTTGGTGGCGTCGCCGGCATGATGAGCCGTCATCATCAGACTGGACCCGAGCAAGACGATATCCGGAGCCTGCGGCTCTGCCAGATAACCCTTTGTCGTCCACCAGATGAGACTGCGTATCGGAGAATTGTGCGGATCGGTCAGGTGAAACGTTTTGTCTGCAACACGAAAACCAGCATCTACAGCGAGGAACATCCCAAAACCGAGGATGGCAAAGCTGGATAACAAGACTTTCGAGATAGAAGTTTTACTGACCATCATTTATGAAGTTAGAACTGGAAGTAAATGAATTTGGGTGATTTGTCCGGAGAAAATACGAGGACCATCAGCATCAGTGCGCATACCCAGGCGGCTTTGACGACTTTAGGCGAACGCGCCACCCAATTGGTTTTGTCGATGTAGCCCATGACCACATGCGAGATTGCCAGGACCGGCAGAAGCAGGAAGATCGCCGGGTAGATAAGCGGATAGTTGATGCTGGGGAGATTCATGGCGGTCGCATAGGCTGGCATTGTGCCGAATACCGTGTCCATGAAGAAAAGTTTTTTGAGAATTGCTCCGGCAGTTGCCATCGTGTCTGCGCGGAAAAGAACCCAGCCGATGCAGACAACGTGGAAAGTGAAAAGCGTGGAGAGAGCGGTTCCTAATTTCGAATCGACGGCGTTGGAAACGAATGTGTATCCGTTGTCGCTGAGCCATTCGCGACCATCTTTGAACATCTTGTGCAAGCCGAGCATGGCGCCGTGGAAGATGCCCCATACAAGGAAATGGCCTGCCGCTCCGTGCCAGAGTCCGCCCAGCGCCATGGTGATCATCAAGTTGCGATAGACCTTCCATTTGGAAACACGCGATCCGCCGAGCGGAATAAAGAGGTAGTCGCGCAGCCAGGTTGATAGGGAGATATGCCAGCGATGCCAGAAATCAGCGATGTTTTTAGCCAGATATGGCAGATTGAAGTTGATCGGCACTTTGTAGCCGAAGAGCATTGCCGATCCTCTGGCTATGTCTGTGTAGCCGGAGAAGTCGAAGTAAATCTGGAATGCAAATGCGTAGGTGAAAAGCCAGAGATCCAGTCCCGTGAAAAGCTCCGGATGCTGGAAGCCACCTTGCACGAAGAAAGCCAGATTGTCGGCGATGAGGACTTTCTTGAACAAGCCCATGAGAATCAGAGAAACACCGGAGTCCAGATCTTTGACAGCGAATTTGGCCGGATTGAGAAACTGCGGAATAAAGTCCTGAAATCTTTTAATGGGTCCGGCAATTTGAGTGGGGAAGAAACTGGCGAAGAGTGCGAAGGCCATGAACGATTTGATGGGCGCACTGCCTCGATAAACGTCTACCACATAGTGAATGAATTCAAAAACGAAGAAAGAAATACCCAGCGGCAAGACTATGTCGAATGCCATTGCCGGCGGTGCCATGCCCAAAGGTTTGATGAGGGTGCCGAGGCTGTCGTTCAAGAAATATGCGTATTTGAAAAAACAGAGAGTGACGAGGTTTGCCGCAATCGCTGCTACCAGCCACGGCTTTTTGTTCTTCTCAGAGCGGGCAATGAAAAATCCGAAAAAGTAATTGGCGACAGTCAGCCCGAGAATAAGCAGGATGAAGATTGGGCGCCAGCTCATGTAAAAGACGTAGCTGGCAATCAAAAGTATAGGCACGCGGAACTTGACCGGGCTTACCCAGTACAGTGCGACCACTATGGGAAGAAAAATTGCGTAAGTCAGAGAATTGAAAAGCATCGGGAGCCTTTTGCGACCAGATATCCTGAGCCCAGAAACTTGTCAATAATACCGGGGATGGGTATTGCGGTCCTTAATCACAACCAAGCAAAAGACCCGGCGCTCTAGAATACCGAACACCGGGTCTTTCAAAGAATTGTCTTTACACGGGCTAACGGAAGGGGTTCCTCACAACCCCTGATGGTCTATATGGCCAGTGGGCACTCGGTTATCTCTTTCCACTTCCTGCTCAGAAGGTCGGTCAGAGCCTCGAGCGTATTGGTGATTCCGGAATCGTGTTCTTCGCTGCCGTTAATGCGGATTCTGGGTGTAGCATTTTCCTGGCTACAGGCTTCTACCAGTTCCACTGGGATGGGAAGGCGCTCTTCAGCGATCACCATCTCGAGAGTGTCGCGGACGCTGGAATACGAACTGCAGCCGGGCTTGTAAATGAGCTCTACCCGCATATGATGAAACCTCCTCTCTGTTGAAACTGTGACAAAGGGGATTCCGTGCGCCTCCGAGGAAGCTCACCAAAAATAAAGGAAACCTTAACGCCTTACTTGAGAGAAGTATAAGCGCAAATTATCAGTTGCCAATATTAATACTGGGCGGGAACGGTTAATCTGGTCTAAGAAAGCTTAAAAGCAAAGCAGGAAGCTTTAGTCAAAAGCTTCCCGGGGGAAGAAGGGGCGCAGGATCATTTCTCTCTGTGTCTTATATTCCCATTGCTTGGCAAGCTAAAACCTCAAATCGGATTTTTTCCAAAAGGCGGATAGCTCCGTCTAAGCCGCAGACCAGAATGAGCAACACCCCAGGCGGTTCGGAAATTCCACGAATCTGACACATGGGTTGTCTATCCTGCTCGGTAAGGCAACTCCGAGATTTCAAAATCCAAAACTCGCGTTTCGCTTCAGGGCGAAATTGTGTGTTGGCTTCTCGATCGAAGTTGGATAAATCGAGGCGAAGAATGAATACTCTAGCTGGATTGGCAAACAACCGTTTTGCAGAACTGCTGAAGGACATTGAGGGGAAAGGTGCCCTCAATCTCAGTTGCAACGGCTATTTCGAGCAGGTGCTTAGGAAAAGAGCGGACTTGCTCAAGGAGAAGTTGACGGCTTCTTCTCGTTCGATGGTAACTCGAGTCGACGTGGACAATCTTTCTCTTCTGCTTCTATGCGTCAACGGCCTGGCATCCGAAGGGGCCGAAGAACTCGCACTTACTTACGCTGTTTTCGCTAAAGAATGGTGCCTGCATGCTGATTTCACCGACAGCATTGCTCGTGGCTGCGCATTGGTTGCAGCCGCTGAAATGTATCGGCGATTGGCTCAATATGCTGAGGCAGCAAGACTGTTCAAATCCGCAGCAGCAGCATTCGAAACGGTTCTGGACTATGAGCATCCACTCGCGTCGACGAGCAGAAGACGACATCAAATGGCATTAACCAGTCTTGCTTATGATCGGCGATCCAAGTTAGGCTCCGGCTCTGGCTTTGGTTTTGGCGCCGGTTATCTGCCAGGCAAAGAGCCGCCTCGTCTGGCGCCACTTGTCTGGGAACGAGCCTGGTAAGCGGCGATTCGCAATCGCCGCTTACACTGGATCGGATATCGGCTAGGGCGTCATGCGGTTGATGTCGCGCGGGAAAAGCGCGGCCAGCTTAACCGACGGCAGGCCGAGCAATTGTTTGGCGATGCGCTCCAGACCTATAGCGAATCCACCGTGAGGCGGCATGCCATATTGGAAGCATTGCAAATAGTCTTTGAACGCCTCCGGGTCCAAACCTCGCCCTTCCATGGCGGCAACCAGCTCTTCATGCCTGTGTATGCGCTGGCCGCCGGTTGTGATTTCCAGACCGCGGAAAAGCAAGTCAAAACTGCGGCTGGACATTTCACCCTCCGCCTTCAGCGGCATGGCGTAGAAAGGCCTGACGCTGAGCGGGTAGCCGGTGATGAATACCAGATCGGTGTTTTCCTTTTTCAGGAAATGCTCGCAAATGATTTTTTCTCCTTCCGGGTCAAGGTCGGTTTTCTCTGCGCTGCCTTTTTCTTTGTAGCTGTTGATTATGTCGACCGCCTCCGCCAGCGTGACGGCAGGAATAACGGCTACTTCAGGCACTTTCGCGCCGAAGAGACTGAGTTCTTCTGCGCATGACTGAGAGACTTTTTCGAACATGTGGCGCACCAGCTTGTTGAGCAGGTCGGTCAAATCGCGCTCGCTTTCGATGAAGCCCATTTCCACGTCCATGCTGATGTATTCGTTCAAATGGCGTGTGGTGTCGTGTTCTTCCGCTCGATAAACCGGTGCGATTTCGAAAACTCGCTCCAGCGCACCGACCATAATTTGTTTGTAGAACTGCGGGCTTTGAGCAAGAAATGCTTCACGGCCGAAATAATTCAGCTTGAAGAGCTGCGCGCCGCCTTCAGTTCCGGTGGCGACAATTTTGGGCGAATGAATTTCAGTGAATTGTCTTTCTCTCAAGAATTCACGAAAAGCCTCGCAGAAAACGGCCTCGATTTTGAAAATCGCCCGGACCTTTGGACTGCGTAAAGTGAGCGGTCGATAGTCGAGCATGGTTGAAAGTGCCAAGCCGTCGACTTTGCTTTGCTTGCCGATTTCGACCGGCAACGATGGTGCCGGAGTCGACAGCAGGGTCAGCTCCTTCAGATGAATTTCGAATCCCTGTCCGTTCGGCTTAGCGACAACGACGCCTTCTGCAATTACCGGAGTTTCGCAGGTGGCTTGTCTGACGACCGTCAGAACTTCTTGTTCGTCGGCAACCAACTGGACGGAGCCACTCATGTCTCTGATGACGACAAAGGCTAAATTGCCCATGTCGCGCAGAGATTGAATGTGCCCGTGTATGCGCACGGCTGTGCCCGTGTGCTGTGACAGTTGGCTTGAGCTGATCTCGACGGTGGTCATTTTATTTACTCCTGTGGGTTTTTTTCACAAAAGAAAAACCGCAAGAACCTTGATTCTTGCGGTCGTAAAGCTTTTGTGGTCGTATCCGTTTTATTTTTCGGTGCGCCGCCTTACTAACCGCAAGAAGCGATTATTATCGTCATTATTATTGTTATTAGCGGCAGATGCGGAAATTGCCGGCCCGTTAAGAGGCTGGCTGGAAGGTTTTTTCACGCTGGTCTGACGCGCGGGCATCAATCAATCGCCTATAAGAAGATAAAAGAGAGCACGCAAAAGCGCCCTCAATCCAGAATGCTACCGCCGCATTTGTCATGCGTCAATACTTTGTGACGGCGGCAAGCTAAAGGGTATTTAGTCTGTCTCGGTCTTCGTGCTGGCCGGTTTGGCTTCGGCTTCCGTGGCCAGCTTGCTTTGATCTTCAAGCGAGCGCTTCAGGTCCAAGCCAATCCAATCGAAGATCGTGTGAGTGCCTTCTGCCGGATTCAATTGATCTTTGAGATTCTTGGTTCCGCGCAGGGGCTTGTAGCCGTCAATAAAAGTAAGGTGGTCGATATTGCGGAAGACCCGGGCGGTGCCAACATCAGCGTGTGCTTTGATGCCGGCTACATCGCTCTCTCTGGCCAAAGGCACCGAGGCGACTACGGAATTAGGCAGGCAGAGCGCGCTTTGAAGAGGCGTTATGCCGTCGTTGAGTCCATAGACATACTTGGTCTTTGTCTTTGCATTGGCAGAAGGGCTGCAAACAACCGTTGTGATTTCGCGGTTGAGCATCTTCAAAACAGGATGCTCAGCAGCAAAGTGAGACGGCACCTTCAAGGTTATGAAAGTATAGGGCGCCATGATTTTCGACTCGATGAAGCGCTCTGCCTTCGGCATCAAGTAAGGATTAAGCAGATAGCCGCCGTAAGCGACAATCTTTTTCTTGTTGGCCGGCTGTGCGTTCAAAGCCAGAAGGCGACGATTTTCTGCGCCCGCTACAGTAAGCACTCCGCTCGGTCCGAAGGGCAGTCTGGATTTGAAGGAGCCGACTTCCGGCACACTGGTATCAGCATTGTCCCAGCGCAGGTCCGTCATCAGCACGGCATTGCGCTTGAAGTAGACGCGATAGGCGAGGCTGTGGTCGATGCGAGTCCAGGGGAAGCAGATGTTTTTATACACACCGTATTGAAGCCAATCGGTGGAGAACAGCGGCGAGCCGTGGAAAGGCACACCGAAAGCCATGAACTTCTTGATTTTCTCTTCGGTGTCCTTGTCGAGAAACGCTTCGTAGGCGACGTTTCCGCCCATGCTGAGCGCCATCATGGTGATGGGACGATTGCCGGACAATGCATACAATTTACTGATGACGTTGCGAAGTTCAGGTACAGTTTTCTCAAGTTTGTCCGACGTCGAATAACGAGCGAAGTAAATCTTGAATTGTTTGTCCAGTTGGGGATCGCGCTTTACATGCTGAATTACCTTAGACCAGCGGAAATTGCGGTGAAATTCACCGTGCAATCCGTGCACCATCAACAATGGCTGGCGATCTCCCAGAGGAACAGTGTCATACTCGTAGAGTTCTGCAACTTCAGGCTTTACGCGCAGCTCTTTGAGCGGTGGGATAGGTGCAAGAGATGTTTGAGAAATCGATTGGGCTTCGAATTTTTCTGCGGAACTAGTAAGCATCTTCTTCGTCGTCTCAGCACCGAAGGCGCCTGACGAGATAGTCGCTGCACTTAACAACGCAGTTGCCAAGATGGTTGGAAATCTTGCACTTTGGTACATAGCTGTAGTCACCGTTTGAAAGACCTTACCAGATGGCTCAAAAAGCCATAAATTAGAACCACATTAACAAATTATCGACAGAAAGAGAACCCGTTGGAAAGCGAGACCCCCATGCCGAAGTCAAATTTTCGCATAGCCTTCTTCTACTCAGACACCGGAGGCGGACACAGGAGTGCCGTTAACGCGATCGATGCAGCGGTAAAAGAATTGATAGGTCGCGACTCCCGCGGATACACATTTGAGCTAAGTTCGGACACCATCGTTGAAAAGAGCCATCCGATAAACAGAAAGTTTGTGGATCTTTACAACTTCCTGCTTGCTAAACGGCAGGACTGGATGAAGTACTACTTCTGGTTTATCCAGACTTTCAAACCGAACGATTCTGAATTAGGTTATTTGATCGTCAAGCGCTATCTATCAAAACTGTTCTCGGAGTCGGAGCCGGACGTCATTGTTTCTGTCCATCCGATGACTAACCAGTACGTTGCCCGAGTCCTTCAGGACTTAGGAATGGCAGACAGAGTCAAACTGCTTACCGTCGTAACCGATCCCAATGGCAATTTCTGGCGAGGATGGGCTTGCCCCGATGCCGCACTGACAGTGGTTCCTAATTCACTGTCCAAACAGCAATTGGTGGAATGGGGCGTGCCTGCGGAGAAAATCCGCATCGTCGGAATGCCCGTCAATCCACAGTTCTTGAAACCGCCTAAGACTACGCGCAAAGAGTTTATGGAATCGCTTGGTCTGGACGGTACGCGCACGACTATTTTTCTCAACTCTGGCTGGGCCGGCGGCGGCAACATGCTCGACATGTATCACCAGCTCAGCAAGACCAAGAAGGACGTTCAAATCATTTTTCTGTGCGGGCGTAATGAAGAGCTCTATAACAAGGTTAAGAACGCTGCTGCAAACAGTCCGATTCCCACCGCTGTTATGCCTTACTACGACCGGATGTCCGACATCATGTCTCATGTCGACCTGATGGTGACTAAAGCCGGCGGGTTGACGACTTTCGAGGCGATTGCCAAAAAGCTTCCTCTCGTCTTTGACACCATTACTCACCCGATGCCACAGGAAATGGGCACGGTTCAGCTTCTTGTCAAAGAGAATCTGGCATACAAAGTCGAGAAGGCGGAAGAAATTCTTCAAATCGTGGAAAATTTCACGCCGATCGAAGACAGAGCAAATTACAAGCTGCCGACACGTTACAGCCTGGACAGAACCGAAGCGGTTTACGATATTGCTAGAATGATCTTGGGCTTCTGCGATCCGAGTTTTTCTCCTGTGTTCGATCCGGCCTCCGGCAGCATTAGAGAAACTGTGCGGGCCGATTACGGAATGCACCCGATACTCGACATTTCGCAGGGACAAACTACATAGACGAAATCGGCGAGTTTTTTCTCGCCAATTAAAATGTCCTGGTAGAGATGAAACTGCACGTTCGAACTTATCAAAGCGATTCAGCAAGCACCAATGTCCATCCCGACGTGGTGCTTCTCCATGGCACCGGCTCCAACGGTGAGATGTGGAACAGGCAGCTCGAGTTTTTGCATGCCCGAGGACACCGAGCGTATGCGCTTGATTTGCGCGGGCACGGCTTGAGTGAAGAGCCGCTCGACACCACCGACCTGGAAGTCCACGTTACTGATGTTATGGAGACTCTGCAGACTCTCGGCCTGAATTTTCCGATTGTCTTTGTTGGACACTCCCTGGGTTCCATCTTGTCTATGACCATTGCCGAACGTCACCCGGACATGGTGCGCAGAGTATTCGCTGCGTCCCTGCCCGGCAGAGTGCCGAAGGCAATGGAAGTGGCTTTTAGATGGTTCTTAAAAGGCGCATTTCCAAAGTTGCAGTCTCTGGATGTCGGTAAGAACCTGGCATGGCGCGAGCGTACTTTGTTGGAAACTAAAGTGCACACGCTGGAGCAGATCGTTGAGAATTTCGGCGGCGTCAATTTTGTAGACCGCCAACTCAATGTTAGCTGTCCGGTTCATTTTTCAGTGGGTCGGTTCGATCCTGTTGCTCCGTGTGTTTACGTCGAGCATATTCACAAGTCGATGCCGCATTCGACTTTGAAAATCTATGAATGGAGCGGGCACAATTTTATGGATGTGCAGTACGAAAGCTTCAACAATTGGCTTAACCAACATCTGGACGAATAATGGTCGGCGTATCTAAAAAGTAAACTGCGCGCAGTCGGGTTATTCGCGTCAACGGGCTGATTGTCTTAGGTGTCCTTTGTCACCATGCTGAAAGAAGTGCTGTTGGTGCGCTCTTTGGACTTACCCCTGGATGACTTCTTCTTTTTGTGCGCAATAAACTTTTTGTCTGCTTGTACTCCGGAAAGTTCTTGCATCTTTGAGTTTTTAGTTCGGATTTTATGAACTCCTCTCGATTCCGCCCCGGGTGCGGCGAAGAAGAGGACGGCAAGCGCGGTTCCGAATACAAGGGTTTTTCTAGTGGTTTTCATAGGTTCATCTCCTTATGAAAGTCAGGTGCATGTGAGGAACAAACCCTCACAAATGTAGAAACGTAATTTGCAGGCAAAAAGTTCAACGCTTGACATTAAACGTTCAAGGTCGATCCGAAAGTGGCTATTTACCGGCTTTTGAAAGCAACGAGCTGACCAGGTCGTATTCGTTGAAAGTTTTATTGCCGTGTTCTTTGACCCACAAAAGCATCGGGCTTGCTTCTGCGCCTTTATTGTCCGCCAGCAAATCAAATGCAATATAGGTTTTTGCCTCGGTCATTTTGTCATTGTCCGTGGCTTTTTGGAAAACCGCATCAGGGGTGGCTTGACCTGCCATGTACTGAACGATTGGGTACGGCCATTTATCGGCGGGCAGTCTTTGAATAGCTTGAACCATCATTGCGCTGCGCAACTGATCTTCATGAAGTTGTTTTCTGCAAATTGCCGACATCATCACCGCATATGGTGCGCAGCGATCTTGCAAACCAACTTTTGCAAGTATATCCATGCACTGCCTGTCGCATTCTATGTAATCGGCGTGCATGAAGTATGCAAACATTCGTCCATTCATTGCTCCAATCAGGCTCGGATCTAGCTTGATCGCTTTTGTGAAATCCTTAATCGCATCTTCCGTCAATCCCAAATTGATGTACGAATAACCTCGATTACTGTATGCGTTCGCATTCTCTGGAGCGAGGCGCACAGCCTCATTACTGTCTTCCAGCGATTTGGCCGTATTGTCCAGCCGATCGTAAATCGTCGATCGCAAAAGAAATCCCACAGGATCGTTGGGATTTAGTTCAACGGCTCTGTTCGCCGTGACGAGAGCATCCTGGAATTGCAGGAGATTGAGCTGCCGCTGTGCTTTAAACAAGAGCGCAGGCAAAAGATCAGGCAGTTTTTTCAAAACAACATCGATGTCGGCAAGGGCTTTTCGGTCGTCGTTGAGCAGAGCATAAGCGTGTGCTCTCAGGTAATGCCCTTGTGGATGGTTAGGTTGTTTGAGCAGAAGAGCGTCCAGAATCTTCAAGGCTTCTTGCGGCTGATTGTTTTTCAAAAGTGTGGTCGGCTCTTTCAAATCAGCCGGGCTGAGAACGACTGATTGAACAGCAGTAAACTGATGTGTTCGCGTGTAAGAAAGATAGAAACTGCCGCCAAGCATGAGCAACATCAGCAGCACCCCGACTGAATCTTTCCCCTTCCATCTGGGCTGATCTGGAATCAGAGGAGAAAGAAGAAAGCCGCTGATGAAGCCGGCTATAAGACCGCCTACGTGTGCGGAATTGTCGGTGCCCGAACGCATGAATCCGGAGACGAGCACTATGATCAAAAAGACCACGGTGCTTTTCATGTTCGACTTTACGAAATTTTCTTGCAGTATTTTTTTGTTGGCGACGAGAAAACCGGTCCATAATCCGAAGATGCCGAAAATCGCTCCTGATGCGCCTGCTGAGATGACCTGCGGACTTATGAAAATGCTGGTCAAAGAGGCGATCAGTCCGGCAAACAAATAAACAATGGTGAATTTCAGCGCTCCGTAAAGCCTCTCCGTAATCGGTCCCATTACGGCCAACATCCACATGTTCATGAAGCAATGCAATAGACCCAGGTGCACGAAAATGTTGGTGAAGATGCGCCAGTATTCACCGAACATTGTGCGGATGCCGTAGTTGGCGCCGAAGTTCAGCAGCACCTGATTCGATGGTCCAGAGATGGCCGCCGAGCCGGACGTCACCGCCATTGCCGCAAAAACGATAATGTTAGCCGCGATCAGAGCACTGACGGCAGGTGTCATGTAGCCTGCTTTCGGCTTTTCCTCTTGCGGTTGTTCTTGCTCTGATTGGGCGCCGTTTTCCAAAGTGAATTCCTGACAGTCGCTTTAGAGATTGAGAACGCCCCTCAGCCAGTCCGAGAAAGAATAAGCCTTCGAATCCGGGACAGAAATTCGCGCCGGCATTTTCAATTTGGGAGCCTCTTGGGCCGGCTCTGCCACCGTCTCTTTCGGCTCGTCTTGCTTAGGCAAAATTTTTGCCATTAAAGCTAGATTGTAAATGAGTTCTTCCGGTATGAGTATGTCCGGTCGGCGAAGTTGTGCCACTTCTTCATGTCGTCGCGCGATCGCGATAGTTTTGCGTATCACTTCCCCGTTCGCCATAAACAGCGTGGCTTCGCCGGACTCCTCGGAGAACATGAAAGCTTCGCCTTCCTTGAGCGATGAGGTGCCATGCTCGGCGAGATACTTGAGCCGCTCCTCAACCGGATCAAGCATAGCGGCCGGCTTTTCGTTCTTCTTCTCGCCAGTTGCTGCCTGAGGTTTTTCGTTTCCAAATGCGGAAAGCAGTGCTGCGACCAATGATATTTTTTGCGAAACGGCCGGGGGCATCGACAGGCTGAATGTTTTGGAATCGGCCACTGCCGGGGCTTCCGGCGCATTCCAGGATGCTTCCTTTGTCGAGCTTTCGGGCGTACTTGCAGCTTCTTTGCTTTCCGGCGTAAAAGTGACTGCCGCTGTTTTCGATGTGAGCACGAGATCCGGGCTCTCTTTCTCGACGATTTCCGCCCCTTTTGAAACTTTTGCTGCGACTTCGTTTTCAGCAGGTTTTTGTTGTTCTGTCTTTTCTTCTTCAGCGGCGTCCATATTTGCCGGTTTCACGACAGGATGGCGCGACAGAGCCAGCTTTTTGTCCAACCAACCGCGCCGCTTTCTCTTTCCTTCGGGAATGTTTTCGCCGGCGGCCGGTTTTTCTTCTTTGGCTGTTTCTACTTTCTTTTCTTTGCTCTTTGACTCTTTGCGGTTTCTTTTCGAACGTTTTTCCTTCTTCTTGCTTTCTTTTGCGTCATCGCTGTCCGTCGCCATTCGCTGCAATCCGAGCATGGAGAGCGGATTGAATACGTGGTCTTTCAGCCCGGCAAGACTTTCCTTGAGCATTGAGGAAACAGAAGAATTTTCGCTTTGCTTTTCCTCTTTCTTTTCTTCACGTTCGGCGCTGGGTTTTTCAGCACTCGACAGTTTCGTGCTTTCCTCTGCTTGCGATTTTTCTTTCGCGCCTTTTGTTTCAGGCTCCTGAATCTTCGGATGCAGCGATTGAAGAATTGTGGTCGGAGAATCCGTTGTGGCTTCTGTCGACTGATCGGCGACGGCGGCATTGTTCTGTTGCGGCACGGTGAGGTTGATGCCGAGAGAACGTCCGAGCTCTTCGGCGGCACTGCCGACATTGCCTTGTTCTAAGCGAACAGTGATCAAAAGCAATCGAATGCGATTGAGGTCGTCCGCAGTAAATTGCGGTTTGTTTTTTTTCTGCGGATTTTTGCAGCTTGAATTGGCGATGCGGATCGCTTGTTCCAGAGCTGAGTCTGCCAGTTTCAAATAACCTTGCTTTCTGAAGATCAGCGCTTGCTCATAAAAGGCATTAATCTGACGAGGATTTTTTTGGCTGGCTTTGAGAAATTCGATAAGGGCCTTGTTTGAGTTGCCTCTGGCTTTCAGCGCCAGACCCATGCGGAAATGATCGACTGGTGCGCCTTTGCCCCTTTTTCTGTTCGCTGCTGTTGTCCGTTTCGCTGCCACCGCGCGGGCTTTCGGTCTTGCCACCGGCGGAGCGCCAAGAACAAGTGGTCCGCGAAAGCCTTGCACTTGCGAAAGTGTGATGAGCGGATCTATTTGCTTTGCCACTGCATCAGGTGCCATGCAGGAGGTGCAAATGATAGACAATGTGGTTCCAGTGACTATAGAAACAAGAGGCGCGCCGCCCTTGTATATCTTTTGTATGGGCACAGGAAACCCTCACTCTGACTTGCTTCAAGCTAACCTAATCAGATCGAATTTGCAAGTTCTGAATGTGTTTTTCACTTGCCTATCAGTCTTCTTTCCAGATTTCTGATGCTGGTTTTCCAGGACGGTTCTCGTATCGTTCTCAGGATTTTCACGAGCACTGTCCTGGCGCCGCTTCTGTGCCCGCCGAGTATGTCGGTGAGCGGGCGATCGCCAATGACGGCCACCTCCTGCGGTGTCAGTTCGAGCATTTCCATAGCCTGCCGAAAACCTCTGCGGCTCGGTTTTTTTGCGTAGCCAATCACCGGCATGTCGAGAATGGTTTTCACCTTCTCGAGGTAAATGGGATTCTTGTTGTTGCTCAAGATGACCATTTTGAAGTGCGGTCGGGCCTTCGACAACCAGGCGCTCACTTCCTCCGTCAGGCGAGCGCTTTTCGACTCGATAAGGGTGCTGTCCAGGTCGAAAATCAAACCTTTGACACCATCGCTAATCAAAGACTCGATGATGATGTCGGTGACGTCTCCGTCGATATTGTAGGTAGGCTTTATGAAGGGCATGTGCGACTTCCGAAACGGTCTTCGCCTTATATTATCGAAAACATAATAGCGCTGGCAATTTCAATGCCCTGGGCGGTTTGTCCGGCAGCTCCCGGCAATTCCTGTGAGGAATTCTTCATGTAAATGGCTCATATCAGCCGGAGCCGTTAAAATTGCACTTCTGGGCATAGCAATGAACTTGTATTCTCATTCCCTGTGCTCTTTCCATGGGGCCGCCGTTGAAAGCGTCAGAATCAAAGCCTGTCCCTGAGATAAACCAGGCTTCACAGGCAATATCAGCATCACCGCCTCCTCTCAAGCATGTGGCCATCATTATGGACGGCAACAGGCGTTGGGCGGATCAGCACCGTTTGCCGAGGCTTTCCGGTCATAAGGAAGGGGTGAAGGCGCTCAAGAAAATTGTCAGCCATGCCGGTGCTATCGGTCTGGAATACCTGACCGTCTACGCCTTTTCAAGCGAAAATTGGCAGCGCAGCCGCGAGGAAGTGCGGTATTTGTTCGAGCTTTTTGCCAATGTATTACGCGATGAGTTCGACGAGCTGGCTGAAAACCGAGTTCGGCTTCGCTTCATCGGAGACATGTCAACAATTCCGGCTCGCTTGAAAAAATCTTTCGACCGTTCGATGGAAGACTCCAAGGACAATACCGGCTTGAATTTGCAGGTGGCGATTAACTACGGCTCCCGGCTCGAGATCACACTGGCTGCAAAGCGCATTGCGGCAGAAGCCGCCGCCGGAAAACTTTCTCCTGCCGATGTTACTGAAGACCTGCTCAACACTTATTTATTCACCGGCGAAATTCCCGATCCTGAGATGATGATCCGCACTGGCGGCGAGATGCGGCTCTCCAATTACCTTTTGTGGCAGGCTGCCTACTCGGAGTTGTATATCACGCCCACTTTGTGGCCGGATTTCACGCCGGAAAATTTCGACGAAGCATTGGAAGAATACGCGCAGCGCAATCGCAGATACGGCGGCGATTAGATTTCTTTTGCAGAAATCTTGTTGAGCTATTTGAGTCTTACTGAGGATATCCGCCCTGCTGCGGCGGGTAGCCGCCCGGTGGTGGTGGATAGCCCCCTTGCGGCGGCTGAGGGTAGCCTTGAGCAGGCGGGTAGCCACCTTGCGGCGGATAGTCTCCGGAATACTGCGGCAGATTGCCCGGTGGTCTTTGCTGATAGCCTTGCCCACTAAAATTCTGCGCACCATAGCCACCGCCCATGTTGTATCCATATTGCATGGGCGGCGGAGCTGAGGCTGTAACTTGCATTGATTCGTCAAGCTGAATCGGCAGGTTGGTGCCGGCAGGAATAGTGATTTCCGAGCCCTTTCGCACGACGGCGCCTACCGCTCCGACCCCGCCACCAAGGGCGGTGCCGAATACTGCTCCCATGCCGGTGCTGCGTCCGACCTGACCGCCTCCGGTGGCGCCGACAATGGCTCCAAGAGCCGTTCCCAGAGCTGCTCCACCGGCAGCGCCTACGCCGGTGGTGACAAGTCCTTTGCCTACTCGGCCGGCAGTCGTTCCGCCGGTCAAGCGCAGTTGATTGTCGTCGATTGACGCGGAAAGAGGCACGCGGCGTCCGTCCGGAGTTTCAATTTGTGTAAAACGAATATCTATTTTGCCGTTGGCGCCAAACTTAAATCGTCTTGCGGAAACCACGTTGGTGACTTGACCTACGAGTTTGCTGCCGGCCGGCACCACTTCCATGCCACCGGAGTAAATCGCAGCGCCCAGAGTCGCTTCCACCGGCTCGCCCGGTTGCGTGGAGCCCGAATCAAGGGTGTTTTTCAAACTCGCTTGCAATTTCGTCCCTGCCGCTACGACTGCCACGCGACCGGAAAGATAAGGATTGGCAGGTGGATAACCGCCGGCTTGCGGGAATTGCGGCTGCATTGGCGGGTAGCCCTGCTGCGCGCCACCCGCATATGGATTTTGAGGCGGCATCTGCGGCGGCATTTGTCCTTGCGGATAGCCGGGTTGCCCCGTGCCGTAATTCGGCTGCCCTTGTTCCGATACTCTTCCCTGATATGCAGGCTCGGCGCCGGGCAATTGTGATGATGCCATATTTGGTGCCGCGCTCGTGCCGCCTGTGCCGGAAACAGCTTGGGCTGTCGAATCGGCGATGTCTTTGCGGGCTGTCGTTTGCTGAAGGCGGAAAACAATTGAGGCTGCCGATGCTCTGGTGGCGATTGTGGTCGCATCCACCGAATTGGGTTTTTCGTCTCCTTCAAGCAAGCCGCTTTCGGCAGCCTGAGCCACTCCCACTCTCGCCCACTGAGGAACTTTGCTGCCGTCTTCATAGCGCGAAAGCACTCTTTCAACAGTCCCCTCGTCAGGTGGTTGAGTGCGCAAGGCGCGCGCGGCAATCACTATCACTTCGCCCAATTGAATAAATTGGTTGGGACGAAAACCATCGGAGAATCCGGCGATGTAATTGTTTTGCCGGATGATTTCAACGTACTTGTAGTAAGGGTCGCTCGGCTTGACGTCGGGAAAGCTGGGCTGTGGGGACACGGGTTGGTTTTCCAGTCCGAGCGCTCGCACCATCCACATGGACAGGACTGCGCGAGTGACCGGCTCGTTCGGCTTGAACTTGCCGTCCGCTTCGGCTTGAATGACGCCTTTGTCTGAGAGTTCATTGATGCATTTCTCGGCCCAACTGCTGCCCAGGTCTACGAACCTGGCCGCGTATGCCGGCGAAATCAGACTGTTTGCGGCAAACAGCACAGCCACCAGAGCGGGCTTTACTCTAGAAAGACGCATAGACACTCCTCAGTAAGCACCCAGCATCGGACCTAAGTATTGGACGGCGCTTGCAGGCGCCGGTTATCGATATGCTCTCGATAACTACTATAGCTTATATAGCGAATTTCACTGTTTTTTAAACGTGCGGATTGGGGCGCCCGCTTTATCCAATCATTTGCTGCAACGATTTGCCTTGTTCTTCGACCGAGCGAATAAGCCCTTCCAGATTGATCTTCTGATTCTTGGCAGTAAGGACGACAAGGAAGTGATTAGCTACTTCGTAGAAGTGCAGGATGCCTTGATCCGTCAAAAGCGTCATTTGCAACAAGTTGCCGCGATTCATGCGCTGGATGGAAACATCATTGTTGGAGAAGAGTGTTGCAGACAGCGCGCCGATCATGGCGACGTCTACTTCTTGGGGCAGTGAGGTGGCGACCACTTGCCCGTCGCGAGAGATGAGCAAACAACCTAAAATGCCATGTTTACCGTTGAGGGTATTCAAAAGCGCCATCAGTTGCTGTGTATCGGGCATTTTTTGCTTCTCCTGGGGATGTCGGACATCTCATGAAGTGAAAGGCGGTGCTTGGCACCGCCTCTATATTACTTCGTTTCTTTAGCGCTTTCCTTCTCTTTGTCTTTTTTCGGGTCCGGAGCGCTTGCTATTTTGACTAGCTGTTTGACGTCAATCCACGGTTCGTCTAAAGCTGTGGCGAATACCGTTCCGGCAACTTCAATAGTGTCTCCGTCCTTCAGATCCTGAAGCAGTTTGTTCTTTGGATCTTTGTCCTTGGGAATCGGCATCGCCAGTTTTATTTCAGAGAAAGGCACTTTGCTGTTCGGTCTCAAAATCAGAAAAGAAAGATGGGTTTTCGAAGGGCGCATGGCCGGCTTGTAGTCAAGCGCCAGGCTGGAATAAGCGTGAAAAGGCGCCGTGAATTTGACGTTCTTGTGGAGATAAGCCTGCGGAGCATCGACCAATTGCTGCGTGGTCACGCTCTGGACATTCTCAAGAGGAGGCTCGGGAGCGGCAGGCGCCTCAGCCTTTTCCTTGCCGTCCTTATCGTCCGCTTTCTTGTCTGCCGGTTTGGCGTCCTTAGCGTCCTTTGCATCTTTGGCGGGCGCCTTTTCCTTAGCTGATTTCGCGACACTCTTCGCCGGAGCTGCAAAACCGTCCTGCACGCTCAACAATCCGGACGCCGCCAGGCTGAGGGAAAACGCCAGAGCCAGCGCCATGAGTCCGCGCTGTTTGCTGGAAGTGCTGTTTACTTGATGCTTGATTACTGTCATGAATTTCAATGGTTACCGCCCTTTTTACTGGCTCGCAATTCGCAGGACCCACCTGTCGCCTTCTCAGGCTCCCGCTCAAGAGCTGATTATATTACTGTCGGCTCATCTTACCAGAAGCTCATTCTTTAATGCGAACAGATAGCTTGGTCGAAATGTAAGATTGGTCTGTCTCACAGTCGTTCCGTTGATCCGCATATGTGTCGAATTGTTTTGAGCGCCCTTCCGGCCGGATAGCACATATGCCGGGGGCGAAAGTATATCGAAGGGACATTCCAGGGGCGAAACCAAAATCAGAAAGCGAATTCAAGGTGTGTTGAAAACGTGAAAAAAGGCAAAAACGAAACTGGCAT
>Ga0268299_1002734_pt1 | contig 19234 bp, 19 predicted proteins | sample NOBtaG_FD_193484 | JGI IMG/M metagenome (GOLD analysis project Ga0268299, IMG submission 193484) | Activated sludge microbial communities from bioreactor in Nijmegen, Gelderland, Netherland - NOB reactor | ecosystem: Engineered > Bioreactor > Aerobic > Activated sludge | place: Netherlands...
GGCGGGGCGCGGGTCCCAGGCGGCCTTGGTCTTGTTCAGTTTGCCTTCCAGCGCGGCTTCGATCAGCAGCAGCAGGTCGGTCTTCAGGCGGAACAGGATCGGCTGGGTCTCGGGGTCGCCGAAGCGGCAGTTGAACTCCAGCACCTTCGGAGCGCCGTCGGCGCCGATCATCAGGCCCGCGTAGAGGAAGCCCGTGTAGCGCACGCCTTCCTCGCGCATGCCTTCCACCACCGGGCGCAGCACCTCGTTCATCACCCGCTCGGCGATGGCGTCGGTCACGACCGGCGCGGGCGAGTAGGCACCCATGCCCCCGGTGTTGGGCCCGAGGTCACCGTCGTCCCGGGCCTTGTGGTCCTGGGAGGTGGCGAGCGGCAGGATCGCGCCGTCCACACCCACCATCGCGATGAAGCTCGCTTCCTCGCCGCCGAGGAACTCCTCGATCACCACCCGCGCGCCCGCGTCGCCGAAGCGCCGGTCGCCCAGCATGTCGGTGACGGCCGCGTGGGCTTCTTCCAGGGTCCGGGCCACCACCACGCCCTTGCCGGCGGCGAGCCCGTCGGCCTTGATCACGATGGGAGCCCCGACTTCCTCCAGGTACGCCTGCGCCTCCTCCAGGTCGGTGAAGGACGCGTGGTGGGCCGTCGGGATCCGGTGCCGGACCATGAACTCCTTGGCGAAGGTCTTGGAGCTCTCGAGGCGCGCCGCCAGCCTGCGGGGGCCGTAGCAGCGCAGGCCGTTCGCCCAGAAGCGGTCGACGATGCCGGCGGCGAGGGGACCCTCGGGGCCGACCACCGTCAGGCTCACGTGTTCTTCCCTGGCGAGGGTCAGCAGCGCCTCGATGTCCTCGGCGGCGATGGTCGCGTTGCGGACTTTCGGTTCCAGCGCCGTGCCCGCGTTGCCGGGCGCGACGATGACTTCTTCGACGAGCTTCGACTGGGCCAGCTTCCAGGCCAGCGCGTGCTCGCGCCCGCCGCCACCGACGACGAGGACCTTCATGGCGTGGGAGTTCTCAACGCTAGTGCCGGAAGTGCCGCATGCCGGTGAACAGCATGGCGATCCCGTGCTCGTCGGCCGCAGCGATCACCTCGGCGTCCCGCATCGAGCCGCCGGGCTGGATGATCGTGCGGATGCCGAAGCTGGCCGCCAGGTCGATGCCGTCCCGGAACGGGAAGAAGGCGTCGGAGGCCAGGGCGGCGCCAGCGGGCTTCAGGCCCGCTTCCTCCGCCTTCCAGGCCGCAATGCGCACGCTCATCACGCGGCTCGCCTGGCCCGCGCCGATGCCGATCGTGGCGCCGTCCTGCACGAAGAGGATCGCGTTGGACTTCACCGAGCGCACCAGCTTCCAGGCCAGCTCCGCGTCGGCGCGCTCGGCGGCGGTGGGCTGGCGCTTCGTCACCACGCGCAGGGCGCCGGGGGCCAGCGCGGCCACGTCGGAATCCTGCACCAGCATGCCGCCCTCGAGCTGCTCGACCCGCAGGCCCGGCGCCACCAGGGCCCGCAGCGGGCCGGTCTCGAGCACGCGCACGTTCGGCTTCTTCGCCAGGGCCGCCAGCGCGCCGGGCGTGAAGCTCGGGGCCACGATCACCTCGACGAACTGCCGCTCGATGATCGTCGCGGCCAGCTCGCCGTCCACCGTGGCGTTGAAGGCGATGATGCCGCCGAAGGCGGAGGTGGGGTCGGCGCGGTAGGCCTTCTCGTAGGCGTCGGCCACGCTGATGCCCAGCGCGGCGCCGCAGGGGTTCGCGTGCTTCACGATGACGCAGGCGGGCGAGGCCAGGGCGCGCACGCACTCGAGCGCCGCGTCGGCGTCGGCCAGGTTGTTGAAGGAGAGCTCCTTGCCCTGGTGCAGCTCGGCGCCTACCACCGTGTCGGGCGCGCCGCCGGGAAGCGTGTACAGCCCCGCGCGCTGGTGCGGGTTCTCGCCGTAGCGGAGGGTCTCCCGCAGCCGGAGGCCGAGCGGGTAGCGCACGGGAAGCTCGTCGTCCCCGTCCGCCTGCCGCAACCAGTTGAAGACGGCGGCGTCGTACGTGGCGGTGTGGGCGAAGGCCTTGCGGGCGAGGTAGCGGCGCGTGTCCGCGGTGACGCTGCCCGACTGCTCCAGCTCGGCGAGTACCCGCCCGTAGTCGGCCGGGTCCACGAGCACGGCCACCCGGTCGTGGTTCTTCGCCGCGGCGCGCAGCATGGCGGGGCCGCCCACGTCGATGTTCTCGATGGCGTCCTCCCGCGTGCAGCCCGCGCGGCTCACGGTCGCCTCGAAGGGATAGAGGTTGACGACCAGCAGGTCGATGGCCCCGATGCCGTGCTCCTGCATCACCGCGGCGTCCACGTCCCGGCGGCCGAGCAGGCCCCCGTGGACGGCCGGATGGAGGGTCTTCACCCGCCCGTCCATGATCTCGGGAAAGCCAGTGATTTCAGATACATCCGTCACGGGGAGGCCGGCCTTGCGCAGCGCGGCGGCGGTGCCGCCGGTGGACAGCAGGTCCACGCCGAGCTTGCGCAGGCGGCTGGCCAGCTCGACCACGCCGGCCTTGTCGGACACGCTGATGAGGGCGCGGCTCTTCATGCTTTCACGACGCTGGCGTCACGCGACCGCACCGGGCGGCGGATGGCGCCGCTAGGCCAGGAGCTGGTAGTGCCGGAGCTTCTTGCGCAGCGTGGCGCGATTGATGCCGAGGATCTCGGCGGCCACGCTCTGGTTGCCCCGCGTGTAGTCGAGCACCGTCTTGAAGAGCGGTTCCTCGACTTCGCCGAGCACCAGGTCGTAGAGGTCACCGGGGCGATGGCCGTTGAGGTCGCCGAAGTATTTCTGCAGCGCCTCCTCGGTGTGATCACGAAGGGGACGATTCCTGACGCGAATCGCCGAGGCGCCGTTGCGTGCGGGACTGTGCTTCCTGGTCGGGGACTTGCTACGCGCGCTCTTGGCCACGGCTCCGCTTCTCCTGAAGATAGTTCAACCCCGGCTGCCGTATGGACGGTGTCAGCCACCCAGGCTCTGGTTGGTCACGGTCGGTTTGTCAACAACCGGCTTGTCAAGTGTCGTCGTGGATACCCGCGGTGGATGTCGATGAATTTTTAGCCACTCGCGAGGGAGCGAAGCATAGCACGATGAAACTTCGCGCTGGGTTTTTCGCAAGGCGTCGGCGCGACCCGTGATCACAGGCTGGATGCTCACGGCGCGCATCGCGAGCGCGCTGCCTGTGGACAACCAGTTGCGCGCGATTCGTGAGGTGAGTTCAGCGCGCGAAGGGGTCGCGCTCGCTGCGGCAGGCCACGCCGTCGTGCCGGTTCATTATGCAGACGTCCACGTCGAAGCCCTGCGCGTCGCGGCCGGGATCCTTGAGGCTGATCTCCACGGGAATGAGCGTGCCCGGGCTCACGGGCTCCCGGGGCGGCGCGTTCCGGCCCAGGTACTCCGCGGGCTGGAAGACGCGGGAGCCCAGCGGCTCGCCGAACCGGTCGCGCAGCGTGACGCGCACCAGTGGCAGGCCCACCCGGTCGTTGCCGACCACGGCAACGCGCCCCAGGATGTCGAGCGCGCCGGGGCTGCTGCGGTCGGCCACGGCTTCCGCGTTGCGCAATTCGTAGGCGCGCAGGTCCCAGGCGGGCCACAGCGGCATGCCCAGTGCGGCGTAGGTGCGGCGGAACGCCTCGGTGAGGCTCGGGTGGGTCGCGAGCTGGTCCCGCTGCTGGTGAAGCAATTGAATTACGAGCAGCAGCGCGGCCACCACGCTGCCGGCCGTGTAGCCCCAGTGGCGGCCCGTCTCGGCAGGCGGCGGCGCCGGCGGTTCCCAGATGAAGGGCCGGTCCGCCAGCGGCACGTCGCGCCGGGTGGCTGGCGCCGGTTCGAACTCGGGTTCGGCGTCGTCCCTCAGGCCGGGCCGGGGCAGCTCCGGCGCGAAATCCGCCGGCAGCGGGGCGGGTGCGCGGGTGTCGTCGCCAGCCGGCTCGTCCCAGGCGGGGACTTGCTCCGGCTCCTCGCTGATGACGTAGACCGGTTCCGGCGCCACCTCGTCGTCGGGCATTTCCGCGAGCAGCGCCTGCCAGTCCGCGTCGGCGTCCAGGTCCAGCCCGGTCTCCGCGGACAGGGCCCGGTAGAGGCCTGCCTGGTCCACGGTGTCGGAGCCGACGCTTCGGCCCACGTCGGCGGCCGCCTCGTCCGGCGCCTCGGCCTCGACTTCGACGATGAGCCCGTCGTCGGACTCAACTTCAGACTCAGTCTTAGTCCGGGTCTCGGCGTCGTTGTTGTTTTCGTCGTCGGGCGCAACAGGCGGTGTCAGTGGCGGGACGATGGCGGCCGGCACGCCGGCTTCGAAGAAGTTCGACCAGCTGTCCTCCGGGATGTCGAACTCCAGCGTGTCGTCGCTGACGGGCAGCGGCACGTAGGTGGCCGCGGCATTGAGTTCGGGCGGCGAGGTCACGGCGGCCGGCTCGGCAGGGAAGCCGGGCAGTGGCGGGGGCTCGGGCACCGGGCCCGTGGCGGGCGCGGCCGCCGAACCGGGTTCCGGTTCGGTGGGCAGGACGAGCTGTTGCAGGGTGACCGTGGGCGGCGGTTCGTCCGTCAGCGTGGCGATGGCGTTGAAGGTTGCCGAGCAGTGGCCGCAGCGCACGAAGCCCTCGGCGACGCGCAGGTCGCCGGTGCTGAGGCGGAAGACCGTGCCGCACTCGGGGCAGCTCGTGTACATGGTTTCAGTGTGCCGTCTTCTGTGGAGCCACGGGGCCGGCAACGGTACCGGCCAGCAACACCCAGCCACCCTGCTGGTCAGCGACGGCCAGGGTCACCCAGGGGCGGAATGCCGCGATCACCTCGTCGGCCTGTTCCGCAAGGATACCGCTCAACGCCACCCGGGTCGCCGGCCCGGCGAAACGCCGCAGCCCGGGCGCCAGGCGCACCAGCGGGCCGGACAGGATGTTGGCCACCAGCACGTCGAAGCGCTGCGGGCCGGACCCCGGCAGCGCCTCGGCCGGCAGGCCGCAGGCGAGCAGCCCGGCGCGGCCGTTGCGGGCCGCGTTCTCCCGGGTGGCAACGAGCGCCTGCGGGTCGATGTCGACGGCGACGGCCCCGCCGGCGCCGAGCGCCAGCGCCGCGATGGCCAGGATTCCAGAACCGCAGCCGTAGTCGAGTACCCGCGCGTCCTGCAGGGCGTCGGCCTGGGCGTCCAGCCAGGCGAGGCACATGGCGGTGGTGGGGTGGGTGCCCGTGCCGAAGGCGAGGCCCGGTTCCAGCAACAGGCTGATGCCATCCGGGTCGGGGCACGCCTGGCCGACGGGGCAGACCCAGAGGCGGCTGCCGAAACGGAGCGGCTGCAGCGAGCGGCGCCACTCCGCATCCCAGTCCCGGTCCGCCACGATCGAGAACTGCACGGTGCTGGCCGGGAAGGCGGCTGCTACGAGCTGGCGATCGGTTTCCGGCGGGAGCAGCGCGGTGAGGCGGACGGCCGCCCAGAGCGGCGTGGCGCCGGGCTCCGGCTCGAGGATCTCCTCGTCGTCGGCGCCCTGGGTCCAGGTGACGAGCGCGCCGAGTCTCTCGAAGGTTTCCTCGGCCGCCGCGACGGCGGTCTGCGGGCAGTCCAGCGCGGCCTGCAGCCAGGTCTCGGCCATGGGCGTACGTCAGACCCGCAGCTTCTTCTCGAGGTAGTGGATATCGGTGCCGCCGTGGAGGAACGCGGCGTCCTGGCACAACTCCTGGTGCAGGGGGATGTTGGTCCTGATGCCGTCTACCACCATCTCCGTCAGCGCGATGCGCATGCGGGCGATGGCCGACTCCCGGGTGTCGCCGTGCGCAATGACCTTCGCCACGAGTGAATCGTAGAACGGGGGCACCGTGTAGCCGCTGTACAGGTGGCTGTCCACGCGGATGCCGGGCCCGCCCGGCGCGTGCCACACGTCCACCTTGCCGGGCGACGGCATGAAGGTGCGGTGATCCTCGGCGTTGATGCGGCACTCCACCGCGTGGCCGCGCAGCGCCAGGTCCTCCTGCCGGAAGGACAGCTTCTCGCCGGCCGCGATCTTGAGCTGCTCCTTCACGATGTCCACGCCCGTCACAAGCTCCGTCACCGGGTGCTCGACCTGCACCCGCGTGTTCATCTCGATGAAGTAGAACTCGCCGTTCTCGTAGAGGAACTCGAAGGTCCCGGCGCTGCGGTAGCCGATCTCCCGGCAGGCCTGGGCCACGCGCTCGCCCATCTTCATGCGCAGGTCGTGGGGGATGCCGGGCGCCGGGGCTTCCTCCAGCACCTTCTGGTGCCGCCGCTGCATGGAGCAGTCCCGGTCGAAGAGGTGCACGGCATTGCCGTGGGCGTCGGCCAGCACCTGGAATTCGATGTGGCGCGGGCGTTCCAGGTACTTCTCCATGTAGACGGTGCTGTTGCCGAAGGCGGCGCCGGCTTCGCTCCGGGTCAGCTGGACGGCGTTCAGCAGGGCGGCATCGCCGTGGACCACACGCATGCCGCGGCCGCCGCCACCGCCGGCGGCCTTGATGATCACCGGGTAGCCGATGGACCGGGCCATCGCCCGGATCTCGTCGTCGTCCTCGCCCAGCGGGCCGTCCGAGCCCGGCACGCAGGGCACGTTGGCGGCGCGCATGGCCGCCTTGGCCGAGATCTTGTCGCCCATCAGCCGGATCACGTCGGGCGGCGGGCCGACGAAGATGAAGCCACTGCGCTGCACGCGCTCGGCGAAGTCGGCGTTCTCCGAGAGGAAGCCGTAGCCGGGATGGATGGCCACGGCGTCGGTCACCTCGGCGGCGCTGATGATCGCCGGCATGTTGAGGTAGCTCTGGCCGGAGGGCGGCGGGCCGATGCACACGGTCTCGTCGGCGAGCAGCACGTGCTTCTGGCTGGCATCGGCCGTGGAGTGCACCGCCACGGTCTTGATGCCGAGCTCGCGGCAGGCGCGCTGGATGCGCAGGGCGATCTCCCCGCGGTTGGCGATGACGACCTTGTCGAGCATCCGGCGGAGGTCAGGGTTCGATGACGAACAGCGCCTGGCCGAACTCGACCGGTTCGCCGTTCCTGGCGAGCGCGGCGACGACCTTGCCGGCCACGTCCGCCTCGATCTGGTTCATCATCTTCATGGCTTCGATGATGCACAGCGTGTCGCCGGCCTGGACCTGGTCGCCGATCTTCACGAAGTTGGGCGAGCCCGGGGCGGGGGCCTCGTAGTAGGTGCCCACCATGGGCGACAGCACCTTGTGGCCCGCGGGGCCGCTGCTGGCGGGCGCGGAACCGGCGGTGCCGGCGCTGGGGGCCGCCGCGGCAGCGCCCGGTGCGGCGGTCGCCGGGCCGGCGGCGTACTGCATCGGCGGCATGGCGTACTGCACCGCCGGGCCGGTGGTGTGCCGGCTGATGCGCACCGATTCCTCGCCCTCGGTGATCTCCAGTTCGGCGAGGCCGGATTCCTCCAGCAGCTCGATCAGCTTCTTGACCTTGCGGATATCCATGGAAGTCCTCGCTTATTTCTGGCGGGCGAGCCGCTCGCAGGCCGCCTGGAGGGCAAGCTGGTAGCCCAGGGCACCGAGCCCGGTGATGACGCCGACGGCCACGTCCGAGACATAGGAGTGCCGCCGGAATTCCTCCCGGGCGTGCACGTTGCTCAGGTGGATCTCGATGAAGGGGATGGCCACGGCCAGGAGGGCGTCCCGCAGGGCCACGCTGGTGTGGGTCAGGGCGCCGGGGTTCAGCAGGATGAAATCCACCTGGCCGGCGGCCTGCTGGATCCGGTCCACCAGGGCGGCCTCGGAATTGGTCTGGAAGGCCTCCAGCTGGTGCCCGGCGGCGGCGGCGGCGGCGGCGGCGGCCCGCTCGATATCGGCCAGGGTCGTGGCGCCGTAGACGTGGGGCTCCCGCTGGCCAAGCAGGTTCAGGTTGGGACCGTTCAGCAGTAGCAGCCGAGCCATCGATTGGGAACTGGATCGCCGGAGATGCCGGCGAGTTTACAGACTTTAGCCGCCTAAGGGAAAAGGTACCGGACACTTAGTTTTGTTAGTTTTTGCCGGGCAAAAACTAACAAAACTAAGTGTCCGGTACCTTTTCGCCGGCAGCTTCTTCTCCCAGTCGGAGGCGGGTCGGGGCGTCGGCGACCGGCAGTGTACCGGCCGCCAGGCCGGCCGCCACCGCCGCGATCTGTTCCAGGTCCGTGGCCTTCAGCTCGCCCATGCGGACGGCGAGGACCGTGCCGTCGGGGGCGACCACGACGGACAGGGGCAGGGCAAAGCCTTCCGCAAACTGCTCCGCCGCGCGGGTCGCATCCATCTCGCCGACCAGGTTGGGGTAGGTCACGCCGGTCTCGCCGATGAACCGGACTACCGGGTCCAGCCGGTCGATGGCGATGCCGATGACCTGCAGCCGCGCCGGGTCCTGGGACTGCTGGAACGCCTCCAGCAGGGGCATCTCCGCCCGGCAGGGCCCGCACCAGGTCGCCCAGAAGTTGATCAGCAGGGTGCGCCCGGACCACTCGGCCACGCTGCGCTCGGTCCCCTGGAGGTCCTTCAGCCGGATCTCCGGCAGGGGCTGCCCGACTCCCGCAGCGGCGGCCGGAACCGCATTCGGAACAGGGGGTTGTATATTGTCAGTAGTATTGACACTAGAGTCGACAGTTTTATTTACAGCAGGGCCCGGCGCTGGCTTCCGCCAGTTGAGTCCCAGCAGGATCCCGCCGAACAGGAAGACGGCGAGCCACAGGCCGATGGCCAGCTTCCGGATGGGTCGCATGGAGTACGCTCAGTTGCGGTTGGTGGCGACAGTGGTGGCCGCCGGGGACCCCCCGAAGACCGCCGACACGTGGGCGGCGAACTCGGCGGCGGGCTTGAAGCCCACGACCCGCCGGGAGGTCTGCTCAATGCCGTCCGCCGTGAAGAACATGATGGTCGGCGGGCCAATGATACCGAAGCGCTCCATCAAGGTCTGGTCGTCCGCATCCACGGCGGTGACGTCGGCCTGGAGCACCACGGCGCCGGCCAGGGCGGCCTGGACCGCCGGATCGGGGAAGGTGTAGCGCTCCATCTCCTTGCAGGACACGCACCAGTCCGCATAGAAGTCGAGCAGCACCGGCCGGCCGGCCGCCCGGGCGCCGGCGATGGCCGCCTCCAGGTCCGCCACCGTCTTGATGCGCGTGAAGGCCGCATGGGCTTCGCCAGGCCCGGCTGCCGCCCCCGATGCCGCCGGCGCGCTCACGAACCTGAGGGGCCGCAGCGCGTCCTCGCTGCCAGCCAGTGCGCCGACCAGCAGGGCGGCGCCGTAGATCAGCGCGACGATGCCGAAACCCTTGCCGAGCTTGCGCGACAGGGCGGCCGATCCGTCCAGCGGCGCGAACGCACCGAGGAACACGCCGCCAATCACCAGCAGCACGGCCCACAGGGCGAGCGTGAGCGTGCCCGGCCAGAGACGGTCGAGCATCCACACGGCCATCGCCAGCATCATCAGGCCGAAGGCGGCCTTGACCGAGACCATCCACGGGCCGGCCTTCGGCATCAGCTTGCCCGCCGAGGCGCCGATGGCGAGCAGCGGGATGCCCATGCCGATGCCCAGCGCGAACAGCGCCAGCGCGCCGCGCGTCACGTCGCCCGTCTTCGCGATGACCGTCAGCGCCGCGACGAGCGGCGGCGTCACGCAGGTGGTGACGACGGCGGCGGAGATGACGCCCATGATCGCCGCGCCGATGAAGCTGCCGGATTTCTGCTCGCCCGAGATCGAATTGAGCTTGGTCTGCCAGGACGCCGGAATCTGCAGATCGAACAGGCCGAACATGGACAGCGCGAGGGCCACGAACAGCAGGGCCACGCCGATGGTGACCGCCGGCTGCTGCATGACCGCCTGCACCTGGGAGCCCGCGGCCGCAAAAACAGCGCCAAGCACCGTGTAGGTGGTGGCCATGCCGAGTACGAAAGCGAGGGACAGCAGGAAGGCCTTGGTGGACCCCTGCGACGCGCCGGCCTTCGGGCGCTCCCGTGTGCTTTGGCCGACGATGATGCCGGACAGGATCGGGTACATGGGCAGGCAGCAGGGCGTGAACGACAGCAGCAGGCCCAGGCCGGCGAACATGGCCATGACCGCGAAGAGGTTGCCGTCGCGGATCAGGGTGAAGAGGCGGTCCTGCTCGGACTCCGGGGGGGTCGCGCCGGCCGGCGCGGCCCCGGTCGTCGCATCGGGCAGGCGGACGACGGTTGCCACCGCCTGGGGCGGGTAGCAGATGCTGTCTTGCTTGCAGCCCTGGAAGCGGATCGTGAGCGGCAGGTCGCCGGCGGCCGGGCTACTCCGCGTGAGGGGGACGGTCATGGTCACTTCGTCGAAGAAGACCAGGGTGTCGCCGTATTCCTCGTCCACCACGGGCTCGCCGGGGGGCAGCTGCACCGGCCCGAGCTGGACGGCGTTGCCGGTGGTAGTGGCGCCCAGGGTGTGCCGGTAGAGGTAGTAGCCGGGCGCGATGCTCCAGGTCACCTTCAGCGTGAAGGGGTCGGCGAATTCCGTCCGGTGGCGGAAGGCCTGCTCCACCGGCAGCGGCTCGTCCTTCGGTCCCCGGCCGTCGCCGGTCGCCGCTGCGCCGAGCAGGGCGCCGAGCCGGCCACCGCCCGGGCCAGCGCCGGCCGCCGGCAAGCTGACGTTGGTCACCCAGACCTGGGGCGGGTAGCACAGGCCTGCGTCCGCGCAGCCCTGGGACTTGATGGCGAGGGCGATGCTGTCGCTCCCCGGGGCGCGGCTCGCGATCGGCAGCCGGATCTCGGCGGAGTTCCGGTAGATGTGCATGTCGCCGAAGTACTCGTCCCGGTAGAGCTTGCCCGCCGGCATCTCGGCGGGCCCGAGCACGACGCCGGGGGTCCGGCTCTCGAAGCTCATGCGCTCCTGGTACAGGTAGTGCTCGGGCTCGATGTCCCAGCGGACCACCAGGGCGTCGGCCGTGGCGGACACGCTGTAGCGGAAGGCCTGTTCGGGTTTCAGGATGTCCTGGCCCGGCGGCAGCTGGCCCCAGGCCAGCACGCCTGCCAGCAGGCCGATGGCCGCGACGAATGCCCGGGCAATTTCCTTCATGTGCCTGTCGCCTGCCTGACCCAGTCCAGATAGTCCCGTGCGCCGGCCACCACCGGCAGCGCAATTATCTCAGGCAATTCATAGGGATGCCGCGCCCGGACCAGGGTCTCGAGCGCCCCGTACCGGGCCCTGCTGGTCTTGATCACCAGCAGCACCTCGGCATCGTCCCTGATTTGCCCTTCCCACCGGTACATGGACCGGATTCCCGCGACACAATTCACGCACGCGGCCAGTTCCTCCGCGAGGAGGGCGGTCGCAATTCCGCTGGCGGTTGCCTCGTCGGGGCAGGTGCAGAGCACCACCAGGGCGTCCGGGGCCGGTTCTGGAGCCATCAGAGCATTATGTCAGCGGGGAATCGGGGGAAATCGGGCAAATTGGGGTCAGACTGGGATTTTCCCCCTCCGCGAACCTAGCCCCGAGGAAATCCCAGTCTGACCCCAATTTGCCCGATTTCCCCCGATTCCCCGGCTTGAAATTCCGGCCGTCGTCCCTATGATTAGCAGCCCCACGGGGAGAGTGCTAACGATTTTGCGCTGCTGCGCCCCCAGAGGCGTCAGCGCCCAGGGAACCAACACCAAGGCAATTCTTTCAAGGAGTTTCCGACCATGAAGATCCGTCCGCTGCACGACCGCGTCATCATCAAGCGCACCGAAGAGGAGCGTACCTCCCCCGGTGGCATCGTGATCCCCGATTCCGCCACCGAGAAGCCCATCAAGGGCAAGGTCATTGCCGTGGGCAAGGGCCGGATCCTGGAGAACGGCTCGATCCGCGCACTGGACCTGAAGGCTGGCGACAAGGTGCTGTTCGGCAAGTACAGCGGCACCGAGGTCAAGGTAGATGGCGAGGAACTCCTCGTCATGAAGGAAGACGACATCATGGCCGTCATCGAAGGCTGATCGCCCTCCCTGACCCACGAGCCCCCGAATCAACTGACTTAGAGGAAGACAAGCAATGGCTGCCAAAGAAGTACGTTTCAGCGATGACGCCCGGGCGCGCATGTTCGCCGGCGTCAACATCCTGGCTGACGCCGTCAAGGTGACGCTGGGTCCCAAGGGCCGCAACGTGGTGCTCGACAAGAGCTTCGGCGCCCCGACCGTCACCAAGGACGGCGTCTCCGTCGCCAAGGAGATCGAGCTCGAGGACAAGTTCCAGAACATGGGCGCGCAGATGGTGAAGGAAGTCGCTTCCCACACCTCCGACGTCGCCGGCGACGGCACCACCACCGCCACCGTGCTGGCCCAGTCCATCCTGAAGGAAGGCCTCAAGTCGGTTGCCGCCGGCATGAACCCGATGGACCTGAAGCGCGGCATCGACAAGGCCGCCGCCGCGGTCGTGGACCGCCTCGGCAAGCTCTCGAAGAGCTGCCAGGACGAGAAGGCCATCGCGCAGGTCGGCACGATCTCCGCCAACGGCGACGAGTCCATCGGCAACACGCTGGCCGAAGCCATGGCCAAGGTCGGCAAGCAGGGCGTGATCACCGTCGAGGACGGTTCCGGCCTGGAGAACCAGCTGGACGTGGTCGAGGGCATGCAGTTCGACCGCGGCTACCTGTCCCCCTACTTCATCAACAACGCCGCCGAGCAGAATGCCGAGCTGGACCAGCCCTACATCCTGCTCTACGACAAGAAGGTCTCGAACATCCGCGAGCTGCTGCCGCTTCTGGAGGCCGTCGCCAAGTCCGGCAAGCCCCTGCTGGTCGTCGCCGAGGACGTCGAGGGCGAGGCCCTGGCCACGCTGGTCGTCAACACGATCCGCGGCATCGTCAAGGTCTGCGCCGTGAAGGCTCCCGGCTTCGGTGACCGCCGCAAGGCGATGCTGCAGGACATGGCCATCCTCACGGGCGGCCAGGTCATCGCCGAGGAAGTCGGGCTGTCGCTGGAGAAGGCCCGCCTGGAAGACCTGGGCAAGGCCAAGAAGGTGATCATCGACAAGGAGAACACGACGATCATCGACGGCGCCGGCAAGACCAAGGACATCAAGGCCCGCGTCGAGCAGATCAACAAGGAGATCGAGGCCACGACCTCCGACTATGATCGCGAGAAGCTGCAGGAGCGCGTTGCCAAGCTCTCCGGTGGCGTTGCCGTGATCAAGGTCGGTGCCGCGACCGAGGTCGAGATGAAGGAAAAGAAGGCCCGCGTCGAGGACGCGCTGCACGCCACGCGCGCTGCGGTCGAAGAGGGTGTGGTTCCGGGCGGCGGCGTCGCCCTGATCCGTGCCCGCGAGTCGCTGAAGGACCTGAAGGGCGCCAACGAAGACCAGAATGCCGGCATCAGCATCCTGCGTCGCGCCCTCGAGGAGCCGCTCCGCCAGATCGTCATCAACGCCGGTGAGGATGGCGCCGTGGTCCTGAACAAGGTCGCCGACGGCAAGGGCAACTACGGCTACAACGCCGCCACCGGGGAGTACGGCGACATGGTGTCCATGGGCATCATCGACCCGACCAAGGTGGTGCGCTACGCCCTGCAGAACGCGGCGTCCGTGTCCGGCCTCCTGCTGACGACCGAGGCGATGATCGCCGACGCGCCGAAGAAGGATGCTCCGCCCCCGATGCCCGGTGGCGGCATGGGCGGGATGGATATGTAACGACTGTCCCCGCAGGGGACTGTCCCTGCGCATCCCAAGACGTGACGACCCTGGAAAGCCCCGCGCAAGCGGGGCTTTTCTTTTGGGGCGTGTTCGCAGGGATGCCAGGTGGCGGGAATCCGGTTACAGTCCAATGAGTGCTGACCTGCAACGGAGCGCCCATGCGCCTCGTGAAGATCGTGCTGGGGATCGTCGGCGGTGTGGCGTTGCTGCTGGTGCTGGCGGTGGGCGCCACGGCGCTGACGCTGCGTGCCCGGGCGCCCGCCACGGTGCTGGACCTGGCGCCACCCGCTAGCCAGGCGCGGGACCCGCGCCCGGTGCTGGTGTTCGGGGCCTCGGGCGGCACCGGCGTGGAAGTGGTGAAACTCCTGCGGGGACGCGGCCAGCCAGTGACCGCCGCGGTGCGCGCCACCTCGGACCGCCGCGAGCTCGACAAGCTGGGCGTGGAATTCGCCGTGGCCGACGCCCTGGATGCCGCGGCCGTGCAGGCGGTCATGCAGACGGCGGATTACCAGGCCGTGATCAGCACCGTGGGCTGCCTGCGCTGCGACCCGCCGCCGGACTTCACCGGCAACCGCAACATCATTGACGCGGCCAGGGCCCGCGGCGTGCGCCGGATGATCCTCATCAGCACCATCGGCGCCGGCGACAGCCACGATGCCGCCAACCTGCTGACCCGCATCGTGCTCAGCCCGATCCTGCCGCTGAAGACGGAAGCCGAGGAGCACCTGCGGGCGAGCGGGCTCGACTACACCATCATCCGCCCGGGCGGCCTGCGGCCGGAACGCACGTCCGCCACGGGCCTGGGCTATCTCAGCGAGGACCGCAACGCCTTCGGCTTCATTCACCGCGCCGACCTGGCGCGGCTCGTCGTCGCTGCCCTGGACGACGACCGCACCGTCGGCCGGACCCTTGCCGCCGCCGATCCCAGCGTGCGCAAGCCTTGGCAGTAGACCGCCTCGGTCCGATCCAGCTCGCCCCCGGCGTCACGCGGGGGAACGTGCTGACCCTGGTGGCGACGATGTTCTTCCTGGGCATCATCGTGCCCTACATCAACTTCGCCCAGCCGTTCATCCTCACGGAACACCTGGGCATCCCCCGGGAGCGTCAGGGCGCGGTGAGCGGCGACCTCGCCTTCTGGACCGAAATCGTGTTGATCGGCCTGTCGGGCCTCATGGGCGCCTGGTCCGACCGGGCCGGGCGGCGGCTGGTGCTGACCCTGGGCCTGGCCCTGGTGGCGACGAGCTACCTGCTCTACCCGCTGGCGGGGAGCTACGGCGAATTGCTGGCCTACCGGCTGGTCTACGCGGTGGGCATGGCCTCGGTGGGCGTGATGACGGTGGCCATCCAGGCGGAGTACCCGGCCGAGAACAGCCGCGGCAAGCTGGTGGGCCTGGTGGCCATGCTGAGCATCATTGGCGTGCTGCTCATCGTCGTGGCGCTCGCGCCCCTGCCCGCCCGTTTCATCGCTGCCGGCGCCACGGCCGTGGAGGCGGGGCGTCATGCGTACTGGATCACCGCGCTGATCGCTCTCCTGGCCACCGTCGTGGCCTGGCGCGGGCTGGCGCGCCGTGACGGGTCGCGCGCCGGCGACCTGCCCTTCACGGAGCGGTTGCGCGTCGGCCTGACGGCCGCCCGGGACAACCCGCGCATCGCGCTCGCCTACGGTGCCGCCTTCGTGGCGCGCACCGACCTGGTGGTCGTGGTGGTATTCCTCTCCCTCTGGATCACCCAGGCCGGACGGGACCGGGGCCTGGCCACCGAGATGGCGCTGGTCCAGGCGGCGACCGTGTTCGGCGTCGTGCAGGGCGCCGCCCTGCTGTTCGCGCCCGTGATGGGCTTCCTCACCGATCGGGTCAACCGTGTCATGGCGCTGGTGGTTGCCACGGCACTGGCCGGGGCAGGCTACACGTGGATAGGACTGCTGGACACGCCGCTCGGCCCGGCGGCCTACCCGGCCGCGGTGGTGCTGGGCATGGGCCAGGTGGCGGCCATCCTGGCGGCCACCGCGCTGCTGGGCCAGGAGGCCCGCGGCACGTCGGTGGGCGCGGTGAGCGGCCTGTTCACCCTGTCCGGCGCCGTGGGCATCCTGCTCGCCACCAAGCTCGGCGGCTGGATCTTCGACGCGTGGATGCCCGGCGGTCCTTTCGTCGTCACCGGCGCCCTCAACGGCATGGTCATGCTGGCGGCGCTGGCCCTGATGGCGGCGGGACACCATCGGCCGGCCGCGGCGACGGACCCGCGGGCCGCCTGACCGCCGCCTCAGCCTCCGTCGTGGCCGGCTTCGCCGGCCTCTTCGGCTTCCCGCTCGAGGATCCAGTACACGCGCCGCAGGAACTCCGCCTGCCAGCGCAGCCGTCCGGCCACGTCGGCGGCATCCGGCTCGAACTGCTCGATGGCCGCGGGGCCCGGCCCGCCCTGGCGCGCCAGCAGCTGCTCCAGGGTGTGCTGGCGGTCGCGCAGCACCGCCACCTCGGCGCTGAGGGCCGACACCATCGCCAGCAGCCGGTTCAAATTGGCGTCGGTGTCGCCCGTGGCGAACACCGGGCGCTTGCCCTTGACGGTGCGGCGCAGGCTCACGACGGGACGGTGGCGACGATCGCCGTCAGGCCGAAGGGGCCGTTGATCCAGCGCCCCTCCGGGTGCTCTGCCGACGGGGGTGTCAGTACCTGCACCGGGGTCATCGTGAGCTGAGTGCGGTCCGGCTCGAAGCCGGCGGCTTGCAGCAAGGCCGGCCAGTCGAGGTCGTGCATGCGCATCCAGAACGGCTCATTGTTGTAGTAGGCGTCGCCATCGAAGATGACCTGGGTGTAGACGTCGGGCAGGCGCTCCGGTGGCGGCAGATCCAGGTGCAGCATCACTCCGCCCGGCGCCAGCAGCCGCCGGCACTCCGCCAGGATCGCGGGCACTGCCGCGGCGGACGTCTCGTGGAACATGATGTGGGAGAGCACGAGATCGAAGTGGCCGGCCTCGAAGCGCGTGTGCGCCGCGTCCTGCTGGCTGAAGTGGATGGCGCAACCCAGGGACTCCGCCCGCAGGTGGCCGTAGCGGAGCATGGCGGCGCCCACGTCCACGGCATGTATTTCGGCATCCGGGAAAGCTTCCCGGTAGACCACGGTGGGCCCGCCGATGCCGCAGCCTAGATCCACGATGCGCGCCGGCCTGAAGTCCGGCAGGGCGCGGCGCAGGAACGCGAGGCCGGTCTGGCCCAGGCCGTTCCGCCGGGCGCCCCCACCGGGGCTGTAGAGGTAGCCGCCGCGATCGTAGAGTGCGCCGGCGATGAGGTCTTCCTCACCCTCGGAACGCTGGTAACTGCCCGGCATGCAGTGGATGTCCAGGGCGGTGAGATAGCGGGGAATGGCGAGCTCCGGGTCAAGCTGCAGGCTGCCCCGGGCCGTGCCCTGCAAGGCCCGGAAGCGCGCGCGCAGTTCCGGCCCGGTGCGGTCCAGGGTGTCCAGCACACTGTTCCAGATCATCTCCTGGCTGATGCGGTGCAGGTCGGAGAAGAACTGGTAGGCCGGCAGGGCCAGGATCTCGCGCCGCGCGGCCCGGCGGTCCGTCAGCGGCTGGCCTTCCCGGGCCTGGTAGGCGGGCGCGACGTTCCCGTAGAACGCCCTGCCGACGGCCTCCCGCAACGGCCCGAACAGATACTGGCGAAGACCCATGGCATAGCGCTGCCGGGCGGCCTCGTCGTGGCTTGGCCGCGGGAAGGCCCCGTATTCCTGGTGTTGTGACGCCGCCATATGGATTGATTATGCTCCGGTTCATGAAGCGTCGCCCGATCCTGCTGGCTACCTTGCTGTTCGCGCTTGCCGCCTGCACCGGCCTTGCCCCGCGTGACCCCCTTCAGGTCACCGTTTCCGGCATCGAGGCGCTGCCCGGGGAGGGGATGGAGCTGCGGCTGCTGCTCAAGCTGCGGGTCCAGAATCCCAACGACACGCCGATCGACTTCAACGGGGTATCCGTCAAGCTGGAGGTCCAGGGTCGGACTTTTGCGACGGGCGTCAGCGACGCCAGCGGCACCGTGCCGCGCTTCGGCGAGACCGTCGTTGCGGTACCGGTCACCGCGTCGGCCATGCGCATGGTCCGGCAGATGATGGGGATGATGGATGGCGCGCCGGCCGGCAAGCTCCGCTACGAGATGACCGGCAAGCTCGCCGGCCCGGGCTTCGCCGACGTGCGCTTCCGATCGGAGGGCGAGCTCGAGCTGCCCGCCGGCTAGCAGCGGCCGGGGCTCACCCCGGCAGCGGCGCCTTCCGGCCCGCGCCGTCCACGTTGACGAAGGTGATCGTCGTCTCGAAGAGCACGGTGGCCGGGTCCGGCTGGCGCACGATGCCGTGGGCCCGTACGCGGTAGCGCACCGACGTGTTGCCGGTGCTGATCCGGTCCACCACGAAGCGCAGCACCTCGCCCACGTCGATGCCGCGCCTGAACTGCACGTTCTCCATCGCGACCGTCACGAACTTCAGGCCGGGATAGTCCACGGTGGCCGTGATCCAGGCGAATTCGTCGATCCACTGCAGCAGGTCGCCGCCGAACAGGAAGCCGTGCTGGTTCATGTGGCCTGGCAGGACGAGCTTGTGGTGTTCCATCTGTTACTCCTGTTGCAGCGCCGGCAGCACGCGCTCGCCGATCAGGCGGATGGCATCCGCTGGCCGGTCGTGGACCCGCAGGCAGATCTCCGTCAGGCCGGCCGCCGCAAAGGCCCTGAGGGTCTGGATCGCGGGCTCGATCTGGTCCAGCCCCCCCGCGAAGGAGATGTTGCGGATCATCTTGGTCACGAGCGCGTCCGGCACGTTCTCGATCACGGGGCTGCCACGCAGGAAGGCGTTGAGGAAGTCCTTTTCATGGGCCCGCATCAGCTTCAGCTCGTCCGGGTCGAGGAAGGGCGCGAAGTACTGGTCCACCAGCCAGCCCCGCAGCATCAGCTCGCGCCGCGCTTCCGCCATGGAAGCGGCCGCGTCCTCCTTGATGTGCCAGGCCCAGAAGTTGCCGATGCGGAACTCCGCGGGTGAGCGCCCGGCCGCCCGCAGGTCCGCGTGGGTCTCCGCGATGAAGGACTTCATCAGCGACGGCACGAAGTCGCTGGTGATCAGGCCGTCCGCCAGCGCGGCGGACAGCTTGCGGCTCTGGGGGTGGTTGGAGCCGAAGTAGACCAGGGGCGGCTTGTCGGTGTACCACTTCGGCTGGTAGCCCCAGACCTTGTAGATCTCGCCGTTGTAGTTCATCCGCTTGTCGGGCGAGGCACCCTTCAGGATCTCCAGGCACTCCCGCGCGCCGCGGATCATCCGCTCGCGCTTCTTCCCGATCGACTGCAGGACGGCCCCGCCGCCGCCCACCATGATCATGGCCCTGCCCCGGGAGAGCTCGTTCAGGGAGAACAGCAGGTTCGCCATCTTCAGCGGGTGCAGCTCCGCGGGACTGATCGCCATGGGACCCAGGCGAATGCGGGACGACTGCTGCGCCAGGAGCGACAGCGTGAAGAAGGGATCCCGGGACCAGCCGTAATTGCTCGCCCATACGCCCCGGACCCCGTAGCGCTCGGCCAGCAGGCCCAGTTCAGCGGCCTCGGCCGGCGAAGCGAATTCGTTCAGGATGATGTCGATTTCCATGTTGCCTCCTGGGGGTCA
>Ga0268299_1002735_pt1 | contig 19225 bp, 16 predicted proteins | sample NOBtaG_FD_193484 | JGI IMG/M metagenome (GOLD analysis project Ga0268299, IMG submission 193484) | Activated sludge microbial communities from bioreactor in Nijmegen, Gelderland, Netherland - NOB reactor | ecosystem: Engineered > Bioreactor > Aerobic > Activated sludge | place: Netherlands...
GTGCGCAGGTACGCTCGCTCCGAGCTGATGTCGCCGTATCCGGCTGCGATGACGAAGCACTCGCGGTACTCGCCTCGGAATCGGTTGGGCAGGACCGAGTTGTCCGACAGGCGGATCAGCACCGGGTGCGGGTTCGATTGCGCCTGGCCGCCCGTCGGCGCGTCGAGCCCGCCGAGCAGCACACCGCGGGTGAACGACACCGGCAGGAAGGTCGAGACCGTCCGTGGTTCGCCGCTCGTCGAAGATCCTGCCGATGCCGTGGTGGGCGACGCTGCGTCAGCGGGTTGCCTGGCCGTCACCGTGATGCGCGTGAGCGCGGGCACCACGGGAGTTGGCGGCACCAATGGCATGGTGGGTGCCAGACCCGGAACGCCGGGTGGCATGCCGCTGGTGCTACCTCGCGCCGGTGGAGGTGGCAAGGCGGCTGCCGGTCGCATCGCCAGCGTCGGTATCGCGGGCTGCACGGGCGCTGGCGGCGCCGGCACGACTGGCACTGGAGCCGGCGCTGCGGCTGCCGCTTGAACCGCCGAGGTCAGGCGCTGCTCCAGCTCGGTGAAGCGCTTCATCGTCTGCGCTTCGAAGGTCTGGCGATCCCTGTTCAGGCGAGACTGCTCCTCGCGCTCGGCTTCGTACTGAGCCAGCTTGCTGCCGGCGGTGCCGACCCATTGGTCGACAGGATTGACCTGCTGCCCCGAGGGCATCACGCCGATGTTCGTGACCGCACTGGGCGTGCCACCGGCGCGCTTGGCGGCAATGTCCGTCGGCGTGGAGCTGCCTGAAGCGAACACCAGCCACAGCAGCCCGACACCGACCGTCAGGATGCCGCCAAGCATCGCGAACTGCCGCTGCCGCGGCGACAACCGGTCGATCACGGCGCGCGCGTTCTCGCGGAGGCCGGACAGCATGCGTTGCGAGGGCGCGTTCATCGCGTGCCTCCGCGGCGGATCACGTAGACGCCGGTGCTTTCGCCCGGGCGCAGGTTGTGGTTCTCGATCGCGACCGCGAGCACCTGGCCGCCATCGGCGGCGTCGGGCCGATCGAACTCCTGCTCGGCCAGCACCATGATCGAGCTGCTGATGTTCGTCAGCAGGTAGCGCTCGCCGATTAGGTTGCGGCCCTCGAAACGCCGCACCAACCAAAACTTGGCCTCGGCCCAGAGCTGGATCGGCTGATCCAGTTCATCGATGCGGACGTCGGACGGCGTTCGGTCCGACGCCATCGCCACGAGCAGCGCCTTCAGCGCGCGAACGTGATGGGCCGATGTGCCGAGCGGCGCCGAACTGGTAATCGAGCTGCCCGCACCGCTCGGTGACGCGGAAGCCTTGATCGTCCGGTCGCGGATCACGATCGTGTCGGCCGGTGTGTCGGCGCGGCGCAAGACCAGCGTGTACGTCGCGTGCGCCGACGAGACGAACAGGTTGACCGGCTTGCCGGACTCGCCGACGGGGCGGATGTAGATCTCGCCCTTGTCGCGGTCGCATTCGAGGACGACTTCGCCCGTCGGGTTGACGAGCGGCACCGGCAAGGGCGCGATGGTCGAGCCGCCTGCGAGCGGCGTGCTGTTGGCCGGCGCCGGCAACGGGCCACCGCAGTTGCTCGAGTAGATGTTGCCGAACACGTCGGTGATCGGTGCGCCTTCGATGCGGATGCGGGTGGGCTCCTTGATCGAGACGATGGCTTCAATCGCGATGCCGTCGCGACCCTCGACGACCTGGAGCGCGTGGGCCGGCTCGATGAGCGCTGCTGCCAGCACAGTGAACACCGCGAGGATCACCCGGGCATGGTCAGGGAGCCGCATGCGGCACCTCCTTGAACGTCTTGAGATGCATGCGCCCGCCGGCGTAGCTGAACTCGACCAGGTAGGTCTTCGCCTCGTTGCTGGTTTCCTGGGCGTTGACCAGGGTTCGCAGGCGACCGCGAACGACGACGCTTTGCGTGTCTTCGCTCGGGACGAGCTGCTGCGGCATGAAGGCCGTGCTCGCATTGATGCGCTTGAGCCGGGCGGCCTCGATCTCCTGGCGGACCCGGAACGCGCCGTGCTGATCGGGCTCGACGTAGCCGAGCAGCACGTCCTTCTTCCAGTCGACGGAAGAAGGCGTCACGTCGAGCACCAGCCAGGCGATGAAGCTGCCCATCTGCTCGAGGTACTCGGCACTGGCCTTGTCGCGCTCGACCCAGAAGGACTTGTTGATCGACGGCGGCACGACCAGCGTGCGCACCGAGCCCAGCAGGTTCAGGATGATCACGAGCGACAGCAACTGGCCCAGGACCAAACCGCCGAGCGCCAACGCGAGCCCGCGGTTGCGCTTGCGTAGCTCCTTGAGATCGTTGCTGAGCCGGTCGAATTCCATCGTGACCCTCGCGGCCTCAGCCGACCATGCGACGAAGATGCGACGGCGGCGTCGCGCCCATCGCGGTCAGCGGGTTCGTCGGCAGATGCCAGTACAGCCAGTGCACGGCGAAGGCCGGGTGCTTGTCGGCCTTGATGCGCGCGATCCAGCGCGCGGTCACGAAACCGACCACCGTGCACAGCGCGAAGGACCACTTCGAGCCGGACATGTAGCCGAGGAACAGGCCGAAGAGGAATGGGGCCGCCACGTCCATGTCCCAGAAGCCGATCTTCCAGGGGTCGTCCAGCCGCCGCGGGATGTAGGTGTTCGCGCGCATCGGTGGCCTCTGCGAGCAGTAGCTGCCGGCGGCGTCAGACGACCGCGCCCATGATCGCGCCGGCGATCACGAGACCGACGGCGCCGAAGATGGCGAGCCCGACATAGAACAGCACCGGCCCGAAGTTGCGCAGCGCGGCCAGCGAGATCAGCGCGACGACGAAACCGACGAACCCGACCAGCGCCTTGATGCCCGGGCCGAGCGCAGAGATCTGCGTCAACGCCGAAACCAGCGGACCGGTGATGCCCGTGAAGGCCACCAGATCGAGCGCGTAGCCCGGCATCGCGATGCAGAGGCCGATGGCGAGCAAGGCCAGCAGCGCGATCGCTGCAAACGGCTTGCGGCGGGTGGTGAAGGAAGGCGTGAAGGGACGAAGGGCGGCGGTGGTCATGAGTGACTCCAAGAGGGACGTGTTCAGGGCGATGGTTCGAGCGAGGGCGTTGGCGCGACGCGAGACAGGCGGAGGGCGGGCCGTAGCGCGCAGTTGCCACCTCGGTGGCAGTGCAGGCGGCTGCCCGGCTGCAAGGCGGCAGAGGCACTTCATGGAGCGGCCCCCGAATCGCCTGCATAGGCAACCTCGACGCGACGGTTGAGCGAGCGCGAACGCTCGTTGATGTTCGGCGCGGCGTAGCAGCAGCGGCCGCGGGCATCAATGGCGATGCGGCCTGGCAGTTGCGGGTCGAGGTCGAGCAGGTAGTCGCGGACCGCGAGGCCGCGGGCCAGCGCCAACGACTGGTTCAATGATTCGGAGCCGAGGTCATCGGTGCGGCCGGCGACGACGATGCGGTCGCTGTGCCGCAGATCGGGCAAGGCGCGGCGCAGTCGCGTTCTGTGCTCACCGGTCAGCGTGGAGCTGCCGAGAGCGAAGAGGAGCGTCAGGCGCTGCCCGGTGGTCTTGACGGAGGCCGGCGGTGAATCGGTCGTGACGGGCAGACGAGCGCTCGAAGGCCGCCGCAGGTGGGGTGGCTCAAGGGCGGCGACAGGTTGTGACGCGGGAGCAGCCGTAGCTGCGACCGTCTTTGGCGTGCGGGACGGGCAGCCAGGCTCGATGCACTCGGCAAAGTGCGCGTGCCGACCGAAGGCGAGTGGGGCGAGGCGGCGCTCCGCGCGCTCGTGCGAAGTTGCGGGCAGCGGTGTGGAGAGCGTCTCCTCCTTGCTGCGCAACAGTGCGCAGGCACCGAGCGCGCAGGCGAGCAGCCCGATGACAAAGGTGCGCCAGCTCACGGTGCCACCCTGACGGCGAGCCGCAGCGCGGGCGATGCAAGGGGAGCGGCCGCGCCTGCTGATGTCACCGCGCTGCCCGCGGGCAGGCGCCTGTACACAGACCACGCATAGCGGCTGCGCGCGGCGCGGCAGGCTTCACCCTTGAGCTGGCTGCAGGCGGCGTTGTAGGCGCCGACGCCTTCCCAGCTCACCCCATGCCGGGAGAAGTTGTGCGCGAGCAGCCAAGCGCCGACATGGATGCTGGTGCAGGGGTCGTAGAGGTCACGCTCGGCGATGCCGTGGCGCTGGAGCGCCGGCAGATGAGAGCTGTTGATCTGCAACAGGCCGATGTCGTAGCTGCCCGTACGCTGCACATGCGAGCGGTTGACGGCGCGGATGTCGAGGCCCGACTCGACGCGGGCCATCGCATACAGCAGCTGCGGCGACACGCCGTAGCGCTGGCCGGCCTGCTCCCAGCACGCGCTCGCGACGCAGGGAAGCAACAGGATCGCGATGGCGCCGAAGAGCCAGACCGCTCGCATGACTCACCTCACTTGGAACCCTTGGGATCGCCAGGGCACGGAGCCCGGCGGCGGAGCGGGTGGCGAGGCCGACCCCGAGAAGGGGCGGCTCGCAGCGGGTGAGGCCGCGCAGGAAGCGCGACGCGAGCTATGGGTTCGTCGCCTTCAGTTCGCGAAGGCGCTGATGCGGGTCACTGAGACGGTGGCGAGCGGGTGAGGCTGCCGAAGCAGCGTTGCCGGACTGTCCGGCAAAGGATCTGATCAGGAGGGCAGGACGGCCTTGGTGGTGGCCGAACGACGCACGATGTTGATGCGGGCATGCCGCAGCGTGCACACGCCGGTCGGGTCATCCAATCGGGCCAGCGCGACACAGCCGGTGGTCAGCTGGTCAAGCTGGAACTGAGGATTCGGGTAGCGGTTCGCCGCGGAGAGCTGCAGGGCGTGCAGCTGAGCGTATTGAGGACGCCACATGGCCTCGCGCCGCCGGATGGTGGCGGGCTCGCGCAGCATCAACTCGGAGCCGAGATACGCGAACAGCCCGTGGCTGGCGTCACCCTTGGCGAACATCTGCGATACGCAGGCGCTGATGAGGTCTGGCATCCGGAACCGTGGCGCCACGTTGCGGTCGCTGCGCAGCAGTTGGTACAGCCAGTCGTGCTCGGGCAACCAGAGCATGGTCTCCGCGGTGTCGATGGCGTCCACCGCTGGGTGCACAGCCAGCGGCGGTTCTTGGGTCGATGTGGCGGCTTCCAGCATGTCGGTCTCCGAAGATGCGATGCGCTCGTCTTGAGGCATGGGGGAAGCGTAGGTTCGCGCCTCGCTCGCGTCGCCGCGGATTGCGGGCGAAGTGGGGAGGGTTTCGGCATCGGGAGTCTGAATGCCACCGCGTGCTGCAAGAACGACAAGCTGATGCGTGGACCTTGCCCTCCCCTGAGCAGAAAGGCAAAGGCGCGGATCGTCGTGCGGAAGGGTCAACCGTTGGCAGACGCCGCCGCACACCTCCTGACGGAGATCCGACGGCAGTCATGATGTCCCGAGGCCTGAAGACCCAGGCGGCTGTGCAGGCGGGTCGCCGACTACTTGGGCCGCGCACTCCGAATCACAGGCGCCAGAGCATCGATTGCGCTTGCCAGCAGTGCCGTGCCCTGTTCGGTCCCGTCCCATGCGCTGCCCAATGCCCGCTGAATGCGAGGATCAGCTGCCAACTTGCCGACCCTCAAGCCTATGCCATTCTTGGCATGCTGTAGCGCCTTACCAACATCCGGCGTCACCGACTTTGTGCGGCCGGTCATGAATCTCGAGATGGTGTACTGAGGCACACCACTTTCCCGCGAAAGTTGCATCTCACTCTTGCCCGGACGCTCGAAGTAAGCCGCCAACATGGTTCGAGCGTGAGCCACGTCGACCGGGGGGTGCTTCATTGCAAATCTTGGCATAGTGGCATAGCATAGCGACAAGTCAAACGACAAACAACTGCCCTGGGTTCGTCGCCACCGAGTCCCAAGAACACCGTTATGCGATACCGGCTCACCCGATCCGCACGCCAGCGTCGCGCGCAAGTCATGACACCGCCGCGCCTGGCGCGGCGGCTGCTCGATTTCCTGCCGGGAGACGGGCACTCGTGGCTCGAGCTGGGGTCGGGCGACGGGCGAATCGCGCAGGCATGCCTGGAGATGCGGGAGCCGTCCGAGTTCGTCGGCGTCGAGCTTGACGACCAACTGCTGCTCGCGAGCCCGGTACACCCTTGCGCCCGCTACGTCCATGGGGACGTCCTGTCGCCTTCGGGGCTGGCAGCCCAGCTCGGCGGACAGCTCTACTCGCGAGCCACGGGCAACCCGCCCTATGGCATGCAGGCGATGCCTCTTGAGGCTCAGCGCCGGGTCGCCGATCTCTGCCCCGGGATCCCACAGGTCCTGGACTGGGTCCAACTCGACCTCTACTTCATCCTCGAATCGCTCGCACGGTTGCGCCGACCAAGCGAAGCGGCCTTCATCGTGGGGGCGCCGATTGCGCAGGACGCTCGCCTCGTGGCGTTCCGCCGCGCCTTGCTGGCTTCGGCCAGCGAGGTCGAGTGCTACGAGCTACCCAAGGACGTGTTCGACAAGAAGGCCGAGGTGCAGTCCTACTTGCTGGTCTCGCGCTTTGGGCAGGCGCGCCTGAAGAAGGCCTTGGTGGGTCGTCTTGCGGGTACGGACCTGCGCGTCGAGGCACAGCGCTGGATCCCCATGGAGAAGGCACAGGCGCGGCTCGATTTCGGCTTCCATGAGTTAGAGGAACTCACCTCCGAGCTCAAGAAACGAGCAGGAATGTCCGCTCTTCGAGAGCTTGGTGCCTCGATCGTGCGCGGAAGCCGCACACGCTGGCAGTTTCACGAACTGGGGATCCCCCACTTTCACACAACGGACTTCCCGCCAGATGGCAAAGAGGTGAGCTTCAGTAGGGACCGGGACCACGGATTCCAGTTCGCCGCCGCCGGCGACCTCCTGCTGCCTCGCGTGGGCACGCGCTGCCTGGACAAGCAAGCCCTAGTCACCGAGGGACAGCGCCACTACACGGAGGCCGTCTACCGCCTTCGCGTGGCGCCGCGCCACCACGCTCGGGTCGTTGATTGGATCTTTGGCGAAACCTGCACCCGGTGGAGACAAGCCGCGGCCAAGGGATCCTGCGCCAAGCACCTCACGGTGGCTTCCTTGCTCGCGATGCCGGTGCCCTCGGCAACGGCGGCCTGACATTGATCGAAAGCGACCGACGATCAACGCGCCAGGTCGACCTCATACCAGTGGCGACGGTTCACGCCGAACGTGCGATCGGGCTTTCTCACCGGATGGTCGTAGATCGGTGAGAGGACCTCGTTGTCGAGGCAGTACAGCGCGACGCCCAGGGCCATGGGTTTGGTCCCGAAAGGTGCGACGACCAAGCGATTGAGATCCCCGGCCGCAATGCCCGCGTGCGCCTCATGCAGGAGCCGATAGGCCGACAGCGGGTTGTTCGCGCCGCAGTACAGCACGTTGGTGTTCTGGCGCTCGAGCAGGCTGGAGTTCGCCATCAGTGCATGGAGGTCCCAGCTGGGCTGGAACGGCGGGATGCCGAAGACGATGCTGACGCGGCGATAGAAGTGGCCATCGTCGCCATCGAGTTCGCGCATGAGCCGGTCACCCTCGAAGCCCAGGAAGGCGATGAGGTGTGCCTTATTCGTGTCGCTGAGCAGTCGAGCGAACAGCGGCAGGCTATTGCGCTCCTTGAAGCCTTGGCTCAGGTCAAACGCACTGCCCGGCACGACGTGCGCGCCGGCCTCCTTCAACTTGTAGCCATCAGGCTCCACGTAGAAGAAGCCGCAGTGCGGCCGCGGCGACTGCATCCTGTAGGCGGCCAGGACGTAGAGGATCTCGGGGAACTCCAAGGTAGTCGCATCCAGCAAGATCGACTGCGCCCGAATGCTCCGGAACAAGTCCTCTAGGTCGTTCACGCTCACTGTCTGGCCATCCACCGTAAGGGTGAACGCAGCGGCGTCGTACCTGACGGGGCAGTGCCGGCGAGCGACTGCGCGGCTCAACGCTGCCGAGTGCCGGCTGCGGTCATCCAGGTCGTCCCGGCCGAAGAACGCGACGTCGAACTGCCCCACATGGGCGGCTTCTCCTTCGCTCACGATGTCCTGGCGTAGGAATCTCACAAGCGACCTTGTCCGAAGAGGCCCGGCCGGTCCTCGGCCTGACCCGGATCCTGGTCGCCAAAATTGACGAGTTCTTTCAGCACCGCTTCGTAGTGCTGCGCCGACTTGGACAACAGCACATCGGTGTGCGACGCGCTCAAGGTGACCTTGCGCCGCTTGCGGTAGCTGATGCTGAAGTGTGGCGCGTAGATCGGGTTGAGGATCAGGTCGGTCTGGGCGATGTCGTAGTCGGACTTGTTCTTCGTGTCCGTCTCCTCGTACAGGACCGACCAGATCTTGGCCTCACGCAAGATCCTCTCGGCCTGGGGCGAGAGTTGATGCCGCTCGGCGTGGTCGATGGAGAAGTGGTTGACCTCGGGTTCGCTCTGGCTGCGACGACGATTAAAGGCCTGGAAGAGGCGGCCGAGGCGGCCGGCCACTTCGAGCAAGTCGACGCCGTGCGAGCCCAGCTGCAGGATGTCCTGGTAGATCTTGTCGGAGACCTGACGCGCCGCCTTGGCCTGCACGTCGACGTCGACGCGAAGCTGGCCTTGCATGTCCTTGCCGTTCGTGCGTTCGAAAGCCAGCAGCAGCGCCGCGTGGCACAGCGCCTGGAAGAAGCGCAGGTTGGGGTCGGCCAACATGCAGAAGCGATCGAACCCCGCGTACATGACGTTGGGGCGCCGCGGCAGCCCCGCGTACAGGTAGAAGAGGCTGCCGTAGAGGTTGTTATCGATCCAGCCACCAACCTTGAAGAACGGGTCGGTGTCGGAAGGGCCCGCGTCGATCGCCTTTCGGTACGCGCCGACGATGTCCGACTTGGCTTGACTGCGCCGGTTGAGCACCGCACCTAGCACGATGCTGGCCTGTGGGTACTTGTCGTCGATCAGGTCGGCAGCCTGCACCTCGCCTTCCAGCCCTTGAAGGGCGAGCCCCTTCTGGATCATGTCGGTCAGGCGCTTGCGTAGCGGCGCATCCGCCACGACGCCTTTCGAGATGTCCGTGGCGCTCGGGCTCGGTAGGATCTCGCGTACGCAGCGCAGCACCTGCTCTCGATACTGCTTGGACAGGCGATATTCAAGGTGCCGGGCGTCGTGCAGCTTCTCGGGCTTGAAGACGGGACAGTTGTACGGCGTGTCCGCCTGGTGGGCGCGCAGCAGGAACAGTTCGGCGGCCAAGAGCTCAAACTCCCCGCCGGTTGCCAGCTCGGCCTCGAGGTCGATGGTCGTAAGGTCATGGAACTCGACTATCCGCTCGTCGCTGCTCGTCTTCAGGTCGATCACCGCGTGCTTCTTGTAGGCGATGTGAACGGCCATCTGCAGGCTGGGATGCTTGATGGCGTCGCAGATCACCTCGCGATGGGCACCCGGCAGATTCTCGAACTCGTCGATGAAGGCGCGGAAGCCGACTCTGGCCATGCGCGGGTGCGCCTTGGCCAGGTCACCCGCAAGCCGCGGGAGCACCGATGCAAATGAGACAAGCGTCGGCTCAGCATTGGCCTTCGGATTGCGCACCCAGTCTTCCAGTTCGACTAAGCGCATTTCCAGCTCGGCTTCCAGCGCGCTGACCTTCGGCTCTTTGAGCCGCAGTTGGTGCGCCAGGGCGGCACTCAACCCGGGGTCGCCGAGGTTCAGGCGCCCGAGGGCGAAGTTCGCCTGGTTGATCGAACTAACCGCACGGCAGGCGTCCACCAGGAGGTTCAGCGCGACGTAGTGGGAGAAAGCAAGCTTGGCGCGCTGCTCGCCCAGCCAGGGCGCGGTCATCAAGCCGCAGAAACCCGTGTCGGGCCGCAGGTACAAGCCGATTGACTCCAGTTCCGACTCGGGGATCTCCTCTCGTATGGGGTTGAGCGACGAGCCGTGGTTGAAGTAGCGCAGGAACATCGTCTTGCCACAGCCGCGCCCACCGAGGATTCGCACCGAACGCCGATCCGCGAAGATGCTCTTGCGCTTGAAGAAGGGCGGCACGATGAACTGCGAGAACAGGGCGTCCGACGCCAAGTGATCGGCCCGGATGTTCAGGAAGGCGTCAGCAATCGCGGTCACGGAAACCTCATCGCACGAGTAGGTGGTTCCAAGGGGTCTTCGCGTACATGACTGGCAGCGTGTTGTTCGGCGTGGCGTGATGAAAGCCGATCAACAGCTCCAAACCGTACCCGCTGCTCGAGATACCCCCGCGTTTGCACATCATTTCCATATGAGCCCGTACCTCGGCGACGAGGTTGACCCGATCGATGGACCAGACCTCGGGCCGTGCGTCCTCCCCGCGAAAGAATCGGTGCTTCGGGCCGAAGACCTCGACCGGACAGACGACGAGCCACGGGCACTCGTTGGCCAAATTCTTCAGCCCGTCTGAATAGGCCGCCAGTGGGCAATAGATCAGCTTGCGCTTCCCAGTTTCATCGGCCAGATGGTTGGCCTTGGCGAAGGCGATGAACTGCGTTCCGGTGCCCAGCATGTCGTCGACAAAGACGAGCGCTTTAACCGATCCGGTCAGGCCCTTGATGTCCTGGGCCTTGATGAGCAGCCCGTTGTGCACGTTGCCGAGCCGATGAAGCTCGCGCATGAGCACAGCCCCGCTCTTGCCCGGCTGGTTGCCGCCTTCGACCTCGACGAACCGCACGGGGTGGTGTGCTCCGCCTGCCGATACCGCCTGCATGAAGTCCTCGATGCTGGGAAAGCGAAGCCCTACGCGCCGGAGTTCGGCGGGCAGGATGCACTGCAGGATGTGGGCGATCGCGCTACCCACCATCTCCTGCGAACGGAAGGTAAGGTTCTCCAGCAGGCGCGCGGCGAGATACCTGTCCTCGTCCGTGAGGAAGTTGGTCAGCCATTTGTTGAACTGGAACTCGGTGATTCCCGTGACGATGTGCTTGGCGAGCAGCAGGCGAAACCGACTCTCAACCTCCTCGAAGAGGCCCTCGTCAGCGGCCGGAACGTGAAAGGCCATCAGCAGTTGGATGCAGTCGTTGGCGAGCCGATGGAATTCAGGACGCCGGGCGCGACCGGCCACACCGTGAAAGACCGCGCGCAGCCCAGCCCTTCTCGTACCGGAGCAGGTACGCAGGACAAAGAGCGTGGACGCGCGTTCTGAACCCCAACAGTGTTTCTTGGCTGGATCTTGGCATCTATCTGCATCATTCAGAAAACTGCAATCAATTCTAGCACGAGTCTAGGCGGCCGCGTTATGATTGCGGAATGGCTGTTGATGCACAGATTGTTGAGCTGAACGAAGTCGCTTCGCTGCAGGCCGGCTACCCCTTTCGCACGACGGTGGGGCAGGCGGCGAATGGCGATGTGCTCGTTGTACAGATGAAGGATGTCGACGTCGATGCCGGCGTCCAGTGGGCGAATACGGTCCGAACCCGACTCGCCGGGCGCAAGCAGCCCGATTGGATCCAGGACGGAGACATCCTTTTCGCGGCAAAGGGTGCCCGGTTCTACGCGGTGTGTGCCCTGGCCCCGCCAGGGCGCGCCGTGTGCGTGCCTGCGTTCTTCCATCTCCGCGTTCGCGCTGGCGCCCAGGTCGACCCCCAGTTCCTGGTCTGGCAGATCAACCAGCCTCCTTGCCAGCGCCAGCTGCTGCAGGCTGCCGAGGGCAGCAGCCAGTTGAGCCTTCGCCGGCCCGTGCTGGAGCGACTGACGCTCTCCATTCCGGCCTTCGACGAACAACGGCGTATCGCCGCGCTCGCCGAGTTGGCACAACTGGAGCGCCGCGCCTTGCAGCGCCTCATCAGCAACCGCGAACAGCAGCTTCAGGCAATCGCCGAAGACCTGAGCGCCCCCGCATCAAAAACCCGCATGCAGGACAAGAAATGAACGACCTCGTCGAGAGCATGTCGAGCGTGAGCCAGGACGACATCAATGCCGCCGTCTGGGCCGCCTGCGACACCTTCCGCGGCACGGTGGACCCCAGCATCTACAAGGACTACGTCCTGACGATGCTGTTCCTCAAGTACGTCTCCGACGTCTGGCAGGACCACTACGACAGCTACAAGCGGCAGTACGGCGACCACCGCGATCTGATCGAGGAGATGCTCAAGAACGAGCGCTTCGTGCTGCCTGCAAGCGCGAGCTTCTATGCCCTGCACGCGCAGCGCCACACCGCCGGCAACGGCGAGCGCATCGACAAGGCGCTGCATGCGATCGAAGAAGCCAACCTTGCCAAGCTGCGCGACGTGTTCCAGGACATCAGCTTCAACAGCAACAAGCTGGGCGACGAGCAGCAGAAGAACGACATCCTGCGCCACCTGCTGGAGGACTTCGCCAAGCCCGAGCTGAACCTGCGCGAGAGCCGCGTCGGCCAGCTCGACGTGATCGGCAACGCCTACGAGTTCCTGATCAAGAACTTCGCGTCCACCAGCGGCAAAAAGGCCGGCGAGTTCTACACGCCGCCCGAGGTGTCCACGCTGCTGGCCCGGCTGATGGACCCGCAGCCCGGCGACGAGGTCTGTGACCCCACCTGCGGCTCGGGCTCGCTGCTCATGAAGTGCGGCCGGCTGATCCGCCATCGCACTGGCGCGCGCAAGTACGCGCTGTACGGGCAGGAGGCCATCGGCAGCACCTGGGCGCTGGCCAAGATGAACATGTTCCTGCACGGCGAGGACAACCACCGCATCGAGTGGGGCGACACCATCCGCAACCCCAAGCTGCTGGACGGTGCGGCGAGCCTCAAGCACTTCGACATCGTCGTCGCCAATCCGCCGTTCAGCTTGGAGAAGTGGGGCTTCGAAGGCGCCGAGGCCGACAAGTTCAGCCGCTTCCGCCGCGGCGTGCCGCCGCGCACCAAGGGCGACTACGCCTTCATCCTGCACATGGTCGAGACCATGAAGCCCGGCACCGGCCGCATGGCCGTCGTGGTGCCGCATGGTGTGCTGTTCCGCGGCGCGGCCGAAGGGCGCATCCGCCAGAAGCTGATCGAAGAGAACCTGCTCGACGTGGTGATCGGCCTGCCCGAGAAGCTGTTCTACGGCACCGGCATTCCCGCGGCGGTGCTGGTGTTCCGCAAGCACAAGGCCGACGACAAGGTGCTGTTCATCGATGCCAGCCGCAACTTCGAGGCCGGCAAGAACCAGAACTTGCTGCGCGATGTAGACCTGCAGCGCATCCTCGACGCCGCCGCCGCGCGCCAACCCGTGGCGCGCTACGCCCACCTGGCCACGCCGACCGAGATTGCCGGGAACGACTTCAATCTCAACATCCCGCGCTACGTCGACACCTTCGAGGAAGAGGCCGAGGTCGACCTCATGGCCGTGCGCCGCGAGCGGCAGCAGCTCAAGGAAGAGCTGGCCCGGCTGGAGGTGCAGATGGACGCTTACTTGAAGGAGCTGGGGTTTGAGTGAGCCTGCGATGTTCCAGGGCGACGAGACCGGCGAGCTCGTTCACTGCACCGCCGAGGACGACCTGAAACCCGGGCGCAAGTCCGGCAAGGGAGGCGGAGATGCTGCCTGAGGGATGGCACCGCAGCACGCTCGGCGAGATCGCCCGCATCACTTCCGGCGGCACGCCGGATCGCGCGGAACCAAGGTACTGGGGGGGCAGTGTGCCGTGGGTGACCACGGGCGAGATTCAGTTCAACACCATCACCGATTCCGCCGAGAAGATCACCGAGGCGGGGCTGAAGAACTCGTCGGCCAAGCTGTTTCCGCCGGGCACGCTGCTGATGGCGATGTATGGCCAGGGCAAGACGCGGGGGCAGGTGGCGAAGCTGGCGATCCAGGCCAGTACCAACCAGAACTCAGCTGCGATCATCCTCAACGAAGGCCACGATCCCGACTTCTACTTTCAATTTCTTTCCTGGAAGTACGACGAGATTCGGGACTTTGGGCACTCGGGAGGCGTGTCGCATCTGAACGCGGGCCTGTTGCAGTTGATTGGCGTACCGGTCGCTCCCATTGCTGAGCAGACGCGAGTTGCCGAGATTCTGGATGTCTGGGACTGCGCGATCAACCGGATGCGGGCGCTGCTCGTCAATCGCACCGTGCAATGGCAGGCCCTGCTTGCGTTAACGCTGCATCTGCCACCGGCGAATCCAAGCACTGACGGCAACGCCGACAACGGCGGTTACCCCGCCTCCGTGCAGCCGGGGATTCCCAATCTTCCGGCCACGCCTGACGGCTGGCATCGCGTCCCGCTCGCGCGCCACCTGACCGAAGTACGCCGTCCAGCATCGTTGAACGCCGACGACACCTACCGCCTCGTGACCGTCAAGCGCTCCCGCGGCGGCGTCGCGTTGCGCGAGACCTTGACCGGCCGCGAGATCAAGACGCCAACGCAGTTCTACGTCCGTGCCGGTGACTTCCTGATCTCCAAGCGCCAGATCGTGCACGGTGCTTGCGGCATTGTTCCGCCCGAACTGGACGGCGCCGTGGTCTCCAACGAGTACGCGGTGCTGAACAGCGAAGGGCAGATCGATCTGCGCTTCCTCCGCTACCTCTCTGAGTCGCGTTACTTCCAGCAGACCTGCTTTCACTCGAGCATCGGCGTGCACGTCGAGAAGATGATCTTCAAGACGGAGCGTTGGCTGAAGTGGCCATTCAACATCCCGCCGCTGCCGGTTCAGCATCGCATCGTCGAGGTGCTGGATACCGCGCGCCGTGAAGTCGAACTCATCGCCGCACAGATCGATCGGCTCAAGCAGGAGAAGGCGGCGCTGATGGCCGACCTGCTCACCGGCAAACGCCGCGTCCGCCTTCCCCCCGCCGAGACCACGCCATGATCGCCGCCGCGCCCAACTCGATGGAGCAGTACGCCGCGCACCTGCCGGCGCTGCACCTGCTGTGCAACCTGGGCTGGAACTTCCTGACCACCGCCCAGGCGCTGGCGCTGCGAGGCAACACGCGCGAGGTCATCCTGCGGTCACGACTGGTGGAGGTGCTGCAGACCCGGCGCTACGAGTACAAGGGCCAGTTGTACCCGCTGTCCAGCAGCGGCATCGAGCAGGTGGTGCGCGAACTGTCGGCGGTGAGCCTGGCCGAAGGCCTGCTGCCGGCCAACGAGCGGCTCTACGGCAAGCTGGCGCTGGGCATCACGGTCACCGAATTCATGCCCGACGGCAAGAAGCACCAGCCGACGATTGCCGTCATCGACTGGGCCGACCCCGCCGCCAACCGCTGGGACGTGACGGAGGAACTGGAGGTGCTGTCGGCCCAGGGCACGCACCACCGCACGCCGGACGTGGTGGGATTCGTCAACGGCCTGCCGCTGGTGGTGATCGAAGCCAAGCGGCCAGAGTCCACGCACGTGGGCAAGTCGATGGTGGCCGAGGGCATCAGCCAGCACCTGCGCAACCAGCGGCCCGACGAGATTCCGCAGCTCTTCGGCTATGCCCAGCTGCTGATGGCGGTGAGCCAGACCGAGGGCCGCTACGGCACCACCGCCACCGCCGCCAAGTTCTGGGCGCGCTGGCGCGAGGAAGCGTTCGATGCGGCGCATCTAGCCACCGTGAAGAACGCGGCGCTGCCCGCGGCGGTGCGGAGCCGCTTGCTCGAAGGTAAGCCCGCCGCGCTTGCCGCGCACTTCGATGCGCTGTGGGCCCTGCCGATGGAGCCGACCGACCAGGACCGCTTGCTGATCAGCCTGCTCACGCCGGCACGGCTGCTCGAGTTCCTGCGCAGCTACGTGCTGTTCGACCGCAAGGTCGGCAAGATCGTCGCGCGCTACCAGCAGTTCTTCGGCATCCGGGCGCTGCTGGCGCGCATCGGCCAGGTGCGGCCGGACGGTGGGCGCGAGGGCGGCGTGGTTTGGCACACCACCGGCTCGGGCAAGAGTTTCACGATGGTGTTCCTGACCAAGGCGCTGCTGCTCGTCGATTCGCTGGCCGAATGCCGCGTGGTGGTGGTGACCGACCGGGTGGACCTGGAAGGGCAGTTGGCACGCAACTTCATCTCCGGCGGCGCCTTCGGCTCGGCCATCGCGTCGCAGAAGGACGGCGAGAAGAGCCGCGCGCTGACCGGCCGTGACCTGGCCCGGCGTATCGGTAGCGGCACCGAGCGCATCACCTTCACGCTGGTGCACAAGTTCAACTCGGCGTCCAAGCTGGCGGAGTGCCGCAACGACTCCGCCAACCTGATCGTGCTGGTGGACGAGGGCCACCGCAGCCACGGCGGCGAGACGCACGAACGCATGAAGAAGGCGCTGCCGCGCGCGGCCTACATCGCCTTCACCGGCACGCCGCTGCTGAAGGACGAGAAGACCTCGAACAAGTTCGGCCCCATCGTGCACGCCTACACCATGCAGCGCGCGGTGGAAGACGAGACGGTGGCCCCGCTGCTCTACGAAGAGCGGGTGCCCGAGCTGACGATCAACGAAGAGGCCGTCAACCGCTGGTTCGACAAGATCACCGCGGGCCTGAGCGATGCCCAGCGCGGCGACCTGAAGAAGAAGTTCGCCAAGAAGGGGGCGATCTACGGCGCGTCGGGCCGCATCGAGCTGATCGCGTGGGACATCGCCACCCACTTCAGCGAGAACATCCAGAAGCTCGGCCTGGACTTGAAGGGCCAGGTGGCCACCGACAGCAAGCTCGACGCCATTCGCTACAAGAAGGCGCTGGACGACACGGGCCTGGTCACCAGCGCCATCGTGATGTCGCCGCCGGACACGCGCGAAGGCAACGCCGAGGTCGACGAGGAGAGCCTGCCCGAGGTGCAGAAGTGGTGGAAGCAGACCGCGCTGGCAGCCATGCACCGGGAGGGCCTGGACGCCGAAGGCTACGAGAAGCAGATCGTGGCCGACTTCGGCACCGACGACGGGCCCGACCTGCTGATCGTGGTGGACAAGCTGCTCACCGGCTTTGACGAGCCGCGCAACACCGTGCTGTACATCGATAAGCCGCTGAAGGGCCACAACCTGATCCAGGCGGTGGCGCGCGTGAACCGACTGCACGACGACAAGCGCTACGGCGTGCTGGTGGACTACCGCGGCATCCTGAAGGAACTGGACACCGCGATCCGCGCCTACCAGGACCTGGAGACGCGCACCCAGGGCGGCTTCGACGTGGCCGACATCGAGGGCCTGTACCGCAACTTTGGCACCGAGTACAAGCGCCTGCCGGCTTTGCACGAACACCTGTGGTCGTTCTTCAAGGGTGTGGTCAACAAGCTCGACCGCGAGCAGTTCCGCCAGGTGCTGACGCCGAAGTTCGTGACCGCGCCCGACGGGGAGGAATACGACGAGCGCCAGAAGCTGCGCGACGACTTCTACGCGGCCTTGACCGAGTTCGGCCTGTGCCTGCAGACGGCGCTGTCCAGCCGCAGCTTCTTCGAGGACAAGAGCTTTTCCGAAGCGTTGATCGCGCGCTACAAGAGCGACCTGCGCTTCTTCACCGAGCTGCGCCAGACCGCCCGCCGCGACGCAATGGAGACGGTGGACTACAGCAGCTACGAAGAGCAGATCCGCCGCCTGGTGGACAAGCAAGTGATCGGCAAGGAGGTGCGCGAGCCCGACGGCGTGTACCTCGTGCACCAGCTCGGCCAGGCCGAGGACCCGGCGCAGTGGTCGGCGGAGAAGACGCGCAACGAGACCGACCTGATCCGCACCCGGCTGCGCAAGACCATCGAGCAGGAGCTGGCCGAGGACCCGTATGCGCAGAAGGTGTTCGGCGAACTGCTTCGCCAGGCGATTGCCGAAGCGGAGGCCATGTTCGACCACCCGCTGAAGCAGTACGCGTTGTTCAAGGACTTCGAGGAACAGTTGGCGGCGCGACAGACGCCGGGCGTTCCGGCCACGCTGGATGCCAACCCGCACGCGAAGGCGTATTTCGGAGCGATCCGGCTGGTGCTGGGCGAGGCGGTCTGCGACGGCATGGACGACACGCGGCGCAACGAGCTGGTGGCGCACGCCACGGCGATCGACACCGTGGTGCGCGACGCGGTGGCCGAGCACTCGCTGAACCCGCAGAGCATCGAAGCCGCGATCCGTAAGGGCCTGTTGCCGATGCTGTTCGGCGCCCTTGGCCTGGAGAACGCGAGGCAGGTGGTGGAGCAGGTGATCCAGATCACCCGCATCGGGCTGAGCCGGAAATGATGGATGAGGCTGTGTCATTCGCCGAAGAGCAGCGCATCCGCTACGGCGACCAGATCATCCGGTTTCGGGTGCGGGTCCAGGCCGAGCGTCGGGTGTCGCGCGTGGCGATTCATGTCGAGCCCGACGGTCGCGTGCTGGTCGACACGCCGGCCGATGCCTCGCCGGCCAGCGTGTTGGCTGCGGTGCGCAAGCGGGCGCGCTGGATCGGTCAGCACGTCGATGCTGCCCGCGCCCGACGCGCAGGCACGCAACCACGCGAGTACGTCAGCGGCGAGTCGCTGAGCTACCTTGGGCGGCGCTATCGGCTGAAGGTGACGGTGGAACCGTCAGCGCCGGTGCATGCGGCACTCTGCGGTGCATACCTCGTTGTCACGACCCCCCAGCGGTCACCTGCGTCGATCCGCGATGGGCTGGATGCCTGGTATCGGCAACGGGCCAAGGAAGTGCTCGCGGCTCGGCTCGAGGCCGTGGCGACGACCTTACGCTGGGTGCGAACTGTGCCGGAGATGCGGCTGCGGAACATGACGGTGCAGTGGGGCAGTTGCTCCCCGGCCGGCCGCATCACGCTGAATCCGATGCTGGTGAAGGTGCCGCGCGAGTGCATCGACTACGTCTTGCTGCATGAGCTCGTTCACCTGCTCCATCACAACCACAGCCCGGCCTTCTATCGAACCTTGAACAAGCACATGCCGGCATGGCCAGCCCTGAAACAGAGGTTGGATGGCATGGCTGAGGATGTGTTTCGTAGCTGACAAGAGAAGGGAGGTCGTCATGATGGGCGCGGCCATCCGTACTTATCGACTGAAATGAGTCTGATCCCGGTTGTGCCGCGGCGTGGCTCTCGCGCCGGCTCAGGCCCTGAGGTGGAAACTCCCCACAGCGCTTGAGATGAAGAGGCTGAGCAGCAACGGAGCGCACGGCATCAACAGCGGGTGAAGCGCTACGGGTACGACGAAGCCGATCACCGTCGCGCAGACGGCGATGACCGCCAAGGACGCGAACGCTGCGAACCACTCCGGGTCGTGCTGACGAAACTCCTTCGCCTTCACCCAGCGAACCGAGAAGCCGTCGATCAGCGTGGCGGCTGTGAAGACGAGCAGCCATGGAAGCCACTGCAGCAGGGTCGCGAGCCTGAAGGCGGCGAGCAGGAGCAGTGCATCGAT
>Ga0268299_1002736_pt1 | contig 19218 bp, 21 predicted proteins | sample NOBtaG_FD_193484 | JGI IMG/M metagenome (GOLD analysis project Ga0268299, IMG submission 193484) | Activated sludge microbial communities from bioreactor in Nijmegen, Gelderland, Netherland - NOB reactor | ecosystem: Engineered > Bioreactor > Aerobic > Activated sludge | place: Netherlands...
CTGCTCGGCAGGCTTTTTGGTGCTCGGGGATTTAGCAGTCATCTTGGTTCCTTCGTCAGACGACGAGACCAAAACACTCCTTAAAGCTCAACCCTGAATCTGTGCCATGGGCGCTGACGGGGAACAATCAACACAACTACTGTCGAACTGCTCTGCGGACTGGTGGAGGCAGCGCAATTGGCGGGGGTCGAGCACATCGTCTCAGTGTTCGACGCTCGGATGGCTCGAATCTTTAGGACTGTCGATTGTCCATATGAGGTAATCGGCGCCCCCGCGAGGATTGGGCAAACTATGACTTATGCCGGCCTTTTCGAGATTTCTGGAGCCATGCGCCGCCGCCTCGGCAACAAAGCCGGCTTGCCAGAGCGCGTGCTCTCTCAAGGCGGGTTTCAGCCCCAGGCGACCAGACTAGCATGAGCCGTTTACTCAGGTCGCTGTCGTGGCCGGGCGACCTGTGGTCAACGAAACAACGGTCGGGTCGGCGTGACCCGAACGCGCTCTCAAGTGACGTTCTCGCACACCCACGCCGGTGGGATGAGCCGCAGGAGGCGATTTGGATGCTTGATTTCCGTTTGTTCCGCTACGCTCTGGCGTCTGCCGAGCACGGAAGCTTCCGACGGGCGGCAGCGGCGCTCAACATTCAGCAGTCCACAGTAAGCAGAGGCGTACGAACTCTCGAGCATCGGGTCGGAGGGCCACTGTTCGAGCGCAGCCATGCTGGGATTCGTCCGACACCTGCGGGTGAGCGCTTTCTCCAGGAAGCTGCGTTGGGATTTGATCACCTCGAGCGAGCCACCCAGCGGATCGGGGCAATGCAACGTGGTGAGCATGGAGAAGTCACCGTCGCGGCGAGCGTACCATTTCTCTTGTTTGCCGACGCGTTCGAACGCCTGCGGGATGAACACCCTGGCGTGGCGCTGGAGATAGTGGAAGGAACCTGCAGCGGCTGCGCCATGATGGTGCAACAGCGCAAAGCGGAGGTTGCCTTTGTCAGCACCATTCCCGGCAACGGCCCAGCGCAATCGCTGCACGTGCGAGACGAGCGGCTTGTCGCGGTCCTTCCGAAGTCGCATCGGCTTGCAGATGCCCCGACGGTGCTGCTCGAGGAACTTCGGGCAGAACGGTTCATCCTTGGTGCCGGAGGCTTGGGTCCCGCACTCGCGGACTACCTTCAGCGCCAACTGGACGCAAAACTGGATCAGCGATTGCTCCGGGTTGGACAGTGCGATCTCATCAACATGGTGGCCCGCGGCTTTGGTGCAACGCTGGCGATCAGGGATCTTCCTCACGCTGCGCCGGATGGTGTCGTGTTCATTCCAATCGCGGATGAGAATACCTTCCCGATCCACGCCATCTGGGGGTCACCAACCGCTAACCCGTCTGTGACGCGCCTAGTCAACCTCGCTAGAGAGGCACGTCCGATCACTGTGCGTCAGGCGACCGAGAAGTAGGACAGGAGAGAGTTCAAGTGGAGAACCGCATCACGGTCCGAATGACCGAGGACTTGATCGCTCAGATCGACTTGTGGATCGCGGGCCAGCCTGGTTACGTCAGCCGACAAGAGGCTGTGAGACGCCTCCTCTCAATCTCGCTCGAGGGCGCTGAACAACATAAAAGACCCGGCTCTGCTGAAGAAAATCTGGCCCAGTCGGTCCAAGGCGCAGGTTCACGGGGATGATCTGCCCGGAGAGTTGCGCGACCGCGCGAAACCCCGGTCCGTTGCAATGAAGCGTTCTAGCATCGGAACGACGAGGCGAACCGGGTCGGCGATAGGCTGTCCCGTCTCACTCGAGAGCAGTTCGGCATAGGTGACGAGATCGCGATGCAGCGCGGCCGGAAGCTCCACCGTGACCTTGATGGGCTTGTCGTCGGGTATGGCGCCGAGCTTGAGCTTGGTCACTGGCCTGCTCCATAAGGTTCGAGAACAAGGTCGCGGGTGACGATCACCCGAACCGGAAATCCCGGCCGGATTGTAAGCGTCGGGGCGACCTGCATCTGACGCTGGACGATCTGCTGACCGGCGTCGTTGATGGTATCCTGGGCGCCGCTGCGGATGGCCTGGATGAGCCGGTCGTCGTCATCCATCGTCAACTCCACGCCGACGGCGAGCAACGTCGACAGGCCGGCTGCTTTCATCAGATCCCTCCAGTGATAGTCGACGCCGTCTTCCAGGCCGGCATAACCCCGGGTGTCCGCGCCAGGCTGACGCTCAAGGACGATCGATCGCCCGTTGGGAAAGATCAGCCGGTTCCAGACGAGCAGGACGCGGCGCTGTCCGAAGGCGACGCCGTTGTCATACTCACCGATGATCCTCGTGCCCTGCGGGACGAGCAGGATGCTCCCGGTCGGGCTGTCATAGATGTGCTGGGTCACCTGTGCGGTGATCTGGCCGGGGAGGTCGGAACGGATGCCGGTGATCAGCGCCGCAGGGATCACCGATCCCGCCTGTAGCACGAATGGCGACGCCGGCGCGGCCACGCGGTCTTGAGCCACCGTGCGGCGATCGACGTCGGCGTTGAGGAAGGCGAGCTGTGGATTCTCCGACCCGGCAGCGCCGATGCCTGATGTCGAGCCACCAAGCGTGGGGAAAGTCGGGAGACCTGACTCTGACGGAGCACGAGTCTGGAAGAAGAGCTCGCTGGTTCGTGCGGCTTCCATCTCGGCGAGGCGGCGCTGCTCTGCAGGGTCAGCTTGTGGCACCGGAACGATCTCGACTGGGACGCCGCGACCGTCCTCTTGCGCGCGGACGATCGGACCGCCGAGGTCGCCGGGCAGGGGAGGACCGAGTTGCGGAACGCCACTATAATCGGCGGGTAGCTCCTCCAAGCCATCGGCCGTCTGCCTGTGATCAGTGGTGAAGAGCTCTTCCCCGCCAGACTGCCGGTCAGAGGTCTGAAGCGCGTAGATCAGGGCGCCGCCAATGCCGAGGCCCGCAACCAGACCCACGCCAGCGAGGACACGGCGAGAAACGCGGGTTACGCGCGGGGCCTCTGGCCGCAGCCGCATGGCGAGGTCCGGTTTCGTAGCTGACGGCGCGCTTGCCGTTCCGGTGTCGGTCTCGCTCATGACGACGGCCTCCCATCGGTGCGCACGATTTTCACGGTTTGCTGGCCGTTGCCGCTGCCGAGCCGCAGCTCCGCGGCACCGAACAGCCGATCGACGATGAGGATGTTCTGGTAGACGCGGCTGTTGACGATCTCGGGCTGGCCATCCGCGCCGATCACAAAGATCGGTGGCATCTCGCCCTGCACAATGCCGCGCGGGAATTCCACGTAGACGCGCCGTCCATCATCATAGACGGAAACCGGCCGCCATGGCGGGGCGTCGCCCGTAAGGCCATAGCGATGGTTGCGCGCGGCGACGGCGGGAATGGTGGGAGTGGCGGGGACGATCGGGCGCTGGGACGCCACCTGAGGATAGGCCCAGGCGACGGCCGGCATATAGGGGTTCTCACCAGAGCGCAGTTCAAGCAGATAGGTGCGCCGGTCCGTGGTGATGACCAGGTTGGTGGTGATGTCGGTTCTCGTCGGCTTAACCAGCACATGGACGCGCTTAGTCGCTCCACTTCCGCTCTCGGTGTCGCCAATGATCCAGCGGGCCGTGTCGCCGGCGGCGATCGGACCGGCGCCGGTCAGGCTCTCGCCGGGTTCGAGCGCGATGTCGGTGATCTGCCCAGGGGCGGCATAGACCTGAAAGAGGGCACCTTCGCTCCACGGATAGACCTGGATGGCGTTGTAGTATCCGTCCTTGCGTGGTTCGACCCGCGCCGCGATGTTGGCGTTCTCGACCCGGCCGACTGGCGTGGTGGCGGGATCGCCGCCCTTGGTAGGGGTCCAGCTCGGCGGCACCAGAATGGGGCGGGGCGCACCGTCACCTGTACTGACCGCAACGGCTGGCAGGGGCGGAACATTGGCGTCGTAGCTGATCTGCGGCGGCTTCGGCGCCGTGGCGCAGGCCGCGAGCGTCACGGTGGACAGCAGCAGCACCCCGATCGTGGAGACGGATTTACGGAAAGCCGGATTTGCGGCTTGTGGGTTCGTTGGCTGGCTCATTGCCCCAACTCCTTGGACCAGTTGATGGCATTGACGAAGACGCCGAGCGGGTTGCGGCGCAGGCGCTCGGCGTCGCGCGGTGGTTGGATCACGACCGTGAGGATGGCGGTCCAGCGCTCAGTGCCGGCAAGTTGGCCGTTCTCGTAACGGCGTTCCGTCCAGGCGACGCGGAACGAGTCCGGCGAAGCCCGGATGACCGACGAGACTTCGACACTGACTTGCTGCTTGCCCACGCGCGTAAACGGGTCATTGGAGCGCGCGTAATCATTGAGTGCCACGGAACCGCGGTCGGTCGTGAACTCATAGGCCCGCAGCCAGTTCTGGCGGACGATGATGGGATCGGCGGAGATCGAGCGGACCTGTTCGACAAAGCGCGCCAGGTGAAAGGCGATCTGGGGATCGGTCGGCCGATAGTCGGCGACCGCCGGTTCGACCGCGCGGGCCTCGCCCGTGCCATCCATTTCCACGACCCAGGGCACCACCGTGCCGCGCGCCGACTGCCAGACAAGGGCGCTGGCGAAGCCGGCCGAGAGGATAAGGCAACCGAAGGCCATGAGCCGCCAGTTCCGCGCCTGCACTCGGGCGGAGCCGATGCGATCGTCCCATACCTGGGCAGCGCGCTGGTAGGGTGTTTCGGGTTCCGGCATCTTGCCGTAATGGGCGGCCGGTCGCTTGAAGAAGGTCATGTGCGGTCTCTTTCGGAAAGGCTGACGGAGGCGCCACCACCGTGGTTGTCGCCAGAGCGGACGGCGTGCGCGGCGGCGGTGACGCCATGGCTCATGGACTGGCTGTGGCGCATGCGCTGGGCCCAGGCCGGTGGGGTGGCGGCTGAAGCGGGCGATGCAGACGGATCGGAGGTGCCGCCGACGGTGCCCATGGAGGACGAGCCGCCGGTGGCCGCGATTGCGGAACTGCCGCCGGAATCGAAGGAGGAGCCGAGGCTTTCGGAGACGCGCGATGCCGCGCGCTTGAGCGGGGAGGCTGCTGCGCCGCCGGCGGCACGTGCCACACCGACAAGGCCCGCGGCAACGCCAGCTGGACCGGATCCGCCGGCCGAGGCCAGCGAATAGGCGGCAGATGCGCCGCCTGCGAGTGCCCCGCTGCCACGTGTGGCGGCGGCGCCTGCCGACAGGGCTGCCTGTCCGCCTTTCGCGGCCAATATGGCGCCGCCGCCCGCGGCGACGGCAGCACCGGCAACCGCAAGGCCGGTTCCGACCGCGGCGCCCGCACCGAGCTGCGGACCACCGCTCACAATGCCGTTGGCGATGCCAGGCCCGAAAATGCCGAGGCCCAGCAGCGAGAGCGCTGCCAGGACGATGGCCATGGCATCGTCGATGGTCGGCTGCTCGCCGCCGAAGCCGGCAGTGAACTCGCCGAACAGGGTCGAGCCGATGCCGATGATGACGGAAAGGACCAGGATTTTGATGCCGGAGGAAATGACGTTGCCGAGGACACGCTCGGCCATGAAGGCCGACTGGCTGAAGAGGCCAAATGGGATCAGGACAAATCCGGCAAGCGTGGTGAGCTTGAATTCTATGAGGGTAACGAAGAGCTGGATGCTCAGGATGAAGAAGGCGAGCAGGACGAGAACCCAGGCGATCAGGAGGCAAATGATCTGGAGGAAGTTCTCAAAGAAGGCCCAGTAGCCGGAGAGCTCGGCGATCGCTTCGAGCAGTGGGCGGCCGGCATCGAACCCGGTCTGGGCGACGCGGCCGGGGCGCATCAGATCGTCGACCGAGAAGCTGGTTCCCGACGCCATCAGGCCAAGCCCGGCAAAGCTGTCGAAGATGATGCGGGCCAGGCTGTTCCAGTTGCCGATGAGGTAGGCGAAGACGCCGACGAAGATCGTCTTCTTGACGAGGCGCGCGATGATGTCCTCGTCAGCGCCCCAGGCCCAGAACAGGGCGGCGAGCGTGACGTCGATGACGATCAGCGTCGAGGCAATGAATGCCACCTCGCCGCCCAGGAGGCCAAAGCCGCTGTCGATATAAGAGGTGAAGACCTCGAGGAAGCGATCGATGACGCCGGCGCCTTCCATGGCTTAGTTCCCTATTGACGGTGAAAGGAAGCGGCGGCGGTTCTCGTCCCATGCGGCGAGACATTCAGTGTCGCGGGTTGCGGCCTCGCCCTTCTGCCGGCAGCGTTGGAGCGTCTCGCGCATGGGATCAGTGCGTGGCGTCTCTGCTACGGGGGGTGGAGACGGCTGCGGGCCGGTCGATTGGTCATCTCGCGCGAGTTGGATCGCCGCGGCAGTGACGGCGAGGGCGACAATGACGACCGCTGCGAGGCGTGCGAAAACCCATCCGTCCATGATCACCCCCTTCGGTCAGCTAGTTGCCGCCAGAAAACATCTGGGCGTTGCCAGGCTCATACGCGGCACCGGGCTCGAGGAAGCGGCGCCGCTGCTCGCGGCCTTGTTCGGCCGCGGCGGCCTGCTCTGCGGCCGACAGCGCGTCGGCACGGCCATTGGCAGCGAGCAGTGCCGTCAGATCGGTGAGCTGCTGGGCTTGCAGGGCAAGGATCTGATTGCCAGCCTGGGTCGCCTGAAGCGCGCCAGTCGCGCCCTGGCTTTCGCCGACGAGATTGGAGAGCTCGGCACGCTGGGTCTCGATATTGCCGACCACGCCGGCCTGGACCCGCATGGCGTCCTGCAGGGCGCCGACGGTGTTGCCCCAGCGTTCGCGCGCCAGTTCGACAAGCTGCTGGTCGGATGCAGTGAGATCCATGTTGGCGTATTGCTGGGAGAAGATCTGATCGACCTGCTGGACGTCGAAGGCGATCCGCTGCGCCTCCCCAAGGAGCTGTTGGGTGCGCTGGACCGACTGCTGGATTTTCTGGAGCGACGAGTAGGGCAGGCTCGCGAGATTGCGCGCCTGGTTGATCAGCATCTGGGCCTCGTTCTGAAGCGAGGCGATCTGATTGTTGATCTGCTCGAGCGCCCGCGCCGCCTGTACGATGTTCTCGGCATAGTTGGACGGGTCGAACACAATGTCGCCGAAGCCGAACAGGGCATGGGCGGGTGTGAGGACGATGGGGGATAAGGCCAAAGGTGCTGAGAGCACGGTGGTAGCAAGAAGGATGGCGCGTAAGCGCGTGCGAAGTCGGGTCATGGGAAAATCTCCGTGTTGGGGTGAGCTGCCGCTGCTGGGGCAGAGAGATTGGTGAGATCGGGGATGAGATCGGCCGCCCAGACGAGGCCATGGGCGCGCAGCCAGGCATCGAGAAAGCCCTCGCGTCCGTGTTCGGTCAGCACCTCTTCGATCCGGGCATGATCGGACTTGGCGGACGCCGCGCAGAGCGCGAGCGCCACGTCGCCGAGGCCGAGCTCGAACAAACGATTGCCGCGGCGGGACTGCGCGTAATAGTCCCGCTTGGGCGTGGCCCGGGCGATGATCTCGATCTGGCGGTCGTTGAGACCGAAGCGCCGATAGATGGCGGTGATCTGCGGCTCGATCGCGCGGTCGTTCGGCAGCAGGATGCGGGTGTGGCAGGAGTCGATGATCTCCGCCGCAATCGTGCTCTTTTCGAGCTGGGCCAGCGATTGGGTGGCGAAGATGACGCTGGCATTCTTCTTGCGCAGCGTGACCAGCCATTCGGCAAGTTGCTTGGAGAAGCCCGGATCACTGAGTGCCAGCCAGCCCTCATCGACGATGACCAGTGTCGGCCGTCCGTCGAGGCGTCCAGCAATGCGATGGAACAGGTAGGCGAGGGCGGCCGGTGCCGCACCGGTGCCGAGCAGGCCCTCGGTCTCGAAGGCCAGAACCGGCGCCTGGCCGAGCGCCTCCGCTTCGGCATCGAGCAAGCGGCCATAAGGCCCCCCGACGCAATAGGGCTGAAGAGCGCGCTTCAGATCATTGGATTGGAGCAGCACGGTGAGGCCCGTGATGGTCCGTTCTTCGAGTGGCGCCGAGGCGAGTGAGGTCAGCGCCGTCCAGATGTGCTCCTTGACCTCGGGCGTGACGGTCACGCCTTCCCGCATCAGGATGGCGACGAGCCAGTCGGCTGCCCAGGCGCGCTCCGGTGTGTGGGCGATACCGGCGAGTGGCTGGACCGACACGGATGCGTCCGTGCCATCCGTGAGCTCGCCGCCGAGATCGTGCCAGTCGCCACCCATGGCGAGGGCGGCGACGCGGATCGAGCCGCCGAAGTCGAAGGCGAAGATCTGGGCATTGTCGTAGCGGCGGAACTGCAAGGCCATGAGGGCCAGGAGCACGGACTTTCCGGCGCCGGTCGGACCGACCACCAGGGTGTGGCCGACATCGCCGACATGAAGGGATAACCGGAACGGGGTCGAGCCTTCCGTCCTGCCATAGAGCAGTGGGGGTGCCTGGAAATGCTCGTCCCGTTCCGGCCCCGCCCACACCGCCGAAAGCGGGATCATGTGGGCGAGATTGAGCGTGCTGATGGGTGGTTGGCGCACGTTGGCGTAGAGGTGGCCGGGCAGGGTGCCGAGCCAGGCGTCGACCGCGTTGATGGTTTCCACCATGCCGGTGAAGTCGCGGCCCTGGATGATCTTCTCGACCAGCCGCAGCTTCTCGTCGGCGACGCGGGGATCTGCGTCCCAGACGGTGACCGTCGCGGTGACATACGCCTCGCCGGCATAGTCAGCGCCGAGTTCCTGCAGTGCGAGATCGGCATCGGTCGCCTTGTTGGCGGCGTCGCTGTCGACCAGAACCGACGCCTCGTTGGTCAGCACCTCCTTGACGATGGCGGCAATGGACTTGCGCTTGGCGAACCACTGGCGGCGGATCTTCGTCACCAGCCTCGCGGCATCGGTCTTGTCGAGCAGGATGGCCCGGGTCGACCAGCGATAGGGGAAGGCCAGCCGGTTCAGTTCATCGAGGATGCCGGGCGTGGTCGTCGCGGGAAAACCGACAATGGTGAGGACGCGCAGATGGGCGTTGCCCAGGCGTGGCTCGAGCCCGCCGGCGAGCGGCTGGTCGGCCAGCAGCGCATCAAGATACATCGGCGTCTCGGGGACGCGGACCTGATGGCGTTGGGTCGAGATGGTCGAATGTAGATAGGTCAGCGTCTCCGCATCATCGAGCCAGCGGCATTCGGGCATGAAGCCGTCGAGCAGGGCGAGCACGCGATTGGTGCGATCGACGTAGCCTTTGAGGGTTTCCCACGGGTTCACCCCGCTCTGCTCGCGGCCTTCGTAGAGCCAGCTTTCCGCGCGGGCCGTGTCCTCTGCCGGCGGCAGATAGACGATAGTGAGGAAGTAGCTCGACTCGAAATGCGAGCCGGCTTCTTCGAAGTCGGCCTTGCGTTCGGCGTCGATCAGCGCCGATGCCGCATCTTCGAAGGTGCTCCCCGGATAGGTCGCCGCCTCGTGGCGCTGGGCCTCGACAAAGATGCTCCAGCCGGAGCCGAGACGCCGGAAGGCATTGTTGAGACGGCCGGCGACGCCGACCAGTTCGGCGGGGACGGAACTGTCGAGATCCGGGCCGCGGAATCTGGCCGAGCGTTGGAAGCTGCCATCCTTGTTGAGGACGACACCCTCGCCGACGAGAGCGGCCCAAGGAAGATAGTCGGCGAGCCGGGCCCCGGTGCGGCGATATTCTGCGAGGTTCATCATCGCGGTGCCTCAGACATTGAGATTGGCGGGGATGCGCAGGTGTCGGCGCACTACTTCGACGAAGAGCGGATCGCGCCGTGCCGCCCAGACGGCGGCCAGATGGCCGATGGCCCAAAGCACGATGCCGACGAGCCAAAGCCGCAGGCCGAGGCCGAGCGCGGCCGCCAGCGTGCCATTGAGGATGGCGACCGCGCGCGGGGCGCCACCAAGTAGGATGGGCTCAGTCAGGGCGCGATGGAGGGGGGCAGTAAATCCGGGGACGGGCTCGTCCATCAGATCAGCGCTCCGCCGCCGAAGGAAAAGAAGGAGAGAAAGAAGCTCGAAGCTGCGAAGGCGATGCTGAGACCGAAGACGATCTGGATGAGGCGGCGGAAGCCACCAGATGTGTCGCCGAAGGCAAGGGTCAGACCGGTGGCGATGATGATGATCACCGCGATGATCTTGGCGACGGGCCCCTCGATGGATTCGAGAACCTGCTGCAAGGGCTCTTCCCAGGGCATCGACGATCCGGCGGCATAAGCGGCTTGGGTCACCATGAGGCTGAGCGATGCGGCGAGCGCGGTGCCAGCGATCCGTGGACGGGCGCGGAGGATTGTCAGGTTCATACGGAGGCTCCAGTGGGTTCGGGGGACGTGAGGGCAGGGGAGAGCTCGTAGTCGCCGCTGGCCCCGAGCCCGGTGACATGGGCGAGTTCGACGAGGCGCCGGGCCGTCCCGCGGCCGGAGAGCACGGCGATGACGTCGATGGTTTCGGCGATCAGGGCGCGGGGCACTGTGACGACAGCCTCCTGGATGAGCTGCTCGAGGCGCCGAAGGGCACCCACGGCGGATCCAGCGTGAATGGTGCCGATGCCCCCGGGATGTCCGGTCGACCAAGCTTTGAGCAGGTCGAGAGCTTCGGGCCCGCGAACCTCGCCGATCGGAATCCTGTCGGGTCGAAGCCGCAGCGACGAGCGCACGAGATCGGACAGGGAGATCACGCCATCCTTAGTCCGCAACGCCACCAGGTTGGGTGCGGTGCATTGCAGCTCGCGCGTGTCTTCGATGAGCACCACGCGATCGGCCGTCTTGGCGACCTCAGCGAGGAGGGCGTTGGTGAGGGTGGTTTTGCCGGTGGACGTTCCACCGGCAACCAGAATGTTCTGCCGCCCAGTGACGGCCTGGCGCAGAACGTCGGCCTGCGCAGCCGACATGATGCCGGCGTCCACGTAGTCCCCTAGAGTGAACACGGCGACTGCAGGCTTGCGAATGGCGAAGGCGGGAGCCGCCACGACCGGCGGTAAAAGGCCCTCGAAGCGCTCCCCCGTTCCCGGCAGCTCCGCGGAAACTCGTGGCGAACCGGCGTGAACCTCGACGCCGACATGATGCGCCACGAGGCGGATGATGCGTTCGCCATCGGTGGGCGTCAGATGCTCGCCGGTATCCGCGAGGCCTTCGGTCAGCCGGTCGACCCAGAGCCGCCCGTCGGGGTTGAGCATCACCTCGACGATCGTGGGGTCTTCCAAGAACCGAGCGACGGCCGGACCTAGCGCGGTGCGCAGCATGCGCGTTCCGCGTTCGACGGCCGCCGATTGTCCTGAAGAAATCACCACGTCGTCCCCACTCCGCTGTGGGCCCGCACGACGCGCGGCCCTGGATCGGGGACAAGTAGAAGAGGCACGAGCGGGCGAGACGCAACAAGCCGCTAGAGGTCACCGTAGCTTGGCGTGGAATTACAGGGAAACGGTGAAACCGCTACGACGACAACGCGCCCCATTACGGTCATTACGCGAACCTTCGCGCATTCCCAAAAGGAGACATCGCCGGACCATCCGATGGAAAGCCAGTCCAGCGGGCAGGCGGCGAAGCAGACGTCAACGAGTGGCATAGTAGTGAGCCTTCGCCAGTTGCCCTCAGCCTCGCCCTTGGCGGGTGGCGGGCTTGGCCTGGCCAGCCTTGGCCTTCCAAACGTCTCCTTCGTCCGGCACGTTGCTCGCCGCGCTGGGCATGTCAGCTGTGGCGCAGCGATACAAGTTTAGCTGATGAAGCTTTGAGGCGCCCCGAAGCCGCATCCCAACGGCTGCTTTAGGCGCGACTTAGCGCCTGCTGAAAAGACTTTTATGGTCTTCAGCCATCTGCCGCAATGCACCTCATTACGGTTGTCCGCGGGATGCGATGAGGGGTTTTGCGCAACACCTAGTGCAATTCAAGAATGGAGCGCATGAGGAAACCGGCGACCTCGATTGGCCTGGATGGGCCCGATGAGTGCCCATCGGAGAAGCGCACCTTGAAGCTTTCCGGCCATGCGTGCGAGGCTGACATAATCTGGCGCCAGCGCAAAAGCCCTTGGACGAGCAAGCTACGGAAGAGGCCCCGATCGTGTCATCAAGCGATCCGTTCGAAATCATGAAGCTGCGCGTGACGAAGGCTCTTGCCGGCTTCTCCAAGAAGTTTCCGGAAGGCCAATCCCGTTACGACATCGCTAGTTCCAAGCCCGACAAGAGCGACTTCCCCGTACCAGACCTCGTGCTGTTCATGATGAGGAATGTCATGGGATGGGAGTGGTCAGGACATGGCGAGAAGGTGCGATGGACCGTGTACGGGAGTTTCAAGGGCCTCCCGGTCATCCTCGAGCTTCGAAAATTCGGCTTCGCCATAGGCATGGAGGGTGGTGAGGCGAAGGACCGGCAGCGGCTCGTCAATCAACTGAAGACTGCCCTGAGGCACGTGGAGACGTTCCTTGCACCCATCGCGCAGCACCAGGTGTCGCTCGGTGAGGCGTCGATCGCCAACCGCTTTAGCGAGTTCGAAAGCCGCTATAGGTTCTTCCGCGAAATGGCCGACAAGGCCTATGCGGAGGCGAAGAAGAGGCCCAAAAAGCGAAAGGCGAAGGAAGGAGAAGTCGCGGCGGAGGAAACGGCGAAGTCGTTCATGAGCGACATGGTGTTGGACCTTAATCGATCAACGCGGGCCAATCAAAAAGGCTTCTATTATTCGACGGCGATGGTCGATGCGTATTTCAGCCTTCTAGAGCACAGACTCGTCCTTCTGCGGGCGTTCAGTGGAAAACCCTTGGCGGAGGGAGAACTGCTCGATTTCCTCGGCAGCAAATGGGACGCGAAGCTCAATCTGATCGTTTCGGACGCGTCCCTCTCGGCAGAACCACTCGGCAAGATGCGGGACATCAAGGAACGCATCCGCAATCCGTTCGCGCATGGCGGTTTCGAAAACGATGGTGGCTCGATCTTCTTCCACCTCCCCCACATCGGGGCCATCCCTACCAATTTCAGCAGGTTCGGAAACAGCGTCCGGTTCTCCTTCATTCCGATCGAGCAGGAGGCGCACGCCGACGTCTGCGCCATATTTGACGGGCTTGATGAACTGCTCACCACCGGTCCACTTGAACGCCCGCATCGCCTCATGGACGCTGGTGTCGACCCATCCTACGACCGCGAACAGATCGAGGAGTACCATGCCGCGATCAGCGGCACCGAGGCGGACCTCGAAAAGTTTCTGGACCGCTGGGGCCACGAATTCATGATGCACGCCAACATGGATTATTGAGCGCCGGACATCGAAGGTGTAGCTGGCATCCAGAGTCGGTGGCCGGTTGAGGTCGACCTGATCTACGATCACCGCAGCAGCATAGATCTTCAGCAGCGGATCGGACTTGCCGTCCTCGATTACTCTCAAGAGATCTTCTCAGGAAGACGAGGGGAGTATTTCCGCGTCCGCAGGATCTAGTCCGAACGCGGACTGAAAACCTTCGCGCATATATCTTTCCATGTCGGCTCTCGTTGCATTGGCTGAGAGCCAGGACAGGTCGTATTTAAAGGGACCAGGCTGCCTGATCCATTGTCCGACCAGATCATAGCCAACGGTATTGTCGTAGAACTTCTGATAGGTGCTGTGGACGACGCTCTCCGCATGGTCGCGTCGCAGGCGGGGAAAGACACCGTCGTCTTCCTCCTTATCGACGAAGATCGCGCCATGTTTTTCGAAAAGGTCAGCTTGGATTTGGGAGACCTGGTCGCCTGCCATCCACATCCCTGCCCAGCAGAAAAATTCCGGATGGGCAAACTTGGCTTCCTGGAACGCCAGAAAGTGAGCAAAGAGATGCCCGATAACGTAGTTCATCGGCTGGAACTGGTAAGTGTCGTACTGCCGGCGAAGCGACGACAACGGCCCGGTAGGTGCAAACCATTGCGAGAACAACTGTGCACTCTCGAGCGGCGGACGGTCGACCATCGCCTTTGAGAGGATGGTTGTGACCGCCTCGTACTCCTCGCGGGTATACTCTTTAATGGCACGCTTTAGGTCCGGATGCTTCAGGGAGACAATACGACATAGCATCATGAAGCGAGAGCCCGGATTTACGTCCGTGATGAAACTCTCGAAGAAGGGCTGTACGGGAAATGGGAACCCCGAGCCCGGATTGATAGCCATGTCGCAAATGAGCAAAAAGAGGCCGACCAAAGGATCGTCGATACGATCCGGCCATTCGGACTCCGTCCCGTTCAGGAACGATTGAAACGCCCGCACATAGACGCCGTCGAGCATGCCAAGGTCCGCGAAATCCTTCCATTGCGCCGCTTTTCCGCTCGCTTGAAATAGATATTGAATCTGGATGAAACGGGCCTGCCCTTCGAATATTTCCTCGGCGCCGATCTCCCAAAGCTCCACGCTTTGCTCGTAGTGATAGCCGGGCGCCTTGTCAGCCCGGAGCTTTCGAAAACCCTCCTGCCATTGGTCGGGATTTGGCACTGCCGAGAACGTGGGATCGACTGTTGTTCCAAGCACGTACAGTGTTTGTCCGTAGGTCATGTTGAGTGCGTGACCCACGGCCTCGAAGAGTGGTTGCTGTACGATCGGCTCCACCCAGCGAGGGCCCAGCGTGTAGGCGCGGAAGACTTCGAGGTCGAAATGGTTGTTGACGATAATGTTGCTGATGCCCGCCGGCGTATCGACGCCTTTGGGGCCCAACGCGTTCAGCAGAGCAGAATGCTGCAGCACGGACTTCTTGAAACCGGCCTTGACGACAAGTTTTTTCAGATTCCCGACAACGCAGTGTGTTTGAACCGGGTAGTTGAGCCCGAGGATGAATCCATAGGTCGAACCGATATGCTGCCTCCAAGAGATAGGGCGCACCGAAATGTTCTGCAGCGGCCAGCTGCTTCGCATTCAACGGCCGCTCCTCATGAAGCGTCGTGGCCTCGACTTCCGCAACGGGCAATAGCAGCGCATCGAGAAGTTGCTGGACGATGGCCGTCCTTGGTGCGCCAATCATGGCCGAGATGTCGACGGAGGTCATGGCGCCATCGACATGCAGCGATTTTGCTGTAGCCCTCGGGAGCAACAACTCCCTGGCGAAGAGATCCATCTGGACCTCGCGCCTTTGGCGCCGGCTGTAGTCCTCGACCCGTTCTGCGCCGACCGGCGGCATCTCCGCCGGCCTGGATGGGTCGACGTCGCTGGTTTCATATCTCTGGGTACGGTCGCCGAGCTCGACATGTCCGACTTCGTGCGCCACCAGGAAGGCATCCTCGAAGTCCGATCCAGTGGCTTCGTGGATGATGACAGGCATATCGGGGTCATAGATCGCCCGGGCGCCGTTTAGTATGGCGCTGCCTTTGGCAACTCTTTGGACCTCGACGCCGGCCATATCAGACGCGGCAGTGGCCAGCTCGTAGGGGAGACGGATGTCCGCACCCGCTGCGATCAGCTCGGCGTTTATGCTTGCAGCCCGGCGCCTGGCAACCTCGATTGCGTCCATGTCATGCCTCGCCCATCAACTGGGCGATTTCTTCGGGGCTATGGCCGCATTGTGCAAGGAGGTCTGACAGTTCCATCTGCGGTGCGACGCTCGGCTTGCCGTCGGCTTTGTAGCTCGCACCTGCAGCCAGGGCCCGCGGTTCACTCAGGTATGACGTGAGTTCGTCCACGCCAGCGCCCAGGACCTCAGCCAATCTGGCCATGAAACGACCAGGAATGGACGCAACCGATACTGCTCGATCCCGCAACTGCATTATAACAGTGGTTTTGACCCCAAAGGCCTTGGCAGCCTCTTTCGTAAAGCTTTTCGAGGTCAACGGCTGCTTTGTGGTCCGGGAATACCTATCCCAAGACGCTGCGACGAGGGGTGATTCCAGATCGAGTGGCGAATTGTCCACCCCATCGAACTCCAGGTCCAATATCAGGTCGAGCAGCGCGGTTCGGAGATCAGGGTAGGCAGATAGATATCGGTCCAGCGTGGCTTTGTCGTGATTAGGCTCAACCGTAAAAGCTGCCAGAATGTTCTCTACATCGTTTGCTTGGCGGGTCATTCTAATTCCTCCAAGGCCTTCTTGAGTTTGATAACGGCTCGCTTCCTGCGATTGCGCACCGTCTGATCGTTGCATCCGAGGAGACTGGAAATGGTGATGGCATCGGGTTGAATAGAGGCATCTTGATAGCCCTTGAGGGTTAGCAGAATTACGTCTCGTTCTTCTGCAGGTAGTTCCTTGATCGCAGCTCCAAGGGCAGACCGGTAAACCGGGTCATCAATTTTTTCGGGATTGAACGGGTCGAATGCACCTGCGGCCTTTTCGACATCGGCAGAAATCGATTCCTCGTCATTGTAGGAGAGGGGCTGGTTGCGGCCTTCTTCGAGGTCGATTTTTGCGCGAGCAGTGGAACGCAACGACTTCATGGCCGAGGCAAAGTTGACCTCGTAGTAGTCCAGACCTTCGAGATAGCCGTTCCGGTCTTTTGTCAACTTCAGCTCGAACGCGAAAACCACCTCCTCGATGATCTTCGCGCCGCGTGCCGTGATTGCTTGCTTCTCTCCAACATAGTGGAGGGCGCCGGGCACCATGGCAGCGCGTTCCACCCGTGCAAGCAGTGCCTTGTACATGAGCTCGAATTGGCGACTGGTATTGTCCCGCTTCGACTTTCGCAGGAAGTGCAGGATGCATTCTGCTGGCAGGAAATCCGCATGCGTCGGATCCGAGATTTGCATTCGTTCCATAAGTTGGTCTCGAGTCACCTGCTCTAATTGCGTGAGCATCTTTTCGATCTCGTTCCGACGACGGTAATGCGACCCGTCCGGATACGTCATCCTCAATGGCTCGACCAAAAAATCCCCCCTCATGCTTCAATAGCACCGGAGTATCCGATCCATGTCCAATTTGTGCAAGCCGCTCAACTAGAAACCACTAGTTCGATTTCATTGGCTGCATCTGAAAAATGGCCAGATAACGCAAGTTGCTGCCGAACGAAGTTTAAATGTAGATTGGAGCAAAGGAGGACTTCAGGAATCTGAGCTACTGCCTCTTCGGTGGATGCAAGGTAGTTCTGATCTCGAACAAGAGCGAAGTCGCCCAAGTGGATAGTTACCAACAATCGACTTGAGTTCGTGAACACGCACGAGAGAACTACACCAAGGGCAGGCTTGCGCGCCGGAAGGCCCATGTCGAAGAGAGCATCGCGCGCTATCTTGCCGAGCATGAGGAAGCCGAGTGTGCCAAGAAAAGCTCGGCGCCCCCCCGGATCGATCACCTGACGGAGCGCCTGGCGGCGCTGCGTGGGCGCCTCGGGGAACTTGAGGAGATCGGCCGGCAGTTGGAAGCCGCGCCTGACCGGCAGATCTTGCTGATTGATCCAGATGCACGCGCTATGGCAACCGGCAGCGATCATCGCGATGTCGTCGGCTACAACGTTCAGGCCGCGGTCGACACCAAGCATCATATCGTGGTCGCCAATGTGGTTACCAACCGCGGCCATGATCGCTCGCACCTGTTGGAGATGGCAAAGGCTGCACAGGCTGAGATTGGCGCCTTAGGGATGATCACTCTTGCCGATCGTGGGTACTATGAGGGCGAGCAGATCCGCTCCTATGCCCCGGCCGGCATTATCCCAATGGTTCCCAAGCCCGATACGCCACCAGCTCCGGCGCGTGGCCTTTGGGCCAAGGTAATGTTCGTCTATGGTCCCGAGACTGATACCTATCGCTGCCCTGCCGGCCAGCATCTGCAGAAGCACCATGCTACCGTTGAGGCAGGCAAGCGTTTAAAGGTCTATTACAATCAAAAGGCCTGCAGTGCCTGCCCATCGCGTCCTCTGTGTACGGCTGGCAAGGAGAAGCGCATCCGACGATGGGAGCACGAGGCTGTGCTCGACGAAATGGAGCGCCGGTTCAAGGCAATGCCGGATGCGATGGCAGTCCGGCGCTGCACGGTCGAGCACGTTTTTGGCACCATCAAGGGCTGGATGGGCGCTACTCACTTCCGAACGCGCGGCCTTAAGAAGGTCGCTACCGAAACGAACCTGACCATACTGGCCTACAACCTCAAGCGCGCATCGCAGTCGCGGGAGTCGCCGCGACACTCACAGCGATAGCGCGGTGAACGGAGCCGACGCGCGCTGGCCAAAACTATCCTGGCCGCTCAGCTCAGCGAGTTCTCACACAGCCTCGGGCGCAAAGCAGATGGCTGGGCAAGCGTAAGCGGTTGACCCAAATGGCATGGCTCCATCCGGGCCATAAGGGGTTACGCCACCAATTCGGTTCGAGAATGGCAATAGCGCGATAGCTCCTGCGGCTTTGCCGACGAGCGTGCTGGGCTCGATGCGAACCGGGGTCGGCAAGTGGGGACTGAAGGATTCTTGATCCCTCAGAAGGCGCCACTGGCCACTACTACGATAAGTCAGAAATGTATATCAGTCAGTGTGATAGACCGTGATCCTGCGGGATCGAAATAAGCACGCACATACTCCTGAGGCAGGCCTAAATCCACCCGGAACGTGGCAGGGTGTTCCCTGCCGGACTTTGTCGATTTTCTCCTGAGCCGAACCTTCCGTCATACCTTACAAGGGTCGTGAAGGAGCTTTTCAATGAATGAGCACATTGGAGAAGACGTGCTAAGCCCGCTGATCTTCCCATCTGGTTCGGCGGCTTCACCGCAGCGGCGCTTGAGCCGAACAAGGGTGAGATGGCCTACTGTGCCGCCGACCTACCTCGCCAATGAAGCGGAGAAATCGCCTACGGTTTTCATATCGTTCTATGCTCGATAGGGTATATCCAGTATGCATGAACCACATCTGGATCTATACTTCGCTGACCCTTCTAGCCGCTCACGGTCATCCATGCCCAGTTGCTGCACACACCCGTGAGATGACCGAAAGGGGGTGGCGTGCCTCGTGCGATGCCACCGGGTAAAGTGGAACCAACCAAACTCATAGTAGTCGGCGGTGGACTTGTCGGAGCGGCGGTTGCCTATGGTGAAGCCCGTCTTGACGTGCCAGTACTGCTGCTGAACTAGGCATGCCGCCGTCAACCTTTTCCGCCGACCGCAAGCGAGCCCATCGTGACCAGTCTCTCCACGCCGCGTGCGCTCGCCTATTCGACAGCGATGATCGTTCTGTCGACGCTGGGGACCGGCTATTTCCTGGGCCTGTTCAGCCCATCGATAACCGCCGAGTTCGGCACTGATCAGTCGACCATCGGCCTTATCTTCGCGCTGTCCACGCTAGCTGCGGTCGTGCCGATGTTCTACCTTGGTGGACTGGTCGACCGCATCAGCCTCAGATCATATACCCTGATCCTCCTGGCCATTTTTTCCGTGGCCAGCCTGTG
>Ga0268299_1002737_pt1 | contig 19179 bp, 15 predicted proteins | sample NOBtaG_FD_193484 | JGI IMG/M metagenome (GOLD analysis project Ga0268299, IMG submission 193484) | Activated sludge microbial communities from bioreactor in Nijmegen, Gelderland, Netherland - NOB reactor | ecosystem: Engineered > Bioreactor > Aerobic > Activated sludge | place: Netherlands...
AGTCGGCGCGGCGATGCATCAGCCCCTCGGGGCTGATGCATCGCTCCCTGTGTTCTCTGCTGGAATCGCGGAGAGACATCATTCCTTCACCCCCTCCTTGACTCGGACAAGAGCAACAAACTCTGTCTCCCCGCGCGGCTGTTCCCGCGGGCCTTTCGAGACCAGTCCCCCCCGGCGGAGTACCTACGCGGCCCTGGGGCGTCTACGTCTACAGAATCCCCGCCCACGGCGGCATCGTCGCGGATTCTGTATGCGTAGACGCGTAGACGCCCACGTCGCGCCACGTTGGCCCGACGTGCCGCCGGTTGGCGACGCCCCGGGGATCGGGGCAATCGCCGGGCCGGGCCGCCCGTGGGCGAACGTCGCGGGGCGGACGCGGGGGCGCGTTTCCCGATCATGCGCGGCCTTGTGCAAGCCCGTGTGCAAGCGAACGCGGGGTGCGTCGAAAGCGGCCAGATTCACGGGGCTTTCGATCGGCAGCCCGGGCGTTCCCAAGCTGAATGTCGGGAGTTCGATCCTCCTCGCCCGCTTTCTGGATCGATATTGGGCCGCCGATGTCACACGATGACACCGGCGGCATTTCGTTGACAGACCCCGCAGATTCCGCGAGTTCTGGCGAGGTGGGCGGGAGCGGCGGGACCGGGGCCAACAGCCGGACGATGACAGGGAATGACGTAGGTGGACGCTCGCTTGTGCAAGGGCTTGTGCAAGTGGTTGGGCAAGGTGTGGCGGGGTTGAGGCTGCCGACCAGCGGGAGCCGGTTGAGGGTCACTCGGCCACCTGCGGCATGGTGATCAGCCCGGTTTGAGGGCATTTCGCAAACGGCGTTCAATCTCGGCCGTGTCCGGTACGCCGCCGGGATACATTCGACAGCCCTTGTCCGTCCCGCTTGGGGCTGGCATCCCGAAGAGGTCGTGGCCATTCACGAGAATCGTGGGCGAGGGCCAGCCGCGACGCGGGTCGCTCTCGTGCAACCTCTCCTGATCCGTGTCGATCAAGTCACATTCCTTTGCAACTGAGGCGAGCGCGGCCCGGAGGTTCCCACGCAGCGCTGGGGTGTTTGGGCAGTCTGGGAATCCGAGCAGTTCTATGCGAGGTTGATCGGCGGTCGTGGGTTGATGTTCCGATGCTGTCAGATGCCCGTTCGTGCATGCGGCCAGACCAGCCCCGAGAGCCGCAAGACCTACAACCGTCAACCGTTTGAACGTTCGCATGGGTTCCGCCTCGCGCATGATCGAGTGGATGGCCTGCTGTGAAATCACGACGCGCCCGTCAGCACGGCGTTGAAGAAGTAGCCCAGCGCGATGATCGCCAGTGACACGCTCGCAAAGTAGATCGCGATGAGCCGGGGCTTGAGCACCCTCCGCAGCAGGAGTCCTTCCGGGATGGACAGCCCGACAACCGCCATCATGAACGCCAGAGCGGTGCCGAGCGCGATGCCCTTGGCCACAAGTTGCTCAACGACGGGGATCACGCCTGTTGCGTTCGCGTACATCGGCACGCCCACCAGTACGGCCAGAGGCACGGCGAAGGGGTTGTCCTTGCTCATGTACCGCTCAAAGTAGTTGGCGGGCACGAAACCGTGCATCGCCGCACCGATGGCGATGCCGATCAGCACATACGGCATCACCTTCTTTGTCGTCGCCCACGCCTCGCGGACAATGCCTGGCAGGCGCTGGCGGAACGTGCGAGTGGCGTCCTCCGGGGCCGCGCTTCCCGCTTGCACCTCCCACACCCACGGCTCGACGTGCTTCTCCAGTTTCATACGGCCGAGGATCGCACCGACCACCGTGCCTGCCGCGATGCCCGCGCTGCAGTAGATGAGCGTGGTCCTCCAGCCAAAGACCCCGATGAAGACCGCCACGGCGGCCTCGTTCACCAGTGGCGAGGTGATGAGGAAACTGAACGTCACGCCCAGCGGGATTCCCCCGCGCACGAAGCCAATGAAAAGAGGAATGGACGAACACGAGCAGAAGGGCGTCACCGCCCCGAAAGTCGCCGCGAGCAGGTGATCCGCTCCGTACCACTTTCGCGAGGCCAGCCACGCGCGCACCCTCTCGACGGGCATGTACGAGTTCACGATGCCCATGATGAAGGTCATCACGAGTAGGAGCAGCGTGATCTTGATCGTGTCGTAGACGAAGAAGTGGACGCTCTCGCCCCAGTGCGAGGCCGCGTCCATGCCGACGACGCGATAGACCAGCCAGGATGCGAAATCGTGGATCACTTCTTGAGCAGCTCCACGATCTCCGCCGCCGTCGGCACCCGGCCGCTGACGACCACTCTGCCGTCGATGGCAAGGCCCGGCGTCTTCATCACGCCCATCTTGGCAATCTCGGCGTAGTCGGTGACCTTCACGATCTCCGCGGTGATGCCCGCGGTCGCGACCGCCTCACGGGCCGCCGATTCGGTGGACTTGCAGTTGTGACACCCGGGCCCAAGCACTTGAATCTTCATCGCGTCACTCCTTCAGAATCAACTTCCAGATGTCGTCATCGCTTCACTGTAGGTTCTGGCGCAAGTCAGGTGGTCTTCAACGCCCGCCACCACATTAAGCCCGCCGCGACGAAGAGGGACCATTCGACGATCACGACGAAGGTCCGCTGGCTCAGCCGGTCTACGACCCGCTTGCCCAGGAACGCCCCGCCGATCATGAGCGGCGCGAGCGCGAGACCGAGCCAGATTGTGCGCGGCGAAAGGATGCCCGCCCCCCCGACGCCGCCGTAGGTCGCGAGTTTGGCGACGTGGACGCCCATCGCCGCGAGGGCCTCGGTGCCGACGTACGCCCCCTTGACCAAACCCGCCGCGAGGAAGAACGGTGCGGCAATCGGCCCCGCGCCGCCCACGAGGGCCGAGAGCGCGCCGGTGAACAGGCCGACGATCGAAAGCCTCTTGTCGGGCATCGGCGCGGGCGCGGCGACAGCGTCCTTCTTCTTCCCGCGCCGCCATGCGACGGCCAGCAGCAGGAAGCCGCCCATCAGCCCCGCCAGAAGCCGCGCGGGGGCGGCGACGAAGGCCAGCGAACCGAGAATCGCCGCGGGGACCGCGCCCAGCAGGTACCACCGCACTGCGCTCCATCGCACGTCCGCGCGGTTGAACCACCACTTGCTCGCGTTGCCGACGATCTGCGCAATGGTCAAGACCGGCACGGCTTCCTTCTCTCCGATCGCGAACGCGAGCACGGGCAGGAGCACGGCAGCGGAGCCAAAGCCCGATACAGCGCTGAGCATCGACCCCAGCAGCGCGACGACGCCGACGAGCGCGAGTTGCCAGAATGGAATGTCGGCGAGCATGGGCTTGACGCGAGCATGGTACGGACTGCGCCCGCGGGCTACTTCGCGGCGATCACTCGGCCACTCGGTGAGTGGCCTTTGTCTTCGGCGAAGAGCTGGTTTGTGCGTCGTACCAACCCAGCGGCAGGTCCGGCAGGCTCGCCAGCGCCCCGGCAACGTCGAGGAGTTTCGGGTCGGTGTAGACGTTGGCTGTGAGGCTCGGGTCGCTATGCCGCATCGCGGCCTGAGCCGTCCGGAGCGGAACGCCCGCCTTCGACAGGTGCGTGCCGAAGGTGTGCCGCAGGGCATGGATGTCGATCGTTCGGCCGCGATCGTCAGTCTTGACGACAACCTCCTTGCCGCCGCGTTTCTCGATGCGGGCCAGCCCGGCGAACACCAGGTCGCGGTCGAAGATACGGATCAGCCCCTCGGGCACGTCGAAGAGCGGCTCGTCGGTGGGCAGCGCCGCCGGTATCGGGTCTTCCGCATCGCGGGCGGCCTGCTGGGCCCACGCCAGCCGGTCGGCCAGCCACGAGCAGATGTCGGCGGCGAGGTCGGTCCGCAGCGGGATCTCCGACCCGCAGCACGTGTGCAAGGCGTGGCGGGGAGGATGCTGCCGGTTGGGGTTGTCACGGTGCGGTACAACACCGCATAGGCAGATGGCCATCGGCGGCAGAGGCAAACGGCGTGACCAACTCCCGCCACATCCCGCCCTCGCGCTTGGCGCACTGCGTGGCGTCGCGCCGCAGGCTGTGGTGGACGTCCGTGGACTCTGGTGGACAGTTCCGGTGTCTGTGCGGGTCTCGCCCGCGCGGGCAACACCCCGCGTCTTCCACGCAGGAAACGCCACAAATGCCCTAAAAACAAGGAAAAGCGGAGAGGGGGGGATTCGAACCCCCGATACAGGCCTAAACCCGTATAACGGTTTAGCAAACCGTTGTACCACGGGCCAGGATCGGCCTTGGAGGCCGATCTGGGGCGATGGAGCATTCTGCTTGGCGCAACACGCCACGGAGCCGCCCGGCAATGAGCCCGTCATCTCCGAGCCGGTGGTCCGCGGCCTCCACCACCGCTACCGGAGGGCGGCGTGAGTGATTCCGGAGCCTCAGATGGGGTTTTTGGCACGGACAGAGAACAGCGACCGGGTGGCCTTTTCCTCTGGTGAGTATCCGCAGATCCACTCATAAAAGTGCGTCCGAAACCGTCCGACGCGGATCTCTTTCTGAACATACTCACACACGGAGCGAGTGTCACCTGTCCAGGCGGATTCTTCTGCGACCGACTCAAGTGCCTCACTGGCCCATATCCCGTCGGGGTGGTCGAGCATTTCTCGCAAGCTGGGGGGACGCGGCAGAATGTATCGTGATGCCAGTGCCGCAGTATCAAAGGATAGCCTCGCTGCTGGTACCTGGATCGTGTGCTGGCCTGAGTGCCGCACGCGATCTTCTATCCAATCGATTCTCCCGATCGCGACGCACATCCAATCCCAGTTGTTTAGCTCGTCGAAGGACGCTTCTGGAAGCGGTCGCATCTGCTGGCACACATGCTCAAGGAGTTCTGCACTGTTGTGAGGTGCTAGGCTGAGCAGGCTCATAGTCTCGGGAACCAGCAATTCTCTGCGTACGAGCGCGTGTCGCGGTGTCATGCATGCCTGCCAGAGTGCGCACAGCGATTCCGTGCATGCAGCGAAACTGCGATACCCTCGCTGAGTCTGGCACAGATGGAACATCTTGGCGCACGACATAAGACAAATCTCCATCATCGTCCGCTAATGCACCTTCCGAACACGCTCAAGGCTTCCAGGTAGCACGTCACGCCATACAGCGGTCCTCGCCGCGATTGACACTCTGCTTCGTGAATTGCTGCCCTCATTGCGCAGTCTGCAATGCGGGCCGGGCTAGGCGGCGAGGGTCGGCGTGGTAGTGGCCGCGGAACGCGGGGGCCTCCCGAATGAATAATTCTATCATTCCTGGCGACAAGCCTCGTGACCCGCGCCGCGACGCGCGACACGACTTGAATGCCACAGCCTAACAACGCGGCGGCACAACACGCGTCTATGATCTTCCCACCCGGTCCTATATCGTTCCATGAAGCGGCGATGCACTTCCCCATGCAATCAAGGAACGTGTCTCGTGGGTCATCCCATGTGTCTCCCGCACAGAGTGCTGCGCAACTCACAACAACTGGACCGCAGCATATTGCCGCGCCAATGCAGAACACGGCTTGTCCGTCAGGGTCGATCAGCGTCGCTGGTTGCGACGCCACATACTCATACAGGCTCACCCCATCGACATACCCCAGCGGGTCTCTCCTGGTCCACCGCCCCAGCCCACTATCTAAGACCCGGTGCCGCACGTGCCACTTGAAGCCTTGTCCGCCTTCGGTGGCGCCGCTGCCTGAGCCGCGGATGAAGGGGTCGCCGACGTAACCGGCGTAGCCGAGGATGTTGCGGATGCCCGCCAGTGACAGCACGGCGCGGCCGTAGGCGTTCCCTGATACCAACCCATAGTCCGATGCGAACGCCGAGTTGTCGCTGGCATCAGTATCGCCATCCAGGTCCCAGTCGTAGGGTGCGCCGATGAAGTCGCTGGGGTCGTCTGGGTCGATGTTGCCGTCGAGGTTGAAATCTAACTCCGTGAGAGTGATCGGCACGCCGTAGGCGGAGTACTTCACGCGCTCCAAGGGGCGGCCGTTGGTATTGCAGACGGCCGACACGTCCGCGCGCCAGTTCTGGAGGTAGAACCTCCGTTCCTCCAGCGTGCCGTCGGGCGCGCCTGTCCAGCCGTTCGAATTGTCCCTGTCGCGCAGGATCACGCTATCAATATACGTCGATCCGCCCTGCCCATCCATACCGGCCATATGCCAAACGTACGTTTCCTTGGGAGTGGTGTCTGAGCCGCTATAGGGCACGCGGTACACAGCCACGATCCCCCAGCGGTCGTCATACACGAAGTTGTAGCGGGGATCGTGATTGCTCGATTCGACCGTGCCATCGGCGTCTTCATCAGCATGGAACCATATTCTCTGGCCGAGGCCGTCGTAGCCGTATTCGGCAACCGTCGCGCCGCCGCTCCGAGCCTTGACCTTGACCAATCGGCCGAAGACGTCGTAGACGTACGTGTAGTCCTTTCCGTCGTCGGTCATGTTGCCCCCCCCGACACAGAAGTCGAAGCGACTTCTGTGTCACGCGCCCCGACAATCCAAGTCTCACGGAAGTCGAAGCCATCTATGTGCCACGCCGCCGATGAGGTTTCTGGCTGGGACAACACACTTCCACGCTTCCATACAAGCGACACGTCAGGGCTCGGGAGCGCTGGTACGAGTCGTATTCACTCGGCGACTGGCAATTCGTCTGCGCATTTCAACTTCCCTACTACCAGCAAAGGCACCCAGAGCACGTCTGATATCGACGAGAGCATCAATGACCGCAAGAACATCCGGCTCCAGATCGGTCATCAGGTCGCGCCACGCTGCGTTGCCTGTTTGAGCCGGCGCTACTTGAAAAACTCCAGAAGCTGCAGCGTGTCGAGTTGCAGCCGCGCATTGTCGCAGACACTTCACGACATGGTCGCCTCGAAGGACTGCCACCGCAAGATGGCAAAACGTCAGCTCCTCGTTGGGGCGATGAATGCACTTGAGACTGGATTCGATATAGGCAGCCGTTGTTTCGGTGTAGTCGTCTCCCAGCAATCTTGACGTTGTCGCGAGAATCCATGTCGCCTCTGCCATTCCCAATCGCTGCTCATTGTGAAAGGTGTTCTCGAGTCCAATCAGGCCTGTCAAGTGGGCAGCGCCGAGCTGCTTCCTGTCTAGCGTCTTGAGATCAATCGCACAGTTCAAATAGTTAATAAGTACACAGTACTCATCCCACTCATCGTCTGCCAGAATCGGCGCACGAGAGTCTGTCATTGATAACGCCGCGATCGCAACGGTTGAAACACGGGGCGGAGGCCCTGCGATGGCGACCAGGCTCGGCGCTCCGTCGACGGCTTGGTCTCGGTGATACAGCGAGAACAGCTTACCTGTGCGATCAGGTGTCATACGACTCCGTTGCGAAGAGATGAGCTACGCGTTCTGACCACGATCAATCGCTGACAATACACCTGCTGTAACAATTGCCTGCTGCACCGAAGGCATCGAACACGGCCTGCTTATGACCTGGTGAGTTTGCATTTGGGCAGGCAGTTGCTGTGAACGCGCTACGCATAATGGCGCAGTTCATCCAGCACGCCGCCATTGTGCACGCCACAGTTGGCGACGTAGTGCCGTTGCAGCGACTACACAACGCGCATGCGGCCTTGTACGCCAGATACATCGCCAAGCATCGACCGTAATAAGTTATGTTACTAGGTGGCGGAGTCGAGCGAGGAAGCGGAGGAAGATTCACCGGTCCAGGCATAAGGTTGTCGCGTATATAACATCCTATCGAGTATCCGGCGCAGCCCGCAGCCACTGGCACCACAATGAATGTGCAGCATATCAATACTGGCCCTGCAGGTGCCGCAGCGGCGCTGCAAACGACATACGTGCCGAGCGTGCAAGTTCCTGCGTCTAGGCCATCCGCATCTGCCTTGTTAATCGGATCGTTCTCGGCATACTGGTGCAGATTGGCGGCGTCATCCACATACCCGAGCGGGTCCCTCCGCGTCCAGCGCCCGATGCCGCTATCCAGCACGCGGTGTCGGACGTGCCACTTGAAGCCCTGTCCGCCCTCTGTAGCACTGCTCCCTGATCCTCTGATAAACCTGTCACCGACGTAGCCGGCGTAACCGAGGATGTTTCTTACACCCTCCAGCGACAGCACAGCGCGGCCGTAGGTGTTACCGCTGACGACGCCGTAATCGGCCGCGAAGTTGGTGCTATCCGAAGCATCCGTATCACCATCCAGGTCCCAGTCGTCGGGGGCGCCGATGAAGTCGGAGGGATCGTCGGGGTCGATGTTCCCATCCAGGTTGAAATCCAGTTCGGTCAGCGTGATGGGCACGCCGTACGCGGAGTACTTCACTCTTTCCAACGGCCTGCCGTTCGTGTTGCACACGGCGGAGACGTCGGCACGCCAGTTCTGGAGGTAGAAGCGCCGCTCTTCGAGCGTCCCGTCGGGTGCGCCCGTCCAGCCGTTCGTGTTATCGCGGTCGCGGAGGATCACCGTATCAATATACGACGATCCACCACGCCCATCCATACCGGCCATATGCCAAACGTACGTTTCCTTGGGCGTCGTGTCCGAGCCGCTGTAGGGCACCCGGTAGACGGCCACGATGCGCCAGCGATCGTCGTAGACGTAGTTGTACCTGGGATCGTCGTTGCTCGCCTCCACCGTGCCGTCGGCATCTTCGTCGGCGTGGAACCAGATCCTTTGCCCTAACCCGTCATAGCCATACTCTGCGACCGTCGCGCCACCTGATCGCGCTTTGACCTTCACCAGCCGCCCGAAGACGTCGTAGACGTAGGTGTAGTCCTTGCCATCGTCGGTCATGTTGCCAACGGCGTCATGGGCCAAGGTGTAGTTGGTCGAGGAGTTCGAATCCACATCCCGCGTATGCCACTCGTTTGCGGTATTGAACGCGCCCGTGTCGTCCGTCTCGCCCGCATCCACGTAATCGCCGTCGCCGTTGAGGTCCAACTTGCGCCGCGACCAGTTGCCGACTTGATCCAGGCCGAGCCCACTCGTGTTCTGATCCCATCGCTCCCGTCGAGTTCTCGATCCGATCGTTCCTGCGCTCAACGTGCCCTCATCGGCATCAGTGAGCCGGTTCAGCGAATCCATCCCATACTTCACATCCCACCCAGCACCGCTGCCGCCAGTCGCGGCGTCGTCCGCGCTGGTGATGTTGCCATCGCGGTCGTAGGTGAGGGTGAGGTCGTAAAGCGTGACCGGCGAGCCCAGCAACTTCTTCCACTGGCTGCGCGTCACGCGGCCGAGGTTGTCCAAGTAGCCGCTGAACCCCGACCCGCTGGTGCCGCTGTGCAAGCGGTAACTGGTGTCAGCGGCGGCCGTCTTGAGCGCTGTCGTGACGAGCATCCCCGCGCCCTGGTACTCATACGACGCCACGTCCGTCCCGCCGACGCTGACCTTGCTGACACGCCCGAACGTCTCGGCAATGTTCCCGCCCGCGCCGAAGGTGTACGCCACGACCGCGCCGTCAGCAGCGCCGAGGGTCTTGGGATTCGTCATCGAATCGCGCTGCACGCGGGCTCGCTTGCTGCCATCGGCGGTCGTCACGGCGCTGTACGCGAAGGCCACCTGTGCCTCATTATTCCCCGCGCTCACGGCACTGTCCCGATCCTGATACATCTTACTGATATTCCCCCAATCGTCGTACTCATACTTCACCTCATTGAGCACGCTCCCCGAGGTCGTGGCGTCGCGCTGGGTGACCGTGTCGACCAGGCCGCGGCTCAGGTACGCCAGCGTGATCCGCTTCACCGCGTCATCGAAGCCCGCCCCCGTGTTGATCGTCGTGGCGCGGGTGTCGGTCTTGCGGCCTGCCGTGTCGTACTCGGTCTCCAGGATGTTGCCGGCCTGATCCTTCTTCCAGATCTCCTGGCCCTGCGCGTTATACGCGAACGTCACCAGATCGGTGCCGCTGGCCGAGTCCGGATACGTCACCTTCCACAGCAGATCATTGCTGCTGATCAGACTATCGCCCGCACTCACGCCCTTGGTCACGCCGTAGGTGTACGTGGTGACCTGATCCGCCGGCGGCCCCCCCCCGGCGTCCTTCACGCCGTCGCCGTCGAAGTCGACCCACATCTCCGTCATCCGCCCCGCCGAGTAAGTGAAGCGCGTGTAGACGTCGTCATCGCCCGTCACGCCGCTGGGCGTGCCGTTGACGTAGTTGCGGATCGTGGCGAACCCGAATAGGTGTAGGTGTAGCGCCGATCGGCCATGTCGTACGCCGTGGTCAGCCGTCCGCTGGTGTCGTACCCGCTCGTCACGGCCGTCGTCGCCGTCGTCTTATCCCCCGCGTACGCCGCGTTCCCCTTGGCGTCCTCGATCTTCCAGAACTGCCAGTCGGCCCGTCCCGACGATGTGTTGCCGCCGAAGAACGTCGTCTTGTACCCCCGCGCGTCGTACAACTCCCACACGTCGGGCGATCCGCTCACGTAACTGAAGATGCCCCCCGCGCCGTTCACCCCGACGAACGTCGTCGCCGACGAGTCCTTCCGCTTGTACTCCGCGTATCGATCCGCCCCCAGGATCAGGTACACCATGTCCTTGGCGTTGTCGGCGTCGTCGTAGAACCGGATCTCCGGCTGGCTCGTCTGGAACCAGTTGGTCCCCTGCGGCCCCTCGCGCGCGGTTCCCGCCGAGGAATGGAACGTCCGCCCCACCACCCACGGCACTCCGATGCTCGGGAGCGCCAGATCCACATAGGTCCGCCCGTACGTCCCCGACGCCAGCCGCACGTCACCCAGCGCGGCCTGCCGGTTCCAGGCATCCGGCGCTGGGTTGGCCCCCACCGGCACCAGGTGCGACCCCGCTCCCCCCGCCCCCACTCCGCCGTCCACCATCGTCGCCCTCTGCAGGAGCGTCGGCAACGCGTCCTGTACCCGGCTCGCCGACGCCTGGTAACTCTCCAGCGAGGTGCCGTGGATCGTCAGAAGGTTCTGGGCCTGCGCGGGTGACGCGACAGCACCCGCCAGCGTCAAGGCACCGGCGAGCATGCCGGTGGTCGACGGTCGCTGGCGAAGTTCGGGCCGGCTCTGCGCGCCGGGTCGGGCGAGGTGGTCGCTGCTCGGCGTGCGGCGGACAGGGAAGCGAGGCTCTGGCATGGTGTCGCTCCGGATGCCCGCGACATGGGTGGTCACGGGCGATCGTCAGAGCATGCCACGGGAACCGGCAGAGTGGTGTCATTTGTCATTTGAGTCAAATGATGAATGATCGCCGACCTGATATTCCTGTGGTCTACTTCTGTGCGTACCACGGCGCGGCGGCCGGACCGCCGGCGCTGACATCACCACCACCGACCACCCACCTCATCCGGAGTGTCCGAATGCACAAGCCCAGGCAACCGCTCGGCGCTGCTCTCCATCTCGGCGTAGCCCTCGCGGCGCTCGCCGGGATCGGTGCCGTTGTCATCATCGCCGCCCCATCCGCGCCTTCGGCGTCCTCTGCCGGGACCGCCCGCACCGTGAACCGGGAGCACCTCGTGGGTTTTCTTCTGGAGATCGGCGTGGAGCCCGGGACGCTCGCGGCCGCCTCGGTCACACCGCCTCAGGCCGCGGCCCTTGTGGCGACTGCCCGGGATCACTACCTCTCGCGTGCCCAGGAGATCACCGCCGCCCGCAGGGCCGTGGTCACTCAACGCCGCGACGTGGCGGCTCTGGAGTTGGCTGCCTCGACCGGAACCGCTTCGGTCCAGCAGTTGACCGATCTCCCCTCCCGTTACGCCGCGCTGGCCGCGGCCACGGCCGGTCTTGTCGCGCTTCACGACGAGGCCCGGGCCGTCATCCTGGCCGGGCTCTCGCAGGAGCAGCGTGACGCCCTCGCCGCGATCAGGGCTAGCGGCGCACGCGACGTTCCCCTCGCCTATCGGACGGTGGTCAGAGCGGACCCCGAGTGGGTATCGCTCCGCGATGCGCTCATCCAAGCGCGCGTCGACGCCGAGGAGGGGCTTCAAGCCTCGCCCGCGGCGTCGATGGTGGACTCGGCCCGACGGGAATCTCGGGTCGCCACCGCGATTCAAGGGCTCGCCCCCGAGAACGCGGCAGGATTGTCCCAGGCCTGGAACTCTGCGATCGGCAACGAGCCCTGAGCCCGCCCATATGCTCCCTGGATGGCTCGCCAACCCGAACGACCGCTTCTCACCGACACCGTGCTGGCAACGCGCATCGCTGCCATTGCCCACGACTGCTGGCGTCGCGCCGCGCAGGCTCGCTCCGGGGGTCAGCAAAGCCCGATCGGAAACTCTCGAAGGCGAAGTCCCGCCGCGCGGGTGGGGGTGGCGTTCTCCCGGCTCCCCGCTCAGGAGCGCGAACTGGTCAGGCTGGCGATCGCCTCGCTCGACATCCCGCACGTGCTGGCGCAGGCCGCCGACGTTCCGCGCGGACCTTCACGCCCGCTCTGTCTGCGCGAACTTCGGCGCGGCCTGCGCGTCGCGCCCGCCGAACATGTGGGTATCGACATTCCCGGGCTCACCGAGAACAGCGTGGGCATCATCCTGGACTGGTCCCGTCGGCCGGGGTCCTGCTTCCCGGCCGAGATCAGGGTCGGCTGGCCCGGGGGCATCGTCACGCGCCACCAGCCGCTCGATGCGGATCTTCGACGCATCGGACCGCCACTCGGGCCGTGCGCACCTCGGGCGAGGTCACGGCGAGCGTCGGCGTCCCCGTCACCTGGGCGCACTCCACGCACACGGAGCGCCCGCGTCGCGTGATCACCACGCGCAGCACGGTCCCTGCAAGCCCAACCTCAACGCCCGCCCGCAGCCGATAGACGTGCCTCTTCCAGTTCAGCCGCCGCTCCAAAAGACCCTCGTCGCGGAGGCGAACCAGGTGCCGGCTCACATGGGACACTTCCCGGCCGGTCATGGCGCTGAGTGTGCCGACATCGGCCTCCCCGGTGGCCAGCGCGCACAGAAGTTCCATGTGGATTGGAATACCGAGCAGGGCCAGGAGGCGCGCGGTCTCGTGGATCTCGTCGAACTGACTCGCGGACAACGGCCCGGTGTCCATAGACCCCCCAGCCTCCGCCCGTCACCCCCACCCCCAACCGATGCTCGACGGGCAGACCATTCAGCATAACAACGGTCGCCCTTGCCGCCAATCCTGCATGGCCGCGCCCACGAGCGTGACCGCCGACTCAATCTTGAGGACAATCGATGAAGGAGCGTGCGCACAGATGTTGCCACAAACATGCGCGGGGGACGGGCATCCTCTCCTCCGCCAGCCCGCAGAGAGAGGATCTCACGAGCCCGGATCAACGCAAGCGGGTTACGAGCCATTGGCCGCTGGCCGCCATGCTCCTCGGCATGGCCCTGGCGCGACCCGAGTTCGCGCGGGGTGATCCACCCCGGGAGAACCTGCCTTCGGGACACGCCGCTGCGCCGGTGGGTACGCTGGCCCTCTCCGATCACGTCGACCTGGCGCGACTCGTCGATCTCTGTGCTCAGCGGCTTGGCGTGTCGATCGACTACGACCCCAAGGTCCTGACCGGCTCGGCCACGCTCCGTGCTCTAGCCGGCGTCTCCGACGCCGAGACGTGGTCGCTCACCAACCAACTCCTCGCGGGCCGAGGCTTCACGACCGTTCAGCCCTCCAGCGGCCAGGGGCTCAGCGTGGTGCGGATCGAGCAGGCCGCCGGCCTGGCCCGGGTTGAGGATCTGACCGCGCCTCGTGCCGCCGAGGACGATGCGGAACGCGCCAAGCCGTTCGCCTCGCCAGCCCCCCCCGGCTACCGCACGGTCATGGTGCGGGTCGTGCATCGTCCGGCCAAGGACATTCTGGACGGGATCAAGGCGGTGCTTTCGAAGGCCGGCAGCGCGGCCAGCGAAGTGCCGGGATCGGGAAGCGGGGGTGGTGTCGGCACCCCAACGACCGCGACGGCAACCGGACCGACTTTGCCGACCAGTGCCGGGAGCGGCGCGGGAGCGATTGCTGGCGGGGCAGGAACCGGCCACACGCCCGTTGGTGCCGGTGGACTTATGTTGATCTCCGACTTGTCGCCACGGATCGACCTGGCGCTGGACCTGCTTGCCCGACTGGACACGGCGGTCGAGAGCGGCGTGGTGGAGGAGATAGCCCTGACTAACCTGTCGCCGGCCCAGGCGATCAGCCTGGCCAGGGCGCTGGCGGATCGGCGCGAGGCGATGGCGGGGCGGAAGGCCGTGGGCGACTTGATGCCATCGCCCGCCGGGTCGAGCGTGCTGGTGATCGCGCCGGCGGATCGCGTGGCGTACTGGCGCGCGATCGTGGCCACCATCGACCAGCGCGAGGGCGTGGAGACGGCCAACTACACGCCCCGGCACTTCGGGCTCCGCGACGTCGCCAAACTCATCGAAGAGACGCTGGGTGTGCGAGCCGGACAGAGCACCAGTCTGGTTGCGCCGACCGGTGGCCCGGGCAGCGGCGCCTCCGGCAGCGGCAGCGGCGCGATCTCAGTCGTCGACGATCGCTTCCGCATGATCGTCGATGACCTGACCGGCACGCTCATCATCACCGCCACACCGACGCAGCATGAGAAGATCGGCACGCTGATGAAGCGACTCGATTCGGTCCCCGCGGCGGCGCGACGACCGGTGCGGAGTTACACGCTCCGTAACCGGCCGGTGAAGGAAGTCGTCGCCGTGCTGGGCGAGATGCTCGGCGCGGGCGTGCTGGAGGCCGGTGCGGCAGGCGATGCCAGTGCACCAACCGGCGGCGAAGCCCCGGGCAGCGGAACAGGAGCCGCCCCCCCGGGCGCGGTCGCGCCGGGCGAACCGTACCGGCCGGGCGTGACGCCGACGCTCCCTGCCCGCGTGACCGGCGGTGATGCCTCGCGCGAGTCAGGTACGGGAGCCGGTAGCACCGGCCTGCTGGGCACTTCGGGCCGCGATCGTGCAAGCACAAGCAGCAGCGGCTCGCGTCGGAACGATCCCGGCTCACCGTCGCCCGACAAAGCGGCCGGTGCGCTCCCGCCGCTCTCGCTCACCTCGGATGAAGCCACCAACACGCTCGTGGCCGTGGGCGAGCCGCGCCTGCTGGCGCAACTGGAAACCTTGCTCGCCACGCTCGACGTGCGGCAGCCGCAGGTGATGCTGGAAGTGCTGCTCCTGAGCCTCACCGACTCGCAGACCCTCGCCCTGGGCATCGAACTCGAACGGCTCACGGGCGCGGGCGATGCCCAACTTCGGCTGTCATCGCTCTTCGGGCTCAGCACCACCAATGCTGGTTCGACCACACCCGGCACCAGCGGCTCGGGGGGCACGGTGACGGTGCTGAGTCCGCTGGAGTTCAGCATCGTGATCCGCGCGCTCGAGACGCTCAACCAGGGCCGCTCGCTCAGCGTGCCGCGGCTGCTCGTGGGCAACAACCAGAAGGGCGACTTCACGTCGAACCTTCAGCAGCCGGTGCAGACCAGCACCACGCAGAACCAGACCACCACGCAGGGCTTCGCGGGGTATGAGCAAGCGGGCACGACGGTGAGCGTGCAGCCACGGATCACGGAGGCCGATCACCTGCTCTTGCAGTACAGCGTCACGCTGAGTTCGTTCGTGGGTCAGGGCGCGGGCACGCTGCCGCCGCCGCGGCAGGAGAACCGGCTCGCGAGCCAGGTGAGCATCCCCGACGGGCACTCGGTGGCGCTGGGCGGGATCGAACTGACCACCACCGGCGAGCAGACCAGCCAGGTGCCGCTGCTGGGGTCGATCCCGCTCATCGGCGAAGTCTTCAAGAGCCGGAGCAACTCGGGGAACCGATCGCGGTTCTTCGTCTTCATCCGCGCGGAAGTGATGCGGAGCGCCACGCTCGACGACCTCAAGTACATCAGCGACGTCACCGGCGCCGACGCGGGTGTGAGCGACGGCTTCCCGGTGCTCAAGCCGCAGGTAATGAGGTAGGCACTAGGCATCGGGCATCGGGCACGAGGCACTGGCAGAAGCGACGTGAGCAATACTGAAACCAGCACGCGCTTCCTTGACCTGATCCCGCAGGCGTTCGCGCGCGAGCATCTGGTGCTGGGGGAAGGCACCGACACGGAGGACGGAAGTAAAGGAGAGAAGGCCGCGGCTATGCGGCTCATTCACGCCGGCGTGCCGCGCACAGCGCCGCTCGTGCTGCACAACGTGCGTGCGCGTCTGGGTGATTCATGGCGCGGCGTCACCGAGCAGATCGAGCCACCCGAGACACTGGCGCGCCGGATCGACGACGCGTACGCCGCGCGTGAGCGGGCGGCACTCGGGTCGTCTCGAGCCGGCCGCGCCGATCGGGAGGACGTGCCGACCATCGAACTGCATGCCAATGGGGGTGCAGGCGATCACGCGTCAACCGACGAGGAACTCACACGCCTCGACGCCATCACGGGCGAACGCGATCTCCTGACCCTCGCCGACAAGGCCCCGGTGGTGCGTCTGACCGACGCGATCCTCTTCGACGCGATCGGCCGCCAGGCCAGTGACATCCACATCCAGCCGCTGGCCGATTGCACGCTCGTGCGCTTCCGCGTCGATGGCGTGCTGCTCACGGCCCGCCGCCTCGGTCCTCGCCTGGCGCCGGCCATCGTCAGCCGCATCAAGGTGATGTCGCGTCTCGACGTGGCCGAGCGCCGCGCGCCACAGGACGGCCGAGCGACCGTCACCATCGGGAGCGGCTCCGCCACGCCCGGCAGCGGATTGGCCAGCAGCCCGCGGGCCATCGACCTCCGCATCGCCACGCTCCCCTCCGCCTACGGCGAGCGCATGGTGATCCGCTTGCTCGACACCCAGCAAGGCCGCACGCTCGCCTCGCTTGACGCCCTGGGCATGCCCCCGGCAGTCGAACAGGTCTATTGCGATCGTGCGGGGCGCTCGTCGGGGATCGTGCTGGTGACCGGCCCCACCGGCAGCGGCAAGACGACCACGCTCTACGCCACGCTCCGGTGGATCGCGACGCGTCACGGCCTTTCGCCGCGCGGCCGCACCGATGGGGGCACGCCGCTCAACATCCTCACGATCGAAGACCCAATCGAATACGACCTCTCGTCGCTCAACGAGTCGCGAGTCGCGAGTGCCGAGTCGCATGGGAAAGCCAGCGCCTCTCTACTTGCGACTCGCGACTCGATCCTCGCGACTTCCCACTCCCTCCCCGTCTCCCAGACCCAGGTCGACCCGCGCAAGGGCCTGACCTTCGCCACGGGCCTGCGGCACATCCTCCGCCAGGACCCCGACGTGATCATGGTCGGCGAGATCCGCGACCTCGAAACCGCCCGCACCGCGATCCAGGCGAGTCTCACCGGGCACCTGGTCTTCAGCACGCTGCACACTGCTGACGCTCCAGGCGCGATTACGCGCCTCTTCGACCTGGGCATCGAGCCGTATCTGGTTGCGTCGTCGCTCAGTTGCGTGCTGGCGCAGCGATTGGTCCGGCTGACCCATCAGCCCTGCGGCGGTGCCGGCTGTGCCGAGTGCCTGCACTCGGGCTTCAAGGGCCGCCGGGGCATCTTCGAACTCCTCGCGGTCGATGGCGTCATCCGCGATCTGATCTCCAAGGGCGAGCATGGCGGGGGTGGTGCCGCGCTGCGTGACGCGGCCGTCGCGCGGGGCATGCAGCGCCTCGAGGATCAAGGCGCGTCGCTGGCCAAGGCGGGCCTGACCACGATCGACGAGGTTCGTCGCGTCACCCTGGGGGCCGAGGGATGAACGCACTGCCCTCGATTCCACAGAAAGCGACCGTGGCGGCACACCCGCTCGGCACGCATCGACGCTCGCTGCGTCGTGTCAGCGCATGTGCGGCCACCGCCACGCTTCTTGCCGCGGCGTGGGCGCTCTGGCCGCTGGGGTCCGTCGCTGACCCCCTGCCGCCCGCGCCGGAATTCGCCGTCGCCGCCGCGACCTCACCGCGCCCTGAGGCGCTGAATCTGGCCGCGTTCAGCACGCCGACATGGGATGCCCCGCCGCTTCCGCCGCCACCCCCCCAACCGCCCAAGACCGCTTCGGCGGCACCCCCGCCGCCTCCACCCCCGCCCCTCAAACTCCAACTCCTGGGCATCGTGCGCGACGACACGCTCGACGCCGCGGGCGCGCCGGTCTACATCGCGGCCATCTACGACGAGGCCGCCGACCGCCTGCTCATGCTCCGCGCGGGTGACCGGCTCGGCGCGGCCGGGTTTGCGCCGGCGGGCGCGCCCGGCGTCATCACGCGCGTTACCGCCGATGCGGTCGAACTCCGCGACGCCTCCGGGCCGCGCCGCCTGGCCCTCCGCCAGCCGATCGCGCCGATCCCGGGTCTCTCGCCGGGATCTCCGCCCGCGCGAAGGGAGGGGCCATGACCACGCTCGCCGCCCCTTCGACCACCATCGAGCCCAAGCCCATCGGTGGACTTGCCGGATCACCCGCGCCGAGCGCTGCGGACACGATGCCCTGGCGCGCCACGCTGGCTGCGGGGGACTGCTTCTTCGCGATCATCACCCCCGACGCGCTGAGTCCATCTGGTGCGGCCCTCTCGCGTCGCCTTCTGCAGAGCCTTGTTGCTTCCCGTTCTCCCGCGCTCGACGAGGCCCTGCAGCGCTGGCTCCCGGTCCCTGTCGAGCAGGTCCACGCAGCCTATGTGCTTGTCGGTCACACGACGGCACCCCTTGTTGCCGCCTGTGCCGTGCCGTTGCACACGATGGAGGAATGGCGCGACGCCGGCATCCTGAGCGCTGGCCCTCAGAACCTTCCCGCATGCGTGATCGAAGCGATAGTCAGTGCGGGTCTTCCGTCCCACACGCTCGCGGCCACCGACTTCGAGTTCATGACCGGCCCGTTCGCGCCGCGCGCGATCACGATCGCCGCACGCCGCACCCGCGCGCTCACCCTCGTGGGCGTGCTCGCCGCCGCCGGCCTGGTCGCCTTGGGGCTCTCCCGCCGCGCGGCACATCACGACGATCTCGCCGCGAGCCTCGCTGCGTCCACTCAGCAGGTCCATCAGCGCGCGTTGGGAGGGATGGCGCACGCCGACCCTGAGCGCCACCGTCTCGCCATGGCAGCCGAGATCACGCGTCTGCGCACCGCCGCCGCGGGCGTGCGCGAGGTCAATCCGCCCATCGACGCCGCGGCGATCACCTCCGACATCCTCTCGCGCTGGCCGCGCGAGAGCCCGAACCTCTTCGCCCGTCTCCAGAGCGTGAGCATCACTCCCGTCGGCATCACGCTCGGCGTCCTGCTCGCGGCCGACGCCGATCCTGAGCCCATCCTCGCCGGTCTGCGATCGCTCCCGGGCTGGCAACTCCAGCCCGCCACGCGTTCGGGCG
>Ga0268299_1002738_pt1 | contig 19179 bp, 13 predicted proteins | sample NOBtaG_FD_193484 | JGI IMG/M metagenome (GOLD analysis project Ga0268299, IMG submission 193484) | Activated sludge microbial communities from bioreactor in Nijmegen, Gelderland, Netherland - NOB reactor | ecosystem: Engineered > Bioreactor > Aerobic > Activated sludge | place: Netherlands...
AAATCAACCTAAACTAATTGAGAGTGCTGAAAAATATAAAGGAAGAATTAATACTTGTGACAATTGACAAGAAAAAGGGAACAAGCTATAATTCGTACTATTTGGAGCGTTATCAAAGTAACTTTGGACCCTCTGCATATCTTGTTAAGTCACAGTATATAAATCGGGACAGCAGACCCGAGCATGTTATTTTTTTGGACTACAATCCCAAAAAACACATTTTCTATAAAGCTGACTGCTTTCGGGACAATCCAGGCGCAATGGCCTTTGAGTGACAGAAATTTCTTAAATTAGTGACATGAGAACAAAAGATTTAAACGTGGAGAAAGAAAAACTTGAGATCATTAAATGGGTGACAGGACTCAAGGACAATACTGCTATCGAAAGACTAAAAATGTTGAGAGAAAGGCCAAAAAAGACTGACTGGTGGGACGAGATAACAGACGAGGAAAGAGCGGCAATCGACAAGGGGCTGGAGGACATTAAAGCTGGACGGGTAAAACCACACAGAGAAGCTAAAAAGCTTTATGAGAAGTGGTTATAAATTGATGTGGTCTGACAGGGCCTTATCCGACCTAAAAAATATTATTGACTATTTAACAGAGAACTGGACCCAAAAGGAAATCCAGAATTTTGCACGCAGACTGGATAAACGACTCGACTTAATTTCTGTTAATCCCAATCTTTTTCCTCTGACAAGCAAGCGAAAGAACCTGAGAAAATCCGTTCTGACAAAACACACTGTAATCTACTATAGGGCGGAGAGTAATGTTGTAACCATTGTGACACTCTTTGACCCACGACAACACCCAAAGAGATTAAGACTTTAGGCCACAGCGCCCAACAAAATGCTTATGCAATGGTGGGGTTTGGCGCAAATTTGTAGCTTTAGTTTTCAAACAAAGTTTTGTCACGGTTGACAGTGACGTGTAGGTCGCGCTAAACATTCCGCTACGCTACATTTTTTAGCGCTCCTATTCCCGCCACTGCATAAACACAAACGATTAAGCGAACATTCAATACTGAAAGCGTTGAGCCGTCAGACGGCTTCCACTTTTTAAGGTTAGGTATTTAGTCGGGCGATCGTAAAATTTAATTATTCAATTCACAAATACAATCATCGGATTGCCTTCTCCTTATACTTCCTCACCGATTTCAATTCTTCCGGCTTGGCTTCCCTGATGCTGATGGCCGCACCACCGCCAGCAGCGATGTTGATTTTTAACACGGTGGCTGCATCCACCAGGTATTTCTTAATCTCATAGGCCATAGGGTTATCTTTCCAATGAGCATTAGGCGCATCGGCATAAACAACAGCAACATACTTTTGTTTAGGCTTCAGAAAGTTTAACGAAATGGTTGATACCCGCTTACTTTCGTCCGTAATGCTTCCAACAAACCATTCTTGCTTTCCTTTTGCCTGACGGGCCGTTGTAATGTAATCGCCAGGCTCGGCTTCCAGTATTTTTGTGTCGTCCCAATCAACGGCTACATCTTTTATAAACTGAAAAGCATCCAATCGCTTTTCATACGCTTCAGGAAGGTCAGCCGCCATTTGCAGCGGACTGTACAGGGTCACATACAGCGCAAGTTGTTTGGCAAGAGTCGTATGTACCTGGTTTCCGTTGGGTTGCCTTCCGGCTTTTGCAGCGTAATAGTCCATTTTAATTTCAAAAATTCCGGGTGTATAATCCATTGGCCCTCCCATCAGGCGGGTAAACGGAAGAATGGTTTCATGCTCGGGAGGATTGCCAATACTCCAGGCATTAAACTCATTTCCGCGTGCGGCTTCATTGGCCAGCCAGTTAGGGTAAGTACGATGCAGCCCGGTAGGGCGCACAGGCTCATGTGCATCAACCATAATTTTATATGATGCAGCTTTTTCCGCAACCCGATTGTAATGATTGACCATCCATTGCCCATCATGCCACTCGCCACGCGGAATAATGCGGCCTACATAGCCGGTTTTTACAGCATCATAACCATTGGCCTTCATGAAACGGTAAGCATCGTCCATCCTTCTTTCGTAGTTGGTAGCCGAAGCAGACGTTTCGTGGTGCATTATCAATTTCACATTTTTTGATGCAGCATAGCGATGCAATTCTTTTACATCAAAATCAGGATACGGAGTAACAAAATCAAAAACATCTTCTTTTCCCTGACCAAACCAATCTTCCCAACCGATATTCCAACCTTCTACCAATACACCATCAAAACCATGTGCAGCCGCAAAATCGATGTAGCGCTTTGTGTTGATGGTGTTGGCAGCATGCCGGCCATTAGGTTTCAACTTGCTCCAATCTGTATCTTTTAAAATAAGATTCGTTTCGTCAGAATAATTCCAACTGCCCGTACCCACGTGCATCTCCCACCAGATACCCACATACTTGACAGGTTTAATCCAGTCGGTATCAGCAATTTTTGATGGCTCATTTAAATTTAAAATAGTTTTTGATGCCAGCATATCGGCTGCACGATCGCTAACCAGTATGGTGCGCCACGGTGTGTTAGCCGGAGTTTGCAGGTGCGCCTTGTTACCAATAGCATTGGGAACAAGGTGCGATGTAAATTTCAACTTGTTTTTATCCAACTGAACATGCATGGCCGGGTAATTGACAAGGGCTGCTTCATGAATGTTGATGTAAAGGCCATCAGCCGATTTCATCATCAGCGGGGTTTGAACTGCCTCTGCAATGGGTGTTCGGGTGCTGATTTCGATGGCTCCGCTTCTCTCAAGTGGATTTATTTCCGTCAGTTTAGAGGTTGTGTAGTAGTACTCATTGGTGTCGTAATCACCCGGAATCCAAAACGCCTTGTGATCACCGGCCATCGCAAACTCCGTTGCTTCATCTTTAACAATGAAGTGTGTAAGTTTTTCCTGGCGGGGAAGTTCGTAACGAAAGCCCAACCCGTCATTGAAGAGGCGGAAACGCAAAACAACCGTTCTGTCCGTAGACGGCTGCTGTAATGTTACGGTTAACTCCTTATAGTAATTTCGAATAGTTTTTACCTCACCCCATACAGGTTCCCAACTCGAATCATGCAGCAGGGTATCAACTTTTGCAATACGAAAACCATTGATAAGCGACTGGGTGTCTTTTAACTCTATGCCAAGATTACTTGTTTTAATAACAGGTTTGTTCTTATAAGTTAAAGCATACGATGCCTGCCCGTCAGCCGACAGCGCAAAAGTCAGTTTCAGGTTTCTGTCGGGCGATGAAATTGTTTGCGCCCATGCCATATTTGCAATACATATCAACAGGCTAACCGTAATAATTCGTCTCATATTTTAGTTTGAATGACCCGAAATATAGTGGATGTTTTAATTTTACCTTAACGGGTCGCGATATTTGAAATCGCAATCGTTTGAATTACACTCAACCATGAACGGTAATACCGAAGGTTGATGTCAGGATAGCTGGGTTAAACGGTATATTCCGAAACCAGAATATAACATACTTTTAAGACCAAAATAAAGCAGTATGAATCATAATAATTTTATCAGAAAAATATTTCCAGCGTTGCTCATGTTGATCGCAACGATCTTTACCGGCACCGCAACCTTTGCCCAGAAGGAAGTAACAAAACCAAAACTCATCGATCCGGCCAATATGGATCCTACGATTAAACCCGGAGATGACTTCATGGGATATGCGGGCGGCATCTGGTTAAAAAACAACCCGGTACCTGCTAAAGAAACCCGTTGGGGAGCATTCAATATGCTGCGTGATTTTAACGTGAAAGCGGTACAGGTTATCCTGTCTGACGCAGCTGCCGATAAAAACGCTGCCCCCGGATCGGTAAAAAGAAGAGTGGGTGATTTTTATGCATCCGGTATGGACAGTCTGGCGGTTGAAAAAGCAGGCTTCACTCCTGTTCAAGCTGATTATGTACGTGCTGGTTCTGTTCAAAATACTGAGCAGGTGCTGAATGAAATTATCTATGAAAGAACCAATGGTATTGCTACTCCCCTGTTTGGCTTTTTTGTCGCACAAGATCGCAAACAACCACAAGTAATGGTTGTACAACTTGGGCAGGGCGGCACCTCCATGCCCGACCGTGACTATTATTTAAAAAGTGACGCACGAACTCAGAAGATTCAAGCTGCATTCAGTACCTACGTAACTACAATATTTAAACTGGCGGGTGAATCAGAGGCTTCCGCAAAAGAAAAAGCCGAAACTATTTTCAGATTTGAGAAACTCTTGGCGAAAGCACAAATGAGCCGGGTTGAAATGCGCGACCCTTATAAAACCTACAATAAGTTTTCGGTTACCGATTTTTCAAAAACATCATCATCATTCAATTGGGTAAATACGCTAACCAGGTTAAAAACTCCCGGTCAGGATACCATCCTGGTAAATTCACCAAAATACTTTACGGTTGCTGATAGTTTATTAAAGAATGCCCCTGTTTCTGATTGGCAAACCTATCTACAGTGGAATGTTCTTCGCTCGGCAGCTCCGTACTTAAGCAGCCCCTTTGTGAAGGCTAACTTTGCATACACCCAGGTCATGACTGGCCAAAAAGTTTTGACACCACGCTGGCAACGCATGTCGCAACTCACCGATGGAACCATTGGTGAACTGCTGGGACAGTTGTATGTTGAAAAACATTTCAAACCTGAAGCTAAAGCAAGGATGGATGAAATGATTAAGAACCTGGTAAAGGCTTACGAGATCCGCATCAAAAAACTGGACTGGATGGGCGATGCCACCAAACAGAAAGCGTTAGACAAGCTTAGCACATTCACACCCAAAATAGGTTACCCCGAAAAATGGAAAACGTATGATGGCCTGACACTATCTCGTGAATCCTTCTACCAAAATTTACGCAACGCTTCGCAATGGGCATACAACGACATGGTTAATCAGTTAGGAAAACCCGTTGACAAAAAGCGTTTTGGTATGACTCCACCCACTGTAAATGCCTATTACAATGCAGTGAATAATGAAATTGTATTTCCGGCAGGAATTCTTCAATATCCGTTCTTCCATCCGGAGGCTGATGATGCGTTTAATTACGGAGCAATTGGTGCTGTCATCGGGCATGAGATTTCACACGGGTTTGATGATTCCGGAAGCCAGTACGATAAAGACGGCACCCTTCGTAACTGGTGGACGACTGAGGATCGTGAAAAATTTACTGAAAGAGCAAAACTTTTACAGCAACAATTTGATTCATACACCGTGTTAGACAGTATTCATGTAAACGGCAAACTTACACTTGGTGAGAATATTGGCGACCTTGGCGGATTAAATGCTGCATACGAAGCATTTAAAATGACTCCTCAAGGAAAATCAAACAAAAAAATCGATGGCTTCACACCCGATCAGCGGTTTTTTCTCGCTTGGGCACAGGTTTGGAGAGCCAACACCCTGCCCGAAACAAAGGCTCAGCTTATTGTAACCGACTCGCATTCGCCTGCCGAATACAGAACCATTGGAGCACCGGTAAACATGGATGCCTGGTATGAGGCATTTGGTGTGAAGCCCGGTCACAAACTTTATAAAAAACCAGAAGACAGGATTAAGATTTGGTAAATCTCTTATTGGTTAACACCAACTCACACTCAAATTTACTATCCGATCTTAAGCGTTAGCGAAGCATACCCAAGCAGGATGTTCGCTAACGCTCAGTATGACCGATGACGGTTGATGATGATTATTTTTCATCATGAAAAAGGTCGGAAAAATTTTGATGGTTAACTAAAACCACTTGAACCCAAATCCAGCCACTACTCCTATTCTCTTTCTACTCCACGCTGTTTTTGCTAATTTCCAGAGGTAAAAATCCTCGAACGAGAAACTAAAAAAAACAATGAAAAGAAGAGACTTTGTTCAATTAACCGGGTTGGGACTTGGCGGGCTTATGCTTCCTTTGGATATGTTTGGAAATCCTGTTTCAGTGGAGGCCCTTCTGGAAAATACCTTTGACCCCAATCAAAAGAAGAAACTGGCTGATGTGGTGCTGAACACGGCAAAATCAAAAGGGGCAACATATGCTGATGTCCGGATAGGCCGGTATTTAAACCAGTTTATTAGTACCCGTGAAAACAAAGTACAAAACCTGACCAACACCGAGTCTTTCGGGGTGGGCATTCGCGTCATCGTAAACGGAACATGGGGATTCGCCTCCTCTAACCTTGTTACGGAAGATGGAGTTAAAAAAGCAACTGAGCGCGCAGTAGAGGTTGCCCGCGCCAATTCAAAATTCCAAAAAGAACCGGTTAAGCTGGCAGGCGTACAAAGTTATGGCGAGGTGAACTGGAAAACACCCTTGCAAAAAAATTCCTTTGAGGTTCCGGTGAAGGAAAAAGTTGACTTATTGTTACAGGCCAATGCAGAAGCGCTGAAAAACGGAGCGAGCTTTGTTAACTCCAACCTTTTTCAGATTAACGAGCAAAAATATTTTGCCTCAACCGAAGGATCGTATATCGATCAGGATGTTCACCGCATCTGGCCTACGTTCACCGTATCGGTCATTGACCGTGCATCCGGAAAATTTAAAACACGCGATGCCATGAGTGCCCCCATGGGCCTGGGTTACGAGTACATGATTCCCAAGGCAGAAGATAAATTGCCGGGCCCCTCCGGCATGGTACTTTATAGAAACACCTACGATATAGTGGAAGATGCCATCATCGCTGCAAAGCAGGCGAAAGAAATGATTGCTGCAAAATCAGTAGAGCCCGGTAAGTATGATCTGGTATTGGAACCCAATCACCTGGGATTAACCATTCACGAATCAGTTGGCCACCCGCTTGAACTTGATCGCATTCTCGGTTACGAAGCAAATTATGCAGGTACCAGCTTTGCAACACTTGATAAACTTCAATCGGGAAACTTTAAATACGGTAGTCCGATTGTCAATATTGTTGCCGATAAAATACAACCCGGTTCGCTTGGGGCTGTTGGGTATGATGATGAAGGTGTAAAATGTAAAAAGTGGGATCTGATTAAAGATGGAATTTTTGTAGGTGTGCAGGCCATAAGGGATCAGGCTCATATTATTGGATTAAAAGAATCGCATGGATGTTGCTATTCACAAAGCTGGAACAATGTGCAATTCCAACGCATGCCCAATGTTTCGCTTCAGCCAGGTAAGGAACCCTACTCCAGCGAACAAATGATCAAAGATGTTGAGAAGGGTATTTACATTGCCGGACGCGGATCGTTTTCAATCGACCAGCAACGTTATAATTTTCAGTTTGGAGGTACCGCTTTCTTTGAAATTAAAAACGGAAAAATTGCCGGTATGCTTAACGATGTAGCATATCAATCCAATACCCAGGAGTTCTGGAATAACTGTGTGAAAATTTGTGATGAGAAAGATTACCGCCTGTTCGGTTCTTTCTTTGACGGCAAAGGGCAACCCTCACAGGTAAGCGCAGTGTCGCATGGGAGTTCAACGGCCCGCTTCAATGGAGTGAATGTGATTAACACAGGAAGAACAATTTAGACTTAAGACTTAAGATGTAAGACTTAAGACAAATGCTTTCTACTTAATACTTAATACTTAATACTTACTACTAAAAACATGAAAAGACGAGATTTTATTCAACTGGCAGGAATGGGGGCAGGCGCTATGATGTTGCCGATCCCTTCTTTTGCCCAGGAAGTTGACCCGCTTCGAATGCTCGATCCGTTAATGGATACAGCACAAAAAAAGAAACTGGCCGACATCGCCCTGAATACAACAAAAAGTCTGGGGGCTACCTACACCGATGTCCGCATTGGCCGTTATCTCAACCAGTTTGTGATGACACGCGAGAAAAAGGTTCAGGGTATTGTAAATACAGAATCGTTCGGAGTCGGCATTCGGGTGATCGCCAACGGAACCTGGGGCTTCGCTGCCAGCAACAATGTAACACCCGAAGGAATGAAGCAAACGGCCGAGCGTGCCGTGGCCATTGCAAAAGCTAATTCTAAATTTCAAAAAGAACCCGTTAAACTGGCGGCCACGCCTTCCTATGGTGAAGTGAGTTGGAGAACTCCCATTAAAAAAAACGGATTTGAAGTTCCTGTAAAAGAAAAAGTTGACCTGCTTCTGGCAGCAAACGCCAAGGCCCTCGAAAAAGGAGCAAGCTTTGTTAACAGCCAGATGTTTATGGTAAATGAACAGAAATATTTTGCTTCCTCAGAAGGTTCCTACATCGATCAGGACATCTACCGCATCCTTCCGGGATTTGGTGTTTCTATGGTCGATCGCTCAACCGGCCAATTTAAAACGCGCCCCTCCTTCAGCGCTCCTGTTGGCATGGGTTATGAGTACCTGGATGGAAAGGCAGAAGATAAAATTCAGGCACCGGGCGATGTTATTCTGTACAATAAATCATACGATATTATAGAGGATGCCGGTATAGCCGCTGAACAAGTGAAGCAAATGATTGCGGCTAAATCGGTAGAACCTGGAAAATACGATTTGGTGTTGGAACCATCCCACCTTTGGCTCACCATTCACGAATCGGTTGGTCACCCGACCGAACTCGACCGCGTACTGGGCTATGAAGCCAACTATGCCGGTACCAGTTTCTTAACCCTTGATAAATGGGAGTCAAAGAAATTCAACTTTGGCAGTAAGATCGTAAACTTTGTAGCCGATAAAACCCAACCCGGATCGCTGGGTGCTGTGGGTTATGACGATGAGGGTGTGAAGTGCAAGAAGTGGGACTTGATTAAAGATGGCATCCTGGTGAACTACCAGGCCATTCGCGACCAGGTTAATATCATCGGACAGAAAGAATCACATGGTTGTTGTTATTCACAAAGCTGGTCCGATGTTCAGTTCCAACGGATGCCCAATGTTTCACTGCAAGCAGGTAAAGAACAGCTTACGCCTCAGCAAATGATTGCCGGTGTTGAGAAAGGAATTTACATCGTAAAAGATTCTTCCTTTTCCATCGATCAGCAACGCTACAACTTTCAATTTAGCGGAGTGCTCTTTTTTGAAATCAAGAATGGCAAGATCGTTGGCTTACTGAAAGATGTAGCCTATCAGGCCAACTCACAGGATTTCTGGAATTCATGTTCGCAGATATGTGACGAACGTGATTACCGTTTGGGTGGAGCCTTTAATGATGGAAAAGGACAACCGGGACAATCCAATGCAGTTTCACACGGATCGGCCACCGCCAGGTTCAACGGTATAAACGTCATTAATACAGGAAGAACTATATAAAATCGTAAATCATAAATCGTAAATTAATCATGGCAATACTATCAAAAGAAGAAGCAAAAAAAATCCTCGAAAAGGTGATCAACTTCTCGAAGGCTGACGGCTGCTCTGTTGGGCTAAACGGATCCGATCGTGGAAACATCCGGTATGCTCGAAACAGCGTTTCAACAGCAGGAGAAGACAGCAACGTAACGCTTTTTGTAAACTCATACTTTGGAAAAAAATCAGGCTCGGCTACCATCAATGAATTTGATGATGCATCGCTTGAAAAAGTTGTGAGGCGTGCCGAAGAGCTGGCGCAGCTGGCTCCGGAAAATCCAGAGTTTATGGAACCGCTTTCGCAACAGGAGTACGGCCCGGAGTCAAAAACATTCGCTGAGTCTACTGCGAACATTACACCAGATTATCGCGCGAAAGTTGCAGCCGACAGCATTAACCCTGCCGCAGCAAAAGATGTTACCGCTGCCGGATACCTGGAAGACAGCAGTGGCTTTAACTCCATCATGAACAGCAAGGGATTATTCGCTTATAACAAATCAACCGATGTTGATTTTACCGTAACCATGCGCAGCAACGATGGCACCGGATCAGGCTGGGCAGCCGGCACACAAACCGATGTGAGTAAACTAAATGCCGCAGAGGCATCGCGCAGGGCTATTGACAAAGCACTGATGTCGCGAAATCCAAAAGCAATTGAGCCGGGAAAATATACGGTGGTGCTGGAATCTTCAGCAGCCGCTGATATTGTTCGCTTAATGCTTAACATGAACGCACGCCAGGCCGATGAAGGCCGGAGTTTCTACGCTAAAAAAGGTGGTGGCACCAAGCTTGGTGAAAAAATTGTTGACGAACGTGTTAATATTTATACCGATCCCTGGAATGAAGATGTTCCCTCTTCGCCATGGTCAGGTGATGGGCAGGCACGCAAGCGCTTAGATTTGATAAAGAACGGTGTTGTTGCCAATCTTGCTTACGATCGTTACTGGGCTTCTCAAAAAAATGTAGCCCCTGTTCCTTTCGGAGGAAATACAATTATGACGGGCGGAACTGCATCGCTCGAAGATATGATCAAAGACACCAAGAAAGGAATTTTAGTTACCCGCTTCTGGTACATCCGTCCGGTAGATCCTCAAACATTATTGTTTACCGGACTAACCCGCGATGGTACATTCTATATTGAGAACGGAAAAATTATGTATCCGATCAAAAACTTCCGCTTCAATGAAAGTCCGATTATTATGCTGAATAACCTGGAAACACTTGGTAAACCAGAAAGGGTTGTAACCAGTGAAGGAAATCCGAACGGGTTTGTTCCTGCCATGAAAGTTCGAGACTTCACATTCAGCAGTTTGTCGGATGCCGTTTAAGTAGCAAACACTATGAACAGTCGGTCGAACAACTCATTAAGGCTGTTGCATTAAACGAAAACAAAAATCCCCGGCCAGCTCCGGGGATTTTTGTTGGTACTCCTTTGCGCATGAGAACATTCGCTTTTTCTAACTAATTTAAATCCGTCTGTATAATTTTAACTCTTCAACAATTCGAAATACACCATCTTGGCATCGGTATGATCAACAATAATAATTCCAGGTTCTTCTTCACCCGCCTCCAATACGAGTCGGGCGACTGGGATGTTGATCAGCGGATGCCTTCCAATGTGCTTAACTCATTGATCGAATATACCACCCTGCAAATCGACACGAAAGAAAACATTGTTTCACTCAGCAGCGATGAGATCTTTCGCTGCCCCTTTTGTTACCTGAGTGGTCATAAGCTGGTTGAATTCACCGCCAAAGAGCGAGAGAATTTTGAAAAGTACGTTACAAACGGTGGCTTTGTTTTCGTGGATGATTGTAACCACGATATTGACGGACTATTTGCAAAATCATTTGAGTCGCAAATGGAGCGCATTTTCGGATCTGCCGCATTAAAAAAAATTCCAAACAACCATGCAATCTATTCCACGTTCTTTCAATTCGATGGCCCTCCTACCACAGCCCAGGAACTGAACGGCTGGGGAGATGATATCGTTCACGATTATCTTAAAGCTGTTGAATTCAAAAATAAAATTGGTGTTCTCTACAGCAACAAAGATTACGGCTGCGAATGGGATTATGATTTCAGAAATAAACGTTTTTACAGAATTGATAACACGCGGTTTAGCATCAACATTGTGATGTATGCGTTAACCGCCTAACAAAGACTTATGAATCAGCAATTAAAAGCATCTGAACAATCCGTAAACGAAATCATCGGAAAGCTGAATGACCTGAAACAGGAAATAAAAAAAGTGATTGTCGGCCAGGAAGAAATCATCGACCAACTCCTGATTACTTTCTTAGCAGGCGGCCACGCGTTGCTGGAAGGCGTACCCGGTTTAGCAAAAACGTTAATGATCCGGTCGCTGGCAGAAGCGATTGATCTTCGCTTCCGCAGAATTCAATTCACCCCTGACTTAATGCCTTCTGATATTATTGGAACAGAAATTTTGGAGGAAGACCACACCACCGGCAAGCGAATTTTTAAATTTAACAAAGGACCTGTCTTTGCCAACATTATCCTGGCCGATGAAATCAACCGTACCTCTCCAAAAACACAATCGGCTTTACTGGAAGCCATGCAGGAATTTGAAGTGACTTATGCGGGCGTTACCTACCCGTTAGAACGACCCTTTTTTATTCTGGCCACACAAAATCCTATTGAACAATCAGGAACCTTTCCCTTGCCCGAGGCACAGCTCGATCGTTTCCTGCTTTATGTTAAAGTCAGTTACCCTACCGCTGAAGAAGAACGTTCAATTCTTGAAAATACCACAGGAAGAAAAGGATCGATCATTAACAAGATAATTGAAGGAACGAAGATACTGGAAGCTCAAAAACTCGTACGTGAAGTTCATATCAACACCGATCTTATTGAGATGGTCAGCCGCATAGTCCGTGCCACGCGACCCACGGAAACAGAAAATAAATTTGTGAAAGACTGGGTGCGTTGGGGCGCGGGGCCGCGTGCCGGTCAGGCTATGATTCTCACTGCCAAAGCACGGGCGTTGCTACACGGAAAATTTGCCGTAACCCAGGAAGATATCCGCCAGGTGGCCTATCCGGTGCTTCGGCATCGCATCCTGATGAACTTTAAAGCCGAAGCAGAAAATGTTACACCCGATGATGTAACCAAACACCTTTTAGAAACAATCAGGTTGCAAAGTATTTAAGCCATGGACGCGCGCATCCGCGAATTGCTGAAACCGGAAATCCTCAATACCGTTGACGGCCTTGAACTGGTGGCGCGCATCATCGTAGAAGGATTTATAAGTGGCAGCAATAAGAGTCAATCGGTGGGTGCCGGACAGGAATTCAGCCAGTACAGAAGTTACCAGCCGGGTGATGACCTACGCCAACTCGATTGGAAAATGTTTGCGCGATCGGAACGATACTATATCAAGCAAGCCGAGATTGAAACAAACATTACAGTAAAATTCATGGTTGACGCCAGCCACTCTATGGCATACGCTGAAAACGGCATGAGTAAATTGCAATACGCTAAAATCATGACGGCTGCACTGGCCTACCTTGCTCGCAAGCAAAGTGATACGTTTGGTTTGTTTACCATCAATGACAAGCAGGTAAAAATCATTCAACCCCGGTTTGAACAACAACAATTCATCAGATTCCTCAATGAACTGGTAGCGCTGAAAAGTGCCGGCAGCTGGAATAAAGGTGCAGCAATGGAACTACTTTTGGATCATCGCGGAAAGGAATTGATCGTTTTCATTACCGACCTGTACGATGACTCAGAAGATCTGCAACAGTTTATCTCCCGGCTAAAAACGCCCAGAAATGAAGTCATTATTTTTCAACTGATGGGCAGGCACGAAGCTAACCTTGACTTTGAAGGCTCGTTTACGTTTGAAGACCTTGAAAGCGGAACCCGGACAAAAGTGGACACACCAACTCAACAAAAAGAATATGTGAAACGATTTCATCAGTGGCTGCAGGATTCCCGAGCCTGGATGCTGGAGAAACAAATCAGCTATTACCTCGTGTATTTAGATGAACCGGTTGAAACGGTATTGTGGAATTTCTTAACTGTTAGAAAAAGACTTCTACGCTAATGCATTTTACAAACCCGATAGCACTTTGGGCACTGGCAGGACTTTCGCTTCCGATCGCAATTCATATGTTAAGTCGGAAGGAAGGAAAAGTGATCCGCATCGGAAGTTTGCGTCACCTGCATGAAACCAGCACCCGGCAATTCAAGGGCATCAGACTTAACGAAATTGTATTACTAGCCTTACGCTGCCTCCTGATCATTCTGTTCGTCTTTTTATTGAGTGGTCTGGCTTTCAATGGGTTTACAAATAGTGAAACAAAATGGGTTTTAGTTGAAAAGGGGTTGGAGTATAATCGTGAAGTTGAGCGGCAACTTAAAAATTTTCACGAGCTGGGATATGAACTTCATTGGCTGTCTGATGGTTTTCCGTTGCTAAAGGATAGCATCTCTTCCACAAACAGCATTCAATACCGAAGCCTTGCAGAGAAATTGGAAACGAAACAGCTTTCAGAAGCCGTTGTGCTGGCGACCAATAAGATTAACAACTTTTCTGGAATCCGAACTCCCCTACCTGCAAACATCCGATGGATAGGTGTTATTGATGAGCCCGTAGAATTTACCTTGAATGTTCACAAACTTTCCGATAGCGCATTTATCAGAAGAGGTTATTCCAATGCCAACGAAACCTACTTTACAACACAGTCTGTTTCTTCGTCAAGTTTATCAGAAACAGCCAATGAACAGGATACGCTAAGTCTTACAGTCTATTACGATCAGGAACATGCCTACGATAAAAAAATTACGGAAGCTATTTTACGGTCAATAGAAATATCTTTTGCCTTACCAATGAAGATTGCATTTAAAATGGATTCAAAATTTTTACCAGATCATGCCAACTGGGTTATCTGGCTTTCAAAAGATCCAATTCCACCAACTGAAAACATCCTTTATATTAAAGAAGCTAGCGGCAGTCCACTAATCATTCAGGAGCAAAAGCACAAATGGAGAATCACAAAATCATTAAACGAAGAAATTGCTTTACAGGAAAATTTAAGCGTTAAAATTGCTTCTATTATCATTCCTTCAAATTATTACCGGGCCCTTGCCCTGAAAAAGGATCAACGCATGATTCATAATTCCGAAGCATGGAGCAAGCAAACGGCCGATAAAAATAGAATTACCACCCAGTCATTACAATCTGCCGATTCCTATTTAATACTCCTATTCCTGATTACTTTATTGATTGAGCGATTACTGGCGTACAATAAAAATCAATGAGTACTGCGCAGGCACGATATCACCTCAACTCGCTCAAAAACCGCTACCTACTCATCGGGTTAACGGAGGCAATTTTAATTGGAGTGGGAATTTCCATGCTCGTATATGGATTAGCAGGTTTTTTCATTGTTTCTGCTACGCTGAAAATTACGTTGGCAGGAACTTTGGGTCTGCTCATGCTTTCTGTGAGAATTTTTCAAAATAACCTCTTTCGATTTAATACGTCCCATATCATTCAATTCATGAACGTGCGATATCCTGCCTTGCAGGAAAGCACCGACCTGATTTTACGGCAAGAAGATGAACTAACGCTTTTGCAACAACTGCAACGGGAAAAGACATTGGCTTCTTTTGAAAATATCTATCCTTCTGTTAAACTTCCTAACCGACTTGTGCAGGCCATTGGAATCTTTATTGGTTGTTCATTATCCTATTTCGCTTTATCGCGGTTTGCTATTACAGAATCAGTCATTCGTTTCATGCCGGGCACGCAGCAACAAATCATACCAACCAGTACTCAGGAAGCAGTCATTATTGAATCGTTATCCATCCAGGTTACACCACCATCTTACACCGCAATCGCATCGTACAAACCAAAAAATCCATCTGTCAGTATTCCGGAAGGAAGCATGGTTGAGTGGACTATTACGTTTTCAAGCCTGCCACTTGATGGGCAGATCATTTTTCCGGGCCGCGACTCAACACGCCTGAAACCTGCCGGAAGCCATTCCTTTAAATTTTCTCAGACATTCTCAACATCGGCATTTTATCAGTTCCAATGGCGCGATTCCATGAGAACCTATCGATCAGACTACCACAAGATCGATCTCATCAAAGATCAACCGCCAAAAATTTCGGTAACCAATCTGGATCAATTTACCGAACTGCTGCATACAGATAATCATGTGATGGATGTGAAAGCTGACTTAAGTGACGATTACGGACTGAACGACTCGCAACTTATTGCTACCGTAAGCAAAGGTAGTGGTGAGGGGATTAAATTCAGAGAAGAGAAAATTCGATTTGATACGCCACAAAATATTTCCGGAAAACACTTAACTGCTCACACAACGCTGGATCTAAAAAAACTTGGACTTGAACCGGGCGATGAACTTTACTTTTATGTTGAAGCTACAGACACTAAAACTCCCCTGTCTAATCGAAATAGAACAGAAACTTTTTTTATCTCACTAAAGGACACTGCATCCTATACGCTTACATCGGATGAAGGCCTCGGTGTTGACTTAATGCCTGAATATTTCCGTAGTCAACGACAAATTATTATCGACACAGAAAAACTTTTAAAACAGCAGAAGGAAAAGAAAATTACAAAAGAAAAATTCAATGCAACCAGCAATGAACTTGGATACGACCAAAAAGTTCTTCGGTTAAAATACGGTCAGTTTCTGGGCGAAGAAGAAGACTCCGGAATTCCACATGGCACGCAACCCGGTGAAGCCAACCATCAAGAAGAAGAAAACGATGAGGAAAAAGATCCCATCAAGGCATTCGGTCACCAACACGACACAAAGAACGAACACAACCTGGTAGCCGACAAAAAAACGGATACCCATCAACACGAGGATGAAACGCAGGATGAAGAAGGAAAAGGAGACCCATTGAAAGGTTTTGTGCATCAGCATGATAATCAGGAAGAGGCTACCTTTTTCATGATTTCCGTTAAAACAAAACTAAAAATAGCACTCAGTTTAATGTGGGACGCGGAACTCTATCTGCGCATATATACTCCTGCACAATCGCTGCCTTACCAATACAAGGTATTAAACCTCTTGAAAGAAATCAGCAACGATTCGCGCATCTATGTGCACCGGATGGGTTTTGATCCACCTCCACTGAAAGAAGAAAAACGTTTAACAGCCGACCTGGCCGAGGTTCAATCATCCAAAAACCAATATTTCATTGAAGAAGAAAGAAAATTTCAGGGAATCCGTAAAAGCCTGATGCTCTTAGAAACTATTTCTTTACAGGAATCGCCACACCTGAATGTTGAAGATAGGGTAATCTTAACAAAAGCCGGTGAGGAACTGGCACAAATTGCAGTGGCACAACCCGGCACATCATTAAAAGGACTTTCACTGATTCGCGACCTGCTCGATGAAAAAATTCCTGTTGATAAAAAAATGATTAAAATGTTACAACAGGAATTATGGAAAGTGCTCCCGTCACAACCGCAATCTCCTAAAAAACAAGAAACTACTGCGCACGAACTTGACCAAAAATTTCTTCAACAACTTGAGGCAATGAAGCATGAATAATTCCATGTATTTCATCAATCCTGTTTTACCTGTGTGGATAATGGTTCCCACTATTCTCGTACTCTTTTCATTTTTAATATGGAAAGAATTTAAACGAAAGCAAAAATATTTAGGCTTTCGCATGGCCGCACAACTTTTTGTGTTGATTTCAGTTTTAGGGATACTGTTGAGACCAGGTTACAGACAAGCGCAGGAGTCTTCCGGGATAGCCGTTCTGACTCCCGGATACAGCAAAAGCAAGGTTGATAGCCTGCTTACAGCGCATCCACAACTCCATTTGATTCGTACCGTTGAAGCAGAAACTTATCCACAGTCAGAAACTTTAAAATCCTATTTTGATCTGATTGCCGTACAGGATCAAATTAAATTTGTTGTTGGTGAAGGTTTGCCTGATCATATCCTTGACCTTATTCCCGCGGGTAAATTTCAATTCCTGCCAGCCGAATCACCTGCAGGTATTCAGCAACTCAATGTTTCTCAAAATATTAAAACTAATCAACAAGCTTCCATTGACGGCATCTTAAAGAACGATATCAAAACCACCCTTCTTCTTTCAGGTACTGGCGGAAAGGAAGACTCCGTTACGATACAACCGGGTCTTTCTTCATTCAGGTTACGGTTCAATACAAAAGAAGCAGGAACCTTCATTTATACAATTCAATATCGTGATCAGGAAGGTTATAGAACAGAACAAATCCCGGTAATTGTAAAAGAAGATCAGAAACTAAACATCTTGCTGCTGCAGAATTATCCAACCTTTGAAACACGGCAAATGAAAAATTTCCTTGCCGAAAAAGGGCATCGATTAACGCTTCGTTACCAGGTTTCTAAAAACAATTTTCGTTATGAATATGCCAATACAACACCCCTGCATATTACAAGCCTGACACCGCCTTTGCTTGCAGCATTTGATCTGGTGATTATCGACAGCGATGCTATTGAGACATTAAAACCCTCTGAAAAAATTTCAGTGGAAAATTCTATCAGAAGTGGTTTAGGATTAATCCTTCTTCCAACTAAAGCCAATGAAATTGATCAGACTCGCAAACGGTTTGTTCCAATAAGCGTAAAAAAAACAACCAAGGATACCGCCCACCTTGGCACCAAGCCTAATGTGCTTCCGCGGGTTTCTTTACAAATTCAACCCAGTGCTTCAGTTTACAGCGTGGTAAAAAATAAAACCGAAATCCTGTCAGCCTACACCTTCATGGGGCTTGGTAAAACAGGAATTCAGTTACTACAGGAAACCTATCGCATCTCTTTGGAAGGAAATACAGAAACCTACGCTTCCCTTTGGTCGCCCTTGATTGAGAAAACAGCCCGTGGTCTATCCAAAAAATTCAGTATTAAAACTCTGACCGACTTCCCTGTTTACGAAAATGAGCCATTGGATGTTGAGATAATATCAACATCAGAAAACCACCCAAGACTAAAAGACAATGGAACATTACTGCCATTGACTGAAGATGTGGCGATTGACAACCTGTGGTTTGGAAGAACATGGGTTGGTAAACCGGGTTGGCACCAACTTACTGCAGACTCAGCCATTCTCCATTATTTTGTTTCAGAACGGCAGTCGTTAAAATCATTAAGGTTCGCCAAACAACTACATGCCAATACCATAGCCTCGGTTACCAGGGCAGAAGCCGGCAATACCAGTACGCTTTCTCATCAAACTCAAACTAGTCCGGTAATCTATTTTATCCTTTTTCTTTTTGCTTCAGGTTTTTTGTGGCTGGCTCCAAAACTATAAGCATTCATTGAGTGGTTAGTGAATGTGAGAGTTAAGGTAGGATTGCAGATTTTCTCCGGTAATCACTTCTAACGGAAGAAGATCATTTTTAGGAACGTTGGCTTTAAAGACGAGCGAACTGGCTAAATGAGAAATGCCAAGGAAAGCCTGCCGCTTGGGATTCTGATTGATCACAAAATTAATTTGTCCCGATTTCAGGTATTGCATGTTAGAGTCCAGCAGGTCGTATCCAACCAACCGGATTCCTTTTCTTGAATGTTTACGAATGTACTCAGCAATAGCAAAAACCTTAGAAGTGCTAACAAAAATTCCTTTCAGGTTTTTCATATTCAATACAGACTGACACTGTGATTCAAAAGAAGGGTTTTCCGGGCCATCCATCATAAACGTTTTAATTTCGAAGCCTGGTTTCTTAAGATCACTAAAGTACTCACGAAAACCATTTTCTTTTTCTGTCAGGTGAGGTGAGTTGGGAATATCTTCATGAATATGCAGTACGGCAAAGGAGCACGGATACGGTTGACCCATTTCCACGAGGGCAGCCGCTACCCTTCCGCTGCGATGCAACTCCTGCCCTATAAAACAAATTGGTTCAGCTTCCTGTATGCGGGTATTAAAGAGCACATACGGCACCTGGCGCTCTTT
>Ga0268299_1002739_pt1 | contig 19152 bp, 24 predicted proteins | sample NOBtaG_FD_193484 | JGI IMG/M metagenome (GOLD analysis project Ga0268299, IMG submission 193484) | Activated sludge microbial communities from bioreactor in Nijmegen, Gelderland, Netherland - NOB reactor | ecosystem: Engineered > Bioreactor > Aerobic > Activated sludge | place: Netherlands...
GGATGCCGATCCGCCCGACGCCGCGCCAGGGATGGCGCATCTATCGCACGCTCGATTGGGGCGATCTGGCGAAGATCGTGCTCTTGGACACGCGCATTCCGGGGCGCTCCAAGCAGCTCAATTACATGACGGATCTCACACCGCAGCTGACGGCGGCGGGCGCGAACGTTGCGCAAGTCGCGGACACGTTCCGGCGCGAGCGGCTCAATGATCCAACGCGCTCCATGCTCGGCGACGCGCAGCAAGCATGGCTCGATGAAACGCTCGCGCGCTCGAAGTCACGTGGGCAAACGTGGCAAGTGATCGCGCAGCAATTAGTGCTTTCGCCCCAGATCGCGCCGCAAGGACTTTCGCGCTTGCTGCCGGCGGGCGCGAATTTGGAGACGAGTTGGTTCTCGCAAGCCGAGCGCTTGCGCCAAATGGGCCTGCCGTGGAACCTCGATGCGTGGGACGGCTATCCGCTCGCGCGCGAACGGCTGAAGGCAAGCCTTGTGCAAAACGCGGCGAATGCGTTCGTCATCGGCGGCGATAGTCACAATGCATGGGTCTACAATGTGCCGGCGAGTGAAGGATCGCGCCTCGCGGCGATCGAGTTCGGCGGCGGCAGCGTGACCTCCCCCGGCTTCGAGCGCTCGCTGACGAATGCGCAGCCGGGCGAACGCGAAAGTGTGATGCGCGCCGGCGATCAGAACCTCGCGTTCTGCGACTTCACCAACCGCGGCTACGGCGCCTTCCGCCTGACGCGGGAGCGGTGTGAAGCGGAATGGCGCGCTGTGAGCGACATTCGCGTGCGCGAACGTGGGCCGGTAACGACCTCACGCTTCGCCGCGCAGGCCGGCGCGAACGGGCCAAGCGCGTGGACGGTTTCAGCCTAACGCTTAGAGGCCGCGATCGACGATGTTGACCGGGCCGAGCAGGCGCCGGATCGCGGACTTGCAGCGCTCGTTGGCGTTGCCGCCGGGATCGAGCACCGTGCGGTCGATGTAATCGACGCGGTAATCGTTGTGCAGCATCAGGAACGTCATCGCGATCCAGCCTTGGCCGGGGGCGGCGCGATTGCGCGCACGCCAAAGCTCGCGCACGAGCTCATTGAGCAGCGTGGTAGACATCATCATGTCCATCTGCCGGTCATCGCCAACGAACACGCCGGAATGCACTTGCTGCTCGGTCGGCTCGGCATAGAGCAAAATGCCGGGACCGGTGCGGCCCGTCATACGCAGCAGCTCGGCGCCGATTTGGCTTTGAATTTGGCCTTCGAGGGCGAGATCGTCTTCCGTCACGTGGGCATCCGAAGTTAGGGCGCAAAGCCGATGGTGATTTGAGCGACGCGCGGAATAGCGGCGCGCATCTCGGGCGAGTCCGATGAAAAGGCGCCGTCGCCGAGCGCTTCTTGCGTATCCACTGTTGGGCGGAATGCGACGCCGGTGGTGCAGCCATTTTCAGGCGCGAGCGCCCCGCCCTGCCAATCTGTGACGCGCCCGCCGTAGTCCCAGCCAAAGCCCGTGACCGTGAACGGGCGGCCATTGGCGCGCTGCGTGTTCGTCATCGCTTGATGGAGCTTGATGCCGGCGGGGCCGTTCCAATCGCTTGCGTCGCCGGAGATCGAAAGCTCTGCCGGACGCGCGCGTGCGGCGGCGTCATGCCAGGTGATTTCGAGGCGCTGCGCGGGGTTGGCGGCGTAGAGCACGGTGATCGGGATCGCGGGGCCGCCCTCGGGGCCGGGGCGCTGCTCGTCCGTCACGTTGGTGGCGCCATAGATGCGCGCGAGGCTTTCGCCCGTCGCGTCACGCGCGAAGCCATCGCACGTGAGCAAAAGAGGCGGCGGAGCGGCAGGCTCCTGCGCGCACGCGGCGAGCAACAGCGCGAAGGCGAGCGCGCGCATCAGCCGGGAAACTTTTCGAACGCGCGCGCGCCTTCGGGCACAATGTGGTGCGGCTGCTTTTCGGACGTGAAAAGCACGAGCTGCACTGCGTCGTAGACGCTGGGATCATCGAGCGTACCGGCCTTGAGGATGAGGTTGGCGGGATTGCGCGGCGTGCGCGTGAGAATGCCCGTGCCGCACTCGGCGCAGAATTCGCGCGTCACTGGATTCTCGATATCCGTGCGCGTGAAACTCTTGGGCGATCCTTGCGTGTATTTGAACGCGTCCGCGCTCACGACCATGAAAAGGTTGCCTGCCCCGCCGGAGATCTGCTGGCACTCCCGGCAAAAGCAGAGGCCTTTGAATTGCGGCGCCGCGGATTCGTAGCGCAGCTTCTTGCAGTAACAGCCGCCGGTGATGGCCATCGGGTTCTCCCTCTTTGTGGGCTCAATATACTGAAAGCAGGCGCGCGCGCAGCGCTTCTGTTTCGGCCGCCGCATTCGGGCTGCGGGCGAAGGCTGGGATGGTCAAGAAGGCCTCCAGATTGGCGCGCGATATCGTGCGGAGCGCGGCCGCGTCGCCCGCCTCGATCGCGGCGAGGATTTGGGGGCCGGCGACGAAGATCGGATCGATCACTTTGATGGTTCCGGCCTCGTCGCACATGAGATTGCCGGGGCGAATGTCCGAGCCGCCGAAGAACGGCAGCGAGGCGGCGCGCGCGAAGAGAGCGTCGAGGAGCGCGCGCAGGCTGGCGACGCCGGGCGCCGCCGCGAGCGCGGCGACGTCGGCGGGATCGGGCGTGGTCTGTGCTTTGTCGGTGTCGCGCGGAAAGCCGAGCGCGGCGCAAAACGCTTCCGCCGGGCCGATCTCGACCGGCAAGAGCCGCTCCATGAAGACAGTGTAGCCCTCGCCGGCGAGCGGCGCGACTTCATCGACGCGCGGCAGATGCCGATGGCCGGCGTGCGCGATGCAGTTTTCGGCGTGGAGCTTGTAAGCTGCGTCCCACGGCGTGATCCGCGCGACGCGCGCGCCATCAGGCGACGCGAGCACCCAAGACCAATCGCCCTGCGCGATCTCGCGCCAGCCTTCGGCTGTAAGGCGCGCGATCGCCTCGGCGGCGGTGAGGGTGGGCGGCAGGCGCATCGATGTGCTATAGAATGCGCATGTCGCGGCTTGAAGAAACCATTGAGCGCCTGCGCGCCCTGCCCGACTCCGACAAAGACGGAGTCGCAGCGCAAATCGACCTGCTGCTGGACGCGGACGATCTGCTCTCGCCCGAACAATGGGCCGAGATCGAAGCGCGGCTCGATCAGAACGAGGCGATGACGCCACACGAAGAGGTCGTCCGCGCGTTCAAAGATCGCGCCCGGTGACGGAAATCACCTGGGCGGAGAGCGCGCGCCAGGAGTTCGCAGCCGCCATCGCGCATCTCGACAAGGAAAGCCCCTCGGGAGCGGATCGTGTCGGCGCGCAAATCCTTCGCAGCATCGAAACGCTCGCTCAGTTCCCAGAGCGGGCGCCCCGCTCGCGCCACCGTGGTCTGCGCCAGCTTGTCGTGCCGCGCACGCGCTATCTGGTGATCTATCGCTTCGCAAACGACACAGTAGAAATCCGCGCCATCATTCACACCAGCCGCAAACGGCGCCGCTAGTGCGAAGTTTCAGCGCTTTTGATCGCGCTTCGACGCAAGCGCGAGTTTTTTCACCAGCGCGGCGGGGATGGGCTTGGCGGGTGAGAAGGTGACGCCGGTTTTGGTGGCTTTGAGCCCCGCGGCGGCGATCTCATCGGCGTGCGCCGCGATCGCAGATGGCGCGACGTAGAGCCCGCATTGCTTGGCGAACGCCGCATAGCCGGCGACGACAGAAGCGCCGATTTTGAAGCCAGGCATGTTGTAGGAAATGACTTCTTCAGCGCCAGGTAGCGCCTTCGCGAGTTGCGCGCGCAACTGCGTCAACAACGGACGCAAATCTTCCGGCGCCTTCGCGATGTAAGCGTCGTGATCGGCAGCCATAGCGGCCGCCGTCACAGCATCGCGGGAATGACGCGGTCCGGCGGCTTGTGGCCGTCGGCGAAGGTTTTGATGTTGATGATCACCTTCTCGCCCATATCGATGCGGCCTTCGAGCGTGGCGCTGCCCATGTGCGGGAGGGCGACGACATTGGCGAGCTTCTTGAGCTTTGGGTTGATCGCGGGTTCGTGCTCGAACACGTCGAGCCCCGCGCCCGCGAGTTCCTTCTTCTCAAGCATGCGCGCAAGCGCGGCTTCATCGATCACTTCGCCACGCGCGGTGTTGACGATGTAGGCGTGCGGCTTCAGCAGCGCCAAACGGCGCGCGCTGAGCAAGTGATACGTCGCCGGCGTGTGCGGGCAGTTCACCGACACGATGTCCATCCGCGCGAGCATCTGATCGAGGCTCTCCCAATACGTTGCGTCGAGTTCGGCCTCGATCGCTTGGGAGACGCGGCGGCGGTTGTGATAGTGAATTTGCAGGCCGAACGCCTTGGCGCGGCGCGCGACGGCCTGGCCGATGCGGCCCATGCCGATGATGCCGAGGCGCTTGCCCCAGATGCGCCGGCCAAGCATGCCGGTTGGGCTCCAGCCGGTGAATTGATCGGCTTCGATCAGCTTCACGCCTTCGATCACGCGGCGCGGCACGGCGAGGATCAGCGCCATCGTCATGTCGGCGGTGTCTTCAGTGAGAACGCCCGGCGTGTTGGTGATGGCGATGCCGCGCTGCACGGCGGTGGCGACGTCGATGTTGTCGACGCCCGCGCCAAACTGCGCGATCAGCCGGAGCTTTTCTCCCGCTTGTGAAAGCACGCGGCCATCGAGACGGTCCGTCACCGTCGGCACCAGCACGTCGGCGCGCTGCATCGCGTCCTTCAGCTGCTCGGCGCTCATGGGCTTATCGTCAAGGTTCAGCTCGGCGTCGAACAGCTCGCGCATCCGCGTCTCCACCGGATCGGGGAGTTTGCGGGTGACGATGACCTTGAGGTTCTTGGCGGCGGGCATGAGGGCTCTTGTTGGGCGCTTCGCGGCGCCGGTTGTCTCAGGATTTGGGGCCTCCTTAGACCAGCCCAAGGGCCGCTCCAAGGCGAGCAGGAAAAACCGCGCACACGGCGCCTGTTAAACGGGCTTTCACCCGCGCGGGCGCATTCTGGCGCCTTCCGCCGCTCCAATCGGCGGAGCCCCAAAATAAGGCCGGCTCGACCGGCTCAGGGTCAAAGGGTTTGGTGATGGTTCGTTTACGCTCGGCCGCGATTGCGGCCGCGATCCTGTCGCTTGGCGCCGCCGCTGCCGCTGTCGAGCGGCCGCAAGCCAGCACGAACGCGCCCTCGCCCGAGCTGCCGCGCTATGTGAGCCTCAAGAACGACAACGCCAACGGCCGGCATGGCCCGGGCGAGGAGCATCGGATCGACTGGATCTATCAGCGGGCCGGCCTGCCCCTTCAGGTGACGGGCGAGAGCGGGCCGTGGCGGCGCGTCGTCGATCCCGACGGCGCGCAGGTCTGGATCCATGAAAGCAACCTCGATCAGCGGCGGACCGCCTATGTCGTCGCGCACGGCGATGTGCCGATGAAGCGGCGGGCCAACCACAATTCCCGGACGATCGCGCGGCTCGCGCCCGGCGTGGTGGTCGGGTTCACCGGATGCGACGGCGACTGGCGGCGGGTGACCGTCGGCGGGCGCGTGGGCTGGGTGCCCTCGGCGGCCGTCTGGGGCGCGGACTGCGCGGGCATATAATACCGCGAACCGGCCCACAGCGGCTGGGCGCGTCCTTGCCGCCCCGGACCCTGCCTGCTAGCCCTGCGGGGCATGAAAATTCAGTCCGCCTACCCGTCTTCGTTTGATTACGACGCGCTGATCGCGTCCGGCGAGGGCCGGCTCATGGGGCCGGGCAACGCGCAATTGCCGCTGCCGCCCATGCTGATGTTCGACCGCATCACGCAGATCACCTCGGACGGCGGCAAGCACGGCAAAGGTCAGCTGATCGCCGAGTTCGACATCACGCCCGAGCGTTGGTTCTTCCCGTGCCACTTCGTGGGCGATCCGGTGATGCCGGGCTGCCTTGGGCTCGATGCGATGTGGCAGCTCGTTGGCTTCTATCTTGGCTGGGCCGGCGGGCCGGGGCGCGGGCGCGCGCTCGGCGTTGGCGAAGTTGCGTTCCGCGGCCAGATCACGCCCGACACCAAACTCGTGCGCTACGAGATCGACATGAAGCGCGTGATCATGCGCAAGCTGGTGCTCGGCATCGGCGATGGCGTGGTGTTTGCGGATGGAAACCCCATCTACACGGCGAAGGATCTGCGCGTTGGCCTGTTCAGCGCCGACCAGCTCGCCGCAGGCATGAACCAAGCAGGCTGAAAACAGCCGCTTAGCAACATAGGGAAACGAAATGCGCCGCGTGGTCGTGACCGGAATGGGGATCGTCTCCTCCATCGGCAACAACATCCAGGAAGTGCTCGCAAGCCTGCGCGACGCCAAGAGCGGCATCCGCCGTGCGGCGGAATACGCCGAGCGGGGCTTTCGCTGCCACGTGCATGGCGAGCCGACGGTGCAGCCCGAAGACGTCGTCGACAAACGCGTGATGCGGTTCATGGGCGAAGGCTCGGGCTGGAACTTCATGGCGATGGATCAAGCCATCGTCGATGCGGGCCTCGAGAAAAGCGATGTTTCGAACGATCGCACCGGCCTCATCATGGGATCGGGCGGACCTTCGACGCGCGCCATCGTCGCTGCCGCGGACGTGACGCGGGAAAAGGGCGCTAAGCGCGTTGGGCCGTTCGCGGTGCCGAAATCGATGAGCTCGACGGCGAGCGCAACGCTGGCGACGCCGTTCGAGATCAAGGGCGTGAACTATTCGATCAGCTCGGCCTGCGCGACCTCCTCGCACTGCATCGGCAATGCGTACGAGATGATCCAGTGGGGCAAGCAGGACGTGATGTTCGCCGGCGGCTCCGAAGAGCTCGACTGGACGCTCTCGGTGCTGTTCGACGCGATGGGCGCGATGTCGTCCCGCTACAACGACACGCCGGATCGCGCATCGCGCGCGTTCGACGCCAATCGCGATGGCTTCGTGATCGCCGGCGGCGCGGGCGTGCTGGTGCTGGAAGAGCTTGAGCGCGCCAAGGCGCGCGGCGCGAAGATCTACTGCGAAGTCGCGGGCTATGGCGCGACGAGCGACGGCTTCGACATGGTGCAGCCCTCCGGCGAAGGCGCGGCGCGCTGCATGAAGATGGCGATGAAGGACCTCGACCGGCCGGTCGATTACCTGAACCCGCACGCGACCTCGACGCCGATCGGCGACATCAAGGAGATGGAAGCCGTGCGCGCCGTGTTCGGCGATAAGTTGCCGGCGATCTCGGGCACCAAGTCGCTCTCGGGCCACTCGCTCGGCGCGGCGGGCGTGCAGGAAGCGATCTACTCGATCCTGATGATGAAGAACTCCTTCGTCTGCGAAAGCGCGCATATCGACGATCTCGATCCGGCGTTCGCCGATCTGCCGATCGCCCGCAAGCGCGAAGACCGCAACCTCGATTGCGTGCTCTCCAACTCGTTCGGCTTCGGCGGCACGAATGCGAGCCTCGCGTTCACAAAGCACGCCGCGTGAGCGGCGGCTTTAGCCGCGAAAGATTTGTCGATGCGTGCGTGCGCGCGCTTTCAGCCGATGGGCCAGGCGCGGTGCGTGAGGTGCTGGCGCAAGCCGTGCGCGACCATCGCGGCGTGCTGACGGCTTTGGGCGAACCGGCTGAGGCCGGGCTCGACGTGCTCCACCGCTCGCCCACGCTGACGATCTTCGCAGCGAAGTGGGCGCCGCAAATGAACCTGCCGCCGCACAATCACCACATGTGGGCGGCGATCGGCATGTACACCGGGCGCGAAGACAACATCTTCTGGCGGCGCAATGCCGATGGCCGTTTGGAATCGAGCGGTGCGCGGGCGCTGTTCGAAGGCGACGTCGCGGCGCTCGGACCTGACATCATCCACTCGGTGACGAACCCGCTGCAGCGCTTCGCTGGCGGTCTGCACATCTACGGCGGCGACTTTTTCGACACGCCGCGCAGCCAGTGGGATCCGGAGACGCTCGCGGAGCAGCCCTCTGACGGCGCAACCATCCGCGCGCTCTTCGATGCCGAGAACGCGCGGCGCAGCTAGCGTCTAAGCGCCTTGGATCTTCTTGATCTCGGCGAGCAGCGCTTCTTCGTTGGCGGTGCGCTTGCGATCCGCGCGCGCCATGCCGACGGCCCAGGCGATTTCTTCGAGCGTGAGTTTCGCGTCTTGCTCGGCCGCGGAATTGACCGCTGCATAATGCGCTTCGAGGCGATCGGCGTCGCTCGCTTGCGTGAGACGCTTGCGGAAACCGTCCAGCCCGCCTTCGAAGGTGCGCGCGAGAAACGCGGCCGGCTTGGGCGTGAGCAGCGACGACGCCCAAAGACGGCGGCGCACTTGGTCTTGTGCTTCGAGCAGCGCGGGCGCCTTGCGCGCCATCAGGTGGTTCATGATCGCTTTGACGAAGAGATCGCCCCAGCTCGGGTGATTGGCGCGGCCATCGCTCTCGGCGTCGATCGCGAACAGCCAATGCGCCTCATCTTCCGTCACCCACGTCGCGCCCGAGCCGGCGGCGGCGTAGATGCAGCGGCGCAGCAGCTCAACTTCGCCCGCGCCGATCGGCGCGCCGGCGAGCAGCTTCGCGAGGCGCTTGCGCGTGAACGCTGAAAGGCTATCGGGCGCGCTCTCCGCGCGCTCCATCAGCTTCAGCAGAACCGCAAGCTCGGTCGTGCGCGCGCCGGACATGCCGAACTGGCCTTCGAGCCACGCGACATCCGCTTCGGTGACATGGCCCGCAAATTGGCCCGCGCCCAGCATGTGATCGGTGAGCGCTTCCACGAACATCTGCGCCCATTCCGGATCTGTGTTCGCGACTTTCGCCTCGAGCCCGATCAGGACCGCCGCCTCTTCACGGCTGACGACGCCATCGGGAAACACGGCGCGCCGCAGATCGAGCGCCTCTTCGGCGCTGATGCGTTTGTCGGCGCTGAGGCGTTCCGTCAGCGTATGCAGGGCGAGGTTGCGCATGTGGGCTCCGGGGACCGCAAACCCTGGCATCGTAACGGCAAGGCTTTAAGGTCTTGCGAACCAACGGCCCTAGCAAAGGGTAAACGCGCTTAGTCGGCGCGCTCGAAATAGCGCGTCGCGACATAGCAGCCGCCGAACCGTTCGTTCGAAACCATGAGCCAATCTGCGCCGAGCGTTGCAACGCCGGTGACGATTTCACCGCCCGCAAGCTTGCCGAGGTTGCGCGCGCGCGTCGTTGGCGCGGCGCGCACGTTCACCTCGCGCTTGGCGCGGTAGCGCGTGTCGGGCGCAAGCGTGCGCGGCTCGCCCTCGGTCTCGCACTCGATGCGCTCGACCTCTTCGGTCTGCGCGGTTTGGGCGGGGCGCTCTTCGCGTGGCGCGCGCTTGGGCGCTTCTTGCGTGCGGCGCGACGCGGGCGCTTCGCTGCGCTCAACAGAAAATTGCGCGAGCGCAGGCAGACGCACGACACCCGCGACATGAAGCGCGATGAGAACGGCGCCCCAAAAGATCAGCGTGAAGGTGAGCTCTTTGAGGAAACCCCAAAGGCCTGCCCAGAAGCTGAGCTCGGTGCGCTGCTCGGCGGCGGCGAGGGCGGCCGGGTCGCCCGGTGTCGCAACGACCGCGCCGTCTTGCTGGTGGCGCCCGAACAGCGAGCGCAGGATTTGATCGAAGCCCTGCTTCCAAAAATAGATCGCGTGATGGAGATGCGCGGCGCTTGCCGAATGGCCCGAGAACGGCGCGAAGGTGAGCGACAGCGTGTACGTCGTCAGCGCGAAGATCAGGACGCGCAGCCATGCCGCGAGGCCAAACGTCAGCCAGAACGCCAGCGCGATCGTGCCCGCGATGATCTTGGCGAACACTTCGATGACGACCGACACGAACCCTACCACGCCTGCCCCATCGATTGCCGAAGCCTACGCGCCTGCTCCGGCCAGCCCGCGCGGGCGCGATGGTAGGTGTGCGGCCGCGCCCCGACAATCGCCGTTGTCTCAATACCGTGAATTCGAAAAATCTGGACAAGCCCGCGGCGCTCTGTTTGATCGGGCGCCGGCGACGTAGCGTCATCAATAAGCTCGCGCGCGCCGATGGGAGAAATCGCCGCCGTGACGACGCAAACCGACGCGCCTCAGGCTGTACCGCCGCTTCGACTGCACACCAAGGCGCTCTATGCGAGCGGGGCTGTCGCCAACGTCATCAAACAGCGCGGCATCTCCACGTTTCTGCTGCTGTTCTACAATCAGGTCGTCGGCCTGCCGCCGCAGATGGTGTCGACCGCGATCTTCATCGCGCTGATCTTCGACGCCTTCATCGATCCGACGATCGGCCAGATTTCCGACAATTGGCGCTCCAAGTCGCTCGGGCGCCGGCATCCCTTCATGTATGCGGCGGCGATCCCAGTCTCGATCGCGTTCTTCCTGATTTGGAATCCGCCGCAGGGTTGGAGCCACGAAGCGCTCTGGGTTTACATGCTGGTGTGCCTGCTCGCGATCCGGCTGTTCGACACGTTCTTCGAATTGCCGTCGGCCGCGCTGCTGCCGGAGCTGACGCGCGACTACAACGAGCGCACGTTCATCATCTCGATCCGATCTCTGTGCGGCGTGATCGGCGGGCTCGGCATGACGGTTCTGGCCTATCAGGTGTTCTTGAAGGAGAACCCGGACGGCACGGGCGGCGTGCTCGCACGCGAGGGGTACTTCGGCTACGCGCTTTGCGCCGCGGCGCTGATCTTTACGTTCATTCTGGTGTCCGCCGGCGCGACGCATGGGCGCATCAAATATCTGACGCAGGCGCCGACGCGAAAGATCACGTTCGTGGGCATGGCGCGCGAAGTGGGCGCGACGCTGAACAATCGCTCGTTCATCGTGCTCACGATTTCGGGCATGTTTCTCTATATGGCGCTCGGTATCCGCGGCGCGCTCGAGCTTTATTTTAGCCTGTATTTCTGGGGCTTCAATCAGGGCCAGCTGACGCTGCTGGCGACGGCCGGGATCATCGCGAGCTTCGTCGGCGTCTCGCTCGCACCCGTGCTCGCAAAGCGTTTCGGCAAGAAGCGGCTGTCGATGACGACGTTCACGCTCGCGGTGGTCACGGGCCTTGGGCCGATCCTGCTGCGCGTGCTCGGCTACATGCCGCCGAACGGCACGGACTTGCTGTTCTGGATCATGTTCGTGGACGTGATCATCAACGGCGCGCTCTCGATCATCAACGGCATCATGCTCTCCTCCATGATCGCGGATGTCGTGGAAGACAGCGAAGTGAAGACCGGGCGCCGCAGCGAAGGGCTGCTCAACTCGGCGGACAATCTCTTCAAGAAGATCGTCTCCGGCGTCGGCGTACTCGTCTCTGGCATCGTGCTGACGACGATCGCGTTCCCGCAGGGCGCGGAGCGGACGGAAGTGCCGGCCGAAGTGCTGCGCAATCTCGGCCTGATGTATGTGCCGATCCAATCGGGCTTCTACGCGGTCGCGATCCTGTGCCTCATCCTCTACGGGATCGATCAGAAGAAGCACGAAGAGAACCTCGCGACGCTCGCGGCGCGCCAAGGCGCCGGCGGCGGCTGACGGGCGCGGCAAGGCGATCACATTCCCGCGCACGCTCTGTGCGATTTCTTGACGGCGCCGTCAGGTTCTTGATATCAACGCTCGTTGACATGAGCGGGAAATCCGCCGGGAGGACGCATCGATGGCCGACGGAACGACGATCAAGAACATCACCAAGGACGCGATGTACGACGCGGTCGCGCCGGACGATTTCGAGTCGATGCTCGAGCTTGACCGGTACGGCAATCGCTCCACCGCGTTCGATAAGATCATCTCCGCGACGCACGATCACTTCTGGGATCCGCTCGACAAGAAATACATCGACTTCGATGCGCCGTGGGACATGGAGAACGAGCCGCTCGTTCCCGAAGACAATGTCATCGCGCTGCAAACCGATTACGTGAACAACGCGCTGCAAGATCCGAAGACGCGCACGCGCTTCATCAATGAATCGATCCTCCGGAGCTTCTCTTCGATCCTGCACGGAGAACAAGGCGCGCTTAACCTTTCGGCCTCGCTCTGCCATGTGCTGAAGGATCAGGGCGCGCAGGAATACGCGGCCAACCAGGCGCGCGAAGAAGCGCGGCACGTCACCGCGTTCGCGAAATACATCAAGGCGCGCTGGGGCCGCCCCGTCGAGTGCGGGCCGACACTGAAGTCCCTTCTCGTCGAGATCATCGCGGCGCCCGAGGTCTACAAAAAGATCATCGGCATGCAATTGCTCGTCGAAGGGCTCGCGATGGGCGCCTTCGCGACGTTCTACAAGAACCTGCGCGACCCGATGGGCCGCCAGATGCTGCAGCTGGTGATGACGGACGAAGCGTTCCACCACAAATTCGGGAAGATCTGGGCCGATCGCACGGTGCCGAACCTTTCACCGGAAGAGCACGCCGTCGTTGAAGACTGGGCGGCGCACTGCTTCCAGAATCTGCTGTTCAACCTCGCCGCGCCGATCGCGCAAGTCGGCTTCTACGAAAGCTTCGGCCTCGATCCGGTGAAGGTGACCGAGGCGATGCGCGAATACATGACCGACGATCGCCGCCGCGAGAACATGAAGGAGCAGACCAACATCTTCCGCGTGCTGGTGAAGACGCTGCTGAACGCCGGCATCATCACGGACCGCACGCGCCCGTTCTATGCGATGTATGTCGATATGGATGAGCTGAAGAGCGAAGGCGAGCGCATGGTCGGCGACGACATCGCCGAAGAAGGCATCGCGTATCTGCAGATGATCAACTTCAAGGATGGCGACCGTAAGCTCGTCAATCCGCTGAGCATCGCGGCCGAATAACGCAAAATAACGCACGGCAAGAAGGGCGCGCCCGCGAAGGCGCGCCCTTCTCATTTTCCAGCGACGGCGTGCTTAGTTCAGCGCGCTTTGCGCGTTGTCGCCAGCTTGTTCGGCGGCGTCGCCCGCTTGTTCGGCGGCGTTGCCGATCGCAGAGCCCGCATCGTTCGCAGCTTGCTGCGTTTGGACTTCGGCTTGCGCGAGCGCGTTGTCGGTTTGCGCGCCGGCCTGCTCGTAACCGCCTTGGTTGTTCGCGTAGATGGCGATCCCGCCGGCGACGAGGATCGCGCCAAGGATCAGCCCGAAGAGCCAGCCGCCGCCGCCCTTCTTCTTTTCGTGCACGGTTTCGGTGCGTTCGACATAGCCGGTGACGCGGCCCGTCTCGGGATCGCGCACAACGTCGGTTTCGCGATGATGATCTGCCATAATCTCTCTCCTCGGCGCGCTCAGCCGGGCGCGCTTCGGCGGAGGAACGGCGGGGGGAGCGGAAGGTTCCGCTAGCCGATCTTCAGCCGCACAAACGCCATCGCGCCGTTCGGATCGCCGTCATAGGACGGTTCCAGCGCATCGCCGACGAGGTGATGCTGGAGCACGACGCCAAGCCCAAGGCGCGCATTGGGGCTGACTTGGAAATCCCGGATGGCGCCGAGCGAGGCGCGCGCGACGTCTTGTGCGCCTGCCCCAAGCGCTTCCGTATTGATGTGCTCGAAGCGGCCAAACAGCGTCCAGCGCGTGTTTGGCGCGTAGGAGCTTTCGAGCAGCCAGGCATCGTGCGCATCGCCGCCGTCATGCTGTTTGCGGCCGAAAGCGAGCGTGGTTGACCAGAGGCCTTCCCCAACCGGCCGCGCGTAGATCGCGCTCGCGGACCAGCGCGTGTCGTCTTCATCCGGGTGCAATTGCTCGGGGCTCGCGACATCGGCCCAGGACACTTGCAGCGCGAGACGCTCGGTTGGGTTCACGCTGACACGCACGGCGGTGGAATCGAGGCGGGGCTCTTCGATGTCGTACCGGTCTTGGTTCGGCTCGCGGCCGCGGAAGCGCGAGGCTTCGATCTTCCACGGGCCGACAGTGTAGCCGGCGGTGACGACGCCGAACGTGATGTGCGTGCTGTCGAGCCAGTGATGCGTGATCGGCGCTTCGGGTGAATCCATCGCTGAGAGGCGATGCATGAACGCGGGCGGGCCGAACGCGGGTTCGCCAGGCAAGCCGACATAAACGAACGCGCTGCCGGGGCCGATCGGATGCGCATAGCTTGCGGCGAACTCCATAAAGAGTTCGTGCGGATGCTGGCGATCGGTGAGTTCGGTGACGCCGTCAGCCGTTTCGCCCGCCGCGAGCAGAAGCGGATAGCCGCTGCGGCCCATGAACGGATCGGGGCTCGCCATCGCGCGAAAATTGAGCGTGCCGCCGCTCGCGAAATCGCGGCGCGCCGCGCCCATGATCATGCCCGCGACGAACGCTTTCTCATCACCGCGCGGGCCTTCTTGCCAGGAATAGACGCCATTGAGCAGGACGTGGCCCATCAGCATCCAGTCGCCGCGCTGTGCGTGTACGCCGCCATGCGTCGAAACATCCGGCTGCCATGACGTGCCGGACGCGTCGCGGCCCATCCCGTACGCGCCGTAGAGACCGCGCGACATCGTCGCGTGATGCGGCATGCCTTCGTGATGCGGCGCGCCGTGCTGCATCATGGGCATCGCAGGCATCGTGGCGGGCGGCGTCTCAATCACCGGCGCTGGTTCCGCTGCAACAGGCGGCGGCGTTGGCGCTTCCGCGGGCGCTGCGGGGGCAGGGGCTGCCGCTGCGGGCGGCGCGGGGCGCGGCCTCGGGCGCGGCGGCGCGGGGCGTGCGGGCGCCGGGCGAACTGGAGCGGGTCGCGTCGCGGCGGGCGGTTGGCCATGCTGGCCGTGTTGCGCGTAGGCGGGCGCAGCGAGCGCCAGGCACGCGGCGAAGGTCGCGAAGCTCAGCGTATTAGCGCGCGCGTTCATCGGACGCTTTTCTCCAGGAGCTCAATGAGTTCAGCCGCCTTGCGGCGCTGCGCGGTGGCGTCGCCGCTAACGATCGCGTCCTCGATGCAGTGCGCGAGGTGCGCCTTCAGCATTTCGGCTTCCGCCTTCGCGAGCGCGGCGCGGACGGCTTCGATCTGGTGGGCGACGTCGATGCAGTAGCGCCCCTCTTCGACCATGCGCGTGAGGCCGCGGACTTGGCCTTCGATGCGCTTCAGACGGTTGAGGGTGGCGGGCGGCGGGGACATGCCAATACCCCCTAGGGGTATATCGAAGGCTTGTCCAGCTTGACCGATTGCCGCCCCCTGGCCATGACCCGGGCTCCCCGCCGACCGAGAGAAGGATTTCGCCAATGGCCGACGACTGGACGATGCCGAAGGGCCAATTGATGGCCGGCAAGCGCGGCCTGGTGATGGGCGTCGCCAACGACATGTCGATCGCGTGGGGCATCGCCAAGCAACTCGCGGCGCAGGGCGCTGAGCTGGCGTTCAGCTATCAGGGCGAGGCGCTGGAAAAGCGCGTGCGGCCGCTGGCGGAAAGCGTCGGCTCGAAATTCATGGTCGAATGCGACGTGACAGACGATGCGGCGCTCGATGGCGCGTTCGATAAGATCAAAAGCACCTGGGGCGGGATGGACTTCCTGGTCCATGCGATCGCGTTTTCCGACAAGAACGAGTTGCGCGGCTCCTTCGTGGAGAACACCACGCGCGAAAACTTCCTGCGCACGATGGATGTGAGCGCCTACTCTTACGTGGCGTGCGCCAAGCGCGCCGCGCCGATGATGCAGCCGGGCGGCTCAATGGTGACGCTCACCTATCTCGGCGCCGAACGCGTGCTGCCGAGCTACAACGTCATGGGCGTCGCCAAAGCCGCGCTCGAAGCCTCGACGCGATACATGGCGCGCGACCTGGGGCCGAAGGGCATCCGCGTGAACGCGATCTCCGCGGGGCCGATGAAGACGCTGGCGATCGCCGGCATTCAGGGAGGGCGTGGGCTGATCTCAACGGGCCGCGCCTGGAGCCTGATGAAAGAGGACACCTCGATGGAGGGCATCGCGGGCGCCGCGCTCTGGCTGCTCTCCGATCTTGGCCGCTCGACCACGGGGGAAGTGATCCACGTCGATGCGGGCTTCCACGTTGTTGGTTTGCCGGAGGGCGTCGAGGCGTAAGGGGTGCAATTTGCGCTGAATCAACGCGCAGCGGCGGCTGTTGGGGCGTCCTGCCCCAATGGACGCCCGCCTACTGCCCTACGCGACGCAAAACGCGCCGCGCTACACGAGCTACCCGACAGCGCCGCACTTCAACGACAGCGTGAACGGCGAAACGTTCGCGCGCTGGCTGGGCGAGTTGGACGAGGACGCCGCGCTCTCGCTGTACCTCCACGTGCCGTATTGCCGCGAGATCTGCTGGTACTGCGGGTGCAACACCTATGCGGCGCAGCGCGATGAGCCGCTCGCGGAGTACGCCGACACGCTGATCCGCGAGTTGGACATGACCGCGCGCGCGACGCCCGCGCGGCGCGTGCAGTCGCTGCACTGGGGCGGGGGCACGCCAAACATTCTTTCGGCCGAGCGCTTCGAGACGATCTTCAAGCGGCTCGACTATTGGTTCGATCTCTACGACATCGAAGAGCACGCGATCGAGCTTGATCCGCGCACGCTGACAGCGGCGCAGGCCGAAACCTATGGGCGGCTTGGCGTGACGCGCGCCTCGCTCGGCGTGCAGGACCTCACCCCGCGCGTGCAGGAAGCGATTGGGCGGGTGCAGCCGCTGGCGGTTGTGAAGCGCGCGGTCGATGCGCTGCGCCGCTCCGGCGTGCGGGAGCTGAGCTTCGATCTCATGTATGGCCTGCCGCACCAGACGCCAGAAGATTCGCGGCGCACGGCGGAGGCTTGCGCGCGGCTCGCGCCAAACCGCATCTCGGTGTTCGGCTATGCGCATGTGCCGTGGTTCAAGACGCGACAGAAACTCATCGACGAGGCCGCGCTGCCGGACACCGCTGCGCGCATGGAAGCGGCCGAGGCGGTGCGCGCCGCGCTTGAGCAAGAGGGCTACGTCGCGATCGGCTTCGATCACTACGCGCGGCCGGACGATCCGCTCGCGAAGGCGGCGCAGAGCGGCGCGCTCAAGCGCAATTTTCAGGGCTATGTGCATGACGACGCCGACGCGCTGATCGGCCTCGGCGCATCCGCGATTTCGACGCTGCCGCAGGGCTACGCGCAGAACGCGTCTGAAGTCGGCGCGTGGGCGCGCGCCATCAAAGCTGGGCAGTTCGCAACCGCGCGCGGCCGCGCGCTGACAGATGCGGACCGCACGCGCCGCGCCTTGATCGAGCGCATCCTGTGCGATTTTGCTGTCGATCTCGATACGTTCGGCGGCGCGAGCGCTTACGCGGACGAGCTTTCCGCGCTCTCCCCGCTTGCAGCTGACGGCTTGGTGCGTATCTCAGGCGCACAACTGACGGTGCCGGACGATGCGCGCCCGCTGGCGCGGCTGGTCGCGCAGGCGTTCGATGCATACCAGGCGCAGGGCGGCGCCAAGCACTCCAAGGCCGTGTGACTTTCTGCGCCCGCCAATCTGCGCTAGGCGCAGAGGCGGAGGCGCGCATGCAAGGCAAGACAGTCGTCATCACGGGCGCGACGTCGGGGATCGGCGAGGCAGCGGCGCTGGCGCTCGCGCGCCAAGGCGCGCGCATCGTGTTCACGGCGCGCGATCAAGCGAAGGCAGATGCGCTGCTGACGAAGCTGAAGGACGCGAACGGGAGCGCCGCGCATGCAGCGCATCTCGGCGATCTTTCAACTATTGCAGGGACCCGCGCCGTTGGCGCGGCAATCGCGGCGGCCGAGCCGAAGATCGATGTGCTCGCGAACAACGCCGGGGCGCTGTTCGTCTCGCGTGGCGAGACGGCAGATGGGCTCGAGCGCACCTTCGCCGTGAACCACATGGCGTATTTCGTGCTGACGAACGCGCTGCTCGCCAATCTCAAGGCGACGCCAGGCGCGCGCATCGTCTCAACGTCCTCGGACGCGCACCGCGCCGGCGGGCCGCTCAACTTCGATGATCTGCAGGCCAAGCAGGGTTACACATCGTTCGGCGCGTATGGCCGCTCCAAGCTCTGCAACATCTACTTCACGCAGGAGCTGGCGCGCCGGCTTGAAGGCGCGAGCGTGGTCGCGACCTGTTTTCACCCCGGCTTCGTGGCCTCGAACTTCGGGACCAACAATGGCGTGCTGGCGAAGGGCGTGATGCGGCTCGCGCAGTTCGTGGCGTTGACGCCGGAGAAAGGCGCGGACACGCTGGTGTGGCTCGCCTCTTCGGCCGATGCGCCGCGCGAAGGCGGTGGCTTCTACGACCGGCGCAAGCCCGGCGCGATGGCGCCCTACGCGCGTGACCGTGCAGCGGCGGAACGGCTCTGGGCGGTGAGTGAAGAGATCGCCGCGCGCGCCTAGCAGCGCGGCGTGCAACCCGGGAGGCGCACGATGCGTTCGCGTGGGATGGAAACCAGTTTGGCGGTCTGCATCGCAATTGGCGTGGCGGTCGGCGCAATGATCAGCGCCGCGAGCAACGACGTTGGTATCGGAATGGGCGTTGCGATCGGCATCGCGCTCGGCGCGGCTGCTGGCGGCATTCTGCACACCTACGCCGCACGCAACGCCGAGGACGAAGAGCGCAGCCGCTGAACTCCGAACCAAAGGAGTAAGCGACATGGGCGGACGAAACCCGCAGAACGAGGGCCGTCAGGACGACGGCAAAATGCCGAAAGACGCCAAGGGCGGGCCTAAGACCGCGCCGCCGGAAAAGACAGGTTCCAAGCAGCCGGAACGGCCACGCTGACACTGCTGGAACACGCGCGCGCTCCGGAACGCCGTCTTCGCGAAATCGTTGATACACACGCAGCAAGAACGCTGCGATCCGCCACGAAGAGGAACAAGACTCCAATGGCTAACCAGCAAAACAATCAGCCGCCGCAGCGCAAAGATCAGCAAGGCGGTCAGGCCGATCCGAGGCAACAACAGCAACAGGATCCGCGCCGGCCAGGCCAGGAACGCGATCAGGAGCGCCCCGGCGTGAATGATCGGGATCCGAAAAACCCTCAGCGCCAACGCGACGATCAGCAGCGCTAGCGCAGGAACGCAAAGAGGCGGCCCGCATGGACCGCCTCTCGCGCAGATGAGAGCCGCCGGTTTACGCCGGCGGTTCTTCTTTTGGCGTTAGCCGTTGCTGGCTTCGCGCGGCCGGCGCTCGCGGCGCTCACGGCGTTCGCCGCCGCCACCGCCTTCACGGCCGCCGCCACCCTGATCATCATCCGCGCCGCCGAGGTCTTCGCCGGTTTGTTGATCGACGACCTTCATCGAGAGGCGCACTTTGCCGCGATCATCGAA
>Ga0268299_1002740_pt1 | contig 19128 bp, 16 predicted proteins | sample NOBtaG_FD_193484 | JGI IMG/M metagenome (GOLD analysis project Ga0268299, IMG submission 193484) | Activated sludge microbial communities from bioreactor in Nijmegen, Gelderland, Netherland - NOB reactor | ecosystem: Engineered > Bioreactor > Aerobic > Activated sludge | place: Netherlands...
GTGACGGTCGGAGAGCCGGTCGGCGTCGGGGTGCGCGTCGGCGTCGGCGTCCGGGTCGCCGTGACGGTCGGCGTCGGCGATGCGGTGAGCGTCGGGGTCGGGGTCGGCGGGAGCGGCGGCTCGTAGACCTGCTCGAAGAGCGCGTCGGCGGCGGCGCCCGCCGTGCCGAGCACGCACGCGGCCTCGTCGACGACCGTCGTGGCGCAGCTCGTGAGCTCGGTCGCGAGGTGCTGATCGGTGCAGGCCTTGGTGATCGCGCCGAGCGCCTTGGCCTCGGACTTCGCGAGCTTGCCCTTGAGATCGGCGGTCTGGCAGTCGGTCGAGCCGGGGATCTTCCCGCGGTCCTTCGAGAACTGGCACTTCTGCTGCTCTTTCACGCGCGCCGACTGCTGGCGCGAGAGCTCTTTGCCGATGGCGCGCTGGCAGTTGCCCGCGAGGCTCGTCGACACGAGCATCTGGGGATCGGGGAACGTGCCGTAGGTGCTCTCGGTCGCGAGCCGCAGCTCGTTCCGGGTCTGACAGACGAGGCAGGCGCTGACGCTGTTCGGGCCGCTGTACTGGGTGATCGCGATCGAATCGCAGGGCGCGCTACAGATCATGTAGCCGAGCGTCGAGGGCGGAATCCCGTACGCGGCGCACCTCAGGTCGGCCATGATCGCGAGCTTGTCCTCGACCTTGGCGATCTTGCCTTGGGACTTCGCCGGCAGCTGTGCGACGTCGTTGCAATCGACCGTCTGCGCCACGTCGCCCGCCATGCGGGCACGGTGGCAGCTGACTTGTTCCTTTTGGATGGTCGCCGCGAGCTTGAGGACGCCCGCGCCGATACCCTTCCGGCAGGCGATCTCGGCCGGCGTGAACGCCGATGCTTGGTGGGGCAGCGCCACGAGGGCGAGCAGAGCAACGAGAGTCAGCCGGCCGTAGGTCATGCGATTCTCCGCGTCATGAAGAAGGTGAAAGAAAAGCGGCGTCGCCTCCGAGGAGACGACGCCGCTGCTGGATCAATTTAGGGAATCGCGAGACCGGACATGCCGACCTGCGAACCGCCACGGCACGAAGGGTCGGGAGGCGACATCGGCGGGATGAGGCTCGCCGGAATCGCCTGGTCGATCACAGCCTGACACGCCGCCGCATTGGCGCCGAGCGGGCCCCACACCTCGCTGCCGATGATCTCGAGCGTACGGCCGATGCCCATGGGGATGAATGCGAAGAGTGCCGCAGCGCTCAGCTTCGTCTTGCCCTTGCCCTTGCTGAGAACCACCGGGACGGGCAGCTCGACTCGCTCGATGAGGCCCGTGATACCGGGGATGACCAGCTTGATGATGACAATGTACTCGGTGCCATCGAGCGTGCCGGTTTCGTTGTAGGTCGAGGTCGAGGTGACGGGGTCACCGACCGGACCACAGACGCCGCCACCCAGACAATCGCCGGGCATCGTGCATGCGTCGCCTTCGTTCGAACCGCCATAACACTCATTGGTCATGCCGGGTACCACGACGCCCGCGAGGCCGACCTGGATCGAGCCCTTGTCGCTGAGCTTCACCGAGCTCTTCGCCGAGATCGAGGGCGGGAGCACGGGGTGGGTCGGCGAGTTCGAGACGAGGTTCGCGGCGTACTTCGTACCGGCGAGCGCCGGGGACGCCGCGACGGCGACGGCCGCGGCAACGAGGGCAAGCTGCTTCAGAGTCTTCATGGCTTCTCTCTCCTTGGAATTGAAATGTCCCGCGCTCGCGCGGGGTGGTCCGGAATTGCGTGCGCTACTTCGTGCTCGGCCGCCTCACGCGTTGCGTGTCACGCTCACGTCCTTCGCAGTGCGCGTGCGCGCCGGAGCGTGAGCTCCGTGCGAAATCCTTGGGAGAACGACGGCAAAAGATGGACGAGACATCGGCACCTCCCCGCGCGCGGCGGGGACGAGATGGGTCGTAGTCTGACCCCGCCGCACGGGTCAAGGAATTTTTGAGCCATCTCGCGACGATGCGATCACACGATCGCGCGCTGCGGCTTGCCTCGCAGAGCGAAATCAGGCATTCGCCGCGCCCGCAGCGTCGCCTGAAGGTCAACGACGACGCGCAAACCAGCGTCGAGGCGCCAGCGCGAACGCCCTGGCGTGATGGTCAGCGCACGTCAGGCGGCCGTGATCCGCGGCGCAGCGCCAGTACCGGAACCGGACGTGGCGTTGCCGGTCGATGGTCTCGGCGAGGGTCGTACGGCAGCGCGGTTCGTGAAGTGCGCTGCCCGGCGAATGACGTCGCTAGCTCGAGCCGATCTCGTGAAGGATCGCATCGACACGCGCACCGAGGCTCGCGAGCCGTTGCTCGACGACCTGCCAGACGAGATCGAGGTCGACGCCGAAATAGTCGTGGACGAGTTTGTCGCGCATCCCGGCGATCTGCCGCCATGGCAGGTCGGGGTGCGCACCCGTAAGAGCGCTCGAGAGCTGCTTCACCGCCTCGCCGATGATCTCCAGGTTGCGGAGCACCGCGTCCTGCGTCTTCCGATCCGCGAAGAACTGCGCGCGACCGCCGTTCGTGTACGACACGATGGCAGCAATGGCGTCTCGAATATGGAGCAGATACGCGCGGTCGTCTTTCACAATGCCCGAGCCTCAGCGAGGATACGGTCGCGGAGGTAGGGACTGAGGCCACGATCCGAGACGACATCGACTTGGCGCCCGAGCAAAAGCTCGAGATCCTGGGACAGGCCGACGAGATCGAGCAGGGACCGACCGGGGTCCATCGTGACCAGCACATCGACGTCGCTCTCGTCGCCCGCTTCACCGCGAGCCGCCGAGCCGAAGAGGCGCACGTTGCGAGCCCCATAGGCAGCGGCCAGGCGAAGAATTTCCGGTCGGTGGCGAGCGAGAAGATCGGCAACGTCCATTGGGGAAACCTTACCTCGCGCTGGCCATGCTCGACCAGCGGCCAGCCGAGCTCAATCGCCACGGTCAGCGGGGCGTGCGTACTAGAAAGGGGGCTTCACGACATCATCGTTCCGTCGGTGCAGTGAAGCGCGCCGCGAGCTCCCGTGCGAAGACCTCGTAGATCACGCTCCGGCGCTCGGCGAAGACACAGTCGATTCGCCGCCGAGCTCCAAACGCGAAGATGATCCGATGAGCACCGATGCGAAGCCGATGGTACCCGTCGAGCGGCGGCTCGAGTTGCCGCACGTCACCCTGACCGTCCGCGAGCGCCCGGAGCGCTTCGCGCATCACCCGTTTCGGCTCCGGCGCCAAGCGACGCACGTAGGCTGCCACTTGGTCGGAAACAGCGACCACGCGCGGTGCGCTCACTCACTCGTCGCGATCGAGGTGTGCGAGCGGCGTCAGACGGACCTTCCCGCTCCGATGGTCGGCGATCGCCTTCATCGCACGCGGATTCCCCAAGATCTCCAACGTCTCGACGATCGCCTCCATCCGCTCGCGCGAGACGAGGTAGGCGACCGGCTCACCGTGGCGACTGATCGTGACCGAACCCGCATCCTGGGCCTCGCGTACGATGCCGGGAAATCGGCTCTGCGCTTCGCTGATCGAGTACGTAGACTTCATGAGAAATCTACCTAACGCGAGCGATGCGCCGCGGCAACCCGCGGTGCTCGCATGCACGGAGGCATCAGTCGCCGCCCGCGAGCATCTCGAGCACCGCGCCGATCCCCGCGCCGATGAGGTCGACGCCGCCCTGGACGTCGACGCTCCGGCCCGATTCCCGCTCGATCGCGTGGAAGAAGCGGTCCGTCGTCATGCGATCCATCGCGAGGCGCGCGGGGAGCGTCGGATCGACCGTGCGGCGCTTCTCCTCGGCGTCCCGGAGCTCGCGGACGACACGTTCGACGTGCGTGGGGTCGAGGGTCGACACCGGCGAACGGCAGTAGCCGCAGGCCGACGCCTCGGCGAGGTCGACGGCCGCGCCGCAGCCGTCGCAGCGGACGGTCTTCACGTGCACCTGGAGCTCGGCGACCTCCGTTGGTACCAGCGGCCGCACGAAATCCTTCTCGCGCAGGAACTCGACGAACGACGTCAGGCGGCCGTGATCCGCGGCGCAGCGCCAGTAGCGGAAGCGGACGTGGCGTTGCCGGTCGACGGTCTCGGCGAGGGCGGTACGACAGCGCGGACACGCCGGCCGCGCGAGCGGCCGTGCCGCGTGCTCGGCGCGATGCTCGTGGATGCTCGTGAAGAGGGCGAGAATCGCCCCGGGCGCGAGGAGCAGGCTCTCGAAGCCGTCGAACCACACGACCCCGCACGCGAAGCAGAGGTCGAGCGCGAGCGGTTGCCCGTACTTGCCCTCGAGCGGCTGCGCCGTCATCGGCCGGCTACAGCCGGGGCACGCGAGCGGGGGTGAATCAGCCAAGGGTCTGGCCGCACTCCGGGCAAAAGCGGGTGGCGCGCTCGAGCGTCGCCTTGCAGTGCGGACACGTCGCGGCCGCGGGTCGCGCAGCACCACCGGCCGCGGCCAGCGCCTGCGTCATCCCCTGCGCCATGACCTGCCCGAACGCGACCCCTGCCCCGACGCCGACGCCCGCGCCGGCGGCACCGCCACCGCCCTCGCTCGCGGCCGCGAGCGGGATGGAGCGCGCGGTCTGGAACTGCACGTAGCGCGACGGATCGCCGACGATGCCCATGCCGATCCGCTCCTCGAGCCGCTTCTGGAGCTCGTCGGGAAGCGTCAGGCTTTCGAGCTTCACGTCGGTGACCGCGATGCCGAGCGGCGCGCAGTCGGCCGCGGCCCGGTCGCAGACGGCGGCCGCGAGCGCCGGCTGGTTCGCCGCGAGATCGAGGAACGGCACGATGCCCTTCCCGATCTCCGCCCCGAGCGCGCTCAGCAACACCCCACGGAGCTGCCCTTCGAGATCGGCGACCCGATACTCGTCGCGCGTCCCCGACAGCTGCTGATGGAAGCGCGCCGGGTCGGCGATCCGGAAGCTGTAGACGCCGAAGGCTCGCACCTGCACCGCGCCGAACTCGGCGTCGCGCACGGTCACGGGCGCCGGGGTCCCGAACGTCTGTCCGACGCGGAGCCGCGTCGAGAAGAAGTAGACCTCGCTCTTGAAGGGGGACTCGAAGAGCTTCGTCCAGTTCCGGAGGTTCGTCAGCACCGGCAGGTTCTTCGTCCGGAGCACGTAGCGGCCGCCCTCGAAGCGGTCGGCCAGCCGGCCGTCGTCGACGAAGATCGCGGTCTGGGAGTCCCGGACGATCAGCGCCGCGCCGTTCTGGATTTCCAGGTCCGCCGTCGGGAAGCGCCAGGCGAGGACGTCGTCCCCCTCCTCGGTCCACTGGATGACGTCGATGAACTGTTTGCCGACGAAGCTCGCGAGGCCCATGGGATCCCTCCGATCGGTGGCGAATCGGTTCCCAGGCAGCAAAGCCGATGCCAGGGATCGGGCCGCCCCAAAACCCTGCCCGGAGCGCCAGGGGAACGGACACGGCGTGACGATCCGCGCTCCTTCGGTGACGGCACCGTCACGGAAGCGTCACTCGCGGCTTGACGGCCGGCGCCGCGTGTGGGCGACACCGGACGTGCTGGACCACCCTTGGGTCGCCGCCTTCCGGCGGACGCGCGCGTGGCGGGGCTTCGTCGAGCTCGTCGGCGGACCGCGCCGTCGCCTGCGGATTCTCGAGACCAGGCCGTGGGCCCATCCCTACCGCCCGGAGCTCGTCGTCCCGCGGACCATGCTCAGCGAGGACGAGGTGGCGATGCTCCACTGGTTCGGGCGCTGGTACTTCCGCGGCCGCGGCCAGATCGTCGACGCGGGCTGCTTCCTCGGCGGCTCGACGGCCGCGCTCGCCCAGGGCGTCAGCGCGAACCATCGCCTCTCCCGCGAGCGCCGCTGGATCGACAGCTACGACACGTTCGTCATGGACTGGTACGCGAAGCGCGAGTTTTTCGCGGACTCGCCGCTCCAGGTCGGCGACTCGTTCTACGACGAATGGCGTACGGCCGTGGAACCGTGGGAGCGCTTCGTCAGCGTCCATCGCGGCGACGTCTGCGCCCAGACGTGGGGCGGCGAGAAGGTCGAGATCCTCTTCCTCGACGTCATGAAGACGGTGCCCGTGCAGACCGTCGTGACCGAGCGTTGGTTCCCGCGCCTGATCGCCGGCCGTTCGATCCTGATCCAGCAGGACTACGTCCACGAGTGGCAGCCGTGGATCATCGTGTCGATGGAGCTCCTCCGCCACTATTTCCTGCCGCTCGACTACTTCGACTACGGCTCGGCCGTGTACTTCTGCGTCCGGGTACCGTCGCGCCGGACGGTCGAAGCCGCGGACGTCGGCGCCCTCCCGCTCGCGACGCAGCTCGAGCTCATGGACCGCGCCGCGACCCGCATGCCCGCGCACCACGTCCCGGTGATCGCGAACGCCCGCGCCAAGCTCCTGATCGACTTCCGCCGCTACGACGAAGCGCGGGCGGCGATCGAGGACGTGTGGCGGCGCTGGCCCGAGCACGCGCGTGCGCGCAGCGTCGGCGAGCGGCTGCTCGAGTACGCCGAGAAGGACGCGGCGAAGGGCCTCAGCGCGTCGGCGTGACGCGCGGCCGCGGCTGACGAGCGGTGCGCCGCGGCGCGGTTCAGTCAATCTCGATCCAGTCGACCCGAATGCCGAGATGCTTGACGCCGTCCTCGGCGCGCTGCGGGGACGGGTTCGCGATCGCGAAGACGACCCGATTGTCCGCGGCGACGAGATTCGCGGGGACGAAGAAGTCGAACGTTTCCCAGTCCTGCATGGGCGGGTCGAAGGAACCGACGTCGGTTCCGTTCCATCGCACGGTGACGTGCTGCGGTCCGTAGGCACCGACCCGGGCGCGGAACCGAAGATCCCCCTCGGGGCGCGTCGTGAACCCGAGCACCGCCTCGGGCTCGACCGTCCAGCGGGGGAAGGACGCAGGGATCGCCCAGCCCCCGAACAGGTAGTCGTCGCCGTCGCCCGCGCCGAGGTGCAGCCGGGTCCCTCGCGCCAGCGCAGGTGCGGCCTTTTCGAACCGCATCCTGGCGCCCGCCTCGCGATCGAGCAGGCCACGCCACTCGGCGCGCTTGGGAATGAACTCGATGCGACCGAGCGGCGGATACGCATACGCGGACGCCGAGGGCTCGCCGAACCGCGCGCGAAAGCCCGCCAACGTCGCGGGCGGCAAGAGGTCGGCGTACAGCAGCACGCCGGCGAAGTCGTTGGCGACGAAGAAGCGCTCCATGAACCGCCATTCCTCCGCCGTGAAGTCGCGGCGCTGTTGCGTGCTGTCGTACGCGTTGGGCGTGTTGGGAAAGAGGAGGTCCGACCAACCGACGTCGAGCAGCGGCAGCCAGTGCCGCGGGTGCGCCCGGCCGAAATAGAAGCCGATCATCTTTTTCCGATGGAGGTAGGCGAGCTGAAACGCGCCGGCGAGCTTCGAGTGGAATACGCCGAGGTGCTGGGTGCTGGGCACGGCCGACATGGGCCACTCCAGCAACGCTTCGCCGGGAGTCGCGCGAATCGTACGCATCGCCTGGAGCAGCTCGGTGGAGGCCTTCGTACCGGGCAGATTCGAGCGAAATCCGAGCAGCCCCGCGTACACCGTCGCCGCCTCGATGCTGAAGAACGCCGCCACGAGACCTGCGACGACTCGACCGCTCGGCCGTCGCCACCAGCCCGCCGGGATACTGGTCGCGAAGAGCGTGAAGACGATCGGGAGGACGAACGTGAATCGTCCGGGCACCCGGGCCATCGCGAACCACGGGAAGATCTTGAGGGTCGGCAGATCCACCGGATGAAAGAACACCCCCGCCATCACCAACACCACGAACGGCACGAAGCATCCGACCCCGGTGCCGCGTACGACGGCAAGGAGCGCGAGCAGGACGAACGTCGCGCCCGGGCGCAGGTCGAACGAGACGCTCTCCGGATCGTCCTGGAAGAGTTCCCGCATCGTCGAAGCCCCCACCGTGGGGAGAAACGGTACGAGCACTCGTCCAGGAGCCGCCCAGCGATAGGGGTTCTCCAGCTCGGAAAAGTCGTACTGAGCAGCCGTGCGGACGATTTGCAGCGCGAGCGGGAGGTACGACCATGCCGCTGCGACCGCGACCACCAGCACGGGCGCGAGCGATCGCGACGACGCGCGTCCGGCCCACGCGCGTCGCGACGCCGTCGCCAATGCCGAGAGCATTGCGACGAGATTGCCCCGCCGCCGCACGAGTTGATCGACGGCGATCCAGCCGAGCAGCAGCGTGAAGGACGTGAAGCTGCACCCGGCGACGTATCCGGGGTCCAGTCCGAGCGCCAGGAGCAGCAGCGTCACTCGCGCCAGGACCAGGCGGACGCTCCACGTGTTTCCGAGCCAGTACCGCTTCGCGAGGACGAAGTCGGCGACCATCCCGATGGCCGACCAGTGCACACATGCCGAGGGCAAGTGGAGCGGGAACTCGCGCACGACGGCGAAATTCGCGAACGACGCCGACAACGCCACCAGGGCGGCATACCCGTCGCCGAGGTCGCGCCGAGCGAGCGCGAAACACCCGACCGCGGTCACGAGGAGCGAGCCGAGGAAGTAGAGCTGAAACCACGGCCCGAAGCCGAACCACGCGGTCAGCAGCGAACAGAGCGCATCGCGCTCGAACGACCAGTGCAAGAAGACGTGATTCGTTCCCCTGGGATACGCCGTCCAGTTGGTGTCCAGGTCGAGATGCGGAACCGGGAGCCAATGGACGTTCTCGGCGAAGTATCGGGTGACGAACAGGTAGTGGCCCGGGTCCCACGGCATGAGAAACGGACCGTCGAAGGATCGGACGAGGAACGCGGCGACCAGGACGTCGAGGAAAACGAACAGCGCGACGATCCCGGCGACCCGGCGCACAGCCGCATCGGGAAACGACTCACGACGCGGCATGAGCGAGACACTGCCGCCTGGTCTCTCCCGCGAGCCTGGGGCCTCGCACCGCGGGCACGGAATTCCTCGGCACCCTCGCCTCGAAGACCGCGGCCGCATGGTGACTCCACACCCCCGACGACGACACGACGCTCCGGAGAGCGGCTCCCGGTACGGCCGCGAAGTCGCCGACGCGCACGGGGATTCCCGTGCGCAGATGACGCAGACGGCGGTAGCGCGCGGAGAGCCAGCGGAACCAGTACGGCTCGAATCGCTTGGTACGTTCGGCGAAGACGATGCGCCGCCCGCCGCCTTCGCGCAGCCGCGCGATCACGCGCGGGATGTCGGCCGGACGGTCCTCGCCATCCGAGTCCCTGACCACGATCGCTTCGGGAACGGTCGACGCGGAGACCCCACCGCTGCGCGTGCTCGACACGTCACTCCCGCTTCGGCGTGATGCTCTTGATCGCGCGCACGAGCTCGCCACCGGCGCGCGCGGCGAACTCGTCGGGATCCATCAGCGGCGAGAGCACGAAGTGGCGGCAGCCGGCGTCGGCGAACTTCTGGAGCTGCTCGAGGCAATCGTCGGTGCGGCCGAGGAGGCAGTACTTCTTCGCGGCGTCGCGGAACGGCCGGTTGTAGATCATCTGGAGGAGGTTCGCGGCGCCGTCGAGCGCGCGCTCGTAGTCGTCGTCGAGGATCGTGAAGAGGAAGGCCGCGGTCTCGAACGGGACGTCTTTCCGCCCCGCCTCCTCCGCGTGGCGGCGGATCACGTCGAGGTTCTGGGCGTACGTCTCGGCGGCGCACATGTGGGAGACGTAGCCGTCGCCGAGGCGGCCGGCGCGGCGGAGCGCGGGGGCTTTGCGCCCGCCGACGATGATCGGCGGACCGCCGGGACGGACGGGCTTCGGGTCCATCGAGATCGGGCCGAAGCGAAAGTGCTTGCCCTCGTGCGCGACGCCGTCCTGCGACCAGAGCTTCCGGAGGATGCCGATCGCCTCGTCCGTGCGGCTACCGCGCTCGTTCACCGGGACGCCGCTCGCCTCGAACTCGGGCGGGAACTCGCCCCCGACGCCGATCCCGAAGAGCAGCCGGCCGCCCGACAGGACGTCCAGCGTCGACACGACCTTGGCGGTCGTCGTCGGGTGGCGGAGGGGCAGCAGGTACACGCTGCTCCCGAGCTGCACGCGCTCGGTGGCGCCGGCCACGAACGACAGCACCGTCATCGACTCGAGGATCGGCACGTAGAACGAGACATGGTCGCCGGCCCAGATCGAATCGAAGCCGCCGGCCTCGAGGGCGCGGGCGAGGCGGATGACGCCGTCGCGATGCTGCGCGGTCATGACGGCGCCGCAGGAGACGTCCGATTTCAGGATCAGGGGATCGGTCATGCGAGCGGTGTGCGTCGGATCGCCCTTCCATGCAAGGGCCGCGTTCCGCTAGAGCGTGCCGTCCATGGCGACCTTCGACCCGAACACGCACGATCCGCTCGACGACTTCGAACGTCGCGAGCTCGAGTTCCTCGGTCAGCGCCGCCGCGTGTACGTCGGCGGCACCGGACCCGCCGTCGTCGTGATGAGCGAGATGCCGGGCATCCATCCGGCGGTCGGCCGGTTCGCCCGTTGGGTGCGGGACGCCGGGTTCACCGTCTGGATGCCGCACCTCTTCGGCGTCGACGGCAAGCCCGTCACGCCGCTCTACACCACGGTGAGCATCGTCCGCGGCTGCATCAGCCGCGAGTTCCGCGCGTTCGCCGCGAACGCGTCGAGCCCCATCACCGACTGGCTGCGCCGGCTCGCCGCGCACGTCCACCCCCTCTGCGGCGGACGCGGCGTCGGCGCGATCGGCATGTGCTTCACCGGGAACTTCGCGCTCTCGTTGATGCTCGAGCCCGCCGTCCGCGCGCCCGTCCTCTGCCAGCCGTCGCTCCCGCTCGGGAAGAAAGGCGGCATACACATCGCCCCCGACGAGCTCGCGCGGGTGAAGGCGCGGATGGACGCGGAGGACCTGACGGTGCTCGGCTACCGGTTCGCCGGCGACAAGTTCTGCGGCGCGGAACGCTTCGCGGACTACTGCGCGGCGCTCGGCGACCGCTTCGTACCGAAGGTGCTGCCGGACGGCTGCGCCAACCCGGACGCGCCGATGAAGAATCCCCACAGCGTCGTCACGGGGCACCTCATCGACGGCGACGGCGAGCCGACGCGGCAGGCCGTCGACGAGATCCTGGAATTCTTCCGCACCCGCCTTCAGGGCTGACCGCGGGCCGCGTCTTCGAGGTCGGCGAGGTAGAGCGCGAGGCGCGGCTCGAGCTGCGCAGGCTCGGCGCGCCACCCGTCGAGTGCGTCGGCGATCCGGAGACGCTGCGCGACCCCGTCCGCGAGCAGCGGGCCGCGGCGCCGGCCCCGGAAGCGCCGCGACGCGCGGAGCGCCGCCGCGAAGCGACGGTCGGATGGACGCGCCGGCGGCCAGCGGTCGCCGCGCTCGTACGCGAGTGCCGCGTGCTCCGGAAAGGCCCGCATGATCGCGTCGGTGTGGAACGCGTGATCGACGAGCAGCGCCGTCGGGAGCGCCGCCAGGAAATCGTAGAGGGCCGCATCCAGATAGGGCGCGTAGACGGTGAGCGTCCGCGGATAGAGCGCGTAGGGCGCGAGCGCGATCTCGCGGCGCGTGCGGTTCCAGAACGCGAACGAGCCGATCGGGTTCGCGGCCGCGGCGTGCCGCGCGAGCACCGCGGCGATGCGCGCCCGCGCGTGCTCCGGCGAGAGCCGCGCGCGGAGCTCCGGGACCAGGAGACGCGCGAGCGTCGCCGCCGCTCGCGGCTGGAGAAAAAGGCTCGCGACGTCCTCGTAGCGACCGCGCGCATAGGCATCGACCCTCGCCGGATTCAGGAACAGCCCTGCCGAGAGCACGTCACCGCCGATGCCGTCGTAGACGGTGTCGTACCCGGCGAGGAACTCCGCCAGCACGCCGAGCCACGCGTGCTCGTCGGCGCAGAACCCGGTCGCGTGGTTCTTGCGCGTCTCGGCCGCGAGCTCGTCGCCTTGCTCGAGCACGACGTGCGGCACCCCGAGCGCGGCCGCGACGCACGGCGCGATCGCGGCGTCCTCGTCGGGCCGCGGCGGGAAGTGCCGCGCCGTCACCGTCGTCGCCGGCACGACGCCCGCGGCAACCAGCTCGAACAGGAGATGCCGCGAGTCGCGCCCGCCGGAGAGCGGGAGCACGACCCGTCCACGCGGAGCGCGGCGCCGGACTGCGGCCCGGAAGAGCTCGACGTAGCCGTCGAGGGCGGCGGCGCGTCCGATCGCCGCGGGCGGCACGAGGAACGGTCCGCCGCTCGACTCGATGCCAGCCGCGGTCCAGACGAGCCGGCCTCCCGGCGGCACCGCGCGCACCGCGCGGAACGGCGTCTCGTCGCCGAGAAAGAAGCCGACGTGCAGGAAGACCGCGAGCGCGTCGAGATCGAGAGCGCGCGAAACGCCGGCGGCGAGAAGACGCGCGATGGACGGCGAGACCGCGACGCCGGCCGCGTCCGCGTGCACGTAGAGCGGGAAGAGACCGTAACGATCGGTCTCGACGACGAGCCGCGTGCCGTCGAAATGCCAGCGCGCGAAGATCCCGTCGCCGTTCGGCAGTCGATCTCCGAGCGCGCATTCCGCCACGCCGTCGACGCGCGGCGGTCCGCCCGGCACGGCGGTCACGCGAATCCAGGGCGCGCCGGCCGCGTCCACGGACGCGCTCACCACCGATCGGTTTCGACCGGCAGCGCGCGAGCCGCCTCCGCTTCCGGCGATCGCTCGAAGTCCGGCTCTCCGCGCCGCCGCTCGAGCACGGGCACGTAGCCGCGCCGCCACATCGTCTTGTAGGCCGCGTACATCTCCGGCCGGAATCCGGGCGAGGTGGTGAGCGCGTGGCGGGCATACTCGGCGTGGAAGCCGACGCGGCCGTGCGACGGGAAATAGTACTTGCGCGTGCCGAGCTTCATCGCGGGCAGCCACGGGAACCAAGCCGAGTCGGAGCGCTGGAGCTCCGGCGGCACCGCGACGAGGCCGCTTTCCAGTAGGATGCGGCGGTCGAAGATGCAGAGCCCGGGGCCGGCGTAGTCGCACTCGGTCACGACGGCGGGCGATGGCGACTCGAAGTTCATCCGCACCTTCCGGAGCGTGTCGTCGTCCCACGCGGTCCAGAGCGCGGTCCATGCCGAGAGCACGTCGATCGGCCGGAGCGCGCGGAACGCGGCGTAGAGGTCGCGCAGGAACCCGTCGTCGCGCAGCACGATGTCGTCGTCGAGGAAGACGATCGTCTCGTAGGCGGCGAGCGCCGCGAGCGCATAGCGCACCCGACAGAGCCAGTTGAAGCTCGAGTTCAGGATCTTCACGTCCGGAAAGCGCCGCAGGAGGCGGCCGGTTGCCGTCCACGCCGACGCGGAGAGCCGCACGCGCGCCGCGTTGTTGCAGACGATGAGCTCGGTCGCGAGGCCGTCGCGCCTCTGCGCGTGCAAGCCGCGAAGCAGGCTCCGGAGCGCGCGCGGCCGGTCGTAGCTCAAGACGATCACGGTCACGCCGTCGCGCACGGCGGCTGGCTTAGCACATCGCTTCCAGCTGTACGCCCGCCGCCCGCGCTGCCTATACTCGTCCCGCTCGGTGTGCGGGATCGTCGGCATCTGGAATCGTGACGGACGGCCCGTCGACCGGAGCGCGCTCCGCCGTGCCGTCGCGGCGCTCGCGCGCCGCGGTCCCGACGACGAAGGCTACGTCCTGATCGACACGCGGAGCGGCCGGGCCGTCGCCTGCCGCGGCGCGGACACCCGGCCCGGCGACCTGCCCGACCTCGACGCCGTCCGGGGCGACTTCGACCTGGCGCTCGGCCACCGCCGCCTCGCGATCGTCGACGCGTCCGATGCCGGCCACCAACCGATGACGAACGCCGAGGGCGACGCGTGGATCGTCTTCAACGGCATGATCTACGACTTCCGCGCGCTCCGCGCCGAGCTCGCGGCGACCGGCGTCCGCTTCCGCAGCGCCACCGACACCGAGGTCGTGCTCGAAGCGTACCGGCGCTGGGGCACCGATTGCCTGACCCGCTTCAACGGCATGTGGGCCTTCGCGCTCTGGGACGCGCGCGCGCGGCGGCTCGTCGTCTCGCGCGACCGGATCGGCATCAAGCCGCTCGTGCACCGGATCGACGCGCACCGGGCGATCGTCGCCTCGGAGCTCGCCGCGCTCGCGCCTTTCGGGGCGCTCGCCGACGGCATCGAGCCGCGCGCGCTCCACCACTATCTGTCGCTCATGCAGGTCCCCGCGCCGTACACGATCTTCCGCGGCGCGCGGAAGCTGCAACCCGCGCGGACGCTCACGATCGACGCCGGCGGCGTCCGCGAGGAGCGCTACTGGCGGCCGCGCACCGGACAGGTCGTCGCGCCCGACCTCGACGAGGCGCGGGCCGAGCTCGAAGCGCTCCTCGCCGACGCCGTCGGCCTTCGGCTCGTCGCCGACGCGCGGGTCGGCGCTTTCGTGAGCGGCGGCGTCGATTCCGGCGTCGTCGCGGCGCTCGCCGCCCGGGCGCACGCGCCGGAGCGACTGTCGACGTTCGCGATCACGGCGCCCTCCGAGCCCGACGTCGACGAGTCGCCCTGGTCGCGTGCGATCGCGTCCGTGCTCGGCAGCGAGCACGAGGAGATCGCGCTCGGGGCCGAGGCGCTCGACGCGCACCGCGACATGCTCGACCTCTACGCGGAGCCCTTCGCGGTGTCGTCCGTGCTCGGCGTGTACCTCGTCGCGCGCGCGGCGCGCGCCCGCGTGAAGGTGCTGCTCGCGGGCGACGGCGGCGACGAGCTCTTCGCCGGGTACGCGCCCCGCCACTGGCTCGTCGACGCGCAGTGGGACGGCTTCCCCGGCGGCCTCCGCGGCCGCCTCGACGTCACCCGCGCGCTCGCGGCGGGACAATGGGTGCGCTGGCGCGCCCGCACCCCCGCGATCGTGCGGCGCCTCCGCCTCGCGAGCCTTCGCGTCGCCGACGCCGCCGGCCGCGACGCGCACGCGATGCGAAGGCGCTGTCTCTTCAACGACGTCGAGAAGCACGCCATCTATTCCGAGGCCTGGGCCGGCGCGGGGCGCGCCGGCGGCGAGGACACGATCCCGTGGCTCCGGTCGCTGCAACCCGCGACCGACGGCGATCGCGTGCTCCGCCGCCAGCTCCACGACGTCGACACCTTGCTTCCGGACGAGATGGCCACGAAGCTCGACCGCGGGACGATGGCGTGGGGAATCGAAGGCCGCGTGCCGCTCCTGGACCACCGCGTCGTCGAGCACACGTTGTCGTCGCCGCTGGCGCATCGCGTGGCCGACGGTGAGGGCAAGCGGCTGCTTCACCGCGTCGCGGCTCGCCACCTACCGCCGGAGGTGCTCGCGCAACCGAAGCGCGGTTTCACGATGCCGCTCGCGTCCTGGCTCCGCGGCCCGCACCGCGCGCTCGTCCGCGACACGCTCGCGCCGGCGGCCGTCGCGCGCACCGGCGTCTTCGACGCGACCGCGGTCGGCGAGGTCCTCGCCTGGTTCGAGCGCGAGCCGACGTACGAGACGGGACACATGGTGTTCGCGCTGCTGACCTTCCAGCTCTGGCACGACCGCTGGGCCCGAGGCGGCGCGTGACCCGCCCGACGGTCACGGTGATCGTCGCCGCGTACGACGCGGCCGCGGTCCTCGGCGACTGCCTGCGGTCCCTGCTCGCGCTCGACTACCCGGCCGACCATCTTCAGATCGTCGTCGTCGACAACGCCTCGCGCGACGCGACGGCGGACGTCGCGCGCGCCGGCGGTCCGCGCGTCACCGTGCTGCACGAGCCGCGGCGCGGCGCGGCCGCAGCGCGGAACCGCGGCCTCGCGGCTGCGACCGGCGAGGTCGTCGCGTTCACGGACGCGGACTGCGTCGTCGATTCCGGATGGCTCACGCCGCTCGTCGCCGCCCTCGACGATCCCGCGGTCGGCATCGCCGGCGGCCGCATCCACGCGCTCCGCCCCTGCACCCGCATCGCCGAGCTCGGCGAGCTCATCCACGACCACGCGAGCGCCATGGCGTCGCGGCCACCGTACGCGATCACGATGAGCTGGGCCTCGCCGCGCGCATTGCTCGAGCGCGTCGGCGGCTTCGACCCCTCCCTCCTCCGCTGCCAGGACGTCGACCTCGCCTACCGCATCGTCGAAACGGGCGCCCGCCTCGCGTTCGTTCCCGACTCCATCGTCTACCACCGCAACCGCGCCACCGTCCGCGCGATGCTGACCGAGGGCTACCTCCACGGCCGCGGCAGCGTCGCGCTCCGAAGAATTTACGCTGGCCGCCTCGCACACTTCCCACGACGCCGCGGCTACGCCCGCCGCATCACCCACCACCTCCGCCAACTCATCCACAACGGCGACACGAGCGCCGCGCTTTTCCGCCTGGGCTTCGACCTCGCAAAAATCGCCGGCGAGCTCCGCGGCGAACTACGCTAGCGCGCGCTCGGTCCGCAGCCATCGAACCGATGTGGTGGGCCACGTCGAAGCGAACGCCCCGCGGGCCCCGGCACAGTCGGCCGCTTCGACGTGACCCACCACCACCATGCGCAGAGTCAGTGGACAGACCCGCGCCCGATGGTTCATAGGACACCGCTATGAATACCGACCACTGCCTCCTCGAACGCGACGGCCACGTCCTCGTCATCACGCTGAACCGCCCCGAAGCGAAGAACGCGCTCAGCCCCGGCATGCTCGCGGGCATGTATCGCGGCTGGCGCATGCTCGACGAGGATCCCGACATCCGCGTCGCCGTGCTGACGGGTCAAGGCGACGTCTTCTGCGCGGGCGCCGACCTGAAGGCGATGGGCGGCGGCGAGGTCGACGACGACTTCATGAAGCTCATGTCGGAGGTCCCCGACATCCACTGGCAGGCGCTGCTGCGCGCGAACCGTCCGACCAAGCCGATCGTGTGCGCCGTCGAGGGCTTCGCCGTCGCGGGCGGCACCGAGATCCTCCAGGGCACCGACATTCGCGTGGCCGCCGAGGACGCGACCTTCGGCGTGACCGAAGCGCGGCGCGGCCTCTTCCCGCTCGGCGGGTCGAGCGTGCGCCTCCGGCGCCAGATCCCGTACACGTTCGCGGCCGAGATCCTTTTGACGGGCCGTCACGTCACCGCGCGCGAGGCGCTCGCCTTCGGGCTCGTCGGCCGGCTCGTCCCGAAGGGCCAGGCGCGCGCCGAGGCGATCAAGATCGCGAAAGAGGTCGCCGCGAACGCGCCGCAGTCGATCCGCGCGCTCATGCGCATGCTGCGCGAGATCGACGGCAGCTACCACGAGAGCGAAGCGCTCGAGAAAGAGCTCGAGTACGGTAGCCCCGTCTTCGGCACGCGCGACGCGAAAGAGGGCATGCTGGCGTTCAAGGAGAAGCGCACGCCCGTCTACACCGGTGAGTGAGCCGGTGACGGCCGCGCTTTCGCCGAACACGCCGGTCATCGTCGGGATCGGCTTCCATCAAGAGAAGATCGAGGACCCGGCGGCGAGCCGCGACCCGGTCGGGCTCATGATCGAGTCCGTGCGCGCGGCGGCGGCCGACGCGGGCTCCGCCGCGCTGCTGCCGGCGATCCAATCGGTCACCGTGCCCCAGGGCATGTGGGAGTATCGGAACCCCGGGAAGATGATCGCCGACGCGCTCGGTTGTCCCGGCGCGAAAAGCATCCTCGCCGGCCTCGGCGTGCTCCAGCTCCAGCTGCTCTCCGACCTCTGCAACGCGATCGCCGCGGGCGAGCGCGAGGTCGGCGTCGTCACGGCCGGCGAGGCCAAGTACCGCCGGCTCCGCAGCACCATCACGGGCATCCCGGTCGCCGACGCGGCGCCGGAGGGACTGCCGTCGCCCGACGTCCATCAGACGTCGACCGACATGTGGTGCTCGGACCTCGAGTCGAAGCGCGGCCTCACCTCGCCCGTCGAGTTCTTCGCGATCATCGAGTCGGCGCTGCGGCATGCGCGCGGGATCACGATCGAGCGGCACCGCGACGACCTCGCGGCGCTCTACAGCGCGTTCAGCAAGGTCGCCGCCCAGAACGAGCACGCGTGGTTCCGCGACCCGCGCGAGGTCGACGAGATCCGCGACGCGACGCCGAAAAACCCGATGCTCGCGTTCCCGTACACCAAGCGCCACGCGAGCCAGTGGAACGTGAACCAGGCGGTCGCGATCCTCGTCTGCTCGGTCGGGAAGGCGCGCACGCTCGGGCTCGACCCGTCGCGCTGGATCTATCCGCTCTCCGCGGTGCACTCGAAGCACGTCGTGGCTCCGGCGCAGATGAAGGATCTCGCGAGCCGGCTCGGCACGGTCGTCGTCGGCGAGCGCGCGCTCGCGCTCGCGGGCGTCACGCGGAAGGACCTCGTCGCGTCCGAGCTCTACAGCTGCTTCCCCGCGGCGATCCAGTCGTTCGCGAAGGATCTCGCCATCCCGGCCGAGTGCCCGTGGACGGTCACCGGGTCGATGGCGTTCTTCGGGGGCCCGTTCAACAACGCGAGCGTCGAGGGCGCCGCGGCGTTGGCGGAGCATCTGCGGAACGGCAAAGGCCGGCGCGTCGGGCTCGTGTCGAACCTGAGCGGCATCTTCAGCAAGATGGCGTGCGCGATCATGTCGAACGAGCCGGGCCCGAACGGCTACCAGTTCGAGGACGTCACCGCCGAGGTCGCGGCGGCGAACCCGCCGCTCCCGATCGCGGAGGACTACGTCGGGCCGGCGACGATCGCCGGCTACACCGTCGTCTTCCAGGGCGGATCGCCGTCGCACGCGATCGCCTACTGCGACGTGCCGGGCGGAGCGCGGACGGTCGTCCGCAGCTCGACGCCCGCGCTGCTCGACGCGCTCATGCGCGAGGAAGCCGTCGGGAAGACGGTGCAGGTCGCGGCCGACGGCGACTTCGCGCTCTGACGGGCGGCGGCGGCATCCGATGCGGCCGCGCGCGTTCGTCACGTTCCCGCTGCCGGCGGAGGCGCTCCGCCTGCTGCGGCGGACGGCGCGCGTCGCCACGTACGACGGCCCGCAGCCGATCCCGCGCGCCACGCTGCTCGCCGGCGTCCGCGCCGCCGACGGCCTCCTCTGTCTCCTGACCGAGCGCATCGACGCGGAACTGCTCGATGCCGCGCCGAGGCTCCGCGGCGTCGCGAACTACGCCGTCGGCTACAACAACGTCGACCTCGCGGCCGCGGCGGCGCGCGGCGTCGTCGTCACCAACACGCCCGACGTGCTGACGGAGACGACCGCCGACCTCGCCTTCGGGCTGATGCTCGCCACCGCACGCCGCCT
>Ga0268299_1002741_pt1 | contig 19118 bp, 16 predicted proteins | sample NOBtaG_FD_193484 | JGI IMG/M metagenome (GOLD analysis project Ga0268299, IMG submission 193484) | Activated sludge microbial communities from bioreactor in Nijmegen, Gelderland, Netherland - NOB reactor | ecosystem: Engineered > Bioreactor > Aerobic > Activated sludge | place: Netherlands...
CCCCGAGGCCGCTCCGCGGGCCGTGCGCGGCCCCGCGGCGCCGGTCTCCCTCGCGAACGCGACGCGATTGTCATGACGTGTGCACTGAGAACCGTCTCAACATCGACCTGTGCAGAGCTTCCCTAGCCAGTGGCGGCGTTCAGTCTCGGTCAGGCCGTCGAAGATGCGCGAACGCATCACATCCATACGCTCATGGTACGAGACTTTGCGCTGGCGCAACGAACGCCGAGGCTTCGGTTGCTACCGTCGTGTCGACAGCCTCAGAAGGCCGGTCACGCGTGCCGTGGGCCTGCCGGAGCGGGAGAGTGTGCAATGAACATCACCAGGGATTCACGAGTGTCAGATGTGGCGACCGAGGCGCCGGCAACGATCAGGATCTTCCAGGAGCACGGGATCGATTTCTGTTGTGGCGGGAAGCGCCCAATCGCCGACGCGTGTGTCGAGCAGGGACTCGACGTCGATCAGCTTGTGACCAGGCTACAGGCAGCCACTCTGACGGCGGACGGCGAGCGGAACTGGCAAATGGCGCCGCTCGGTGAGCTGGTCGCGCACATCCAGGAGCGCTTCCACGAACCGCTGCGTGAGGAACTGCCTCGGCTCACGGCGATGATGGCGAAGGTCGTGAGTCGACACGGCGACCATCTCCCAGACACCCTGCAACCACTGCAGGCGACATTGGCCGCGTTGCGGGACGAGCTCGTCGAGCACATGGCCAAGGAGGACGAGGTTCTCTTCCCCGCTATCGTCGCCGCAGAGGCGGGACAGGCAGCCTCAAGCTCGTGGATCAGTCAGCCGATTGCCACGATGGAGGCCGAACACGATCATGCGGGCCAGGCGCTCGACAGGATGCGTGAGCTGACCGCCGGCTACACGCCGCCCGAGTGGGCGTGCCCTACCTTCCGAGGCCTGTATTTCGGCCTCGCGGAGCTGGAGCGCGACATGCACCTGCATGTGCACCTGGAGAACAACATCCTGTTTCCTCGTGCGGCATCGATGGTTGAAGCAGGATAGGATCCGCTCGTATGCGTACACACACTCGACGGCGCGCCCGTCGGGCGCGGGTCCGAGTGTGCTGGCTGGCTTGGGCGGCGTCACGGTGCGGGGTCAGACGGTGAGAGGCGCGACGGCCCCAGCACGCGACTCGGCCCTCGCCGATCTTCATCCAGCCTACTTCGCGATGGTAATGGCCACGGGCATCGTGTCCATCGCCTCGGTGCTCGTAGGCTTTCGGACGCTCGGCGAGGCGCTTCTACCGGCCAACGTGATTTTCGCGGCAGTCCTCGCCACGCTGACGCTCGTCCGTATCATCCGATTCCCCGCGCGAGTTGTTGCAGACCTCTCGGATCACAGGCGAGCGGTTGGATTCTTCACGCTGGTCGCGGCCACGTCCGTACTGGGCAGCCAGGTACTGCTCGTCACGGAGGTTCGGTCGATCGCGATAGGCCTCTGGATTATGGCGATCGTCCTGTGGGCAGCGCTCACCTACGGCGTGTTCACGGCCTTGACGGTGACCCGCGTCAAGCCCACGCTGGCCGAAGGCATCAACGGGGGATGGCTCGTAGCGGTCGTCGCGCCGCAGTCGATCGTCGTCCTTGGCGCCCAACTCGCCTCTGGCTTCGGCGCCTACCAGCAGGAGGTGCTGTTCTTCTGCCTGACGATGTGGCTGGGTGCGGGCATGCTCTACATCTGGATCATCTCGCTGATCTTCTATCGCTATACATTCTTCGTGCTCGAACCATCCGATCTTGCCCCGCCCTACTGGATCAACATGGGGGCGGTCGCCATTTCCACGTTGGCCGGAAGTTTCCTCGTCCTCGAAGCGCAGCGATCCGCGCTGCTCGCTCAGCTGCTTCCCTTTCTGAAGGGATTCACGCTGCTCTTCTGGGCGACCGCAACATGGTGGATTCCGATGCTCGTGATCCTGGGCATCTGGAGACACGGCATTCAGCGGTTCCCGCTGCGCTACGATCCGCTGTACTGGGGTGCGGTGTTCCCGCTCGGCATGTACACCGCCTGCACCTGGCGACTGTCCGAAGCCCTCACGTTGCCCTCGCTGACGGCCATTCCGCGCGTCTTCATCTTCGTCGCGTTGACAGCGTGGATCCTGACGTTTGCCGGCCTTGTACACAGGCTCGTCTCCGGTCGATAGACTGTCGGCATGAGTGACATCCCTGCCTGGGAACCGCTGGCGGAACCTGCGCTGGCGGACCAACGCGGAACCTACGATCGCATGCGTGCCGCCTGTCCTCTTGCCCGGTCACCGCGCGGCGTCACGCTGTTCCGCCACGCGGACGTCGTTGCGGCAGCGCTCGACCCGACAACGTTCTCATCGGCGGTCTCGGCGCACCGCCAGATCCCCAACAGTCTCGACCCACCGGAGCACACGGCATTCCGCACAGTGATCGACACCTTCTTCTCTGCTGAGCGTATGCGCGCGCTCGAACCGAAGCTTCGGGTGGAAGCGCGCGACATCGTGGGCAGGCTCCCGCGAGCGGTCACCATCGACGCGGTGCGTGATTTCGGCTATCCCTTTGCCGTTCGGGCGCAGACCGCATGGCTCGGCTGGCAGGGGGCAGAGCGGACACTGCTGGCGTGGATGCACGAGAATCACCACGCGACGCGTTCGGGGGATCGTTCACGAACCGCCGCGGTGGCGGCCGCCTTCGACGAGATCGTCGCCCAACAGGTTCGCTCGCGCCGAGCGCAAGGCAGTGCCGCACCTGATGACCCCACGACGGAGTTGCTTCGCGTCCACGTCAACGGACGACGGCTGGCCGACGAAGACATCGTATCGATCCTGCGTAACTGGACGGCCGGTGACCTCGGATCCATGGCGGCATCGATCGGCGTTGTCGTGCACTTCATCGCGACCCATGCAGACGTGCAGGCGGCGCTGCGTGCGGATACGAGCCCTCTGGCCCGCGCCGTCGATGAAATGCTCCGAGTCGACGACCCTTTCCTGGTCAACCGGCGTGTCGTGACCAGGCGGACGCAGGTGGCCGGGTTCGACCTGGAACCCGGGACGCGCGTGTACCTCAACTGGACGTCAGCCAATCGCGACGAAGCTGCCTTCGCCGAACCCACCGTATATCGGCCGGTCGAACACGCGTCGCGAAACCTCGTCTACGGAGTGGGGATCCATGCCTGTCCGGGCCGGCCCCTCGCGACTCTCGAGCTCGTCGTCGGACTCGCGACTCTCCTGACCTCGACGACCCATGTCTACCTCGCGCCTGATGAAGCTCCGCAGCGCGAGACCTACCCGGTCGGCGGCTGGCGGCGGTTACCGATTCGGTTGAGCTGAGACCAGCGACGTCCGCGCTCGGGTCTGCCGGGCCGGCGCACCGGCGCCTTCCCTCCTCGGTGGTGACCAACGACGCGTCCCTTCTGCTGTTGTGGGACATCGCGAGTGACCGCCACCACACCCGAAGACGATCGGAATCCGATATCATTATTACATGGGGTCCCATGCATCGACAGCGGCTGATGATGCGCGGGCGTTGCTCGATGCCATTCGGCGTATCGTTCAGCGCCTGCACGAGTCGTCCCACGATAGTCAGGGGAGGATCGGACTGAGTGCGGCACAGCTGTTCGTCCTGCGGACCCTGGAGCGGTCGGAAGGCATGTCCATCAACGAGGTAGCCGCCAGAACCTTCACGCATCAGAGCTCAGTGTCGGTGGTGGTGTCGCGACTGGAATCACGTCGTTTGGTCAGACGCCGGGTTGACCGGGCTGACGCGCGACGGAGGTTGATTGCGCTGACGCCGGCCGGTCGGCGTGTCCTGCAATCGGCCCCGGAGGCCGCTCAGGAGCTGCTTGTCAGCGCCGTGCTGGCCATGGCGCCTACGACGCGGCAGGCGACGGCGCGCGCCCTGGGTCGGCTGGCGGATGCCATGGCGGCGCGAAGGCGCCCCTCGATGTTTCTGGAACCCGGAGATTCACGGTGACCGACCGACGTCTTCCCGTCGCTCCCTCGCTGGCGCCGACACTGCAGCGGGCGGGTGTGCAATCCGCACTCCCCGTGGATCGCCGCGTGCTGTATACGAGTGGGCTCGCCGTCGCGTTGGGCGTTGCGGCGGCCTTTGTCGCGGAGGCACTGACGCGGTTGATCGTACTGGTCACCAACATATCGTTCTACGGACACGGGTCTCTCGTCCCCACATCGCCCGCCGACCATCGCCTTGGGCCGCTTGTGGTCGTGCCGCCCATGGTTGGGGGCCTGATCGTCGGGCTGATGGCTCGATTCGGCTCCGCCGCCATTCGCGGTCATGGCATCCCCGAGGCCATGGAGCAGGTACTGACAAACCGCAGCCGAATCCCGCCGCGTCTGACCGTCCTCAAGCCAGTGTCCGCGGCCATCGCCATTGGCACCGGCGGACCGTTCGGCGCGGAAGGCCCCATCATCGCTACGGGTGGAGCGCTTGGCTCGCTGGTTGGCCAGCTCATCACGGTCACCTCGATCGAACGAAAGATCCTCCTGGCCGCGGGTGCAGCCGCAGGAATGGCCGCGACGTTCGGCACGCCGGTGGCTGGTGTCCTGCTTGCCGTCGAACTGCTGCTCTTCGAGTTCCGGGCCCGGTCCGTGATTCCAGTGGCCCTGGCCACAGCGACCGCGACGGCGGTTCGCATCGGCTTCCACGGTTCGGCCCCCGTCTTTGGCATGCCGACGCTCCCGCAGCCCGGCGGCCTAGCCATCGCCGCGTACATCGCGCTCGGCGCGGTCATGGGCCTGATGGGTGTCGCCGTCACACGAGCCGTCTTCGCGGTTGAGGACGCGTTCGAGCGTCTGCCAATCCACTGGATGTGGTGGCCGATCATCGGTGGTCTGGCCGTGGGTATGGTGGGCTTCGTTGAGCCAACGACGCTCGGCGTCGGCTATGAGAACATCGAACGGATCCTGCAGGGGCTCATCTCGTGGAAGGGGCTGCTCCTCCTTGGGACGTTGAAGTTCATCTCGTGGTCACTCGCGCTTGGCAGTGGCACCTCCGGTGGAACGCTGGCACCGTTGTTTACTGTCGGCGGTGCCATTGGAGCAACGGTCGGTATCGTACTGGCCGCTTTGTTTCCACAGGTGGGGGTGGACCCCCGACTCGCCGGTCTCGTGGGGATGGCGGCGCTCTTCACCGGGGCATCCCACTCGATGCTGGCCTGGGTGGTGTTCGCGTTCGAGACAACTCGCCAACCAGTGGGCCTCCTCCCACTGCTGGGCGGCTGCGCCGCCGCCTATCTCATTTCCATGCTCAACATGCGCTACTCGATCATGACCGAGAAGATCGTCCGGCGAGGGATTCCCGTGGCGCGTGGCTATGAGGTCGACTACCTGCGCCAGCAGTCCGTCAAGGAGTGGGCGTCGGCGCCGGTCGTGACGCTTCCGTCCGACGAGATGCTGCACGAAGTCAGGAGCAGGCTCGACGACACACCAGCGCTCACCCATCAGGGCTTTCCAGTCGTGACACCGCAGGGACAGCTCGTCGGCGTGATCACGCGGCGCGATGTCTTCGGCGGCGACCCGGATGCGCGAGTCGGCGACGTAGTGACGCGGGCGCCAGTCGTCGCCTATACCCACTGGTCGTTGAGAGACGCGGCAGACGCGATGGTCCGTCACGGCGTCGGACGACTGCCCGTCGTCGAGCGCGATCGTGACGAGGTGCTGGGTATCCTGACGCGGAGTGATCTCCTACGTGCGCATGCCGACCGGTTGGGCGAATTGCACGACCGAGAGGAAGCTCCCGTCGGTCGATGGCTGCGAGACCGGCGTCGCGGCGGCGTTCGGTGAGGCACCAGGTAATGGGCTGTGCATCTGCGGGCATCGAACCCACGGACAACGGCCTGCGCGCATTCTGTCGGTTCTGCGTCGACTCCGGCTGGATGGAAGGCAACCCGGCATCTGCGCTCAAGACGACGAGAGTGTCGCATTGCCCCACGCTCCCGTACTCCGACGAAGAGGTCGACCGTCTCTTGGAGGCTGCTCGGACGATGCAGGTGTTCGGGCGCTACGGCCCGCGCATCGAGTCGATGATCCTCCTGCTGCGCTACTCCGGGCTGCGGATGCAGGATGCCGCCTGCAAGGAGCGAAAGCGGCTCGCGGACGACAAGCTCTTCCTCTACCAACAGAAGACCGGGACGCCGGTCTACTGCCCGCTGCCACCGGGGGTGGTCAAGACGCTGGCCGCCGTCGACAACGACAACGAGCAGTACTTCTTCTACGACGGCAGCAGCCAGCCGGAGAGCATGGTCAAGAGCTGGGATCGTGTGTTCAAGAAGGTCGGCACCACTGCCGATCCGCCGGTGGCCAACTGCCATCCACACCGCTTCCGCGACACGTTTGCTGTATCCCTCCTGCTGAAGGGCGTGTCGCTCGACAGCGTGTCGAAGCTGCTCGGTCACAGCTCGATCAAGATTACGGAGCGACATTACGCCCCATGGATCAAAGCGAGGCAGGACCACCTCGAGAGTGAGGTCCGGAAGATCTGGGCGTGAAGTCCGGGTCGCTTGAGGAGACCGCTCGGATCTTGGTTTGACACCGAGTCGGCCGTGGAGCATCCTACAGACGTTGTGGGCCGATTCCGACAAGCTCTCGCCTTCGCACTGACCCTGGCGCTCTTCGGCGCCAATGGGGCCCTGTGCGCGGGCTGGGCAGCCACACCGGAAGCTCGGATGGAATGCTGCGCCGACGCCGATTGCCCGATGCACAAGGGCGGCACCCTTGACGGGTCGCGGTCTGCACACGTGCTGACACAAGCGGAGGCGGACGCCTGCTGTGCGATGTCCGAGCGCAAGCAGTCGGAGACGTCCAGCCCTACTGCCCTCGTTGTCTTGGCAGCACCGGTGTTGGATGCCGGCGTCGTCCTTTCGCCGAGGCTCCCCGCGCGAGTCCTGGGCGAGAGTTGGCGACGAGACGCGCCAAGCGTAGTCCCGCCCGTTCCTCGCCACATCCTCTTGTCCGTCTTCCTCCTTTAGTCACAGACACAGTCGTCGTGTCTCTGCTCGGACCGCACGTCCGGGCACCGTAGATGCGCGCGCGCAGGCGCGCGCGATGACGAGTGTCGTGGCCCATGATCAACCGCCTCATCGACGTTGCACTGAAGCACCGCTTTATCGTGATCGCGCTGTACCTCGGCCTGGCTGGCTGGGGCTGGTGGGCCTTGCAGGCTACGCCAGTCGATGCGATCCCGGACCTCTCCGACAACCAGGTGATCGTCTTCACCGACTGGCCGGGCCACAGCCCACAGGAGGTCGAAGACCAGGTCACGTATCCGCTCACCACCAACCTGCAGGGGCTCGCAGGCGTTCGCGTGGTCCGGTCCCAGTCGGCCTTTGGCTTCTCGATGATCTACGTCGTCTTCGAAGACGACGTGGACCTGTACTTCGCACGCACCCGCGTGCTGGAGCGGATGAGTCTCGTGGCGAAGGCACTGCCAGCCGGCGTCGTGCCAACCCTCGGGCCGGACGCCACCGGAGTCGGCCACGTCTTCTGGTACACCGTCGAGAGTCCGAGCCATTCGCTGCGTGACCTGCGCACCCTGCAGGACTGGTTCATCCGGTATCAACTGAACGCCGTGCCCGGTGTGGCGGAAGTGGCTTCGGTCGGTGGGCACGTGCAGCAGTACCAGGTCGACGTCGACCCCAATCGCCTGCGGACCTACGGTCTGCCGCTCAGCGCTGTGGTGTCGGCAGTCCGAGACAGCAATCTAAACGTCGGTGGCAACGTCCTCGAATCCAACGGCGCCTGGCTGATCGTTCGGGGCGTCGGCTTGATCGAATCCGTCGACGACGTGAAACGGATCGTGGTCGGTGCGACCAACGGCGTTCCGGTGTACGTCGATCAGATCGCCAACGTCCAAATCGGTAATGCGTTCCGCGTGGCGTCACTCGTCAAGGGCACCCAAGAGGCCGTCGGCGGTGTCGTGGTAGCCCGCACTGGGGTCAATACCAAGCAAGTGATCGACGCTGTCAAGGCACGCATCGCACAGATACAGCCTGGCCTGCCGCCGGGTGTCTCCATCGTCCCGTTCTACGACCGGTCGGAACTCATCGAGCAGTCCGTCGACACGCTGCGCGTGGCGCTGCTCGAGGAGATCGCGCTGGTCACGCTGGCGCACGTGGTGTTCCTGATGCACTTCCGGTCGATCTTGATCGTGACAATCCCGCTGCCGCTGGCGGTGCTCATGTCGTTCCTGGGCATGTACTACGCCGGCATCTCGTCGAACATCATGAGCCTGGCCGGGATCGCCATCGCCATCGGAGTGCTGGTCGATGCCGGCATCGTGGTCACCGAGAACGCCTTCCGCTACGTCGAGCAACGCGCCATCGACACGCGCGATCGACGTGCCGTGTGGGACACCGTTCGCGACTCCACGCGGCTCGTTGGGCGGCCGGTCTTCTTTTCCATGGCGATCATCCTGCTCGCCTTCATCCCCGTTTTTGCGCTGACCGGGCAGGAGGGCAAGCTCTTTCACCCGCTCGCATTCACCAAGACATTCGCCGTGCTGGCGGCCACCGTAGTCGCGGTCACGCTGGTGCCGGTGCTCTGCTCGCTCCTTCTCGGAGGCCGGCTCCACTCCGAGGATGCCAATCCGGTGATGCGAAGCCTCCGTCGCCTCTACGAGCCCGCTCTCCGCATGGCGCTGGCGCACCGCATCTCGACCATCGCCGTCGCCGCATTGCTGTTCGTTGGCGCGCTGTTCGTGGCTCGAGGCATCGGGAGTGAGTTCATGCCCGCCCTGAACGAGGGCGACCTCATGTTCATGCCGATCGCCGATCCGAGCGTCTCGCTGGACGAGAACACCCGCATCGCCGCGCAACAGAACGCGGCGCTGATGACATTTCCAGAAGTGGAGTACGTCGTCGCCAAGGTGGCACGGGCAGACACGTCTACGGACCCCGCACCGTTGAACATGACGGAAACCATCGTGCACCTGAAGCCGACACAAGAGTGGCGGGAAGGGATGACGCTCGACCGCCTGCGGGCCGACATGGGGCGCGCGGTGCAGTTGCCTGGCGTCTCGAACATCTGGACGATGCCCATCATCAACCGCATCGACATGTTGACCACCGGGATTCGATCGGAGGTGGGCGTCAAGATCTTCGGCACCGATCTGACGGTGCTCGAGGACCTCGCGCGCCGGGTAGCGGACGCGGTCCGCGGGGTGCCTGGCGCCAGCAACGTGTATCCCGAACAGGTTACAAGCGGCCAATACCTCAACATCGGGGTGAATCGAGCGGCGGCCGCCCGGTACGGCGTTGGCGTCGGTGACATTCAGCAGGTCGTGGAGACGGCAATCGGCGAGACCGCGCTCACGACGACCATTGAAGGACGCCGCAGGTTTCCGGTGCGCGTTCGGTATGCGCCGCAGTACCGCGCCGATCCGCAGGCACTCGGGCAAGTGCTTGTCGCGACGCCAAGCGGCGCGCAGATTCCCCTGTCCGAGGTCGCGAGCATCGAGCATGCGCGAGGCCCCGCGATGATCTCGTCCGAAAATGGCTTGCTGCTCGCGACGGTTTTACTGAACGTGCAAGGCCGGGATGTCGGCGGGTTCGTCGAGGAGGCGCGCGCGACCGTCGCCCGCGATGTCGTGCTGCCAGCAGGCTACTACGTCGGCTGGAGCGGCCGATGGGAGAACCAGGAGCGGGCACGGGCTCGTCTGCAGGTAGTGCTGCCGATCGTGCTGCTCGTCATATTCGTCCTCCTCTACTTCACCTACCACTCACTGCTCGAAGCGGCGCACGTGCTGCTGGCCGTGCCGTTCGCCTTGACCGGCGGCGTCTACCTGCTGTGGCTGCTTGGCTACAACTTCTCGGTCGCGGTGTGGGTGGGGTTCATCGCGCTGTTCGGCACTGCCGTGCAAACCGGCGTCGTGATGGTGATCTACCTGGAGGAGGCAGTGGAACGAAAGCGACAGGAACTGGGCGGCACGCTCACGAGGGCGGCTTTGAAAGACGCGGTCATCGAAGGCGCGCTGCTCCGGCTTCGGCCGAAGGTGATGACGGTATCCACGGTCATCGCGGGCCTGCTCCCCATCATGTGGAGCACCCGCGCCGGCGCCGAGGTGATGAAGCCGCTCGCCACGCCAGTGCTCGGCGGGATGGCGTCATCGCTCCTGCACGTGCTCATCGTGACGCCGGTCATCTTCTTCTGGATTCGGGAACGGCGGCTGGGCCTCCAGCACGAAGCCGTGGCGCAGCGCGAGGGAGGGCCGATGAGCAGACGCAATCTTCTCGTCGCGGCGGCCGTGATCGCGATCACCGGAGCCGCGGCCACGCTCGTGTGGAGAGCATCCCCGCCTACTGGCGATTCGGATAGCGCGGTCGGAAGCACTGTGATCCAAACGGTACAAGCGGGCGAGCTCGATGTGGTGTTGCTTGCACCGGCGGGAGCGCTGCATCAGGGGCGCAACACCTTCACCATCGAGTTTCGACGCGCCGGGACAACGACACTGGTCGACGCTGGCACCGTCCGAGCGAGCGCCAACATGCCGATGCCGGGCATGGTGATGTCGGGCGGAATGCAGGTGACACCGACCGCCGTTCCAGGCCGGTACTCGGCGACGGCGGAGTTCGGCATGGCGGGGGCATGGCAGATGGCCATCGAGTGGAGCGGCCCCGCCGGTGCCGGGTCTGTGAGATTTGAAGGAGGCGTGCAATGAACCCGCGAATGGTGCCAAGCGTCCTCATTGTCGCGCTCTGTCTGGCCGCGCCGGCGTTCGCGCAGGCGCCAACGGCGACGTCGTCGGCAGCGGAGCGGATGGTCGATCCGGTGAACGGGCTTTCGCTCGACCAGGCCATTGCACTGTCTTTCGAACGGGAGCCCTCGCTGCGAGCTGTGCGGAGCCAGGTTGATGTCGCAGAGGCAATGAAACTGCAGGCGTCGCTCAGACCCAACCCGTCAGTGTCCGTCGAGCGGCGCGAGGAGCCCGCCGGGACGGATAACCTGACGACGATTGGCGTGCAGTGGCCGCTCGACCTATTCCGAAAGGGCAGCCGTGTTGATGTGGCCGAAGGCGAGATCTCAACGGCGCGACTCGCTGCCTCCGACCGCGAGCGACTCCTTCGGGCGGAGGTTCGCGCGGCATATGGAGCCCTGGCCGTCGCGATTCGCGACCTCGCGGTGCTCGACGAGACTATCGGCGCTACGCGGAGCCAGTATGAGCTCCTTCGGTCACGGGCGGACGAGGGAGCCGCGCCTCGGCTAGAGCGCGACCTGTTGGATGTCGAGCTGCGGCGCCTCGAATCCGAACAGGTGCTCCAACTGGCACGAGTCGACGCCACATCCTTCGAGCTGAAGCGAGTCTTGGGCTTGAGAGCCGCGCAGACGGTGGCGATTCGCAACACACTGGAAGACCTGGTTCAGCGCGATCGGTCGTCGGTCCCCATTGGCCAGGACACCCCGAACGTTGCCGAGCAGAGGACTGACGTGCGTGAGGCAGCGGCCCGCGTCAACGTAGCCGAGGCAAAGATCGACCGGGCCGCGGATGCTGGCCGCTTCGATCTCAGTCTCTTCGGCAGCGTCATGCGCATGGACATGGGCTTCCCTCAAAGAGGCTTCGCCGCCGACGGGACGCTGACGCGCATCCGCGGTGTGTTCCGCTACGTCTCGGTGGGGGCCATGGTCACGCTGCCCCTCCTCGACCGCAATCAGGGCGCTGTCGCCGCCGCCCGCGCCGAGCGGGCAGGCGCGGCTGCCGCCCATGAGGCCGCCGTGCTATCTGCTCAGGCAGAGCTGGCCTCGGCTCGTTCACGTTATGAGCACGCGCAACGCGCCGTGCAGCTCTACTCCGATCGGGCTCGGGTGCTGGCGCGCCAAAACCTGGCGGTCGTCAGCCAGAGTTATGAGCTCGGACGGCTCACGGTGTTCGACGTGTTGAACGAACAGCGCCGGTATCTGGACGTCGAGCGTGCGTACACGCAGACGTTGCGAGAGGTGTACGAAGCTCGAACGGCGCTCGATCGGGCGCTCGGAGAACGCCAATGACCAATGAGTCACGCATTTCATTGAATCGACGGGTAGCGGCAGGCGCCGCGCTCGGTCTTGTCCTAGTGGGTGCAGGGGCGACCTACGTGGGACTGCGGCTCGGCCGCGCAGACGGCGAGCGAGATGCCACGATGCAGGCTGGCGCCGCCCAACGCCAGGAATCGGCGGCCATTTCCGGCAGCGGCCACGCTGCGGAGACGACGGGCACGGATGCCGGTCTGCCGGATGTGCAAGTGACGCTCACCGAGGAGGCCACTGCACGGGCGGGCATCGTGGTCGAGCCGGTCGCGCGCGGCACATCTGCTCTGGACCTTCGTCTGCCGGCAGTCGTTGAGCCGAACGCGTATCGGCAGGTAGTCGTGACGCCGCTGGTGGGTGGGCGGGTGATTCGCGTGTCGGCCGAACTCGGCGATGGCGTACGGCGCGGCGACACGATGGCCCAGATCTACAGCCCACCTCTGGCTGAGGCCCAGACACGATACGTGTCGGTACGCGCGATGCTCGATGCGCACGACCGCGAGCTCCAGCGAACGGAGAAGCTGGTCGAGATCGGCTCGGCCAGCCGACAGGAGTTGGAGCGCATCCACGCCGAACATGCATCCCAGACCGCGGCAGTTCAGACGGCTCGAGCGGAACTCGAGCTTCTGGGGCTGCCGCCGTCCGCCATTGCCGCACTGGACTCCGGGAAGTCTGTCGATGCCACCAGCGATGTGCCGGCTCCACTCGATGGCGTGGTCACTGAGAGAGCGGCGAACATCGGCCTGAACGTCGACCCGTCGACCAAGCTGTTCACCGTGATCGACCTCGCGTCGGTCTGGGTTGTTGGGGAGGTCTACGAGCGGGACTTTTCCCGTGTGCACGTGGGCAGTGCAGCCGCGGTGACGACGCCGGCCTATCCGAGTCTGACGCTTCGTGGCCGTGTCAGCTACATCGACCCGCAAGTGAGTCCGGCGACGCGCACCGCCAAGTTGCGGGTCGAGGTGCCCAACCCTCGGGGCGATCTGCGGCTGGGCATGTATGCCGACGTGGCGATCACCGGTGACTCAGCATCATCGGTGGTGCTGATTCCGCGAACCGCTGTCCAGAATGTCGGTAGTCGGGCAGTGGTGTACCTGGCGAATGCCAAAGAGCCCGGCAGGTTCACTGAACGCGAGGTCGTCCTTGGCGTGGGGTCAGGCGATCGTGTCGAGGTCACGCGCGGTGTTCAGCCTGGCGATCTCGTCGTCACCAATGGGAGCTTCGCCCTCCGTGCCGAGCGCGAGCGCCTCGGGTTACGGCCACGTTCAGGGACGTCCCCGAACTCTCCGGCACCTGCGGCAGGTGCAGATCAGTCTGAGGCCATTCAGTCGGTCCGGGTAGCTGTCACGGAGCAGGGCTTCGATCCGGCGAGGCTCACCCTTCAGGCCGGGGTCCCCGCACGGCTGATTGTCACCAGGACTACGGACAACACCTGCGGCACTGAGATCGCTGTCCCGTCCCTCGGTGTGAAACGGGAGTTGCCGCTCAACACTCCAGTCACGATTGACTTCACGCCCGCCACAGCGGGAGACATCGCCTTCGCGTGTGGAATGAACATGCTAAAGGGGGTGATCGTCGTGCAGTGACCAGTGGCGTCGTTCTCGATGGCAACGTGTCAACGCATCTGGACGCATTGTCCAGCCATCGCCGGTCGGCGGCGATCCCTGGCGCACGCGCCCGGTCTCCCTCGAGCCACAGGGCTGATGGGCCATCGGTAGCCCAGACGGCCTGGCCAGTCGTGTGGCACTCACGAGCGCCGCCCCGGTCGCCTGCGAACGCGCTGATCCCACGTTCCTGCGACCGTCTGACCTGCCTCGTCCTCGGCCTTTCCCAGGGCCCTGTTGTAAAGCCGCTCGGCCACGGACCGCGGCACTCGCAGTACGCGATAGCGCCGCCGGCCTGGCTGCTGCCGGACCCACTCGGTGACGCCTGGCTCCCCCTGCACCACCTGCCGGACGAACTCCCGCGACAGGTTCCACATCTCCGCGAGTTCGGGCACAGTGAAGTGGCGCTCCTCGAAGGGTTCACGTTGCTCATTCGCCTGCATGATCGCCCTCCGTAGAGGCCGGGCGGCCTTTGACCGCCCGACCTGCGAATCTGCGCTACTGCGCTCTGCCATCTCCGCTGACCTGCTGCTCGGACCGGTAAGCATTCAGAACCACGTCTGCGAGCCTTGCCTGCGCCTCTCGGTGTTCGATCCACCGGAGCAACGCGAAGCTCCGTCGTTCGCCTTGGGACACAAACTGGCGAGAGGGGAAGGTCACGTCTTCGCCGCGTCCGTTACGACTGCGCCAAACCGCGAACCCCACGAGCTTCAACCCATCGAGCTCGCCGCCCTTGAAGTGGATCTCGGCGTCCGCCAGCTTGCCTGGTGCCACGTGGCCGTTCGTCTTCTGGATGTGAATGCTGATGTTCGTCATGGCCAGATCTCCTGAGTTCGTTGCGGCGCTGCCGTCAGGCATGCGCCAGGTGCGTCGTCTGCAGCCGCTGCCAGAGCCACTGCTGCAAGGTGGCGAAGCCGACCAGGACGGGATCGGCGGGCGCCAAGCGATGTGACTTGGCGCGGCAGCGCGCCCGCTGCCATCCGAGTTCGGTGGTGTCGATGAGCACGAGCCGGGACGGCGTCGCAGCCTTCTCGGCGTCGAGCACGAGGTCGTCCGCCGCCAGACCGGCGATGTCCTTGAGCGGGCCGGCGTAGAGCGTGACCGTTGAGGGTGCGTCGAGGACGGCAGGCGCAGTCGTGATGAACGCGTGGTAAAGGCGCGTCTGCCGACCGATCGTCACCTCGATGCTGGGCGTGATCGACGTGTCGGACATGATGGTTCTCCTTGATCCGTGTCAATTCCCGAACGACCTTCGCAGCCGGGCGGAACCCGCCGGGCATCACGTAATTGCCGTTCCGAGGCTCGACCGAACCGATCGTCAAGGCCGCAGCCCGCGGAGCGGGTCGAAGCGAAGCGAGAGCCTTGACGACGGTGAGGCGAGCCCGACAATCACGACCGTGATGCCCGGACGTGATCAGCGGCTGCTCGTATCGCCCGATGCACGCCGCCCACGGAGGTCCGTGAGCGGCGTGTCGGGTGCCAGCGCTATGCGCGCTTCGGCGTCTTGCGCGGCCGGTCCGTCGGCGCACTGGGCGACTCCGGATCGGGTGTGGGTGGAGCCGGCGCGTGGGCGAGGTCCTTGGACGCCACCTTCACGCCGAGGCGCTTGCTGAACACGAACAGGTCGTCACGCTGCCAGCCGTGTCGCAGAGCGAGCGCGATGGCCACCGCCTGCGGGTAGTGCTTGACCGCGATCCGATCCGGCTTGCCGAGCACCTCTAGGAAGAGCTCGTCGGGCCGGATTTCCTCGAGCAACAGGCGCAGCAGCATTGGCGACCACGTGAGTTTCGCCGTGCGCTCTGCGATGAGCCGGACGGCGCGTGGACGGAGCTCCTTCCGCCATCGCTCTTGTTCGGCTCGCTGCTTGGCCCACGCTTCCTCCTGCTGACGACGGGCTTCGGCGTGTTCGGTCTCATCCTCGGTGCGCCGCTCCGCGGCGTCCTTGGGACGGCCCCAGTGCTTGTCGCACTGCTTCTTGGCGGTGCAGACCTGGAGGAACGTGCCCTGTCCTTCCCCGAGCACGATGACGCCCGGGCGTGCATGCGCACACCGTTGCTTCCCTTCGGCCGGCTTCCAGCTCTTGACCAGAATCGGCTTCGGGTCGGCCTTGTCGGTGTGGAAGTGCAGGGTCGAGAGCGCGAGCACCGAGGCATCGCGCTCCTGTTCGGCCGAGACCAGCTGTTCCGCGAGGGCCGGCAGGAGGACTTGCGTGTCCTCGCTGCGCGGGTTCAGACGCACGGTCTTCTCGATCCACGCCGAGAGCTGCGCCAGCGGTTCGAGCTGGTCGCGCCGCGCTTCTTCATCGCGGAAGAGCGGGCGGAAGCACTGAGCCAACGCCTCCTCTTGCTGCTCGGCGGGGACGACGGCGATCTTCAGCGCGTAGATCAGCGGGAGGATGTCTCGGGCCAAGAGGTCTTGGACCTTCGGCACGAGACGTGTGAGGCTGATGCGCTGATAAACGTACCCCTTGGATTTCCCGAGAGCCGCCGCGATGTCCTCGATCGTCCGGCCCGCCGAGACAAGGCGCTGGTAGCTCACGCCTTCGTCGAGCGGGTGAACGTTTTCCCGATGGAGGTTCTCGATGATCGTCGCCTCGTCGGCGGCGGCGTCATCGAGTTCAAGGACACGAGCGGGCACCGTCGCGCAGCCCGCGAGCTTTGCGGCACGCAGCCGCCGGGCACCAGCGATGAGCACGAACCCGTCGCCATTCGGGCGGACGAGGATCGGCTGCAGAACGCCGTGCCGACGGACGCTCGCCGCCAGCTCGTCAAGGCTGGTCTCCGAGAACGACCGTCGCGGGTTGGTCGGCGATTCGTGGATCACGTTCGTCTCCAGTTGTCTGAACTCACGCATAGCGACACCTCGAGTGAAGTGGCGCCGGGGCCGCTGGGGCGCCGGCGTCGGACGCGCGACGAGCCACTCGCGCAGTGGGACGGGTGGACCTGGGTCGGCCCGTCAGGGGTTGGATTGGGAGGAAGGAGCCGTGCGGACGCTGGGTCCGCACGGCTTCAGACCACGGCTAGTGGACCGTGGCGAGGAGACGGCTGGCGGTGCGGTCGAGGGCGAATCGGCCGTCCTGCCAGGGCGTGTGCTGACTGAGTCGCGTCAGTCCCTGCACGTAGCCCCACACAGAGCGGGGATTCGTCTCGTGCTGCTCCGCGAGGCCGTACGCCTCGGACGCGTGCTTCCGGGGCAGATCGAGCCGGGAAGTCACCACGTCGATTACCCCGTCGCGTGTCGGAGCGATCTCCTGGGCGCTGGCGCGCAGGAGCATCGCGCGATCCGCCGACGGGTCGCCGTCGAGGGCGACGCGGACGCTCGCGAGCGAGTCCGTCCACGCCTCCTGGATCGACGTCCCCACGTGCCGGCGTCTGAAACCGGCGACGTGCTGGAACCCCCAGATGATGTGATTGCCGCAGACGACGCGGAACAAGAACACATCCAGGGTGAGGGCGGCGGCTCCCACGTCGCTGTTCCGGAGGATGAACCCGCGGAACAGGCCAGACCGGGAGCTGTCAGTGGGGTCGTCGATGTCCCGGTTCCCGTCCACGAGGAAGAGGAACATGTCTCGATCGCCCAGGTAGGCACCGGACGGCACCCGTTCGGCACCCCACACGCCGTCCTCGTAACCGAGCGGCAACTGCCATGCGGGGTGCGAGGCCATGAGGTCGAGCACCCGGCCGGCCAGCTCGTCGTGGTGGACACGTGCGTAGCGAGGCGATGTGATCGCGCGCACGGTCCACGGCGCGGCCTGGTCGGAGAACAGCAGATGCTGTTCCCGTCGCTGCCGCCGCAACCCATGGTTGATGGCCGCTGAGGCGATCGTCGCAGGGAGCGTTCGGAGGTACTTCGGCGGCGCGCCGGCGATGGTGGCGAGTTGCTCGAAGCTCCAGTGCGTCAGGGCGGCCGGGCGGCTTGACCCATCGCGCAGGGCGATGATGTCTTCCGCAACGGCCTCGGTCCCGAAGTCCACGGTCTCGACGTCACGCTCTTCGGTGCCGATGCGCCGTGTGCGGGCGGCCTCGTAGAGCGCCTGAACGGAGTTGAACCGTTCATCTGGTGGGCGTGTGGCCCATTCGCGATGGGCCGTGAACGCATTGACGGTCGATACACTTGTGCCGTGCATGTGAGTACTCCTTTCACGTGGCCGCTGAGGCGACGTTGCGGGGTGGCTCCGCATCGGGCGATGCGGAGGGCTGGCCGGGATTGGCCAACAGGCGAGAGAACTCAGATGTCGGCGGTCAGGTCGTCGTCGATGTCACCTCACAGGCACGGCGAACTCACGCCGCAGAATGAACGGTCCGACGCGACGCGTGGCGAGGACGCCGTACAGAGAGATTCCCGGAAGCGTCTGGTCACGCCGCCACGACAGGCGGTGCTCACGCAGCGTCACGTCGGCGTCTGGCAAGCGCGACCTGAGCTGTTGCATGACGGCCCACTCCGCCGCCGAGGCGTCCGTCGCGTTCAGACCGGTGACCTCGAGCTCGGACGGAAGGACGACGAGGTTCGTGCCGGTGAGCGCGCGAAGATGCGCCTGTAGGCGTTCGGCGCCATCCAGTGGATAGCGCGGAAGATCCGCAACCGGCGCGAACGCGTCGTCGGTGAACGCGTCGATGACTTCTGCGATCGGCAGCAGGCCAGCCGCGTGCCGGCCGCGCTGGTCGTCCGACCCGTGCGCGGCGACCCAGTCTGCGACCACACGAGTCTTCTCCTCATGGAGGGCCTGGTCGGCGGCACGTCGCTTGAGGTGGTCCTCGCGTTGGGCACGGCGGTCCGCTCGGAAGCGTCGGTACGCCTCGGCAGGGACCTGGGCGGCCAGGGCGGTGTCGAGAGACGCGTCGAACATGAGCCGGCCGGAGGACGTGGCCATGAAGCACCGGCGCGGCGTGGGCACCGGGCGCACCATCGCGCGCTGAGACGGGTCACCGAGGAACGCCCGAGCCACCTCCGCGCGCCGCTCTCGATACTCGTCGCGAGCGCCAGAGCGGCTGGATCGGAACTCTCGTGCAAGTTCGTGATTCCGCGCGGCAATGTGAAACAGCTCGTCCAGCGTGGGCGGCGCGTCGAACACAGGGGGACCGTCCCGGCGCACCACCTGGCCATCGACCCGTTCGAAATGGGGCTGCAGCTTCAGCTTCGCCTGGCCGCCGAGGCCAACAGTGACGAGGTGCAGGCGCGTCGCAGGCACCTGGACACTCAGGCGTTGCACGGCCTTCCCGTCGCCACCAGCGAGCAGTGAGGCTTTCCGTCCGGTCTCCGAAAGCTGATACACGGCAGATGCCGCCAGCGTCTGCGCATTCGGCACGGCCCGAAGCGAATCCGACGAGTGCGGCGTGACGACGTGAACAGCGGATTCCATGGTCCCTCCCGAATACCTACGCCGGTGCGGATAGACGAAGCACCGTGGTCCCCAGGCGGCGGGGCGATGAGCCCGGCCGCCTGGGAAGCACGAAGGACCGTTCAGGAAGCGGCCTCGAAACGGCTGTACGCGTCGAGGATGCTCTGCCGAATCGCGTCCTGCACGCTGG
>Ga0268299_1002742_pt1 | contig 19118 bp, 20 predicted proteins | sample NOBtaG_FD_193484 | JGI IMG/M metagenome (GOLD analysis project Ga0268299, IMG submission 193484) | Activated sludge microbial communities from bioreactor in Nijmegen, Gelderland, Netherland - NOB reactor | ecosystem: Engineered > Bioreactor > Aerobic > Activated sludge | place: Netherlands...
CTTCAGTATCTCGGTGATGTTCGCCATCGCACGGCAGTTCGGCGGCAGGCCAGCGGCGTATTTCGCCAGCGCGGTTTATACGCTGAATCCGATCATTTTGCTCAATGGGCGGCGGGCGATGATGGAAGGTTCGATGCTTTTTTTCGGCTTGCTGACAATTTTGCTGGCAATTATCATCAGCCGGAAACGCGAAGAAGGCGCAGGTCATTTGTGGGGCTGGTGGATCGTGCTGATTTTGTCCGGCGCGCTTGCACTCGCCAGCAAACATACCGGATTGGTTTTTACAGCCGCAGCACTTGGCTGGATTTTTGTATCTGAATTGTTCCGGTGGCGTTGGCGTGGGTTTTTGCTGACCAGCATCAAACTCGCCATTAGCGCCATTTTGATCGCAGCCCTTTTTATCGGCCTCTCACCCGCACTCTGGAACGATCCGCCAGCGCGCTTGCAGGATTTGATCGCCACCCGCCAGATTTTGATCGACATTCAGGTCAATGCTGAGCCGCTTGCACCCACGACGACCCAACAGCGAATCGAATCGATCATCACGCAGCCATTCCTGACCCCAGTGGCATATTACGAAGTCACTGGCTGGAAAGATTACGCGCCCATCACCGCAGAAATCGAGCGCTACAGCCAATCACCTTTGAGCGGATTACAATTCGGTGCGATTCTCGGCCTCCCGCTGACACTGCTCTACCTCGCTGGATTTTTCGTGATTTTTGTGCCGCGTTTACGGGATTTTTCCTGGGGACAGGCCGCCGGATTGATCGTCTGGCTGCTGGCGACTCTGGCGGTCATGATGGCGAATCCGCTCCCCTGGCAGCGTTATTATTTGCCGCTCATCCCCCTGGCAGCCCTTTTTTCAAGCCTTTCTCTGACCGCTTTGCTCCGATTGTTTGGCCTTCAGGACAAAATCCCCCTTGTGTCGCCTGCCGTTCACGCGCAAACTGAAGATAGACGCTCAGTTTAAAGTGCGGCGTTGAAAGTTTGAAAAGCACATCACTCGCTTTAAATTTTTGACTCAGCACTCAGCACTTTTGAAGGGTGAAACATGCGACTGAATTTTCGTCTTTTGATTCTGATGATTTTGCTGCTCGTGGCGCTCTCGGCCTGCGCCAGCAGCACCGACAACACGTCCGTGACAGGTGCGCCTCAGCCGCCAACTGCCGAAACCACGTCCGAGGCACAGCTCACACCCGTTTTGCCAATTGATGTCACGCTGCCACCTGTTGGTACGATGGTCGCGCCTGTCACGGAAGACCCCGAAGCAGGCCTGATGTTCGATGTCGTTTATCTGGAACAGACAGGTGGCTTTACCGGCATCCCGCTCACTGTCGAAGTCCGCAGCGATGGTCGCGTGATCCGCGATGGCGTTGAAGGCAGCGTGACCCCGGATCAAGTCACCGAGATCGACAACATTATTAAAGACATCAATTTTTTTGGTATTCAGGGGCAGTTCGAGCCAGCCAGCAACAACCCGGACGCTTATTCCTACAAGATCAGCGTAGATCGCGGTGGTTCCAGCCGCACGATCAATGCGCAGGATGGTTATGCGCCTGAACCACTGCTGCGTTTGATAAATGCGGTTAGTCTGCTTGGAGCATAACTTTAGGCGTTATCCTGAAGGGAATGTCAGGGCAAACCCTGCACATTAACAATGTACTGCGCGGGTTCGCCGCCCATCTCTGGTATGACAATCTGAAAATCCGCGCTTGCATCAGGTTCCAACTGTGTTACTGCCAGATCGCTGAAACCAGCAGCGATCACATGCTGTGCATTATCAAATACAGTGACGATGGCACGCGGGCTGCGAATGATATATGTGCTGATGTTGGTGACAGTGCCGCTGATGTTGAGCCGCCCATTGTTATCAAAGGTCGAGTCATCCGTCCAGTCCATCTCGTTCGCACTGTAGATGATGGCTTCGGAGTCAACCTGCCATTCCGCGCTGCCCAGGTCAATTTCAAAGCGCGTGGTCAGCGCGGGCTGTCCCTGCCCAAAGCGTAAACTGAACGGCGCAAATTCACCCGGCGGCAGGCCATAGCCCATCGGCGTATCGACAGCCTCGGCTGTCGCCAGACCATCTTCTGTCAGCAGCACCGCGCGTACCGGGATCCCCGTTACTACTTCGCTGCCGTTATTGGCAATTTCCCCGGTGATAAAAAAGACCCCGGTTGGCGTTGTCCAGGCAAACAGATGCGTAATATCCAGGCTGGCGCTGGCAACCGACACCAAAGACGATAATTCTGCCGCTTGCAGCCCACTTTCCGCATTCAACTGAAAGGTATTGATGATCGCTTGCAGATCGTTCATCTGTGCTGTGTCGTCAGGCACAATAACGTCAATCACGCCAAGCAAATTATCCGACTGCTGAATAAAGGTATTCACCTGTTCCGTGCCACCGCTGGCAATTTGCCGCAGCCCGGTCATACGCCAGCTTCCATCACCCATCGCCTGCCGATTCTGCTCAGTGTAACGCCCCACGTCAGGCCGAACCTGCGATTGATAAAGATTCAACAAATCGCTAAATGCCGACGAATCCAACGTATCGCTCAGCTTAATCACCGCTATCGTGATTTCTGGCTCGATGGAATCCGGTGCGGCAAAGGCGGCTGTCGCCAGCGTGGTCGTATTCTGGCTATAAACTGACCAGTTGCGCGGCACATCCAGCGAAAACGCGCCGCTGGGGTGGTCGTAGCGCGCCGCTGAAAAATCAGACGGAAGCGGAGTCGGCGCGAAAACCACAGCACCGCCGCTGCAACCTGCCAGGATTATCATCACCAGAATCACAAGAAAACGCTGCATATCGTCTCTCCTTCGCGCCGTTAATTGTAATCTGGCCTGGAATCCTTTAGCAACTGCTAGGACAGAAGTCCCAATCGTGATTGATCGTTTCCGAAATTTATGCTATTGTGAAAATTGTATATGTGACAACTTTTGTCACGGCTTTATCGACCTCAACCTGGGGGAAACGTTTCATGTATACCGAAAATTCGCTGATGTTCCCGCATCGTGCAATTCCCTCGCTGCGCAAGCTGCGTGGCGCAAAATGGCAGGGATTGGTGGATCGAGTCATGAAGCTGCCAGAGTGCCATGAAGAAACCCTGGCGTTTATGCTTATGATGATCCGCATCAACGGCTGCATGAGCTGCGAGACGGACAGCTATCGCGCCATGCGAGGCTGCGCTGCCTGTGCCGTGCAAACGCTGCGCCGCTACAAAGGTGACGACGACGAGCTGATTCAGGCGTTTGAAGAAGCGCTGGAAGATATTCGCAATTTTGTCACCAGCAAGCCTGCCGTCAGCATCGCAAAAATTGGAAACGTCATCGAAATTCTTTGAGAAAAATTTTAAAGATCGTGAAGCAAAATGCCTTAGCCGACCCAAGTGACCCAAGTGAAGCTACGTGAAGCTCTACGCCATCAGTGACCTGCATCTCTCTCACGAAGCCAATCATCAGGCGCTCAATAAGCTGCCCGCACATCCCGAAGACTGGCTTATTCTAGCTGGGGATATGGGAGAAAAAGAAGATCACCTCCTATTTGCACTTGCGCTGCTGACGCGCCGCTTCAAGCAGCTTGTTTGGGTTCCCGGCAATCATGATCTGTGGACAATCCCTTCCAACGGCCTGCGTGGTCAGGCGAAATATGATCGTCTGGTCAAAATTTGCCGCTCATTCGGTGTACTAACGCCAGAAGACCCCTATGCGGTCTGGTCAGATAACGGGCAGGCTTATCGGATCGCCCCCCTGTTCACCCTCTATGATTACAGCTTTCGCCCACCTGATATTCCGCTCGAAAAAGCCGTTGCCTGGGCAGCCGAAGCGAATACCGTTGCCAGTGATGAGTACATTCTGCATCCTGACCCGTATCCCACACGCGCAGATTGGTGTGCGGCGCGCTGTACCTATTCTGAGCAGCGGCTTGAGGAAGTCGGCAGCGATTTACCGCTGATTCTGGTAAACCATTATCCACTGCGCGAGGATTTACTCCGGCTGCGCCGCATTCCGCGTTTTTCGCTGTGGTGTGGAACACAGCGCACTGAAAACTGGCATACGCGCTTTCCAGTAGCAGCGGCAGTCTATGGACATCTCCACGTGCGCGGCTCTCACATCCGTGATGGCGTCCACTTCGAAGAAGTTTCCCTCGGTTATCCCCGCGATTGGGATTCGGAAAGCGGCGACATTGAAAAATATCTGCGCCAGATTCTGCCTTTGAAGTCGTAACCCCAATATACCCTCGACCCAGGCTTTGGCGTGTTACGAAACACTCCCGCCGCTGTCGCCAGCCAGCTAAAATATCGCTTTGAAATCCGAAAGTTGACACGCCAGGGGTAAAACCACCGTATTTACCGCAAAACCAGGCTTATGAATAGCGAATAGGAGGCGTCGCAACCTTGCAACCCCTCAATAGTGTATGCTATAATCCCTTAACTTTATGCACCGTTGCGTATTGTTTCGGCGCGACCTTACACTCAATTTATGCAACAGTCAACGGCTCTGAATTGAAAAACCATCTTGATGTGTAAAGTCACACTCAAGCATGAACGGGTTGGTGCGCTGATTTATTTAGTGAATAAAGCTAGTTAGAGAGGGTAATAAAGCTATCAGTACCTCAGAATTTCGTATCAATGAACAGATACGCGCTCGTGAAGTTCGTGTGATTATCGCCACTGACGATAAACAAGAAAATCTCGGTGTCATGTCGCTCAACGACGCTTTGAGTCTGGCTGAGTCAAGAGGGATGGATCTGGTTGAGGTTTCCCCCAACGCCAAGCCGCCCGTTTGCCGAATCATGGACTACGGCAAGTTTCAGTATGAACGCCAGCGCCGAGAACGTAAGGCGCGCAAGCAGCAGAAAACGGTTGAGGTCAAAGAGATTCAGTTACGCCCTAAAACGGACGATCATCACCTGGGTTTCAAAATTCGTGATGCGCGCAAGTGGATTGAGGACGGAATCAAGGTGCGGGTTCGCGTGCGTTTTCGCGGACGTGAGCGTGATTACCCGGATATTGCGCGAGCACGGTTGCAAAATATTGCAGATGAATTGAAAGAAGTAGCAGTGGTCGAGCAGGCTCCCAGTCTGGAAGGAACAACCATGCTGATGATCCTGGCCCCTGCACCGGATAAGAAAAAGTAACACTGGAGAAAATCGTGGCGAAGGCTAAGACAAAGAAATACAAGCTCAAGACGCATAAGGCAACAGCCAAGCGTTTTCGTGTAACAGGCACAGGCAAAGTTGTGCGTACCAAAGGCGGCAAGAGCCATCTGCGGCGGCGTACGTCCAAGCGGACGAAGGCGAAGTTGGCCTCAATGCTGGTGGTCAGCCCCAGCGATGCCAAGCGTATCAAGACGCTTGCTCCCTATCTGCGCCGTTACAAGGCCAACCCGCCCGCATAAAACGGGCTGTTTTTTCTGTTCAAGAATAAACCGCCCAGGGTCAACGCTCTGGGTGTTTGCTGTCGGAGTATAGAAACATGGCAAGAGTAAAAACTGGATTCACACGGCGTCATCGCCACAAGAAAATTCTCAATATGGTCAAAGGCCAGTGGGGAACACGCGGACGCTTGTTCCGCCGCTCCAACGAGGCCATGCTCAAGAGTCTCTGGTATTCCTACCGTGACCGCCGCGCCCGCGCCCGTGATATGCGCCGTCTTTGGATCGTGCGTATCAACGCCGCCGCCCGCATCAACGGTTTGAGCTACAGCCGTTTCGTTCACGGCCTGAAAAAAGCAGGCGTGGAGATTGACCGCAAAATGCTGGCAGACATCGCCGTTCGTGATGCTGCGACTTTTGCAAAACTGGCTGCTTTAAGCCAGATGAATCAGGGATAGCCGTTAGCTTTGAGCCGTTAGCTGTTGGCTCTTAGCTTTCAGCGATCAGCAGTCAGCTTTCAGCAAATAACAGTCAGCCTGGGCTTCAGTGCTGACTTTTTTGATTCAGGTAGAAATTTCGTACAATACACTGCAAAATCTTGATTTGTAGGGGCAGGTCTGAGACCTAACCTACGACATTCTAAACTCGATGAAAACCGCTGCTGAAAGCTGACCGCCTTGATAACCAGCACGCAAAATAACCGCGTCAAACTCATCGCTGCGCTGCAAACGCAGGCCAAGACCCGCCGCAAAGAGGGCAAAATCGCCCTGGAAGGCGCACGACTGGTGCGCGATGCCCTCGTCAGTGGTCACGCCGCCGAATTTATTCTCTACACGCCAGACAACGAAAATCTGATCGCCGATTTGCAGGTTATCAACGCCGAAATGCTCCCCGTGAGCGATGAGGTCATGCGCCACATCAGCGACACCCAGCAGCCACCGGGGATTATCGGCGTTTTTGCGATGCCTGAACCTGTTTTGCCGTCAGCACCGAAGCGTGTGCTGATTCTCGATGCGATCCGCGACCCCGGTAATATGGGAACAATTTTGCGAACGGCGGCAGCGGCGGGCGTTGAAGTGGCGCTTCTCTCGCCGGATTGTGTCGATCCTTATAACCCCAAGGTGCTGCGGGGCGGCATGGGCGCGCATTTTCGTCTGCCTGTAATCGAAATGTCCTGGGAGCAAATTGAGGCTTACGCACAACCGCTGCGGATTTATCTGGCAGATAGTCATGGTGATGTGCGCTATGACGAGGCGGATTGGGCCGCAGGCTGGGCGCTGATTATCGGCAGCGAGGCACATGGCGCGGGCCAAGAGGCAGCAAAACTGGCCTCCGCGCGTGTCTATATCCCGATGGCTGCCGAAACAGAATCGATTAACGCAGCGATGGCAGCAGGCGTGATCTTGTTCGGGGCTAAGCGCCAATCATGAAACATCTATTTTTGATTCAATGCTCGTTGCTTCCCATGTTAGCGGCGCTGATTTTTGTGGCAATGGGTTTGGGCAAAAGCATCAGCGGTATTCCGTTCCAACTGCGCCGTTCGGAATCCTGCGCGCTGCCCTGCTGGAATGGCATTCGCCCCGGCGAGATGTCGGTGGACGCCGCCAATCGCATTTTGTTCAGCCAGGGCTACGAGATGCAAAACTCGATGATGGATCGCAATCACATTTTGTACATCCCGCCGACGGACAACCGCTGTACGATCCGCCTGGGGCATCAATCCGCTCGCGTCATCGAAACGCGCCTTTCGGATTGCCCAAATCTGCGCCTGGGAGATGTGATCGCCGCGCTCGGACAGCCGGAAAGCCTGATGCCACACTCCCTCACCTTTCGCTTTGGGCGCGGCATGGCGCATCTGCGTTTGAGCATTGACCCGTGTGTGGATCGATTATCGGCATTTTCCGAAGTGATGTTTGTGCGCTTCTCGACCACGCCCGATATTTCGCCTTACGAAGTCCCCTGGCAGGGCTTCATCCCCGCGTGGCGCTACGAATATCGCTTCCCGAACAGTATGCCGCTGGGGTGCTGAGTAGTGATATACTGAAATCAGTAATTGTGGAGTATGGATGATGGCAGATTTACAAGCACTTTTTCACGCGGTAGATGAATTAGACACTGAAGAATTGAAGCAGCTCTATAAATACATTTTGGAGAATCGAATTCAATTTGTAGATCGGCAGGAGACATCAAAGTCACCACGCATCCTTGGTTTACACGCGCATCTAGGAAAGGCATGGATGAGTGACGATTTTCAAGATGAACTGCCCGATGAGTTCTGGTTGGGCGAGGCATGAAATACCTGCTCGATACCCATGCTTTTATTTGGTTGGATAGTGATCCAGGAAAACTTTCTCCAAAAGTAGCGACCCTCTGCGCAGACCCCTCAAACCTCATTTTGTTGAGTTTAGCAAGTGTCTGGGAAATGCAAATCAAAATTCAATTGGGTAAATTGACACTCCCTGCACCTCTGGCTGATACTATCAGAAATCAGATTAAGACCAACCAGATTGAACTTCTGTCAATAGAATTGACCCACATTTTAGGTCTTGCTAGTTTGCTGCCACATCATAAAGACCCTTTTGATCGGTTGTTAATCGCGCAAGCGATTGCTGAAAATGCCATACTCATTACAGATGATTCTCAAATTGCAAAGTATCCTGCTTACATAATTTGGTGATGAAGCTGCAATGAGTGATAAAACAGTGACCCTCTACAGACCTGTCGGCCTTCGCGAAATGGAATTGATTTTGCAGACCGATTCAAAAGCCTTTCCACCGCGCTTGCCCCATCAGCCGATTTTTTATCCCGTGCTGAATTTTGAATATGCCGAGCAAATCGCGCGGGACTGGAACACCAAAGACGAAAAATCAGGCTTTGCGGGATTCGTGACACAGTTTGAGGTCGATCAGGCCTACGCCAGCCAGTTTGAAATTCATACCGTTGGGGCTGGGACACATCGCGAATTGTGGATACCCGCCGAGGAGCTTGAGACGTTTAATCAGCATATTCGAGGCGGTATACAGTTAAAAGCGGGATATTATGGCGAAAATTTTGCGGGTCAAAAATTATTCAAATAAAAAAGCGGATCATCTGACCCGCTTTTGTTTTTAGCTGAATGCTGACCGCTGAAAGCTGATAAGCTCCCCCGCTACATATTCAGCATATGCCCTTCGAGGCCGTGCGCGACTTCTTTGATCGCTTCCGTCAGCGTCGGATGCGAGTGGACATTGCGCGCGATTTCGTTCGGCGTCAATTCCCACATCTGCGCCAGCGTCAATTCCGGCAGCAGTTCGGTCACATCCGAGCCGATCATGTGCGCGCCCAGAATTTCGCCATATTTTTTGTCGCTGATGAGCTTGACCCAGCCGACGGTTTCGCCCAGGCCGAGCGCTTTGCCGTTGATCTGGAATGGGAATTTAGCGACGTTGATGTCATAACCAAGTTTGCGCGCCTGGATTTCGGTATAGCCGAAGCTGGCAACCTGCGGCTGGCAGTAGGTCGCGCGCGGCATCATGTCGAAGTTGAGTTCGACAGTTTCCGCGCCTGCGATATTTTCCGCTGCGACCACGCCCATCACTTCGGCCACGTGCGCCAGCATCAATTTGGCGGTTACGTCGCCAATCGCGTAAATGTGCGGGACGCTGGTCTGCATCTTTTCGTTGATGTCAATCGCGCCGCGATCTGTCAGCTTCACGCCCGTCTTGTCCAGCCCAAAGCCCTCGGTGCGCGGCTTGAAGCCAATAGCTTGCAGCGCTTTATCGGCTTCAAGCGTCTGCTTCTTGCCATCCGGCGTCGTGACGGAGACTTTTACGCCCTTGCCTGTGTCCTCGATTTTGTCGATCTTGGTGCCGACCAGAATTTTGACGCCCAATTTTTCGTAGGCTTTGTGCAGTTCGGCGGAAATTTCTTCGTCCTCACGCGGCAAAACGCGATCCAAAAATTCGACAACCGTCACTTCGACGCCATAGCTGTTGAAGATGTAAGCAAACTCGACGCCAATCGCGCCCGCGCCCGCGATGATAATACTCTTGGGCAGCTTGTCCTCCATGATCTGTTCAGCATAGGTGACGACCCGCTCGCTCAACTGAGTGCCGGGGATGAGCGCCGTGACCGATCCTGTGGCGATGATGCAATTTTTGAAGGTGATGTTCTCGGATTTGCCATCGTTGAGCGCGACATCGATAGTGTGCGCGTCTTTAAATGTCCCCCAGCCGTCATAGGTATCGATTTTGTTCTTTTTCATCAAGAACTGGACACCCTTGACCAGACGGCTCGATACCTGGCGGCTGCGTTTGTAAGCCGCACCATAATCGTATTCGACCTTGCCTTCCACGTTGATGCCGAATGTTTTGGCCTCTTTGCTGAAGATATGCACCAGTTCGGCGTTACGCAGCAGGGCTTTGGAGGGAATACAGCCGATATTCAAGCAAATGCCACCCCAATATTGCTTTTCGATGATCGCGGTTTTCAGCCCAAGCTGGCTGGCGCGGATCGCAGCAATGTATCCGCCTGGGCCTGAGCCTACCACGACGAGATCGTATTCTTTCGCCATATGATTCTCCGTTATCGTTTGTCAGGGATTACCCTGTGAGAGCCGTATATAATATTAGACGGCTTGTATACGCTAGATTATACACAAGCCGTCCTAGTTTAACGTATATACCGCTTCCTTGACCAGAACGGAAGAATCCAGGCGTTAATCCGGCGTTTGGACAAGCTCAAGTGGGATTCGCGATGCAATCAGCCAGTTCAATATGACCGCATCCTCTGGCGACACGGTTATCATGTAAGCGCCAGAATCGATCTCGTTGCTGTATGGCAGACGGAGAACGCCTGCGCCTTGAATGACGTTCTGCTCAACCAGTCGCGGTTCTTGTGTTACTGCGATAGTCGCTGCCGATTGAGCGTCCTCATCAATATCGACAAACAGAAAATTCCCAACAATATCGACCTTATCACCTCTTTCCAGTAAAGGATTAAACTGGATTTGTTGATTAGGAACGATGATGCCGACCCATCCCATTGGGATAAGTCCGCTTCCGTTTTGATACTGAAGGGGCCGCGTGACAGTGGAAAGTTGATTTTTTAGAATAGGCTGCCAGCGGGTGATTTCCTGAGACAGATATTGACCAATGAAATCCCTCGCATCTGAAATGGATTCTTCGGGTATGCTGCTCGGCGGCCAATAAACCGTCGTGAGCATATCCTCATTAATTTGTGTGCCTGCGGCCAGGTCATAACGCGCGACGACGACAGGCTGCAAATTCGTTGGCGGGAACAGGTTCGAATCCACGCTAAAAACTTCGAGCGCGTCGCAGGCGGGGCAGCTTCCATCCGGGCGGATCATCGCGTAGCCCGCGAACGGCGCATCATCATATTGTGTGAAATCGACATTCCAAACAATGATAAGCTGCACTTTGCCGCTCATCGAAGCCAGCCGAACCGCCTCGCCCAGCCATGCCGCCTGCTGCCCAACGGTGATATTTTCTGCCCAGGCGAACGGGGCTGGCAGCGCGGGCAGGCCATCGTCACTCAGATACCCCAGCGAGGTAAAGCAAAGCGGTTTTTGATCGTTAATGATCTCCTGATAGGCTAATACCATGCCGCCAAAATAGCGTGTGTAATAGTCGTCGCGCGGGTCGCCGCTAGTTTTACCCGGTGGAATAACACCCTCGACGTACTGCGCGCCTACGCAGTCCATATATTGCAGGCCGCCGCTTTCAACCACTTCCCGCAGCCAGCGATCATCGTTCATCACCTGCCCTGGAAAAGCCGCTTCCGCACCCGTCGGCGCAGGCGCAGCGCTGATGACCAGCGTATTAGGGTTGGCAATTTTGATGGCCTCATAAGCCTGCCGCAGTAAATCGACATAGGCCGCACCGCCAATTTCATCCTTCATCCAATTGCGATCAAGATTCGGTTCACTCCACACTTCAATCGCGTCCGCACCTACAAGCGCGGCGTCTGCCAACCACTTGACGTAGTTATTGACATAATCGGCTTGATTTAAACGTGCGGGATCACCCTGTACCTGAAGTAAAACTTTAAAATTCGCGTCATGGACAGCATCAATGATTTTTTCAGGCTCGTCAGCAGATTCGCTGTACGTCATCTGATATTTCATCCAGGTCATGCCCGCGCGCTGCATGGCTGAAAGAGTCCCTTCGCTCCTGGGGTCAATAACCTGCCCACCATACTGGAACGCGGATTCGAACGAAATTAAGGTGTCCGTCGCCTGTGCGCCCAGAATCGGCTGCGCAGATGGCGTTGAGCGGAAAACAAGGACGCTGCTGACGAGAATCACCGCCAGCACCGCCGCCGCTAACGTCAACGGCAGTTTTGAAAGCGGGCGAACAGGGGCAGTTTTCGTGTGAATCATCTCGTTTTTTCTCCCATTTTCCTCGGTATACAGTTCGAGCATCAGGCGATCTTCAAGCTGACGCTGAAATTCGGCGTTCGCCTGCGGCATAGTGGCGACCAGATCATCGATGATCTGCTGATCGTTGTCGTTCATGATTCGTGTTCCTTTTCCAGCTCATACTGGCTGCGCAGATCATCCAGCGCTCGTGAAAGATGTGACGCTACCGTGCGCTCATCGAGATTCAGCACCGCCGCGATTTCCTGATTGCGCAGTCCGGCGAAAAATTTGAGCGTGATAATTTCCTGTCGGCGCGGGGCGAGGGCGGTAATCATGCTAAAAAGATGCGCAAAATTTTCACGCCGCATCAGGGCTTGATCGGGCGGCAGGGCATCAACCGCCACGTCCGGAATCTCGTCGAGCGAAATTTGCTGGTTGATAGTCACGTCGCGGTAAAACTGGTTGACCTGGTTATGCGCGATGCGAAACAACCACGCCGCGAATGAGCCTGCGCCGCGATACTCAAAATGTTTCAGCCCTGCGACCATGTTGACAAACACCTCCGCGACCACATCTTCGGCGTCCTGCCTGCGTCCGACGCGATAGGCCACATACGCATAGACGCGCGGGAAATAATGCCGGTAAAGCTGGCGAAAAGCTTCCGGCTCGGCGTGGATTTTTTGGAGCAGTTCGCGTTCGTTGGCTAATTCCGGCATCGTCTCGGCTTCATGACATCGTTCTGCATACTTAAAACGCATTTTCGCGCGAAATACTGCACAGGGAAATAAAAACGGCGAGATTTCTCTCACCGCTTTGATATTCAGGTCACTTTTCCCTATCATCGCCCATAGGGACGAGGCATATCTCATCCGTACAAGACCAGATAATCAGCAATATTTCATACCCAAAACCTGCTTATCCCGATGCCGGATCAGGCGGAAGCTGCGGACAGTATGGACGACGTTCATTTTCGGGCAGCGGTGGCTGATCTGCACCGGGCAAGAATACGCACGGCAAGGTGTCTGGCGGCAGCGTGTCGCAGAAGGGGCGCGTTTCGTCGGCAGAAAGCTGCTGCTCATTGGGGAAACGCCGGAAAACACATTGCAAGCGTTCTTCGAGCCGATCACGCCCCGCCCGCAGCAGACGAATGAGCGAACGGCGCGGAACATGATCGCACGATGGGAATGGTTCTTCGCCACAAACAGGTTCGCCTGTTAACAAACGGCGCTGCAATTCGCGCATTTCCTGGCGCGTAAGCGGGCGATTGATGTCAATCCGACGCTGCAACAGGCGCAGCGGCAAACCGCCCAGCCGCCGCAGTTCATACGGCTCTGGCACGAGGCGGGCATTACGATCCGCTCGGAGTTCGCGGTCAATCGGCACATTGAGGCGCGTACCAGCCAACACAGGCACGACTTCCTGCTCTGATTCGACAAACGCCGAGCCTTCCAGCGTCGAAATCGTCATATCACCTTCTGCCTGTGCGCGGAACAGCACCGTCGAACCCATGCTGACATCGACGCCATTCACATTAAACGCCACTTCGCTGACGCCTTCAGGAGTCTGTACCAGCACACCGCTGGCAGGGGCATCATCACACTGCGCATCCTCAATGCCTGTGCGCAGCAAAAAGGCCTGCATCGGCGTGAAATTATCTTCGGTTTCCGCGGTCACGGCATTGGTGATCTCGACATCGCCAAACAGTAAAAATGTGACATTTTGCCCCGGCAGCGAGTCCGGCAGGTTGGCCTGTAAACGCATGACCACGACACCCCAGGTATCGGCGGCAACATCCATCGGATTCAGGCGCAGCGATTGAATTTTCGAAACATCCGTCACATCGCCAACCTGTTCAAATTTGAAATCGGCTGCTGTTGGCTGGGCAACCGCGCTCAGAGCGACGTGACCGTAACAGGCTTGATTGCGGCCCGTATTGGCACACAACTCGTCAGCGGCATCCAGAGCCGTTTGCACAATGGTCGGGCAGCTATTTTGTGCCAGAGCCATCGGGATAAAACACAACAGCACAAAAGCGATGACAGCGAATTTTAATCGATTCACAGCGCGAACTCCTTAATACCTCTTCTTATGATAGCCAGCGCGAAAATTCACATTTTGAGATTTTTTACTCTCCACCATCGTCGCCACCACCCGAATCACCGCCGCTGTCACCGCCGCTATCGCCACCTGAATCGCCACCGCTGTCACCGCCGCTGTCATCGCTGCCCTGATCGGTGCTAGAGTCACCTGAACTGGTGTCTTCACTTTCGGTTTGCGTATCGATGTTTGTGCTGTCATCACCCGTTTCAGTCAATTCCGTATCGTCATCAGGAAATGCCGCTTCGAGTTCACCACCAATTTCGACAGGTACCTCGTCACAGGATGGCAAGAAATCTTCCCCACAAACGGGTTCGCCAGCATCCATCAGTCCTAAAATAAAGTCGATTTCTTCTTCATCCAGCGGATCGGCAATGTCGATGTCGCGTTCCAGAGCGTCAAATTCCAGCGATTCGACAATTTCCAGATCATAGGGTTCAGGGTCCGAGGGTTCGCCGTCAGCCATCAGATCATCGTCCAATGGAATGCTGGCCTGTGTCCCAGCGACAACAGGAACAACGCGATTTTTCGCTTTCAAAGCTGCTGCGCCCTCGACAGTCCGCACTTTCATGCTCCCGCCTGCTTGCGCCTGGAAATAAACGGTTGACCCCATCGCCACATCCACACCATTGACATTAAAGTTGATCGCGCCAACGCCTTTAGGTGTCTGGACAAGAAGGCCGCTTTCTGGCGCTTCCTGGCATTGCGAATCGCTCAGCCCGCTGCGCAGGATAAAAGCCTGCATCGGTGCAGCATTTTCCGGCGCGGCATTGGTGATTTCGACATCGCCAAACAACAAAAAGGTCACATTTTGCCCCGGCAGCGAGTTCGGCAGGTTGGCTTGCAGCTTCATGACCACAACGCCCCATTCCTGAGTCTCCTGATTCATACCGTTGAGTCGCAGTGATTGAATCGCCCCCACATCTGCGAGGTCGCCTACACCATCAAAATTAAAATCGGCGATTCCCGGCTGTGGAACAGCACTTAAATTGACATTGGCATAGCAGGCTTGATTCCGACCCGTGTTGACACACTGCTGATCGGCGGCCTGCTGCGCGATTCTCACAATTTCCGGGCAGGCACCACTTTGCGCCAGCGCCATTGGCCCAATACACAATAGAAGGAACAGAATCACCGTCACGCGAATTTGCTTTGGCATACAGCCCTCACAGTCATGAATAGTTAAAATATTTTCTACTTTACACTCAGCATTTTATACGATTTGCTTAAGGCTGAGGCACAAGCAGGTAAAGCTCCATCGTTGTGTTCGTCATAACCAGGTTTTCGAGATTATGTTCCTCTCCCAACCGCTCCCCAAGAATGGAATCCAACGTCATAATCATCGCACTAAAGAATTGTCCGCTCACCACTTCGACATAGGCCTCTGGCGGCTCTGGCGCGTTGACCTGAATATCGCTGATCGAGATGGTCGCGAATGACCCGGCGATCTGAATATCGATCATCACCCTGCCCGTGATAAATGCTTCACCCCCTAATGCGGTCAGATCGACACGTATTCCTTCGGGGACGAAATCGACACGCGCGGTTTGAATCGAAGAAATTGTCGCGATTTGCTGGTCGAGCGCTTCCTGAAACTGGGCTTCGGTAATCACGACATCCGCCATAACCTGAGGCGGTGCATCGTTGCCGGATGGCGTGAGCGTGGCAAAACGCGGCACTTCCTGAGCAGCAGCGGTGCTGGTTGCAGCTTCAGCGGCAGTTGGATCAAGCGAGGCCTGTGTGTTGGTCGGGCGCGGTGTATTGGTCGGCAATGGGGTTGATGTCAGGGTCGGTGCGGGTGTGTTGGTGGGGCGCGGCGTTTGGGTCAGTGTCGCAGTCATCGTGGGTTCTTCGGAAGGCGTTAAGCTTGGGAGGACTGCCAGTGTGGGCAGTTCCAGATTGGGTTCCGGCGCAGGTTGGCAGGCAGCACTGACCATAACCACGATCAACAGCAAAAACCAGAAACGTCTCATAACCCGATTCTCCACATCTAACCAATAAAAAACACTCAAGCGTTTACGCATTATAAACCGCCTGAGTGTCCTTTAGGTTATTGGCTTTCCGTTCCGCTTAAGCCCAATTTTCCAGCGTTTGCTTGAGTGTGAGCATGAAACCATCGCCTGTCGCGCCGTCGGCGATGCGATGATCGAACGAAAGCGAAGTATAGATGCAGGGGCGAATCGCAATCGCGTCATTAATCACTTTGACACGCTTTTCCATCACGCCGATGCCCAGAATGCCTGCCTGCGGCTGATTAATGATTGGTGTGGCGAACAAACTGCCGCTGACTCCATGATTCGTAATCGTAAATGTGCCGCCCTGCGTTTCGTCGGCCTTCAAGCGTTTTTCGCGCGCCCGCAGAGCCAGATCATTGACCGTCCGTGCCGTACCCATCAGATTCAAATCCTGTGCATTTTTAATCACAGGCACGATTAATCCGCCTTCGATGGCAACTGCCATGCCAATATGCGCGGCGTGGTGCAAAAAGATGCCGTCACTGCGCCATTCGGCATTGAGATAGGGATTCGCGCGCAGCGCTGATACCGAAGCCGCCACAAAATAAGCGGTCAGCGTCAGATTCACGCCCAATTTAGCAAACTCAGTTTTGTTGGCCTCGCGGTGCGCCACCACAGCCGACATATCAATTTCAAAAACGGTGGTCACATGCGGCGACGTTTCCACGCTGCGAACCATATGCTCGGCGATGAACTTTCGCATCGGCGTCAGCGACACCAGTTCCCCAGGCGCGGCCTGGGGGATCGGCTCGACAGGGTGCAAACGCTGCTGGGCGGGCGCGGTGGTTGGTTGTAGGGGCGCACGGTGACCGAAGGAAACCCCTGTGGGGCTGTGCGCTCCTACGGGTGATTTTGCGGCAATGGAATCCGTATATTCCACAGTCGGCTTGAACAGACTGCCTTCTCCGGGCTGCTCCCAGGGTGCAAGTTCTGCTGCTGGAGCTGTTTTATCTGACTTGAGAAACGCCTCCACATCGTGTTTGGTGACACGCCCACCGCGCCCTGTACCTTGAATCTGCGACAGATCGAGATTGTGTTCGGCGACCATCCGCGCGACGACGGGTGTCACGTGTCCGGTGACGGGCGATTTGCTGGGTGTAGTGCCATTTGTCGCTATAAGGGCTGTGGTGGCAGGGGGATCATCATGCAAGAGGGATTCCCCAGCTTCACCAATGACCGCCAGCAGCGATCCCGCCTCGACTGTTTGCCCTTCAGCGATATAAATTGCCAGGACGACACCGGAGGCTGGCGCAGGGACTTCGGTATCAACTTTATCGGTGCTGACTTCCAGCAGCGGTTCAAATTCGCTAACCGCATCACCCTGTTTTTTCAGCCAGCGGTTGACCGTGCCTTCAACCACGCTTTCACCCAGCTTGGGCATAATGACTTTGGTTTTCATTGACATTTCCTAAATAAGCGGGAATCTGTTCGCATAAACCCACTTTTAATATGCGGTCAAATCGCGAATTGCCGCCGCGATCTTGTCCGGGTTGACCATAAAATATTCCTGCATGGTGTGGTTGAAAGGCATCGCTGGCACATCCGGCCCCGCCAACCGTTTCACTGGCCCATCGAGAAATTCAAAGGCTTCGTCGGCGATAATGGCGGCAACTTCTGCGCCATAGCCCATCGTCAAATTATCCTCATAAACGACAAGCGCCTTGCTGGTTTTTTTCACCGAGTCGAGAATCGCCTGTTTATCGACGGGCAGCAGCGTCCGCAAATCGACCACTTCGGCGTCGATTCCATCCTCGCGGGCAACTTTTTCGGCAGCCATCACCGCATAATGCGCCATCATGCCATAAGCGAAAACGGAAATATCCTGCCCCTCGCGCGCGATCCTGGCTGGGCCAATCGGTACCGTATAGTCCGTTTCAGGCACTTCACCCTTGATCGCGCGATAGCCTTTTTTGGGTTCAAAAAACAACACCGGATTGGGGTCGCGAACAGCACTTTTGAGCAAGCCTTTTGCGTCGTGCGGTGTCGATGGAATCACAACTTTCAGGCCGGGGACATGGGCAAAAAACGACTCGACACTCTGGCTGTGATATAACCCGCCACCGATGCCGCCGCCATATGGCGCGCGAATCGTCAATGGGACGCGCCACTCTCCATTCGAGCGGTAATAAGTTTTTGCAGCTTCATTGACAATTTGATTGAACGCCGGGTGGATGTAGTCGGCAAATTGAATCTCACAGATCGGGCGCAGTTCTGCCATCGCCGCGCCGATACCGACAGCGACAATCGATAATTCCGCCAGGGGTGAGTCGATCACCCGCGATTCGCCATATTTTTCGTATAAACCCTGCGTCGCGCGAAAGACGCCGCCGCGTTTGCCCACGTCCTCGCCCGTGATAAAAACACGTTCATCCCGCGCCAATTCTTCATCCATCGCCATGCGGATAGCGTCAATCAAGGTTATGGTTGCCATCAGCTAATCCTCCAACGGCGCATAAACGTCGCCCAGAGCAGCTTCAGGAGCGGAATCAGGCGCAGCTTCGGCAGTTTTATGGGCGGCATCGACTTCATCACGGGCGCGCGTCTCATATTCATCAATCATCGCCTGGGTCAAAATACCTTCCGATTTCAGATAAGTTTGGAATCGAGCAATCGGGTCTTTTTTCTTCCACTCCTCGACTTCTTCGCGCGTCCGGTAGCTGCGGTCATCATCATCGGATGAATGCGGCGTCATGCGATACGTTTTGGCTTCGACCAGCGTCGCGCCACCGCCGCTGTAAGCCCGTTCAACAGCTTCTTTCATGACATCATAGATGGCTAAAACGTCGTTGCCATCCACCGTTACGCCCGCGATACCATAGGCGGAAGCGCGATCTGCAACATTCCGCACCGCCATCTGTGACTGAACCGGGACAGAAATCGCGTAGACATTATTTTGAACGAGGCAAATCATGGGTAAATGATGAACACCCGCCCAATTTAACCCCTCATGCCAATCGCCCTGGCTGGTCGAGCCTTCGCCCAAACAGGTGAGCGCCAAACGCGGCTGGCTGGTGTCGCTGGGATCAGCCATACCGTGCGTCTGTCGATATTTGATGGCAAAGGCGAGGCCGGAAGTCTGTGGCACCTGGCTGGCAACCACCGATGAGCCGCTGATGACGTTCAGACGATGGGCGCTGAAATGGCTTGGCATTTGCCGCCCTGCGCTGAAGGGGTCGCCCGCTTTGGCAAACAGGCCAAGCATAAAATCCAGCGGTGTAAAGCCGATGGCTAACGACAACGCCAGATCGCGATAATAGGGATTCACATAATCGACA
>Ga0268299_1002743_pt1 | contig 19116 bp, 16 predicted proteins | sample NOBtaG_FD_193484 | JGI IMG/M metagenome (GOLD analysis project Ga0268299, IMG submission 193484) | Activated sludge microbial communities from bioreactor in Nijmegen, Gelderland, Netherland - NOB reactor | ecosystem: Engineered > Bioreactor > Aerobic > Activated sludge | place: Netherlands...
CTTGCCCGCCAGCTCCACCGAGGGGATCAGGTCCTTGCCCGACATCTCGTAATCGACGCCCAGCGCATGCCAGCGCATCGCCCAGTCCGGCTTCCATTGCAGCTTGCAGCGGCCGCCGGTGACCGGCGTCTCGACCTCGCTGCCGTCCTCGTCCTGGTAGACGATGGTGCCCGCCGCCGCGTCGTGGCGCAGCACCGGCACCTGCAGCACGCGCCCGGTCCTGGCGCAGACGGGGAGGAACGGCGAATAGGTCGCCGCCCGCTCCTCGCGCAGGGAGGGCAGCATCACCTCCATGATGGAATCGTAGTGGCGCAGCACGTCGAGCAACGCCTGGTCGAAGCGGCCGGAGAGATAGCATTCGGTCGCCGACTGGAACTCGTATTCGAAGCCGAAGGAATCGAGGAAGCCGCGCAGCATCGCGTTGTTGTGGTGGCCGAAGCTCTCATGCGTGCCGAACGGGTCCGGCACCTGGGTCAGCGGCTTGCCCAGATGCTGCGCCAGCATCTCCTGGTTCGGCACGTTGGTCGGCACCTTGCGCAACCCGTCCATGTCGTCGGAGAAGGCGAAGAGGCGCGTCGGAATGTCCGACAGGCGCTGGAAGGCGCGCCGCACCATCGTCGTGCGCACCACCTCGCCGAAGGTGCCGATATGCGGCAGGCCCGACGGGCCGTAGCCGGTTTCGAACAGCACATAGCCCTTGGCCGGCGGCGCCTTCTCGTAGCGCGCGACCAGCTTGCGCGCCTCCTCGAAGGGCCAGGCGCGGGCCGCTTGGGCGTATTGCCGATCGGAACTCATCTGTCGAAGCCTCGAAAATCGCTGCAAACCGGGCCGAACCTGGTGCCGGCGGAAACCTAGTGATTGGCCGGCCCAGGGGCAAGCGGGAATCCGGCGAAAGGCGAGGTTTCCCGGCGATTCGCGTCCTACGAGCCGGCATCCCTGGGGCGCCCGATCTCCGCCACCAGGGGCAGGTGGTCCGAGCCGTAGGCGGGCCCCGGCCAGACGCGCGCCAGGGTCAGCCGCCCGCGCACCCAGACATGGTCCAGCGGCAGGCGCAGCGGCGCGGGGAGCCAGACCGGCCAGGACGGGCGCAATCCGCCATCATTGGCGAGGCCCGCCGCCCGCTCCAGCCCGCGCAGGTAGCTCGACCAGCCGGCGGCGTTGCAGTCGCCGATCACGATGAGGTCCTCGCGCAAGGTGCGGCACAGATCGGCCACGGCGGCGAACTCGCCCGGGATGCGGTGCGCGCGCGGCAGGCGCAGCGGGTTGGTCGGATGGATCGCCAGCAGCGAGACCGTGCCGCCCGCGATCGCCAGATCGGCGGCGAGATGCCGGGGCGTCGGGTCCTCGCCGATCCCCCGGCTGCGCTCGGTCAAGGGAAATCGCGACAGGATGACGATGCCGTAGAGGCTGTCCGGCGCGCAGGTATCCAGCGCATGGGGCAGGCGGGCTTCCAGCGCGCGGAGCGCCGCGCGTGCGCCCGGCGTCACCTCGCACAGCACCGCCACGTCCGGCTGCAGCGCCGCGATGGCCGCGCCGGCGCGATCGAGGGCGTCGTTGGCGTGCAGCAGGTTGGCGGAGACGATGCGCAGCAGCGGCGCGCCGTCCGCCGCCGCGCGCCGCGGGCGCCGGAACAGCATCACGCTCCACCAGGCCGCGACCGCGAGGCACAATGCGAAGCAGATCCAGTCGCCGCGCCACAGCGCCGGCAGCGCGCCGAGCAGCGCCAGCCACCAAAGCTGCAGCCCCCAATGCTGCGCCACGCCCAGCAGCGGCCGGCGCGCGAACAGGATCGCCAGCGCGGTCGCGAGCAGCAGGAATCCGGTGAGCAGCCAGGTGAAGAGCTGCAGCAGCGCCGTCATGGTGAACAAATCGCTAATGCCTCCCCGTGTCGCTGCGGTTCTAGCGCCTCGGCGCGCGCTTCGCCAGCGCGGTGCGGCAAATTCACCCGCATGTCGTTCAGACGCGGTTCAGGTACGCCGGCGTATCGTCGCTTCCGGAATGCGGCGGCCATGTGGTCCGCATGGTCCAAAACCAAGGAGACGACGATGTCCAATTCGACCACCAAGCAGCGGCTGATCCAGGGTACCGCCTGGGCGGCGCTCGCCCTCGGCGCGGTCCTCGCGCCCTGGCATGTGAGCGGCAGCCTGACCGCCGGCAGCCTTGCCTTCGACCTCGCGCCCAGCGCGGCCTTCGCCGATGGCGGCGAGGGCGGCGACGGCGGCGGTGATGGCGGCGGCGGCGAAGGCGGCGGCGACCATGACGGCGGTGGTGACGGCGGCGAAGGCGGTGGCGACGGCGGCGGTGACGGCGGCGGCGATGGCGGCGAGGGTGGCGGCGACAGCGGCGACCATGACGGCGGTGACAGCGGCAGCGATCACGATGGCGGCGAAAGCGGCAGCGATCACGATGGCTCCGACGACGGCAGCGAGTCCGGCGAGGACGGCTCCGACGACAGCGCCGACGACAGCAGCGACGAAGCCGGCGACTCGCCCGACGACGACGGCACGCCCGACCAGGGCACTGGCGACGTGCCGACCGACCCGACGGCGCCGGTCGACCCGACGCTGGTCCCGCCGGCCAACTAAGCCGGCGATCGCGCCGGCCGGTCGCGGCCGACGCGCAGAAGAGTGGATGAGACGGCGCGATCGTACTGGCCGCGCCGTCTCGCTCCCGCGGCCGCCGGTTTCCCCCGAGCCCGGCGGCCGCTTTTTTTGCGCGATAGGCGCGTCTTCCTGAAATCGCATTCAGGTAAGGAGGCGTACCGTCACTACGACGGCCGTCTTCGCGACGACTTCCCGGCCTTCGTTCTGGGTGGCGCTTTCGGTTTCGCCGCCCTTGGTTTCGCCGCTTTCGCGCCCGTGCGCAGCGGCGTGACCGGCGCGATCACCTGGCCGATCTCGCGGGCGGCGGCGCGGGTGAGGCCGGCTTCGTCGGCCCAGTCCGGCCACTTGGCGACGGCGTCGCGCACCGCCGCGATGGCGTCGGCCGCATCCGCTTTCCTGAGGCCCGCCTTGCGGGCGAGGCGCAGCAGATCGGCGTCGCCGGGCGCGCTGCCTTCGCCGTCGATCGTGGTCGTGTGTTCGCCGTTGATGCCGTCGGAAAAGGTCAGGTCATAGGCCGGCGCCGCCCGCCAGGCGCCGCCGCAATCCATCAGGAAGCTGAACTGCTTGGCATGGTCGTCGCGGTTATGCGCGGCGACGTTGAAGGCGGCCAGGCTGAACAGGACCATGACCTCGCGCTGGTCCTGGGTCAGCCGCTGCGCCGCGGCCAGCACCGTCGCGTAGTCGAGCGCCGGCAGGCGGTGATCGGCATGCAGCAGGCCGGACAGGGTCTGCGCGTGCAAGCGTTCCGATTCGTCGCGGTCGAAACGCTCGGCGGCGAAATAGGCGCCGCGCCGGCCGCGGAACAAATGCGTCCGCGGCAGGCGCAGCCCGGCGGCGCGGGCCATCAGGGAATAAGCGTATTCGACGGCGCCGATATCCTTGGCATCGCCCTGTGCCGCGAACTTGACCAACATTTGACGGTACCCGGCGGGCACGTCCTCGGCGCCGTGGATGATCCCGTTCGTACGCTCCGACCAGCCGATCATCGCCTTCGGCCGCGCGCCATGCGGCGACCCGCCCAGGGCAATCAAGCGGTCGAGCACCTCGCCGGCCTCGCCCGTCAGAATTGCCGCTGCGTCGGCGGCGAGCGCGTCGAGATCGAGCGCACCGCCGCCGGCCGCCAGCTCCGTCGCCGGCTCGTAGACCAGGGCGCCGATGCCGTGCCGGCCCACGATCGCCAGCCGGTCGAGCGGGGTCAGGCTGACACGCAGCCGGCGCGCCCGGCGGTCGACCAGAAGCCGGCCCCAGCCGTCGGGCAGGCTGTCGGCGAACAGGCCGGGCAGACCCTCGAACGGCGTGTCGAACGGCCCCAGCACGCCGTCGATCGGACGCAGATGAAACGGCGAGAGGGGCAGCGGCCGCGCCAGAAAGGCGGGATCGAACTGGAAATAGATGCGGCGGTCGCGCATCGCGAGGCGACCGACGGGGAGGATGTCGCCCGCGCGCCAATGCAGCGAAACGGTGAGCGGCGTTCCAGCCGGAATCTTCATGCCTGGTTTCGTCATTGCGGTGGCTTGGCGGAGCGGCGGCCGCGCTGGCGCGGCGCCTTGCGCTCGATGAGGTCCTCCAGGCTCGCGAAGCCGCGCTTGGCGAACAACTGGTCGAAGCCCTCCAGCGCATCGAGCGCGAGCGCCAGCCGCACCAGGCTGTCGAAGGCGATGCTGCCGGTGCGCTCGAAGCGCTTCAGGCTGGCGGCGGTGACCCCGGAACGGGCGGCCAGCATCTCGCGCGACAGGCCCAGCGCCAGGCGCCGCGTCCGGCAGCGTTCGGCGACGGCGTGCGTAATGTCGCCGGGCAGGTCTAGCGTAACGGACAATATGATATCCAATACCGCTGAATATGGCAGTTAATGGATACCATATTATCTGAAGATAGACAACTCCCGATCGCGGGCCGCCCGCGGCGACGCCTCAGGCGTAGTATTTCCCGAACCGGTTCTCCAGGAAGTCCGGCAGCGCGCACATCTCCTGGCGGACGAAGCCGCCCTTGCCGAGCTTGCCGTCGAAGAACAGGTCGACCATCGCGGTGATGCCGGCGGCGGTGGTGATCTGGATGGCGCTCATCAGCTTGCCGCCGACTTCCTGCGCGTAGATCTTCTTGGCGTAGTTCTGCTGCGTCAGGCGGCCTTCCTTCATGCCGGTGACGACGACGAAGATCAGCACCACGTCCTGGTGGGTGATCGGCACCGAGCGCTCCAGGATCTCCTTCATCAGGTCGCGGTGATCCTTCATGCGCAGATCCTCCAGCAGCATCTTCATGATGTCGCGGTGGCCGGGATAGCGCACGGTCTTGTAGTTCAGGCTGTCGACCTTGCCCTCCAGCGTCTCGCACAGGGTGCCGAGGCCGCCCGAGGTGTTGAAGCACTCGTAGTGGATGCCATCGAGCGAGAAATGCTCGAGCCCTTCCAGCGGCATCACCTCGACCATCTTGCCTTCGTGGATCGCCTCGCAGGGATTGCAGTATTCGTTGATCAATCCGTCGGTCGACCAAGTGAGGTTGTATTTCAGCGCATTGGCCGGGAATTCCGGCAGCGCGCCCACGCGCATATGCACCTCGCGCAAGCTGTCGAAGCTCTTGGCCAGGTGGTTGGCGACGATGGAGATGAAGCCCGGCGCCAGGCCGCATTGCGGGGCGAAGGCGACCTTCGAGTTCTGCGACACGTTGCGCACCGCGCGGGTGGTCTCGACGTCCTCGGTCAGGTCGAAATAATGCGCGCCGACCTCGGCGCAGACCTGGGCGACGCCGGGATTGAGGAAGAAGGGCAAAGCCGAGATGACCGCCTGCTGGCCCTTGGCCACCTCGGCCAGCGCCTTGCGGTCGCTGACGTCGATGCGGCGCGTGGCGGCCTTCTTGCCGCCCGCCTGCTCCAGAAAGGTGGCGTTGCTGTCGGCGAGGGTGGTCTCGTAGGCGCCGCTGGCATGGAGCAGGTCGACGATGGCGCCGCCGATCTTGCCGGCGCCGAGAACCAGGACTTTGCGTTTCATTTCCGTTCCTTGGACTGCGGGAAAATTGCGCTGACCGCGCTTGACCGCCACCATAGGCGCGGGGAGGGCTTGCCTTAAGCCGGCGAAAGTATAAAAAGCTGCCACGGGGCCGGCGAAACGACGGGGACACATGGCGAAACGCAATCTGGACGACACCGACCGGCGCCTGATCTCCCTCTTGCGTGCCAATGCCCGCATGCCGACCGCCGCTCTGGGCCGCCATCTCGGCCTCAGCCGCAGCGCGGTGCAGGAGCGGCTGAAGCGCCTGGAGCGCGACGCCGTCATCACCGGCTACACCATCGTCCTGGGCGAGACCACGGAGCATCCCGGCGTCTCCGCCCATGTCCTGCTCACCCTCGACCCCAAGTTCCAGGACCGCGCCATGGCCTCCTTGAAGGGCCTGCCGGAGGTGTCGAGCTGCTACACGGTCTCCGGCGTCTATGACGCGGTCGCCCTGGTGCGCGCTTCCACCGCCGCCCATCTGGACGAGGTGCTGACCCGCATCGGCCGCCTGCCCGGCATCACCCGCACCACCTCCGCCATTCTGCTCTCGACGATGTTTGAACGCAGCTAAAGCTGCGGGGGTTCGAGCGCAGCTGACGCTGCCGCCGCGCATGCCGCCTTCGCCGCGGGGTTCGAGCGCAGCTGACCACCAGAGCGAGTCATGGCAAGGCTTGGCCTTGCCATCCACGGGTTTGCCTGCGTCAGCGCCGTCTCGAGCCTCGAAACTCGTGGATCCCAAGGCCAAGCCTTGGGATGACGATTGTGGCTGGACCTCGCCGGAATTTGCCAAAAATGCCAGCAATCTCCATGCCTTGAACCACGCCGGTTGAGGATTGCTTAACCTCGTTGCGCTATCCCGGATGGGATGAATCGGGGTGGCGCGGCGATGAGCTGGCAACGGCTTCGGCAATCTCTCCTGGGTCCGGCGCGGGGTTGGCGCTGGCCGGTCTATGTCGCCCTCGGGCTCTACGTCACCGTCTCGCTCGTCTTCCACCTGATCCATGTGCCGATCGGCCAGACGGCGGCGATGTTCGACATGCCGCTGGTCGTCGGCATCTCGTTCCTGTGCTTCGCCATGGCGCGGCGGGTCTGGCCCTTCGTCCTGTTCATGCTGCTCTATTTCGCGCTGTTCTATTTCGCCAGCGCGGCGATGATCAAAGTGCTGGGCCGGCCGATCATGCCGGAGGAGATCGTCAACCTCCGCGCCCTCATCGAGATCCTGGGGCCGCTGGGCTGGATCGGCATCGGCGTGCCGCTCGCCGTCTTCGCGGCCGCGTGGCTGTTCAATCTCACCTGGAAGACGCGGCAGGCCAAGGGCGCGCTGGCGCTCTCGGTGGCGCTGCCGCTGGTCGCGATCAGCTTCCCGGCGCCGATCGTCTCCGGCCTCGACCGGCTGACCAGCAACTCGCCCTGGGACCAGAACATCAATTTCTATGTCCGCGGCGGCACGGTGCATTTCCTGCAGGAGACCATCCGCCTGCTGGCCCAGCGCACGCCGCCGCCGCAAGAGGCGGAGGTCGCCGCCGCAATCGCGCGGCTGCAGACGCTGTCGGGACCCGCGGCGCCGCCGCCGGCCGGCCGCACCCGCAACGTCCACATGTTCCTGCTGGAGAGCTTCTGGGACCCCAAGGTCCTGACGGCGGCGCGTTTCAGCCAGCTGGTCATGGACCCGCGCTTCGAGGAATTGTGGCGCGAAAGCGGCTACAGCCAGGGCCTGAGCCCGGCCTTCGGCGGCCAGACCGCCAATGCCGAATACGAGATGCTGTGCGGCTTCCCCACCAGCCAGCACGCGGTGAACTTCGAATACGGCATCAAGCGCGACGTGCCCTGCCTGCCGGAGGTGCTGCGCCGCGCCGGCTATCGCACCATCGCCTCGCATCCCAATCGCGGCACCTTCTGGAACCGCACCAGCGTCTACGACCATATCGGCTTCGAGACCTTCTGGGACACCGACACGCTCGACTTGAGCGGCACCGGCGGCTTCCTGATGACCGACAAGGAGCAGTTCCGCCAGGTCCAGGCCCTGATCGCGAAGACCAGGGACGATCGCCCGCTGTTCAACTACGTGCTCACCATCGAAGGCCACTGGAACTACACCACCGGGCCGGAGCGCCAGGCCGGCATCCGCTCCGACAGCCGGGTGCCCTATGTTCCCCAGTTCGCCAACGTGATGCATTTCAAGTCGCGCGACGTCATGGACATCATCGCCGAACTGCGGACCAGCGATCCGGACTCGCTCATCGTCATCTTCGGCGACCATCTGCCGCTGCTCGGCAACGGCAACGAGGGCTATGTCGAGTCCGGCCTGCTGGCGGCAACGCCCGGCGCCTTCGACCGGGACCAGTACGATTTCTCCACCCGCACGCCGATGGTGGTGATCGACGGGCGCAACGGCCCGCTGCGGCTCGGCGCGCGGCCGATGTTCGAGATGCCGGTGTTGATCGCCGGGCTGGCGGGGCTGAGCGATCCCGGCATCTTCGCCTTGACCCGGCCGCCGGCCGGCATCGACCTGCGCCCGCTCCCCGGCGTCAACCTGGTCTATGAGGACGGGGCGCCGCGCGAACTGTGCCGCACGGCCGCGCAATCGGCCGATTGCCGCAACGCCGCCGATTGGCTCGGCGACGTGCAGCTGGTCGAGCATGACCTCTTCCGCGGCGACCAGCACGCGCTGAAGCTGCTGGGGCAGGCAGGTCCTGGCACACTCGCGCATGCCGGGACGGAAAGCTCCGGTAACTGACCCACCCTCATCGTCATCACCGGGCCGCCACGCAGTGGCGAGACCCGGTGATCCAAGTTTCCATCTGCGCATCGGATGCGGATTTGGATTGCCGGGTCAAGCTCGGCAATGACGAATGTAGGGAACTGTATCTAGAAATCCCCGAACGCGGCGATGGCATCCCGGTCGTAGCCGCGGCTCGCCACCAGCAATTGCCTTGAATAGGCGTGCTGCAGGCGGCCCTCGCTCAATTCGGCGGCGCTGGCGGTCTCGACGATCTCGCCGGTACGCATGATGGAAAGCCGGGCGCAGAGATGCGACACGACGCCGAGGTCGTGGCTCACCAGGATATAGGTGAGGCCCAGGTCGCGCCGCAGGTCGGCGAGCAGGTTCAGCACCTCCGCCTGGATCGAGACGTCGAGCGCCGAAGTGGGCTCGTCCAGCAGCACCACCTTGGGCCGCAGGATGAGGGCGCGGGCGATGGCGACGCGCTGGCGCTGGCCGCCGGAGATCTGGTGCGGATAGCGGAAGCGGAAGCTGGGGCCGAGGCCGACCTGATCGAGCGCCGCGCGCACCTTGTTCTCAACGTCGTCGAAGCCGTGGATCGCCAGCGGCTCGCTCAGGATGCGGTCGACCGTGTGCTTCGGGTGCAGCGAGCCATAGGGGTCCTGGAACACCATCTGCACCATGCGGCGCAGCTCCGGCGGCCGCGTCTTGCCGACCTGGTGGCCGCCGATCCGCATCGACCCTGTCCAATCATCGTTGAGCCCGGCCAAGGCGCGCAGGATGGTGGATTTGCCCGAGCCGGATTCGCCGACCAGGCCGAAGCTCTCGCCCGGCGCCACGGTGAAACTGACGTTCTTCACCGCGTCGACGCGGTCGGCGCCCTGGCCGAAGCTGATCGAGAGGTTCTCGACCGCGATGATGGGGTCCGCGGTCATCCGACCGGCTCCAGCCATTTGGGATCGCGCTGCAAGGTCGGCAGGCGGTCGCGCCGCTGGTCGATCTCCGGCGGGCAGGCCAGCAGGCCCTTGGTGTAGGGATGGCTGGCATGCTCGAGCTCGCGCGCCGCCAGCGTCTCCAGCACCTGGCCCGCATACATGACCAGCGCCCGGTCGCAGAAGGTGCGCACCAGGTTGAGGTCATGGCTGATGAAGATGAGGCCCATGTTCCGCGTCTTCACCAGATCGTCGAGGATCGCCAGCACCTGCAGCCGCACGGTGACGTCGAGCGCCGAGGTCGGCTCGTCGGCGATCAGCAATTCGGGTTCGGCCATCAGCATCATCGCGATCATCGCCCGCTGGCCCATGCCGCCCGAGAGCTCGTGCGGCCAGGCGCGATAGACGCGTTCGGGGTCGCGGATGCGCACCGCCGCCAGCATGCCCAGGGCGTGCTCGCGCGCGGCGGCACCGCTGTACTGGTCGCGGCAGGCTTCCAGCAATTGCTCGCCGATGGTCATCACCGGGTTCAGCGAGTATTTCGGGTCCTGCATCACCATGGCGATGCGCTTGCCGCGGATGCTGCGCCACGCGGCGGCGGAGAGGCCGAGCAGGTTCTGGCCGTGGAAGGCGAGCTTGCGCGCCGTCACCTTGCCTTCGCTGAGCCCCAGGATCGCACGGCCGGTCTGCGACTTGCCCGAGCCCGATTCGCCGACGATGGCGAGCTTCTCGCGCCCCATGCTGAAGCTGACGTCGCGCACCGCATGCACCTCGCCGACCGGTGTCCTGAACCGGATGTTGAGCTGCTCGACTTCGAGGATGGGCTCGCTGGTCATCTAGCTGTCCCGCGGATCGAGCACGTCGCGCAGGCCGTCGCCGATCAAATTGAAGCCGAGGCTGACGATGAAGATGGCGATGCCCGGATAGGTGCAGACCCACCATTGCTCGAGGATCTGGGTGCGGCCTTCCGAGACCATGGCGCCCCATTCCGGCTGCGGCGGGGCGACGCCGAGGCCGAGGAAGCCCAGGCCGGCGGCGATCAGGATCACGCCCGCCATGTCGAGCGACACGCGGACGATGAGCGAGGGCATGCACATCGGCATGATGTGGCCGGCGAGGATCCGCAGGCCCGAGGCGCCACTGATCCTGGCCGCCGCGACGTAATCGGTGCCGCGCACGGTCAGCGTCTCGGCCCGGGCGATGCGCGCGTAGGGCGGCCAGGCGGTGAGCGCGATGGCCAGCACCGCGTTCTCGATGCCGGGGCCGAGCGCCGCGGCGAAGGCCAGCGCCAGCACCAGCTTGGGGAAGGCGAGGAAGGCGTCGGTCACGCGCATCAGCACGCTTTCCACCCAGCCGCCGACATAGCCCGCCGTGGCGCCGATGACGATGCCGATCGGCGCCGCCGTGATCGCCACCATGAAGACGATCAGCAAGGTGGTGCGCGAGCCGTAGACGATGCGGCTCCAGATGTCGCGGCCCTGGCTGTCGGTGCCGAGCCAGTAATCGTCGCCGGGCGGCAGCAGGCGGTTGCCGAGGTCGCCGGCGATCGGGCTGTGCCAGGTGACGACGGGCGCCAGGAAGGCCATGGCGATCAGCACGATGAAAATCAGCAGGCCGAGCATGGCCAGCGGATTGCGGGTGAAGGCGAGCCAGCCGAGATAGGCCCGGCTGAGCCGCGCCTGCAGCCGCGAATGCGGCGTCGCATCCAGCAGCCACCGGCGCCAGGAGGGCGGAGTCAAGGCGACGGCCCAGTCGCTCATGATGCCACCTTCCCAAATAACAAAGCCTCCTCCCCCCTTGTGGGGGAGGACGCTGAGCCTTGGCGAGCGACAGCGAGCCTAGGCGAAGCTAGGTGGGGGGTGGCGCGTCTTGCGGACGCGCATCGCCGGAGGCGATACAAGCGAAGATAGTCACCGGACGGACCCGGCGCTGCAACACCCCCCTTCCCACCCTTCCCCCGCAAGGGGGGAAGGAGCAGAGCGGTGCGGTTGAGGCGTTGCTCACCCACAATCATCACTTCGCCCTCGGGTCGAGCACGCGGTAGGCGATGTCGGTCAGCATGTTGATGACGATGAAGATGGCGCCGACCACGATGGTGCCGCCGAGCACCGCCGGCATGTCCTGGCCGAAGATCGAATCGGTGATGTAGAGGCCGAGGCCGCGCCAGGCGAAGACCGTCTCGGTCAGCACCGAGCCTTCGAGCAGGTTGCCGTAGGAGAGCGCGATGACGGTCAGCAGCGGCACCAGCACGTTGCGCATGGCGTGGCGCCAGATGACCCGCGTCTCGCTGACACCCTTCACCCGCGCGGTCAGGATGTATTCCTGGCGCAGCTGGCCCAGCATCAACGAGCGCGTCATGCGGCTGATATAGGCGAGCGAGAAATAGCCGAGCAGCGAGGCCGGCATGATCAGGTGGCCGAGCGCGTTGCGGAACAGGTCGAAATCGCCGGCGATCAGCGTATCCACGGTCATCAGGCCGGTCACCGGATCGACCAGGTCCTCATAGCCGAAATCGAGCCGGCCCGGCCCGGGCAGCCAGTCGAGCTTGGCATAGAAGACCAGCAGGCCCATGAGGCCGAGCCAGAAGATCGGCACCGAATAGCCGATCAGGCCGACGAAGCGCACGACATGGTCGATGAGGGTGTCCTTGCGCACCGCGGCCCAGACGCCGAGCGGGATGCCGACGATGACGCCGATGAGCGTGCCGAGCGTCGCCAGTTCCAGGGTCGCCGGAAAGACGCGCGCCAGCTCTTCGCTGATCGGCAGGCCGGTACGGATCGATTCGCCGAGGTCGCCCTGCAGCACGTCGGAGAGGTAGATCCAGAATTGCATGTAGAGCGGCTTGTCCAGGCCCAGCCGGATGCGCGCCGCCTCGATGGTGGATTCGGAGGCATGATCGCCGACGACCGCCAGCACCGGGTCGGCCGGCAGCATGCGGCTGATGACGAAGGTCACCACGAGCAGGCCGAGCAGCGTGGTGGCGATCGAGATGGCGACGCGCAGAGCGGATTTCATGGCGGCATGAAAAACGCCGCCGGCACACATGCGCTCCCGCGCATCCGGCCGGCGGCGATTGTCCGCTTAGTTCTTCACCACGTCTTTGTAGAGGTCGAGGTCGAAGGTCGGGCCGACGATGAAGCCGTCCACGTTCTTCCGGAGCGCGATGGTCTCGACCTGCTGGAACAGGATGACATAGGGACCTTCCTCAAGCTGCATCTTCTGCAGGTCCATATACATCTGCGCCCGCTTGGCGCTGTCCTTCTCGTCGCGCGCGGCCAGCACCGCCGCTTCCTTGTCGGGCGAGTTCCACTGATTGCGCTTGGCGAGCGGCGCATTCAGGTAGCCGTCGGCGTTGGAATGCGGGTCCTGGTAGTCCGAGCCCCACTGGCCGAGATAGATGTCGTGCTCGGAGGCGCGGTACTTGGTCAGCGTCGTCTTGTTGTCGTTGACCTTGATGATCAGGTTGATACCGGCCTGGGCCATGGTGTTCTGCAGCGAGGCCGAGAGCTCGCGCGTCTCGGTCTTGTTGGTCACGTCCATGGTCACGTTGAAGCCGTTGGGGAAACCGGCCTTGGCCAGCAATTCCTTGGCTTTCGCCAGGTCGAAGCTGAACGGCGTCGAGTTGTCGGCGCCGAGCTGGCCGTCCGGCAGGAAGGTCTGATGGATGATGCCGGTGCCGTTGAACATGCTGTCCTGCAGGCCCTGGTAGTCCACCAGGTATTTCATCGCCTGGCGGGCGTCCTTGTTGCCGAGGTACTGGTTCTTCACGTTCAGGCCCATGTACCAGAGCGTGGCCTTCGGATAGGACTGGAACTTGATGTTCGGGTCCTTCTGCACCGCCTTCAGCTGGTCGCCGGTCAGGTTGCGGGCGATGTCGATGTCACCCTTCTGCAGCAGCAATTGCTGGGTGGCGCTCTCGGTCACGTTCTTGATCAGCACGCGCTTGATCTTCGGCGCACCGTCCCAGTAGTCGGCGTTGCCCTCAAGCACCAGGGATTCGTTCGGCTTCCAGCTCTTGAAGATGAACGGGCCGGAGCCGGCGGCGTTGGTCTTCAGCCACTCATGGCCGAAATCGCCGTCCTTCTCGTTCTCCATGGCCAGCTTCTTGTCGATCACGACGCTGGTATAGCTGAGGCAGTTCAGGAAGAAGCTCGGCGCATAGGCGGCGTCCAGCTCGACTTCGACGGTCTGCGGATCGACCACCCGGACCATGTCCTGCACGTTGTCCTTGGTGAGGCCGAACTGGCCCATGATGAAGGCCGGATTCAGGTCCAGCTTCACGAAACGCTCCATCGAGAACTCGACGTCCTCGGCGGTCAAAGCGTTGCCGGAATGGAATTTGACGCCGGGCCGGATCTTGAAGGTGAAGACCTTGCCGTCATCGCTGACCGACCAGCTCTCCGCCAGCTGCAGCTTCAGCTTCGATGGGTCGGCCGGGTCGATCACCACCAGGCGGTCATAGGTGTTGGCCATGTATTCCGACGCAGTGAATTCGTAGATCTCCGCTGGGTCGAGCGAGATCATGTCGTCGATGACATAGGCCATGACCAGCGTGTCCTTGGGCGTTTCCGCCTGGGCCGCCAGGGGCGTGCAAAGCAGGGCGACCGCCGTCATGGACGACATGAGGGCGGATCGCAGGAACGGTTTCATGAGGTGCCTCCTCAGTTTCTGATTTATTACGGGAGCGACTGTCCGACCGATCGGTCAATTTGTCCAGATGCAACAACGGCCTTGACGCTATTCGGCGGCAGGGGCGGCTTGAATTCCTGTCCAGATGCGCCGTCGGCGGGCCGAGGCGGGGGGAGGGAACCCCCGCCGGGTCACATGGTTGTTTGTTGCAGTCGGATGACCGTCTCGACATATTCCCGTGAATTTTTCGGGATATTCCCGGAGCGTATCACGCGGCTCCTGCCGGGGCGGCTCAGAACGGGATTGTGCGGGCGGCGGAGCCCTTCTCATGGCAGCGCGACTTTTCTTGCAGCGGGGGACGTGGGCCCACCGGCTCGGGCGTCACCTGGGTCCGGATGCGGCCGCGCGGCATCTCCTGGTGCCGGTGCTGTCGACCGCCATCTTCTACGCGCTCGCCTATTTCCTGTGCTGGTTCGGCTTCGGCATCAAGATCGTCGAGTCGCGCGTGCCCTATGATTTCGCGCTCAACCTCGCTTTGGCGCTGCTGGTCTACTGGATCTCCCGCCGGCTCTGGCCGTTCCTGCTGCTGCAGGCCCTCTATTTCGCCGTCTTCTATGTCGCCAGCGCGCTCAAGATCTCCATGCTCGGCCGGCCGATCATGCCGGAGGACGTGCACAACCTCGCGGCCCTGGTCGGCATCCTGGGTGCGCTGGGCTGGGTCGCGGTGGCGCTGCCGCTGGCGCTGCTGGCGGCGCTGTTCCTGTTCAACCTGAAGTTCCGCGCCCGCCCCGCCCAGGCCGGCTGGGCGCTGCTGATCGCCCTGCCTTTGGGGGCCGCCGGCGACGCCTCGCCGCTCAGCAACAGCCTGGACAAGTTCTTCGGCAACACCCCCTGGGACCAGCGCGAGAATTTCATCTGGCGCGGCGGGGCGATGCACCTGGCCCAGGAAACGCTGCGCGCCTTGGCCGAGCGTCGCGACCCGCCGGACGAATCGGAGGTCGCCGCGGCGATCGCCCGCCGTGCCGCCCTGGCGGCGCCCGATACGCTCGATGTCGCGAGCGGCCACCGGCGCAACCTGCACATCATCCTGGAGGAGAGCTTCTGGGACCCGACGGTGCTGCAAGCCGCCGGCTACAGCGCAGACCCGATCGATCCGCGCTTCCGCGCCCTGTGGGCGCAATCCGGCCACACGGTGGGCCTCAGCCCGGCCTTCGGCGGCCAGACCGCCAATGCCGAGTTCGAGGTGCTGTGCGGCTTCCCCATCAACCAGATTGCGGTCAAGTTCGAATCCGGCCTGGAGCGCGACGTGCCCTGCCTGCCGCGCCTGCTCAGCCAGGCCGGCTTCCGCACCGTCGCCGCGCATCCCAACGTGCCGGGATTCTGGAACCGCTACACCGCCTACGACCATCTCGGCTTCGAGACCTTCTGGGCGGCGCCGGAGATGGATCTGTCCGACAGCAACGGCCCGTTCCTCGCCGACCGCTCGCTGCACGCCCAGGTGCGCGACAAGCTCGCCGCAACCGCCGACGACCGGCCGTTGTTCAACTACATCGTCACCATCGACGGCCATTGGATGTACGATTCCAGCCCGGCGCGGCCGCCGGTGATTGGCGCCGCGTCGAAGATCAAGGAAGTCGGCGACTACGCCAACATGCTGCATTACAAGACGCGGCAGATGATGGACGCGATCGAAGCCCTGCGCCGCGACGATCCCGACGCGGTGATCGTGGTGTTCGGCGACCATCTGCCGATGCTCGGGCGAAATTTCGCCGGCTACGTCGAATCCGGCCTGCTGCCGGACAATTTCGGCGCCTTCACCAAGGAGCAATACGACCTCTCCGCCGCGACGCCTTTGCTGGTGATCGACGGCGGCAACGGCCCGCTGCAGCTGGGCCGAATTCCGATGTATCGCCTGCCCGGCCTGATCCTGCGCCTTCTGGGCGAAGAGCGCGCCAGCATCTTCGACCTGGCCGCGATCCCGGGTGCGGCCACGCCGCGGCCCCTGCCCGGCGTCACGCTGGCCTATGCGGGGAATGCGCCGGCGGAGCTGTGCAAGGACGCGGCGCAATCCGATCTCTGCCGCAGCGCCGGCGCCTGGCTCGCCGACGTGCAACTGATCGAGCGCGATCTGTTCGCCGGCAAACAGCATGCGCTGAAGCTGCTCGGGCGGCATCCCGCCACGGCCATCGCGCACCGTATTCCGCTCAATTAGAAAGCCGTTCTAAGCCGCGAAGCTGACGACCCTGGGCTGCGCTTCCCCGGCGGGTGGTGACCCGCCGGCGCGGCGATAGGCGTCCGACGCCGCGCCATAGGGCGGATTGTAGAGCCCCTCGGGCAGTTGCTCCTGGGCGATGAAGCTGGCCAGGAAGGCGGTGGAATTGCGGCTGCCGGAGCCGCTGGCATAGCCGTCGAGGATTTCGGCGGCGACCGACGGGTCGCTGTCGGCGGCCGCGCTGGCGCGCTCCGCATCCGCGGGGCGCTCGATCACCTCCGCCGCCGGGCGCTCCGCGCCGCCGCCGCGGCCATAGGGGCGGAAGCGGAACTGCTTGCCCTTCAACTCGCCGCCGAGGTCGATGGTGTCCTCGGGCGGGGTCTCGATCAGGGTGAGGAAGCTGGCGGTGGCGGCGGCGGACCGGCGCGTCCCGCGCACGATCTCGTCCGGCAGGTCTCGGTCCAGCGCCGACGCGCCGCGCGCCTGGCTGCGCTGCAGCGGCGGATTGGGCGGTGGCAGCAGGATGGCGCGCGGGATCTCTTGCATCAGGTCCTGGAGGGTGACGTCACGCTTCCAGATCAGAAATCGGGCTCAATTGCGGCCGGTTCCGCCCGGCATCGCCACCTCTGATCACCGTCCCGCGCAGCGGCGGGCACATTCGGAACTGCCCGCCAGGACGATAGGTTGAATTTTAGGCAATTCCCCCGGATTTACAAGTCAGGAATCCGTGTCCTGGCAAAATAATTCAATGTTTACAGATAATTAACCAAACCCCCCGCAGTTCGTTATGGAGCCGGATTCAGACTTTATTAAGGGCGCATGCCTACCTTCGGAGAGGCGCAAAATACTCTACATATTTTACCGAACGCGGGTGCCGTGAGCGTGCCGATGGGCGAACCAGAGAGCAAGAAACCGGCACCGGAGCCAGCCCTGCAAGCGACCCCGGAATGGCTCGAATCGGCCCTCGTCTCGGCGGGGGACGTCGCCTATTACTGGGACGTCGCCACCGACCGTTTCACCTGGGCCGGCAACCTCTCAGAGGTGCTGACCGACATGCCGGTGGACTCGCTGGCCAGCGGCCACGCCCTCAACGACCGCATCCATCCGGAAGACCTGCCGCGCCGGCTGAAGGCGCTGTCCGACCATTTCGCGCTGGGCAAGCAGTACGATTGCGAGTACCGCCTGAGGACCGGCCACGGCCAGGTGATCTGGGTGCATGACCGCGGCCTGGCGCAGATGGGCGGCGCCGGCGTGCCGAAGACCATGGCCGGCACGCTTCGCATCATCACCCAGCGCAAGCAGACCGAGGCGCGGCTGGAGCGCGCCGCCAATTACGACGACCTGACCGGCCATTTCAACAAGTCGCGCCTGCGCCAGGAGCTGGAGCAGGCGATGAGCTTCGCCCGCCGCTTCTCGATCTCCGGCGCCTTCCTGGTGATCGGCGTCGACAAGCTGGCGCTGATCAACAGCGCCTATGGCTACGAGGTGGGCGACGCAGTGCTGGTGACGGTGGGCCAGCGCCTCGACCGCTTCGTGCGCGCGAGCGACGTGGTCGGGCGGCTCTCCGGCGACCGCTTCGGCATCGTGCTGACGCAATGCCCCGAGGACGCCATCCCCGCCGCCATGGACCGCATCATCGAGGTGATGCGCGACAAGCCGATCGAGGTCGACGGCCAATCGGTGCCGGTCACCGTCTCGATCGGCTGCGTCATGTTCCCCAATTTCACCTCCACCGCCTATGACGTGATCGCGCGGGCGGAGACGGCGCTGAATGCCGCGAAGCTCGCCGGCCGCTCCTGCTGGCAGGTGCATCGGCCGTCGGAGCAGCAGAGCCTGCAGCACCGCCGCCACATGGTGGTGGCGGCCGAGGTGCAGCGCGCCGTGCGCGAGGACCGCATGGTCTTCGTCTATCAGCCGATCGTGAAGGCCGACAGCTTCGAGGTGATGAAATACGAATGCCTGCTGCGCTTGCGCGACGAGCACGGCAAGATCCTGTCGGCGGCCGAGTTCATTCCCGTGGTCGAGGAGCTGGGCATGACCCGCTTCATGGACCGCCACGTCCTGGACATGGCGATCGCCGATCTGCGCGCCGACCCGGCGCTGCAGCTCTCGATGAACATCTCCGGCCTGACTGCGACCGACCAGGCCTGGCTGCGCGCGCTCAATTCCGCGGTGAAGGCGACGCCCGAGGTGGCGCCGCGCCTGGTGGTGGAGATCACCGAGACAGCGGCCCTGCACGACATCGAGGAGACGGCGCGCTTCGTCAACGCGGTGCGCGATTTGGGCTGCCGCGTCGCCATCGACGATTTCGGCGCCGGCTTCACCTCCTTCCGCCACCTGAAGGCGCTCACCGTCGACATGGTGAAGATCGACGGCTCCTTCGTCCGCGATCTCGCGGTGAATGTCGACAACCAGCTTTTCATCCGCAACCTGATGGGCCTCGCCGAGACCTTCGGCCTTCGGACCTGCGCGGAATTCGTCGAGAACGCCGAAGACGCCGGCTTCCTGGTGAAGGCCGGCGTCGATTTCCTGCAGGGCTATTATTTCGGCCGGCCGGACCTCACGCGCCAATGGCGCATCGGCGAGCGCATCACGCCTGCCGCCGCCGGCTAGGCCGCCCCTCGTTTCAGCATCGCCTCAAACGCAGACGCGCCATCGCGCCTAAAGCGACATGACCACCGTCAGGCCGCCGAAGGTGAAGGCGATGCTGCCCAGGAACGAGATGATCGATCCCGCCTGGATGCGGCGATTGCCCGGAAACTGCGCCGTCTGCGTCATGAGCTGCGTGCCCCAGGTACAGGCAATGATGCCGGTCAGGATCTGCAGGGCGCCATAGATCATCATCATGGTGGTCACTCGATGTTCCGCGGTGGACCGTCGCAGGATACCGCCGAGTCTTGCGGGTTTGCAACAAAATGTATTTGTTTCAATGACTTATAAAGATTGAGCCAAGACTGAATTGCCTTTGACAGGTATGATGCCGGCTTAGCCGTCGCGTTGTGGGTCGCTTGGCCGCGAGGCGTTGCGCGAG
>Ga0268299_1002744_pt1 | contig 19112 bp, 11 predicted proteins | sample NOBtaG_FD_193484 | JGI IMG/M metagenome (GOLD analysis project Ga0268299, IMG submission 193484) | Activated sludge microbial communities from bioreactor in Nijmegen, Gelderland, Netherland - NOB reactor | ecosystem: Engineered > Bioreactor > Aerobic > Activated sludge | place: Netherlands...
TTCCTGTTCTTCGCTCAAAGGGTCTCTGTTGGGTAAGTCGAATTTTGGGCAAGATAATTACAAAGGGTGAGCCTAATAAATGATTGAAAAATTCTTTGATTAAAAGTTTTTTTTGAGAATGTTGGATTATGAAAGGCCTGCGGCACCATATTAGAAATTTCTTTGGATTCTCCCGTGCTCAAACTAACGGCCTGGTGTTGTTGCTGGCAGTGGCCATGTTGGCGCTCTTCTCAAAACCTGTTTACCATTCGTGGGTAAGCAGCCGGCAGCCCGATTTCTCAAAAGAAACCAAAACGCTGGATAGCTTAACCGCGATTTGGGAATCAGCGATGGAAGATCAAAACAGCATCCCGATCGAGGATGAAATTGCTGTGGTGATGTTTCCATTTAACCCCAATTCAGTAACAGCAGATGAACTGAAAATCCTTGGGTTTTCGGACAGGCTATCAAAAGGATTACAAAATTACAGGGCAGCAGGAGGATCGTTCCGAATAAAATCAGATCTGAAGAAATTATACGGAATGGATTCCGCCTTTTACAAAAATATTTACCCGTTTATTCTACTCCCCGAAGAAGTAAAGTCAGAAAAGCAACCATTAAAATATACCAGGGCTGAGAAAGAAATTGAGAAGTTTAATCTGAATGAGGCTGACAGTACTCAGTTGCAACGCGTTTATGGAATTGGGCCGGTGCTGGCAAGGCGGATTGTTAAATATCGGGAACGGTTAGGTGGTTTTGTGAGTGTTAACCAGTTAAAGGAAGTTTACGGATTGGATTCGTTGGTTATTCAAAAATTGGTAATGGCTTCATTTCTATCACCCGGTTTTGCGCCTAATACAATAAACATTAACACTGCTGACGAAAAAACATTAACGGTTCATCCATACTTTTCGAAAAGGTTGGCGCAAGCCATTGTAACCTACCGATTCCAGCACGGAAATTTTCAATCTGTTGATGACCTTCGGAAAATTCAACTCATGAATGAGCCAACCATCCTTAAAATTTTGCCCTACGTAGCCGTTGAGTGACGCTAGTAACCATATTTTTAAGACCTACCTGCGAAGGCTTACCAACCTGGGCGGAAATAACCGTTCACTTTTGTTATTGCGTTTGCACAGCGAACAACTTCTTGATTTGCAGAAACTCAGTTTTCTGAATGGTGAAAAGGCATTTGAGATCATCCGATCGCTCATCGCTGGCAAGGCAAAAAGTATTTGTCCTGAATTAAACAGTCGCATGGAAGCGGTTAACGAGGTAAGCCGTAAACTTAAACGGTTACAGCGATTAGATAAATTTATTTTCGAAGAACGAGGTTCAAATGATTTGCATGTTGGCTGGCCGATACTCAGAGGTAAATTTTCTGACGGAACACCGGTGCGTTGCCCTTTACTTTACTTTCCGGTATCGCTGTCGCTTGAAAACGGACAATGGGTTTTGGTTTTGCGGGAAGATGCTGGCGTAAGCATGAACAAGTCGTTCCTTTTGGCGTATGCATTCTATAATAACGTAAAGCTGGACGATGATTTTTTAAATACCTCCTTTGAAGAGTTTGATGCCGACAGCACCATCTTTCGAACGCAACTGTATCAGTTATTAAAAGATACTATTGAACTCAATTTTAATCCCGATACGTTTACGGATGATTTAACGCCCTTTCTGGAATTTAAGAAGGATGAGTTTGAATCTGAGCACCACCTTGGTGCGATAAAATTATTTCCGGAAGCCGTGCTGGGTATTTTTCCTCAGGCAGGCTCACAGTTGGTTCCTGATTATCATCAGATCATTGAAAGCCAGTCGGTTCAAACATTTGAGGATTTTTTCGTGTTAAGGAAAAAGGGACCCACGGGTGCGATTGGAAAATGGGTGTCGTCAGTTAAAGAAGAAAAAATTTATACGCCCTTCAATTTAGATGCTTACCAGGAACACGCCCTTCGGGTTATTAAAGACGGACAGTCGCTGGTGGTTCAGGGCCCACCGGGAACCGGTAAATCACAACTGATCGCTAACCTGATTGCCGATTCCATCGCCTCGCGAAAAAAAGTGTTGGTGGTTTGCCAGAAAAGAGTGGCGTTGGATGTGGTGTATGACCGGTTGGCAAAAATTAACCTGGCTGATTTTATTGGCTTGGTTCATGATTTCAGAAACGATCGGAAAGCCATCTTTGAAAAAATTGCGCGGCAAATCGACAGGATTGATGATTATAAAACCCGCGATCGAAGCATTGATATCATACAGTTGGAAAGAAGGTTTCTTCATGTGTGTCGTGTCATCGATCAGCTGACGGAAACCCTGGAAGAATTCCGGTATGCATTGTTTGATGAAACGGAGTGTGGTATCAGCGCGAAAGAGTTATACCTCACATCAAATCCACACGCAGAAAGTGTGAATGTACGCCAGGAGTATCAGTATTTCAGCCGAACAGTTTTAGAAGATTTCATTTCAAAAATCCGCAACTATGCACAGTACGCGTCTGTGCTGGAAAAGGACGGGCATCCATGGTTTAATAGAAAATCTTTTGCCAGTCTGCACGTAAGCGACTTGAGCGAGATATCAAAAACAATTCAATCCATTCCTGTATTTCAACGCAGCCTTCAGAAAGAGCTGAAGCGATACATTTCTGTTCCGCTTAATTTCAAAGAATGCGAAAACTTGTTGATGAGGGAGCCTGAGATTGATGAAATGGTGAAGCTGATTGAAACAGAAACGATTTTCAGATTTTTTCAGTCAATGGTCTTTGAAAAAGATGATGAAACCAGTTTGCTCTGGCTGCAAAACATGGAGCGCGTGTGCATGCTTTGTTTTGACGGTGCAGGAATTGAACAAACCATTCCTGGCGACCAACTGGGGCAGGTTCAACTGGCGCTTGATCAGCGAATGAAATCGCGAAAAAGAATCATCAGCCGGATACGCTGGGAAATATCAGATCACAAATATTTGCTCAAACGCACCTTAATTGGCAACAACCTGAAGTTCAATAAAGAAGGAATGAAGATGCTCGAACAACGGATCGATAACCGGTTGAACCTGGAGCATCACCTTACTGCGTTAAAGACAAAAGCCTGGCTGACCGCTTTTCCGGAAAACAAGGATTATATTAAACTTAAAAAGTGGTTTGACGCGCAAGGCAAGGCCATCAGGGCGAAGCGCATGTTCAGTTCGTTCCGCGAGTTTCGCAACGCTTTCCCTGTTCAAAAAATTACGGCAGATGAATTTAAGGCTGTCATGCATGGGGTTGTTAATGTGTTGAAAAATATTCCGGGTCATCGCAGTCAATGGTTACACTACCTTACACCTTATCAGGTACAGCAACTGGTTGCCACCCCAGGGGCGGAACAGGATTTTTTAAAGTCATTGCAATCTGACTTTGATAAACTTGGGGAGTTTGATCGGATTAAAGAATCACTTTCGGATGCTGAAAGTACTGTGATAAACAAACTTTTCGATCAAACAAAAAGCTGGGAGTTTAGCAAGCTCGAACCACTCTTTCAAAACAGCATCCGAGTGGCATGGATTGAACACATTGAAACCAAGTACCCGGTGCTTCGATCGGTCTCTACATTCAAAATGAATGAAATGCAACGTGAGTTGCATCAGATGGTAAAAGAGAAGAAAGAGTTAAGTACCGGAATTCTCATGCTGCGGTCAAGAGAGCGCGTGTATGAAAACATTGAATACAACCGGCTTAACAACCGAATCACCTATCGCGACCTCCACCATCAGGTAACGAAGAAGAAAAAAATATGGCCGCTTCGAAAAGTGATCGCTGCGTTTTCGGAAGAACTTTTTAACCTGGTGCCCTGTTGGATGGCTTCACCCGAAGCAGTGTCGGCTATTTTTCCTATGGAACAATTGTTTGATGTTGTTATTTTTGATGAAGCCTCGCAATGTTTTGCCGAGCGTGGTATACCGGCTATGTATCGCGGAAAGCAGGTTTTGATTGCGGGCGACAGTAAACAACTACGGCCATTTGAGTTGTACCAGGCACGTTGGGATGAAGAAAGTAACGACCCCGATAGTGAGCTGGATTCTTTATTGGAACTTTCGGAGCGATACCTGCCCTCGGTGCAGCTTCAAGGTCATTACAGAAGTCAGTCGTTGGCACTGATCGATTTTTCGAACCAATATTTTTATGGCGGAAATCTGAAACTATTACCCGATAGAAAAATTGTGAATGATTCACAGGCTTCAATCGAATTTCGGAAAGTAGATGGTCAGTGGGAAAATCAAACAAACCCGTTGGAAGCCCAGGCTGTTGTTCAGCATGCGTTTGCGTGTATCCGGAATAATCCGGAACAAGATATCGGAATTATAACCTTTAATGCACCACAGCAAATGTTGCTGATGGACCTGTTGGAGGAAACGGCTATCAGGGAAGGAATGCGGTTGCCCGAATCACTTTTCATCAAGAACATCGAAAACGTGCAGGGCGATGAACGCGACATCATTATTTTTTCGATAGGCTATGCACCCGATGAAGCTGGCAAGCTGAACATGCAATTTGGGAGTTTGAATGTGGCAGGCGGTGAAAATAGATTGAATGTTGCAGTTACACGCGCCCGGAGGAAAATTGTTGTCATCTCCAGCATTCAGCCTGAAGAACTGAAGTTACAGGGAATAAAGAATGAGGGTCCGAAACTGTTGAAGAAATACCTGGAGTTTTCAAGAAATGTTTCAGAGGGTAATTACCGGTTTACAGAACCGGTGATAGAAAATCATTCCCCCGACTGGTTTCTTAGCAACCAATTGCTGAAGTGGAAAACGAATGGCGCAATAACGCTTACAACTCATTCACTTCCCTTTACTGATATGGTGCTCTGCCAGGGTAAGAATCAACTGGCTGTGTTGCTAACTGATGATCACTTGTACTATTCGTGTTCAACGGTGAAGCAGCCTCATGTATATACGCCTTTGCTGCTGGAGCAGAAGCACTGGACGTATCATCGTATTTTTAGCAGAAGTTGGTGGATGGACAGAGAGAGCGCTGAGAACGACCTAAAAAGATTTGTGAGCCAGATCACCAATCCGGTTTAAAGAGTCTTGCCTTTCACCAGAAATCAATTTTCTTTTCTGGTGAAGTTGTTTAGTTTACTTGCCTAAATCTATGTTCATGAAAAAGCTTTTCATCGCATGCCTGTTTATCGGATTTCAAGCAGTTGGCCAAATTCCAAAAGCGCCTGAAGTAAAGGAAGGTGATGGGCCGTATCCGCAGCTTATTATTCGTGGTGTCACGCTCATTGACGGAACAGGTGCACCACCAATGGGCCCGGTAGATATTGTAGTCAGGCAAAACCGTATTGAACGAATTGTGAATGTTGGTTTTCCGGGAGTTGAAATCAACAACGACCGCAGACCAAAACTAGAGACCGGTGGAAAGGAACTGAATTGTGAGGGCATGTATTTGATGCCCGGTTTTGTGGATATGCACGGTCATAGTGGTGGCGATTCTCAGGGCACACCCGCTGAGTACGTTTTTAAATTATGGATGAGCCATGGCATAACAACTATCCGCGATCCATCGGCAGGTAACGGACTGGACTGGACACTTGACCAAAAACAAAAGAGTGCGAAAAATTTAATTACCGCTCCGCGAATTTATGCCTACACAGCATTTGGAATGGGAAGCGAGAAACCGATTAGTACACCTGAGCAGGCGAAATTATGGGTACAGGAAAATGCGAAGAAGGGAGCCGATGGAATTAAATTTTTTGGAGCATCACCTGAAATTATGGATGCTGCCTTGCGCGAGAATAAAAAATTAGGACTGCGTTCCGCATGCCATCACGCGCAATTAGGTGTTGCGCGTTGGAACGTACTGAATTCTGCGAAAGCAGGCTTAACAAGTATGGAACATTGGTACGGTTTACCCGAAGCCTTGTTTACCGATCGCACCATTCAGAACTATCCGTTGGATTACAATTATCAAAACGAGCAAAACAGATTTGAAGAAGCCGGAAAACTTTGGAAGCAGGCGGCACCTCCTTATTCCGAACATTGGAATAAGGTAATGAATGAATTGCTCGCCCTTGATTTTACATTGGACCCGACATTTAACATCTATGAAGCAAGTCGTGACCTCCATCGTGCCCGCAGAGCCGAATGGCACGAAGAATATACCTTACCAAAACTATGGACATTCTTTCAACCGAACCGGAGAGCGCATGGTTCGTATTGGTTTGCCTGGGGAACCGAGCAGGAAGTAAACTGGCGCGAGAATTATCAACTCTGGATGAAGTTTGTAAATGAATATAAAAACAGAGGAGGCCGTGTAACAACCGGTTCAGATTCAGGATTTATTTTCCAGTTGTATGGATTCGCCTACATCCGCGAGTTAGAATTATTACGCGAAGCAGGCTTCCATCCGTTGGAAGTGATTCGTTCGGCAACATTGTATGGAGCACAAGCGCTTGGCGCTGAAAAAGAGTTGGGTTCAGTTGAAATTGGCAAACTTGCCGACTTTGTAATCGTAGAAGAAAATCCATTGGAAAATCTTCAGGTGTTGTACGGAACCGGTGCCATCAAACTCTCAGTTGATAATAAAGCGGTTCGTGTTGGCGGTGTGAAGTATACAGTGAAGGATGGAATTATTTACGATGCTAAAAAACTTTTAGCCGATGTTCGGAAAATCGTTGCCGATGAAAAAGCCAGGACCGGATTTGTACTAAAACAGCCCGGTATCGAATAACTTTCGCGGCCCTGTGCCTGCCTGTCCGTTAGGCAGGCCGCGATCCCTCCTGTAGTAATTCTCGTTGGCAGAAAATGCGCTTTTCTCCCATTTACACCCGCTTTTTTCATACTTTTGCCGTTCAAAATTTTGAAAGAACTGACGGGAATGGAAAACATCCGCAATTTTTGCATAATAGCCCATATCGACCACGGTAAAAGTACCCTGGCCGACCGCCTGCTGGAGTTTACCGGCACCCTGAACGAGCGCCAAATGGAGGCCCAGGTACTCGATAACATGGACCTGGAAAAAGAAAAAGGTATCACCATTAAGGCCCATGCCATCCAGATGAATTACAAGCTGGACGGGAAAGAGTATGTCTTAAATCTGATCGATACCCCCGGCCACGTTGACTTTTCATACGAAGTTTCCCGTGCCATTGCATCATGCGAAGGAGCGTTATTGATTGTGGATGCCAGCCAGGGAATTGAAGCGCAAACCATATCAAATTTATACCTCGCCCTTGAACACGACCTGGAAATTATTCCGGTTATGAACAAGATCGATTTACCGCACGCGAACCCCGAAGTGGTGGCCGATGAAATTATTGATTTGATCGGCTGCAAGCGTGAAGATATTTTATCGGCCAGTGCCAAAGAAGGTAAGGGCATCGAAGAAATTTTACAGGCCATTGTAAAACGCATTCCTGCCCCAAAAGGAAATCCAAATGCACCGTTGCAGGCCATGATTTTCGATTCGGTATTTAATTCATTCCGTGGAATCGAAATCTATTTCCGTGTATTCAACGGTACGATTAAAAAAGGAGATAAAGTAAAATTCATCAGCACCGGTCAGGAATATGGTGCCGATGAAATTGGTGTATTGAAGTTGGATAAACATCCGAAAAATGAAATCAGTGCCGGTAATGTTGGTTACCTGATTTCAGGAATTAAAGTTGCAAAAGAAGTTCACGTGGGAGATACCATAACAACGGTGACAAATCCCGGTGAATCATTAAAAGGATTTGAGAAGGTGAAGCCAATGGTATTTGCCGGTATTTATCCGGTGGATACAACGGAGTTTGAAGAACTCCGCTCTTCAATGGAAAAACTTCAACTGAACGATGCTTCCTTGGTGTGGGAACTCGAAACATCGGCAGCGTTAGGTTTTGGTTTCCGTTGCGGATTTCTGGGCATGCTGCACATGGAAATTATCCAGGAACGTTTGGAGCGTGAGTTTAACATGACCGTGATTACAACGGTACCTTCTGTTTCTTTTAAGGCATACTTAACCGATGGATCTCAAATTGAGATCAATGCGCCATCGGAAATGCCCGACCCGACCAAAATGAGTTATATCGAAGAGCCTTACATCAAGGCGCAGATTATTTCAAAGGCGGAGTACATCGGCCCGATCATTAACTTGTGTATTGAAAAGAGAGGTCAGATTAAGAATCAAAACTACCTGACTACTGATCGCGTGGAGATGTCGTTTGAAATGCCATTATCTGAAATTGTATTTGACTTCTTCGATAAGCTGAAATCGATTTCAAGAGGATACGCTTCGCTCGATTATCATCTGATCGGATTCCGCGAATCAGACATGGTGAAACTGGATGTCATGCTGAATGGCGATACGGTTGATGCCCTAAGCGCCATTGTGCACAGAAGTAAATCGCAGGAGTGGGGAAGAAAGTTGTGTGAAAAATTACGAGAATTGATTCCGCGCCAGATGTTCGAAATTGCCATCCAGGCCGCTATCGGACAAAAAATTGTGGCAAGGGAAAATATCAGTGCCATTCGTAAAAACGTATTAGCAAAATGTTACGGTGGCGATATTTCACGTAAGCGTAAACTTTTGGAGAAACAGAAGAAAGGTAAGAAGCGCATGCGCCAGGTGGGTAACGTTGAAATTCCGCAGGAAGCATTCATGGCAGTTTTAAAAATTGATTGATACATGATTGATACAAAGACGACATACACCCTGATTGATGGCAGGAAAGTTTCAGCTGAGATCAAAAGTGAACTGACAGAAAAAGTTGCTGAGCGCAAAAAACAGGGCATGAAAATTCCCCACCTCGCCATCATTTTAGTGGGCGATGACGGGGCCAGTCAAACGTATGTCGATCACAAAGTAAAAGCTTGCCGTGAAGTAGGATTTCACTATACCATGATGCGCTTTGCCGACACCATCAGTGAAGACAAGTTGATGAAGCACATAGAACAGGTAAACCGTGACGAAGATGTTGACGGATTTATTGTTCAACTTCCGTTGCCTTCGCACATTTCTGTTGAGCATATCACTGAAAAAATTCGCCCAGAGAAAGATGTTGATGGTTTTACGAATAGAAATTTTGGGAGCATTGTTTCGAAGAATCCACTTTTAATGCCTGCAACACCGCTGGGTGTTATGGAACTACTTCAACGATACAAAATCAAATTGGAAGGAAAGAATTGCGTGGTGGTTGGCGCAAGTCGTTTAGTAGGCGCTCCGTTAAGCATGATGTTGGTGGAGCAGGGGAGAGCCACTGTTACGGTTTGTCATAAATACACGAAAGACTTAGCGAGCTTTACGCGCCAGGCCGATATTTTAGTGGTGGCTGTCGGAAAGCCCGGTTTAATTACAGCCGATATGGTGAAGGAAGGAGCAGTGGTGATTGACGTGGGCACAACCCGTGTGGAGGGCCCGCAATACAAAAACGGTTTTGCCTTAAAAGGCGATGTGGATTTCAAAGCGGTTGCCCCCAAAACATCTTTTATCACCCCTGTGCCCGGTGGCGTTGGCCCGATGACAATCGCATCGTTGTTGTTGAACACCCTGCGTGCCACCGAATTAAGAAACCTTTAAACTAATTTTTGTGCACATCAGCACATCAGCACATCAACACCTTAACGCATTACCCCTGATGGAAGACTTCTATACCATTCAGGGCGAAGGATATTACCAGGGCCATGCTGCGTATTTTATTCGCCTTGGCGGATGCGATGTGGGTTGCGTGTGGTGTGATGTGAAAGAATCGTGGGATGCAGACGCTCATCCAAAAGTTTCAGTAGGAGAGATTGTAAGAAGGGCAAAAAATAGCGGAACCGAAATCGCTGTTATAACCGGTGGAGAACCGGCTATGTATGATCTTACCTTGCTGACAGGCGAATTAAAAAGAGCAGGGTTACGCACCAACATCGAAACCTCCGGGGCATACCCGTTAACCGGAAATTGGGACTGGGTGTGTTTTTCACCCAAAAAATTCAAAGCCCCTAATACATCCATTTATCCACTGGCTGATGAGCTGAAAGTAATCATATATAATAAGAGTGATTTCGATTGGTCGGAAACATTTGCGAAAGAAGTAAGACCTGATTGTGAATTATTTCTTCAGCCTGAGTGGTCGAAAGAAAAGGAAATGCTTCCGCTTATCATTGAATATGTCAAAGCCAATCCAAAGTGGAAGGTTTCCTTGCAGATTCACAAATACATGGATATTCCATAGGTAAGTAGCTGCAAGCCACAAGCCTCAGGCTACAAGCTAGCGGCTTGAAGCTTGTAGCGTTATATTGCAGGTAATGAGTATAAACGATTTTAAAGAAGAGCTAAACTCGTGGGGACAGCAAAAAGTCCCTTTTTTGTTTTGGATTGATTTTGAACTGGAAAAACCTGTAGCGATACCATTGGGTCAGGTAGATAGCCGGAAAGTTTTGTTTGATATTAACGGGTTTACCAATGCAAAACCTCGCACAGTTAAGCCTGGAACATCGCTCAAAAAGAAACCAATTTCTCTTTCTGAATACAAGAACAAGTTCAGTAAAGTATTCTATCATCTCAACTATGGCGATTCTTATTTAACCAACCTGACTGTAAAAACTGAGATTGAATCAGATCGAACATTGAAAGATATTTTCTATCTAAGTCGGGCAAAGTATAAGTTGATGGTCAACAATCAGTTTCTCGTATTCTCTCCTGAAACGTTTATTCAGATCAGGAACGGAAAAATTTATGCATACCCCATGAAGGGAACAATTGATGCCGGTATTCCGGGTGCGGCTGACCTTATTTTAAACGATGTGAAAGAAAAGGCCGAACATGTAACCATTGTAGATTTAATCAGAAATGATTTGAGTATGGTGGCTGCCAATGTAGCGGTTACCCGTTTCAGGTATATCGATGAAATCAAAACCGACACTAAAAACCTGTTGCAGGTGAGTTCTGAGATTACCGGAGACCTTCCACAGAATGGCCTGGCAAACCTGGGTGATATCCTTGTGGCCTTGCTGCCGGCCGGATCGGTAAGTGGGGCGCCAAAACCAAAAACTATTACAATAATTGCGCAGGCCGAGCAGGAGAAACGTGGTTATTATACCGGTGTTGTTGGCTATTTCGATGGAGAAAAAATGGATTGCGGTGTAATGATTCGCTTCGTAGAAAAAGTTGGCAATAAGTTTTTTTACAGAAGCGGAGGAGGCATTACCACCCAAAGCGATGCTGACCTGGAGTATCAGGAAATGATTGATAAAGTATATGTCCCGATTGATTGAATCTATCAGACTTGAGCATGGCCGATTTCACCGCCTTCACTTTCATCAGGCACGTGTTGATCGTTCGTTGGTGGAGTTATTTCAAATGAAAGGAGCTATTAACTTAGCCGATGAATTTAGTAAACAAATTGTTCCAAAAGCCGGTCTGTATAAATGCAGGGTTGTTTATCGCGAACAAATTGAGACAATTGAATTTATTCCGTATGAAGCTAAACACATTCAGAGTCTGAAATTGATCCATGATCATGAGATTGACTACGCGTACAAATTTGAAGATAGAAGCCGGATTAATATGCTTCTGGAGCAGCGCCAGTTCTGTGATGATATCCTGATCATTAAAAATGGTTTAGTAACAGATTCCTCTTTTTCGAATATTATTTTTTTTGACGGGTATAAATGGGTTACGCCTCGTACACCGTTACTGAAAGGAACCATGCGTCAATTTTTGTTGGAAGCCGCTGAAATAAAGGAAGAAACAATAACCATTCAGGATATCCCTTCATTCAAAACTTTTCGACTGATTAATGCCATGCTTGGATTTGATGGTCCCGAAATTGATGTATCGAAGATTGTTTTATAGTTTTAAAACATGAATCGCACACTATTTCTTTTGTCGTTGGTTTGTGCAGTATCCTGCGCTGCGCAATCAACATTAAGTACCAAATCGGGCAAAGCTATTGAGCTTTATACCGAGGCGGATAATTTCAGAGTAAGAGGGCAGCATGCACAAGCCATTGAACTTTTGAATCAGGCGATAGCCAGGGATAAAAAATTTGTGGAAGCCTATTATCGTTTGGGGCTGGTGTATCTCACCATAAAGAACTATCCGGAGGCGATTGAGAATTTTGAGAAGGGGTTAAACCTTACTTCTGATATTAAAAAACAAAAAGTATTCTGGTTTGATTTAGGCGAAACTTATTTGCTTTCCGGGCAATACGATAAAGCTATTTCCATGTTGACGGATTTTGTAAAGATTGAGAATCAGAATAAGCAAAAGATTGAAAGGGCAAACCGGTTGTTAAAGAACGCGCAATTTGCGAAGAACAACCAGGTTGAAAAAGCATTGTATCACCAGCGAAGGTTAGGTGATACGGTAAACTGTTTTGCGATGCAGTATTTTCCGGTGCTCACAGCCGACCAGCAGGAATTAATTTTCACTCGCAGATTGGTGGGTATGGGTGATGATGATGAAGACCTGGTGGTTTCCAGAAAAGATGCCCAGGGCCACTGGTTTAGCCCGGTATCTATTTCTAAAAATATTAATTCGAAGTTTAACGAAGGTACCTGCACCATTTCTGCTGATGGCCGAAAATTAATTTTTACTTCATGTACGGGCCGTAAAGGATTTGGAAGCTGCGACTTATTTGAGAGTACCAAAGTCGGAAATGACTGGTCGGAACCGGTTAACCTTGGGCCAAATGTTAACTCAGCCGAGTGGGAATCCCAACCCTCATTATCTGCCGATGGCCGAACCCTTTATTTTGTTTCAGACAGACGAGGTGGGTTTGGCAGGAGAGACATTTGGTTTTCGACTCTTGACAATGCCGGTCTTTGGACGAAAGCACAAAACCTGGGCGCACCCGTGAATACACAATACGAGGAGTACTCACCGTTCATTCATGTAAACGGAAGAACCCTCTATTTTGCCTCCAACGGATTGGTTGGATTTGGCGGTTTTGATATTTACTATTCTGAAAAAACGGATACGGGTTGGTCAATACCTGAAAATGTTGGAAGCCCTATCAATGACCACGAGGATCAGTTTTCCCTTTTCATTACAGCCGATGGAAAGAAGGGATATTATGCCCATGAAGAAATGACCGCCTCGGGAATACCCATGGGAAAGTTGTACGAAGTTCAGATTCCTGAAAACAAGCAGGTAAAGTTTAAAAGCAATTATGTAAAGGGAACCGTGCGCGATAAGAATACAGGGAAAGAACTGAAGGCCAGAATCGAGCTGTTCGATATTAATAAGAACGCCATTGTATCCATGGTTAATTCCGATTCAATTTCAGGTGAATACCTGATGGTACTAACACAAGGTTCTGAGTATGCCCTGTATGTAAATAAAAAGGGGTACTTGTTTCAGAGTTTGAGTTTCGATTACTCAGCAATCACTGACTTTAAACCCTTGATAATCAACGTAGCATTAGAACCTGCGCAGAAAGGATCAGTCGCAGTGCTGAAAAATATCTTCTTTGATGTTGATAAGTACGACCTGAAAGAAAAATCAATAACCGAGCTTGAAAAAATCATCCAATTCCTGAAAGAAAATACCCAGATAAGGATTGAAATCAGTGGCCATACCGACAACACCGGAAATCAAGCGCATAATCAACAGCTTTCAGAACAACGGGCGAAGGCAGTTTTTATCTACCTGACAGACAAGGGGATTGATTCAAAACGCCTCACCTGGAAGGGGTATGGATCTTCCCGCCCAATTGCCCCCAACGACTCCGACCAAAACCGCCAGCAGAATCGTAGAATTGAGTTTGTGATTGAATAGGGTTGTCTCCAAATACCTTTTTATTGGGTATTTGGCCAAAAAATCAATACCATATTTTGGGTGGGTTAATTTTTTAAGGTAAAAATTTTGTTTTATGTTTATGGTAATCTAAAACTAAACTAACTATGAAGAGACTTCTACTTTCATGTGTGGTGTTGGCTTTTATGTTTTGTACAGTACAAACACAAGCCCAGGACCGCACTTTAACAGGAAGGGTAACATCTACTGAAGATGGAACTGGCCTTCCAGGCGTGAATGTTGTTCTTAAGGGAACAACAGTTGGTACGACAACAGATGCAGACGGACGATATTCAATGTCGATTCCTGCCTCAGGCGGGTCGTTAGTATTTTCTTTTATTGGATTAGAGTCCAAAGAGGTGCCTATTGGGGAACTGGCAGAAGTAAATGTGAGCCTTGCTCTGGATGTGACTCAATTAAGTGAGGTGGTTGTCGTAGGATATGGAGTACAAGAAAAAAGAAAACTTTCCTCATCTCTATCCTCTGTTGCTGGCAGTCAAATTTCGCAACTAGCAACTCAAAGCTTTGATAGCCAACTTGCCGGAAGGGCTGCGGGTGTTCAGGTTATTATGCCAACCGGTATTATCGGTGCCACTCCACAAATCAATATCAGAGGAATTAACTCCATCACTTCCGGAACGTTTCCACTGGTTGTGGTGGATGGTATACCCATGACTACCGGGAATCAAAGCGGTGTTACTCCTACGAACCCATTGTCTTCAATAAATCCGGCTGACATTGAATCTTACGAGATACTGAAGGATGGAGCTGCAACTGCAATTTTTGGTTCAAGGGCAGCTAGTGGTGTAATTTTGATTACAACAAAGAATGGGGCAAAAAATAAGGGAAAAACTAGTATCGATTTCTCTGCTTCTACCGGATTTAGCGAAGCGGTTTCAACTTTTGACCTATTAAATGCTGAGCAGTTTGTTGAAGTGGCGAATGAGAAATTGGCCAACGCTGGATTAGCCCCAGCAGCATTTATGGATGCAGACAATACTAATACTGATTGGCAGGATGAGATTTTGAGAAGAGGCAGCTTTTCTAATTATAACTTAAGTGTTGGCGGTAGTTCAGAATCTACGAACTATTACTTTTCACTTGGTTATCAGTACCAGGAGGGAGCTGCAGTTTCAAATGCGTTTGAAAGGTTAAATTTTACAAGCCGTGTAGATCATAATATTAATAAGTATTTAAAAACAGGCGCTAAGATTCAATTAACCCGATCCAAAACTACGGGTCTGAATACCGGTTCAAATGCGTTATCAGGCAATTTGGCTGGTGGTTTGAAACTGTTTCCGAACGTTAAAGTAAAAGATCCAAACAACCCTACTGGTTATAATCTATCTTCAGATGGACAGGTTCTAGGTCAGGGTGCAAATACCAGAAGTATTGATAATAATTATACCAATCAGGCTTTTGTATTGGCTAATAATAAGTTTGAAGCGGAAGAAAGCCGTATTCTGGCTAATGTTTATGCTGACTTTACACCTGTTGAATTTCTTACTTTCAGAACTTTCTTTGGAATAGACGCATTAGGGAATAAGGACTTCTTATCATATGACCCAAGACATGGTGATGGCCGGGGTTCAAACGGTGTTGTGACTAACTCATATCGCCAAACCCCACTATGGAACTGGCAAAATACTTTGAGTTTTAATAAAGATTTTGCTGATCATAATGTGGATGCTGTTGTTGGTCTGGAATATCAAAAGCAAACATTTGAGAGTTTTTTTGGCCAGGGAACAAGTTTTTCTGACCTCTTCTTTATCCAAAACGGTCTAATTTCAAATACATATGTCAACCAGTTCTCAGGTGGCGGATTTAATCAGACCGCCTACCAATCATTTTTTGGACGTGTGAACTACTCTTTCCGTGACAGATACCTGCTTGGATTCAGCGCCCGTCATGACGGATTGTCAAAATTGGCGGAAGATGTTCGCAATGGTGATTTCTTTGGAGGATCAGTTGGTTACATAATATCTGAAGAAGACTTCTTTAAAAATTCAGGTATAACAAATGTTATGAATAGCCTGAAGATTCGAGGAAGCTATGCAGAAGTAGGTAATCAAGACATTGGTTTATTCCCATATTTAGGACTATATGGATCAGCTCGTTATGGTACTCAAAATGGTATTGCATTTAGCCAGGTTGGTAACGGAGATCTTCAATGGGAAACCAGTAAAAAGTTGAATATCGGAGCGGATTTTGGGTTTTTGAATGATAAGATAACCTTTACATTCGATTACTTCAATAACGATATTGATGGTAATATTTTATTCGTTCCTTATCCTCCTTCATTAGGTATCCCAGGTAATGGAATTAACCAAAACATTGGTAAAATCCGGAATAGTGGTATGGAGTTTACTATTAATGCGACCCCGGTCAATAAGGGTGGATTTGTTTGGAATGTGGGATTCAATTTCACTACTGTAAAGACAGAAGTATTGGAAACTTTCAGGAATTCAGCTGGTGCTTGGGCTGAAGTTGGTGCAGGTTCCTACGAAATCCTTGCCCGTGTAGGTGAACCGTTAAATGTAATTTATGGATATCAGTATGCTGGGGTAAATCCTGGAAACGGTAACCCAATGTACGTGAAAGGCGATGGAAGCATCGTGCAACGCAACGTTAACACAGGTACATATTCTTTCTATGATGAGAATAATCAGACAGATGAAACAAATACTGTTGGCGCTGCGCTGGTTTCAACGGATGTGTCCGCTGGTGGAGACAGAAGGATTCTGGGTCAGCAATTACCAAAGTATTATGGTGGTTTAACAAATTCATTTAACTGGAAGGGGATTTCTCTTGAGGTATTCCTCAGATTCTCGGGTGGAAATGAAATCTATAATCAAACCGCACAAGACAACTTGTTGAATCAGGATTTTACCAACGGTGGTAAAGACCTAATGAAGAGCTGGACTCCATCTGAAACAAATACTGATGTTCCAAAGATGTGGATAAACAGATCAGCTCAGGTCAATCAAACTGGTGTGGCTATTTCTCGATTTGTCGAAAAGGGTGATTTTGTTAAGATTCAGAATATTGTATTGGGGTATAGCATACCTCGGTCTATACTTGACAAAACCGGTAACTTTAAAGTATCAAGCCTTCGGGTATTTGCGCAGGTACAGAATGCGTTTACTTTTTCAAAATATACCGGTATAGATCCGGAGCTTGGTGCAGGTAGAGATAATAATGCTACTCCAATTTTCCGTACTGTTACATTTGGTTTAAATGTTGGTTTATAAAAAATGAAAGCCATGAAAATGAATATATATAGAAGTATACTGAAAACGGCTGGCTTAGCATCAGTACTTGTTTTGGCTTCGTGCCAGGATTTACTTGAACTTGAGCCTCAGAACTCCTTTTCAGAAGAATCTGCTTTTTCGTCACCTGATCGAGTTGCCCTGTCAGTTGCTGGTATGTATGATGCGGCTCAGTCCGGATTTTATGCCGGTGGCGCTGTAAGGGGTTATCCGTTTGGTGCAGCCCATGTAGAGCAAGGTGATAATAGAGGTGAAGATGTTGTTAACACGCAACTCTTTTATGCAGTTACCTATGAAGGTACATATGACCCAACTACTGCAAATAATGATTTTATGTGGCAAACATTATATGCCTTAATTAATCGTTGTAATGTGGTATTACAAGGTCTTAATGGAGTAACGCCAAGTGGAACTATGACGCAGCCTGTAATTGATGGGTATAAGGGAGAAGCGAGATTTTTACGCGCCTTAGCCTACCATCAATTGGCTATTCATTTTTGCAGACCATACTCAGATAATCCAACGACTGCACTTAGTGGTGTACCAATCCGCCTTACTGCGATTACATCCGGTACTTCGGCTGAGGCTGAGTTAGCAAAAAGCAGAAATACAGTTGCTGAAGTTTATACTCAGATTTTGAGTGACCTTGATTATGCAGAAACTGTTCTGCCGGAAACAAGGACACCACTTGGAGTTCAGATATCAAGAGCCACAAAGGCAGCAGCCGTTGCATTGAAAACCCGTATTTATTTACATATGGGTAATTTTGCGATGGTGATTACCGAGGGTAATAAATTGGCAGAAGAAGCTTCAGCTCCGTTTTCACCTGCTGCAGGCTACGGAACTTATACGCTTCCGGCTAATCCGTATGCAGCATTTTCTTCTGCAGGGAGTAAAAGTAATTCGGAGTCCATTTTTTCAATGGAAAATGATGCTGCTGATAATGCTGGTGTAAATGGTGCCTTGCCTGCTATGTACTCGACTGCCGCTAGTGGGGGTAGAGGATTGGTAGGTATTAGCCCCCTACTGTGGAATGAACCATGGTTTTTGACTACCGATGTTCGGAAGTCAGCTACCTTTACTGTGCAAGATAATCCTGGTGGTGGAAAGGCAGCCATGTATACCAGGAAATATACTGATATCACTGCCCGATCTGATAATGCTCCAATTCTTAGATATGCAGAAATATTGCTCAATATGGCCGAGGCAATTCAACGTCAGGTTGGTGCTACTCCTGATGCGCGGGCTTTTGCAATGTATAATGCCGTTCGCTCACGGTCTGTTACAGACCCGGCTACCGATAACATTGCTGATTTTGCTACGGGCAACGACCTGATTCAGGCCATACTTAATGAAAGACGAATTGAGTTTGTTTGTGAAGGATTACGTTGGGGTGATATTAGCAGATTGGCACAAGACGCCACATTTAATACTTGGGGCGGAGGCGTTCCGGCAAAAATTAGCAGAAATATTGCTAATTATTCGGCCTACTACACTAATGACCCCGCTACTAACACAACAATCTTAACAACTCCGGCATTGAACCATGCTGCTAAGCCATATGCTGACTTTAGATTTTTGTGGCCAATTCCATTCTCTGAGACTTCACTAAACCCTGTATTAGCCGAAGAGCAGAATCCGGGATATTAACCTTAGTAAAGAGATTGGTTCGTTTAATATTGAGGGCTCTAAGAATAGAGCCCTCTTTTTTTATTTTATTAAATTTGAAAAATGCTCTACATCTCACGCAAAGAACACTTTAACGCGGCTCATAAGCTTTATAATCTTGCATGGTCGAAAGAAAGGAATGCCGAGGTTTTTGGACCCTGTGCCAATGAGAACTGGCATGGGCATAATTTCGACCTAATTGTGACGGTTAAGGGCCTACCTGACCCAGAGTCGGGTTTTGTGGTGGATATGAAAAAGCTGAGCACCCTCATCCGGACAGAAGTAGTTGATAAACTGGATCACAAGAATATCAATCTTGATGTTGATTTCATGAAAGGGAAAATGGCCAGTTGTGAGAACCTGGTCACTGAAATCTGGAAAATCTTAGAGAAAGGATTGCCCGCTATTACGTCACGAGGTAAGCTACATTCCATCAGGTTATACGAAACACCACGAAATTT
>Ga0268299_1002745_pt1 | contig 19104 bp, 14 predicted proteins | sample NOBtaG_FD_193484 | JGI IMG/M metagenome (GOLD analysis project Ga0268299, IMG submission 193484) | Activated sludge microbial communities from bioreactor in Nijmegen, Gelderland, Netherland - NOB reactor | ecosystem: Engineered > Bioreactor > Aerobic > Activated sludge | place: Netherlands...
GCTCTCGCCGCCGACGGCGGCCCCCTGCCCTTCGGCGTGCTGCCGCACGACGAGGTCGAGGGCGGCGACGCCGCCGTGCTCGGCCGCCTCGCCGAGCTCTGCCGCGCCCTCTTCCACTGGCGCCGGCGCCTGGCCGAGCCGCGCCCGCTTGCCGCCTGGCGCGACGACCTCGGCTCCCTGCTCGCCGACACCCTCGCGCTCACCAACCAGAACGCCTTCCAGCACCAGCGCCTGCGCGCCGCGCTCGCAGCGCTCGCCGAACGCGCCGACGCCGCCGGCTTCGAGGACGCGCTCCACCTCGACGCCGTGCGCGCCCCGCTCGAGGACGAGCTGCGCGCCGCCGCCGGCGCCCAGGGCTTCCTCTCCGGCGGCGTGACCTTCTGCGAGCTGGTGCCGATGCGCACCATCCCCTTTCGCGTCGTCTGCCTGGTCGGCATGAACGACGGCGCCTTCCCGCGCCAACGCCGGCCGCTCACCTTCGACCGCATCGCCGCCGCGCCGCGCGCCGGCGACCGCAGCGTGCGCGAGGACGACCGCTACCTCTTCCTCGAAGCCCTGCTCTCGGCGCGCCAGGCGCTGCTGATCACCTGCGCCGGCCAGAGCATCGCCGACAACTCGCCCCTGCCGCCCTCGGTCGTCGTCAGCGAGCTGCTCGACGCCCTCGACCGCACCTTCGTCGCCGCCGACCACCGCGACGCGCGCGAGCAGATCGTCGTGCGCCACCCGCTGCAGCCCTTCAGCCCGCGCAACTTCGGCGCGCGTGCGAGCGAGCACTTCAGCTTCTCGCTGCCGCACCACCAGGGTGCCCAGGCGCTCGCCGCCGTCGCCCGCAGCGGCCGCGCCGCGGCGGTGACGCCGCCCTTCCTGGCCGCGCCGCTGCCGCCGCTCGAGGGCGGCCAGGCGGAGAGCGGCACCGACGGCCACGGCGCGCCGCGGGCGTTGAGCGTCGACCAGCTCGTGCGCTTCTTCGAGCATCCCACCCGCGCCTTCCTGCAGACCCGCCTCGGCCTCTACCTCGGCCGCGACCTGCCGCCGATCGACGACCGCGAGCCGCTGCTGCTCGATGCGCTGGAGGAGTGGGGGGTGGGCGACGACCTGCTGCGCCACTGCGCCGGGCCGGACGAGCTGACGGCCGCCGCCGAGCGGCAGCGGGCGCGCGGCGTGCTGCCCCCCGGCGCCCTGGGCGACGCCACCTTCGCGCGCATCGGCGCCGAGGCGCTGCCGCTGCTGGCGCAGCGTGAAGGTCTGTGCCGCGGCGAGCGCCACCCGGTCGAGATCGATCTGGTCGTCGCCGGCACCCGCATCGAAGGCGTGCTGCGCGACGTCTGGCCGGAGTCGGGCCTGGTGCAGGCGCAGTACTCCCGCCTCGGCAAGCGCCGCGACCTCGGCTTCTGGATCCGCCACCTGCTGCTCCAGCTCGCCGCCCCCGCCGGCGTCGCGCGCGCCAGCCACCTGATCGGCCGCCCGCGCAAGGACAGCGACGAGCCGCCCGTGCTGCGATTCCGTCCGCTCGACCACGCCGAGGCGCTGCTGGCGGAGATCGTCCGCCTCTACTGGCTCGGCCTGCGCTGGCCGCTGCCGCTGTTCGAGCGCGCCTCCCGCGTCTACGCCGACGTGCTGCAGAAGGATGCCGGCGACGAGACGCGCGCCCGCAAGCGGGCGACGAGCGCCTTCGACGGCGCCGACGAGCCGCGCGGCGAGGACCGCCACGACGACCACGTGCGCCAGGTGTACGGCGCCGACGTCACCTTCGCCGAAATGGAGCGCGTCCAGCGCCAGCAGCAGCTCGTGCCGGGCTTCGGCCCGCTCGCACGCGCCCTGCTGCTGCCGATGCTGGCGCAGCGGGAGGGCGCGTCGTGACGCCGCTCGACCCGCTCGCCCTGCCGCTGCGCGGCGTCAACCTGATCGAGGCCAGCGCCGGCACCGGCAAGACCTTCACCATCACCACCCTCTTCCTGCGCCTGCTGCTCGAGGAGGAGCGCCGCCTGGGGGAGATCCTGGTGGTGACCTACACCAACGCCGCCACCGCCGAGCTGCGCACCCGCCTGCGACAGCGGCTGGCGACGGCGCACGCCGCCTGGGGGACGGCGGCGCGCGGCGAGCGCAGCGCGAGCGGCGAAGGCGCGGGGGAACGCGACGAGGCGCTCGATGCGCTGCTCGAGCGGCGCGCCGCGGCCGGGCTGCTGGAGCGAGACCGCCACCGCCTGACGCAGGCGCTCTACGGCTTCGACGAAGCCTCGGTGTTCACCATCCACGGCTTCTGCCAGCGCGTGCTGCAGGAGAACGCCTTCGAGAGCGGCATGCCGTTCGACGTGCAGTTGGTCACCGACCAGCGCTCGCTGGTGCGCGAGATCGTGCGCGACTTCTGGGTGCGCGAGCTGCACGGAGCGCCGTCCGACTTCGTCGCCTTCGCCCAGGCCCGCCACGAGGTCATGCGCGAGCTCGCCGGCCTGGCGGCGAAGGCGGTCTCGCTGCGCGACGCTCCCGTCCTGCCGGCGCGCGCCGATCTGCCCGAGTCCGCGGACCCCGCCCAGCGCTTCCTGCGCCTGAAGGTCGAGCTCGCCGCGCACGTGCGCGAGGAGCTGCGCCTGCGCAAGGAGAAGGCCGGCATCCTCTACTTCGACGACCTCCTCACCCGCCTGCGCGATGCTCTCGCGGCCGAGGGCGGCGAGCGGCTGGCGCGGGCGCTGCGGCAGCGCTGGCGCGCCGCCCTGATCGACGAGTTCCAGGACACCGACCCGGTGCAGTACGACATCTTCCGCCGCGTCTACGGCGCGCCAGCGCCGTCCGAATCGGATGCGCCGCTCTTCCTCATCGGCGATCCCAAGCAGGCGATCTACTCCTTCCGCGGCGCCGACGTGCACACCTACATCGCCGCCAAGCGCCACGCCGGCGAGGGGCGCGCCCGCACCCTGGGCGTCAACTACCGCTCCGACGAGCGCCTGGTGGTCGCGGTCAACGCCCTCTTCGGCCGCGCCGGCGTGCGCGCGCCCTTCCTGCTCGAAGGCATCGACTACCAGGGGGTCGCCCCCCGCCCAGACGCCCGCGAGCGCCTCGGCGGCGCCCTGGCGCAGGGCGCGCCGCTGCAGATCCTGCACCTGCCAAACCCCGGCAAGGCGGTGCTGAACAAGAAGGAAGTCCTGCCGCGCCTCTTCCGCCAGGTGCCGCACGAGATCGCGCGCCTGCTCGCCGCCGGTGGCACGATCGACGGCGAGCCGCTGCGCGCCAGCCACGTCGCCGTGCTCTGCCGCCGCAACGCCGAAGCCCGCCAACTGCAACTCGAGCTGCGCGCGCTGCGGATCCCGAGCGTGCTGCAGACCGACGAGAGCGTGCTCGAGACCAACGAGGCCGAGGAGCTGGCGCGGGTGGTGCGCGCGCTCGCCGAGCCAGGCGACGGCGCCGCCCTGCTGGCGGCGCTGGCGACGCCGATGCTGGGCGTGCACGCCGTCGAGCTGCAGGCGCTGCGCGACGGCGGCGAAGCGTGGGACCTCTGGACCGCCCGCTTCCACCGCGGCCACGAGATCTGGCGCGAGGCCGGCTTCATGCCCGCCTTCCGCGCCCTGCTGCACGAGTGCGAGGTGGAGAAACGCGTGCTCGGCGGCGTCGACGGCGAGCGCCGCATGACCAACTTCCTCCATCTCGGCGAGATCCTCCAGACGCACGCGGTCGAGAGCCGCCGCGGACCGCTGGCGCTGTCGGAGTGGTTCGACCAGATGCGCGCCGACGAGGGCGCCCGCAGCGATGCCGTCGCCGACGCCGCCCAGATCCGCCTCGAGAGCGACGACCTCGCCCTCGAGCTGGTGACGGTCCACCGCAGCAAGGGCCTCGAGTACCCGATCGTCTACTGCCCGTTCCTCTGGGAAGGGCAGTTGCTCCACCGCAGCGAGAAGGACGAGCTGCGCTTCCACGACCCCGAGCGCGACGGCGCGCTGGCGCTCGACATCGGCTCGCCCGACCTGCCGGCGCACCGGAAGCTCGCCGAGCGCGAGGCGCTGGCCGAGAACCTGCGCCTGCTGTACGTCGCGCTCACGCGCGCCCGCCATCGCTGCGTCGTCGTCTGGGGCCGCCTGAAGTTCTGCGAAACCTCCGCCCTCGGCTACCTCCTGCACCAGCCGCCCGAGGCCGACGCCGAGGTCACGCCCGCCAGCGTCGCCGCGCGCATCGAGACGCTCGACGACCGCGCCCTGCGCGCCGACCTGCAGCGCCTGGTCGAGGCCTCCGCGGGCGCGGTCGGGATCGCCGAGCTGTCGAGCGCCGACGGGCCGGTCTACGCCCAGCGCGACGCCCACGACGCCGATCCCGTGTGGCAGCCGCCCGGGCGCGTGCCCCGCCTCGGCTGGCGCACCGCCAGCTTCTCGTCCCTCACCGCCGGCGGCGAGCACGTCAGCGCGCCCGCCGAAGAGGGGCTCGATCGCGACGACACCGACGTCGGCGAACCGCTCGCGGCCCTCGCCGACGGAGCGGGGGAAGCAGAACGAGCGGGCGCCCCGCAACCCGCGCCCGCCCCCATCCCGCTCGCCGACTTCCCCACCGGCACGCGCGCCGGCCACCTGGTGCACTCGATCCTCGAGCGCTGCGACTTCCGCGCCCCCGCCGCCGAGCTGCGCGCCGAGGTCGATCGCGCCCTCGCCGCCTACGGCTTCGAGCCGCGCTGGAGCGAGGCGCTGACGCGCGCCGTCGCCGCCGTCCTGGCGACGCCGCTGCAGGCCGGCGCCGACACCTTCCGCCTCGCCGAGGTCGCGCGCGAGCGCCGCCTGAGCGAGCTCGAGTTCCTCTTCTCGCTGCGCGGCGGCGGCCTCGACAGCGGCCGCCTGGCGGCGCCCTTCGCGCGCCACGCGCCGGCGCTGCGGCCGGAGTACGTCGAGCGCCTGCGCCACCTCGGCTTCGCGCCGGTCTCCGGTTTCCTCAAGGGCTTCGTCGACCTGGTCTTCGAGCACCGCGGCCGCTGGTACGTGCTCGACTGGAAGTCCAACCACCTCGGCGCCGAGCGCCGCTTCTACGACCCCGGCCGCCTGCGCGCCGCGATGGAGCAGCACCACTACTACCTGCAGTACCACCTCTACGTCGTCGCCCTGCACCGCTACCTCGGCCTGCGCCTCGCCGACTACGACTACGAGCGCCACTTCGGCGGCGTGTTCTATCTCTTCGTGCGCGGCATGGACCCGTCCGCGGCGGCCGCGGGCGTCTTCTTCGACCGCCCCGCGCGCGCCCTGGTCGAGGCGCTGGAGGTGTTGCTGTGAGCGGCGACGCCCTCGAGCTGTTGCGCGCCCGCGGCGTGCTCTCGCCGCTCGACGAGCACTTCGCCCGCACCGTCGTCCGCCTGGCCGGCGAGCGCGACGACCGCGTCCTGCTGGCGGTCGCCCTCGCCAGCCGTCAGGTCGCCGCCGGTCACGTCTGCCTCGACCTGCCGGCGCTCGCGCGCGAGGCGCTGGTCGACGACGCCGGCGAGCCGGTCGCACCCGCCTGGCCGCCGCTCGCCGACTGGCTGGCGGCGCTGCGGCGCAGCCCGTGCGTCGCAGCGGACTTTGGAGTGCGGCGTGAAGCGCCGCTCTCGCCGGACCCAGAGCGGCGCTTCACGCCGCACTCCAGATTGGAGGCCGAGCGGCCGCTGGTGCTCGACCCTGCCGGGCGCCTCTACCTGCAGCGCTACTGGCAGCACGAGCGCGACCTGGCGAGCGGCCTGCTGGCGCGCGTGCACGCGCCGGTCGAGGATCCGGTCCCGGCCGACCTGCTACTCGCCCTCTTCCCGCCCGAGCAGGAGGGGCCGGCGCAGCGCGAGCTGTTCGCGCCGCGCCCGCCCGACTGGCAGCGCGTCGCCGCGATCGCCGCGCTCGAGTCGCGCTTCTGCGTCATCTCGGGCGGGCCGGGCACGGGCAAGACGCACACCGTCGCCAAGATCCTCGCGCTGCTGCTCGAGCAGGCAGCGCGCGCCGGCCGGCGCGCGCCGCGCATCCTGCTGCTCGCGCCCACCGGCAAGGCGGCGGCGCGCCTGAAGGAGTCGATCCAGGCGCGGCTGGAGGAGCTGCCGGTGAGCGCGGCGACGCGCGCCGCCATTCCGACCGAGGCCGCGACCATCCACCGCTGCCTCGGCCGCCGCGCCGGCAGCCGCACCCGCTTCCGCCACGACCGCGACGATCCGCTGCGCGCCGACGTGGTGCTGGTCGACGAGTCGTCGATGGTCGACCTCGCCCTGCTGGCGCGCCTGGTCGACGCGCTGCCGCCGATGGCGCGCCTGATCCTGCTGGGCGACGAGGACCAGCTCGCCTCGGTCGAGGCCGGCGCCGTACTCGCCGACCTCTGCAACACCGGCGAGCGCCGGCTGCACTCCGCCGCCTTCGCCGCCCGTGTCGCCGCCCTGACCGCCGACCGCATCCCGCACGCCGCCGACGAGAGCTCGTCCGACGCGGGCGCCCTGCCGCGCAGCGCCGGCGAGGAATCCAGAGCGGCAGGGACCGCCGCTCTCCAGATCGGTTCGGCCGACGCAGGCGCCCTGCCGCGCGGCGCCGGCGAGGAATCCAGAGCGGCGGGGACCGCCGCACTCCGGATCGGTTCGGCCGGCGGAGGCGCAGCGGCGCGCGGGCTGGCGGATGCGGTGGTGCGCCTGGTCAAGAGCTGGCGCTACCGCGAGGGCAGCGCGATCGGCGCGCTGGCGCGCGCGATCAACGCCGGCGACGCCGACGCGGCGCTGGCCGTGCTCGCCGCCGGCGGCGCGGTGTCGCTGGTCGAGACCGGCGGCGCGGCCGGGCGCGCGGCGCTGCTGGCGCTGGCGGCGAGGGGCTTCGCGCCCTACCTGCGCGAGACCGAGCCCGCCGCCCAGCTCGAGCTGCTGGAGCAGTTCCGCGTGCTGTGCGCCCATCGCCGCGGCCCCGACGGCGCCGAGACCGTCAACCGCGAGATCGAGCGCGAGCTCGAGCGGCGCGGCCTGCTCGACGCCGCCGGCGGCGAGGCCTATCTCAGGCGGCCGCTGCTGGTGACCCGCAACGATCCGCAGACGGGGCTGTTCAACGGCGACGTCGGCGTGATCGGCGAGCGCGCCGACGCCTCGCCGGAGAGCGGCATCCGCCGCGCCGCCCACTTTCCCGCCGCCGGCGGCCGCACGCGCGCCTTTCCGCTCGCGCGCCTGCCCGAGCACGAGACCGTCTTCGCGATGACGATCCACAAGAGCCAGGGCTCGGAGTTCGACCACGTCGCCGTCGTCCTGCCCGCCGCGCCCTCGCCCGTGCTGTCGCGCGAGCTGCTCTACACCGCCGTCAGCCGCGCCCGCGAGCACGTCACCGTCTACGCCAGCCGCGAGATCGTCCGCCACGCCATCGCGCGCCGGGTGGAGCGGCGCTCCGGCCTGCGCGAGCGGCTGTGGCCGGCGACGTGAGCACGGCCGGGCCGAACGACGGCCCGGCCGTTCGTCGTGGTCTCGTCCTTTCGTGGTCGCAGCCGGCCGCGCGCCTACTGCGCGCCGCTCGCCGCTGCCGGCTGCAGGAAGGGGAGCAGGTCGGTGTGATGTCCGATCATCTTCCAGGTGCCGTCCTCCTTGCGGAAGACGTTCGTCGCCCGGATCGACACCTTCGCCGGGCCGCCGTCGGCGTTGCTGTTCTCGCCCACCTCGACGGCGCTGACCACGGCGAGGTCGGTGCCGGCGTTGACGTGCACGCGCGTCGCCTCGATCTTGCCGCCCAGCTTCCTCGCCGCCTGCTTCTCCCATACCGCCAGCACTGGCGCCCAGCCGACCTCGAAGCCGCCGTCCGGCCCCATGTAGGTCACGTCGTCGCGCTGCGACCAGACCGCCTTCATCGGCGCCAGATCGCCGGAGAACATGACGTTCAGGGCGGCGTAGAACCGCGCGTTGGCCTCGCCGACCGCCTTCTCCTCGCCGCCGCGCGCATCCGCCGCCACGGCGACCGCGGCGAGGGCGAGCGTTGCGATCGCCCAGCGGGTGACCGTCCATGCCGGGCACAGGGTCATCGATCTCATCGGGAACCTCCTTGTCGAGCTCGGGCCCGCGGCGGCAGCCGGCCGATCCGGCGCGCCCTGGGCCGCTGTCAGCAGAGCAAGCGCCGCACCAAGCGGTCGTCCTTGCCAACCCGCCTCCCGACCGGGACCGCTCCGCTCCGCTCGGCGAGAAGCTGACGGCGGCGACGTCGGCGCGGCACCGGTCCGCCCCTGGGGAGCGCACGGCGGCGCGGCCTTGACGCACCGGGCCGGGTCGTCGAGTCTGCAGCGATGAAGGCGCTGCGCCCGCCTCTCGACACGACGCGCGAGCTGGTCGCCGCGGTCGGTACCGCGGTGCGGGAGAGGCGCCCGTTCGCCGCCGGCAAGATCGGCTTCAGCGAGCAGCACTGGCTCTACTATCCGGTGCTGCTCGGCACCACGGCGGAGCGCATCAAGATCCGCGCCTACGAGGCGGTGCTCTGGCGCTACTTCGAGCGCGAGGCGGGCGTCTACCCCTGCGAGCCGGCGTTCGCGCGCGGCTTCGTCGAGCGCCACGCCGCCGCGGTGCGCGAGCTCGACTACCTCGGCCTGTTCGGTACCGACAGCGAGCCGGCGATCGTCCGCCACCATCGCCTCGGCTGCCGCTTCGTCCACTTCAGCGCGCTGGAGCCCGACCGCTCGACGCCGGCCGACGACTCGCTCTGCTACCTGCCCCACTTCCGCGGCCAGCGCCTGCTGCTGGTCGCGCCCTTCGCCGAGCTGCTGCGGCAGCGGGCGGAGCGCGATACCTTCGAGCGGGTGTGGGCGCGCATCGGCAAACGTTGGTTCGCGCCCGCCGCCGTCGCCGCGGTCGAGTTCCCCTACGCCTTCGAGGCGGAGACCCAGGCGCTCTTTCCCACCGTCCTCGACCTCGGCGCGGAGATCTGCCGCCGCATAGACGCGGTCGACTTCGACGTCGCCCTGATCGCCGCAGGCGCGCTCGGAATCCCGCTGGCCGCGCACGTCCGCCGCGCCGGCCGCATCGCCATCTCGCTCGGCGGGCATCTGCAGGTTCTCTTCGGCGTCCTCGGCGAGCGCTGGCGCCACCGCGAGGAGTGGCGCCGGCGCTACTTCAACGAGGCCTGGATCGACATGCCGGAGCGCTACAAGCCGCAGAACTGGCGCGAGCTCACCGACGGCGGCGCCTACTGGTGAGCGCGCCCGCTCCCGAGCACGCGTTCGCGCCGCTCGGCTGCGCCCCTCCCGGGGCGCGCGGGTGGTTTCCTGGGCCGGTGCCCCCGGGCTCGCGCCCGGGGCTACACTCCGGCGCCGCTCCGCGGCGCGCACGGAATCCATCACCCCGCTACGAGCAGGCGCGCGGCACGAGCAGGCGCGCGGCACGACCGCGCCCGCGACGCGACCGGGCTCCGCGGCACGACCGCGCCCGCGACGCGACCGGGCGCGCGGCACGACCGCGCCCGCGACGCGACCGGGCGCGCGACACGACCGCGCCCGCGACGCGACCGGGCGCGCGACACGACCGGGCTCCGCGGCACGACCGGGCGCGCGCCGCGGAGCGGCGCAGGGCCATAGCCCCGGGCGCGAGCCCGGGGTTCGCGCAAACCGCATCACGAGTGCGCCCCGGGAGGGGCGCAGCCCCGCCTGCGCATCCCTCCCCGCCACGAGCGGGCGCGCGGCACGACCGCGCCCGCGACGCGACCGGGCGCGCGACACGACCGGGGCCGCGGCACGACCGGGCGCGCGCCGCGGAGCGGCGCAGGGCCATAGCCCCGGGCGCGAGCCCGGGGTTCGCGCAAACCGCATCATGAGTGCGCCCCGGGAGGGGCGCAGCCCCGCCTGCGCATCCCTCCCCGCCACGAGCGAACGTTCGCTCCGGCGCCCCCGCCCGGGTGATTCTGGACTGCGGCGGTCGCCGCCCTCTGGATCGCGCGCGCCGACCAGCCAGAGCGGCGGCGACCGCCGCACCCCAGACGCGCCGCGGAGCGGCGCGGGAGCCCAGCCCCGGGCGCGAGCCCGGGGTGCGCGCGGCAAGCCGCCCAGACGCACCCCGGAGGGGCGCAGCCCCGAACGCCACCTACGCCTTCGTCAGCAGGAAGCGATCGAGCACCAGCACATCGAGGCCGGAGTCGAAGAAGCAGCGGATGGCGTCGCTCGGGCCGAGCACCAGCGGCTCGCCGGCGAGGTTGAGCGACGTGTCGAGCAGCAGCGCGTCGCCGGTGAGCGCGCCGAAGCGCTCGAGCAGCTCCCAGAAGCGCGGGTTGGCGGCACGCCGCACCGTCTGCGGGCGCAGCGTGCCGTCGACGTGCACCGCGGCCGGAACGCGTTCGAGCGCCGCCGCGCTGGCGCGGAACGAGGTGGTCATGAACTCCTCGGCGCGCCCGCCCTCGAGATAGAAGCCGCGCCCTTCGTCCAGCAGCGACGGACAGAACGGCCGGAAGGGCTCGCGGAACTTCACCCGGCGGTTGAGGATCTCGCCGTGGCGGCGGTCGCGCGCGCTCATCAGGATCGAGCGGTTGCCGAGCGCGCGCGGGCCGCTCTCCATGCGCCCCTGGAACCATCCCACGATCTCGCCCGCCGCCAGCCGGCGCGCCGCCTCGGCCGCCGGGTCGTCGAGGCGCCGGTAGGGCAGCCGGCGCGTCTCGAGGCAAGCCTCGATCTCGGCCGCGTCGTAGCGCGGCCCGAGGTAGACGTGCTCGAGCGCCGGCATCGCCGCCGCCGGCCGCGCCCGGAAGTAGACGTCGAGCGCCGCGCCCGCCGCCAGGCCGCCGTCGCCGGCGTTGGGGAAGACGTGCTGGCGCACCAGCCGCCCGCTCTCCCACAGCCGCTGGTTGAGCTTGACGTTGAGGAACACACCGCCGGCGCACGCCAGCGCATCGACGCCCTCGCGCTCGAGCCAGGGGAGCAGCAGCGCCAGCACCTGCTCCTCGAGGACGCGCTGCGCCTCGGCGGCGACGTGCTCGCGGCCGTGCCGCTCGATCGCGCCGCGGGCCCGCTCCGCATCGCGCAGGTGCCAGTGGATCGCGCCGCTCTCCGGCCAGGGCGACGGCCGGCCGTAGTCGTGCGCCCGCAGCAGCTCGCCGCCGGCGAACTCGGGGTGCAGGCCGCCGAGCACGCCGCGGCAGCGAGCCGCATCGCCGAACGCCGCCAGCCCCATCGTCTTGCCCTCGCCGTCGCCGTGCCACCAGCCGAGCGCCTCGGTGACGCAGCCGTAGAACCAGCCGAGCGAAGCCGTCGGCCCGAGCTCCAGCAGCGGCTCGATGCGCCCGTCCTGCCCGCGCCAGATGCAGGTCGAGCGGCCGTCGCCGACGCCGTCGAGCGTGACCACGAGCTGCTTCCGCTCGCTGCCGCTGGTGTAGTAGGCGGCGGCGGCGTGGGCGCGGTGGTGCTCGACCTGAACCATCGGCACGCCCGCCGGCACCAGCCGCGAGCGCAGGTAGAGCGGCGGCTCGATCGCCGCCGCGCTCATGCGCGCCGCGCGCGTGGCGGCGTCGGTCGCGGCCGATTCCTCCGCCGCGCCGCCGCCGGCCAGCCAGCGGCTCAGTTGCGGCACCGGCTGGCGATTGGCGATCGCGATCGCGTCGATGCCGCCGGCGTCGCCGGCGGCCACCGCCAGGCAGTGGTCGATCGCGCGCGTCGGCAGGCCGGCGCAGTGCTTGATGCGGCGGAAGCGCTCCTCCGCGACGTCGGCGGCGATACGGCCGTCGACCACCAGCGCGGCGCTGCTGTCGTGGCCGACGTGGATGCCCAGGATCTTCATCGCGCTCCGGCCGTCAGCCGACCTCCACCCCGCTGCCGGCGAACGCCTCGCACCACGCCTGCACCATCAGCACCGACCAGAGCGGCTGGCTCAGCTCGCGCCGGCCCGCCGCCTGCGGCGCGGCGAGGGTGGCGAGCAGATCCTCGCGGAAGATCCCCTGCTGCCGCAGCCGGCGCGGCGCCAGCAGGTGGGCGACGCGCTCCGCCAGCGCGCCGCGCAGCAGCCCGTCGAGCGGGAAGGCGAAGCCCTGCTTGGGCGCGCTCGTCAGCCCCGGCGGCAGCAGCGGCTCGGCCGCGTCGAGCAGCAGACCCTTCGGCCGGCCGGCGGGCGAGCGCTGCGACGGCGGCAGGCGCCAGATCTCCTCGACCAGCTCGCGGTCGAGGAACGGCGGGCGCGCTTCGACGCCGTGCGCCATCGCCAGCCGGTCGGTCATGTGCAGGAACTCGTGCGGCAGTTGCACGTGCCAGTCGGCGAACGGCACCACCGAGCGCGGGTCGCGCGCCGGCGAGCGGGCGCAGAGCTGGGCGAAGAACGGCTCGGAGTCGCGGCAGGCGCGGGCGAAGTCGGCGCCGAAGAGGTGCTCGCGCTTGAAGTCGTCGGTGGCGTAGTCGCCGTGGAAGCGGCCGTGCCGGCGCAGCGCCAGCGCCGCCGCCCGCGCCCGGGTGCGGCCCGCGGCCGAGGTGTCGCCCGGCAGCGGCGTCGCCGACCACTTGCCGTAGTTGCCGAACAGCTCGTCGGCGCCGAGACCGGTGAGGGCGACGCGCACGTCGCGCGCCATGCCGCGGTACAGATACCAGGACGGAACCGAGCCGCCGTAGGGCTCGTCGAGGTGGTGCGCGATGGCGTCGAGGTCGGCCGCCAGCTCGGCCGGACGGACGGTGATCTCGGTGTGCTGCGTGCCGAAGCGGCGCGCCACCGCCCGCGCCCACGCGCGCGGCGCCTCGGGGGCGCCCTCGAGCATGGTGAAGTAGGTGCGCAGCGGCGCCGGCGAGCGGCGCGCCGCCAGCGCGGTGAGCAGCGAAGAGTCGACGCCGCCCGAGAGCGCGATGCCGAGCGGCACGTCGGCGTTCGACCAGCGCGCCAGCGCCGCCTCGACGGCGTCGCGCACGCGCCCGGCGAGCGGTGCGCCGCCTGCCGTCTCCGCCGGAACCGCGCCCTCGTCCTCGTCGGCGATCGCCGGCGTCCAGTAGCGACGCACCGCCAGCGCGCCGCCGGCGGTGTCGAGCGCGAAGGCCTCGGCCGGGCCGAGCTTGCGCGCGCCGGCGAGGATCGACCGCGGCGCCGGCACGCAGTGGAAGCTGAGCGCGTCCCAGAGCGCCTGCCGGTCGAGGCGCCGGTCGAGCCACGGCAGCGGCAGCAGCGCCTTCAGCTCGGTGGCGAAGGCGAAGGCGCGGCCGCGCTGGGCGTAGTAGAGCGGCTTGATTGCGAAGCGGTCGACGGCGCCGAAGAGGCGGCGGCGGCGCGCGTCGTGGACGACGAACGAGTACATGCCGTTCAGGTGCGCGACCACCTCGTCGCCGTACTCGACGTAGGCGCGCAGCACGACCTCGGTGTCGGAGTGGTCGCTGCGGAAGACGTGCCCGCGCGCCTCGAGCCGGCGCCGCAGCTCGGGGGCGTTGGCGAGCTCGCCGGCGTACACCAGGGTGACGCCCCGCTCGCGGTCCGCCATCGGCTGGGCGCCGCCGGCGGCGTCGACCACCACCAGCCGCGCCGCCGTCATCGCGATGCCCTGGTCGATCCACACGCCGTCGGCATCGGGGCCGCGGTGCTTCTGCGCCCGGCCCATGCGCGCCAGCAACTGGTCGTCGCGCTCGCCGACCCAACCCGCGAAACCGCACATCCGCTCGAGCCCCCAGGACCGCGCCGGCGGCCTCAGCCGTCGAGCACCTCGGCCAGGCCGGCGCCCGCCTCGGCGTACAGCGGGCAGCCGATCAGCCACGGCTTGAAGACGTGCCAGTAGTGGTTGACGAAGACGTCGTGCTCCGGCTCGAGGCCGTGCACGCGGCCGCGCCAGCGCCCGCCCTCGTCGCGCCCCAGCGCGACGTAGCCGGCGCAGGCGTTCCACTCGGTGCCGACCTCGGGATGGGTGTAGTCGTAGCCGATGCTGCGGAAGTAGGTCCACAGACAGGCCTGGTCCGAACCCGGGATCTCGAAGCGGAAGTCGAGCCGGCGCGCGCACGCCAGGATGCGCTCGTAGTCGTAGAAGTCGGGGTCGCCGACGAGCTGCACGCCCGAGTTGAGGAAGGTCGTGTCGCCGGTGTTGCCGGGGATGTTGCGCGGGTGGTCGATGCCGATCCAGGGCTGGTCGTGCCGCCGCGCCCACAGCGGCGCCAGGCTGTCGAGCACGGCGATGTCGGCGTCGAGATAGAGGAAGGGCTCCTGCAGCCGACCGAGCTGGTAGAGCTTGAAGAAGACGTTGTGCATCGCCAGCGGGTGGCGCAGCACGCGCGCCCCGGGGTCGTAGCGGCCGGGGACGACGCGGACGTTGCCGAAGCGCTCGAAGTAGCGCTGCAGGCCGGCGGGCAGCGGGCGCACCACCAGGACGGTGATCTCGGCCTCGGGGTTGCAGCGCTGCACCGAGTCCATCCACATCTTGCACATCCGCAGCGGACGGACGTCGGCGAAGTCGTAATTCATCACGGTGACGAGGTTCATCGCAGGCAGGGCGGGCTGGTCGCGGCGTCTTGAGAGGCCCCGGGCACCGGGCTAGGTTAACCCGACACGGTCGCCGCCGGCAATGCGGTCGGTGCCGAAGGACAGCTCGATGACGTCGCACCGCGATCGCACTACCGCCGCCCTGGTCGATTGCAGTGCCGCGGCCGCGCCGGGCGAGAGAGAGCGCGCGTGAGCGGCAGCCGGGCCACCGAGCCGCTGGTCAGCATCGTGGTCGCGGTGAAGAACGGCGAGGCCTTCCTCGGCGAGGCGCTGGCGAGCGCGCGGGCGCAGACCTGGCCGGCGACCGAGATCCTGGTGGTCGACGGCCACTCGACCGACCGCAGCCGCGAGATCGCCGCCGCGCAGCCGGGCGTGCGCGTGCTGCTGCAGGAGGGCACGGGCTTCGCCGGCGCCTGGAACGAAGGCATCCGCGCCGCCGCCGGCGACTACGTCGCGCTGCTCGACAGCGACGACCTGTGGGAGCCGGCGAAGCTGGCGCTGCAGGTGGCCGCGCTCGAGGCCGACCCGCAGTGCGGCTACGCCCTCGGGCGCACGCGCTTCCTGGTGATGGAAGGCGCAGAGTTGCCGCCCGGCTTCGAGCGCGTCGACCTGGAAGCCGAGCACGTCGCGCCCTTTCCGAGCGTGATGCTGGCGCGCCGTCGCCTGTTCGACGAGGTCGGCTTGTTCGAGGAGCACTGGTCGATCGCCGCCGACGTCGAGTGGTTCCGGCGGGTCTACGATCGCGGCATCGCCAGCACGGTGGTGCCGCAGGTGCTGCTGCGCCGGCGCATCCACGGCGCCAACCTCTCCTACCGTCCCCCCGACCCGGGTGCCTTCCCGCGCGAGCTGCTGTCGATCCTCAAGTCGTCGCTCGACCGCCGCCGCCGAAGGCCGGGCGGGGAGGAGAAGGCGTGAGCGCGGGCGCGATCAGCGTGATCGTGCCGGTGTTCAACGGCGCCGCCTACGTCGGCGAGGCGCTGGCGAGCATCCGGGCGCAGACGCATGCCGCCGCCGAGATCGTGGTCGTCGACGACGGCTCACGCGACGACAGCGCCGCGGTGGTGCAGGCCCTCGGCGCGGCGGTGCGCTACCAGCGGCAGGAGCACGCCGGCGCCGGCGCGGCGCGCAACCACGGCGTGCGGTTGGCGCGCGGCGAGTGGCTCGCCTTCCTCGACGCCGACGACCTGTGGGCGCCCGAAAAGCTCGCGCTGCAGGTGCAGGCGCTGGCGGCGGCGCCGGCGCTCGAGGCCGTCTTCGCGCACGCCGAGAACTTCCACAGCCCCGACCTGCCGCCGGAGCTGCGCCAGCGCCTCGCCTGTCCGCCCGGCGCGATGCCCTGCACCACGCCCTCCGCCATGCTCATCCGGCGCGCCGCCTTCGAGCGGGTGGGCGGCTTCGACGAGAGCGGCGCCCTGGGCGAGGTGGTCGACTGGTACGTACGCGCCCGCGCGCAGGATCTGGTGGAGGCGGTGCTGCCGCAGACGCTCGTGCGCCGCCGCATCCACGCCCACAACACCGGCCGCCTGCGCGCCGCCGAGCGCGGCAGCTACGTCCGCATCGCCAAGGCCGCGCTGGAGCGGCGGAGGGCGGTGGAGAAGTCGTGACGGCTCGAGGTTGTTACGTTGTTAGCTAACAACCTAACAACGTAACTACCTACTCCCCATGCCCTCCATCCGCTCCATCCACCGCGCCGAGCGCGACCGCGTGCTCGATCTGCTCGACGAGTGGATCAGCCGCGAGTTCTTCGGCCGCTACTTCGAGCACGACGCGGCGCTGCGCGACGACCTCTGTCTGGTGGCCGAGGACGACGAGGGGCGGCTGGTGTCGACGGCGCAGATCATTCCCAAGACGGTGCGGCTGGGCGGGGTCGAGGTGCGCATGGGCGGCATCGGCAACGTCTTCACCACCGAAGCCTGGCGCCACCGCGGCGTCGCCTCGCAGGTGATGCAGCGCGCGGTCGAGCTGCTCGAGCAGGAGGCCTTCGACGTCTCGCTGCTGTTCGCCTCGCGCCTGACCTTCTACGCCCAGTTCGGCTGGGGCGGGGCGCGCCGGCTGCTCGGCGCGCTGATCCCGCCGCCGCGACCGCGGGCGGAGTCCGACGGCGTGCGCCGCTTCGACGCCGGCCGCGACCTCGAGGCGGTGATGGCGATCTACGACGCCTACTCCGCGCCGCGCAGCGGCACGGTCGCGCGCGACCGCGCCTACTGGCTCGGCCAGCTCGGCTACGCCGGCAACCCGGGCGAGACCTTCCTGCTCGCCGAGCGCGGCGGCCGCGTGGTCGCCTACCTGCGTCTGGTCGACCTCTACGACGTCTGGAACGCGATGGAGCACGGCTGCCTGCCAGGCGAGCGCGCCGCGCTGGTCGAGCTGCTGCTCGCCGCCGCCGAGATCGCGCGCGCGCGCGGCTTCGTCCTCTTCCACCTCGGCGCCGAGCCGGAGTTGGCGGCGGCGCTGGCCGAGCGCGGCGCCGAGGTGCGCGAGATCGAGGACGTCTTCTGGATGTGGCGCATCGTCGCCCCCGCCGCCCTCGCCCGCAAGCTCGGCGTGCCACGGGCCGAGGTCGAGCGCCCCGACTTCATCGAGCAGGTCCTGCCGCTGCGCGGCTCGGTCTACTGGACGTCGGATCGGTTCTGAGAGAGAAGCGGTCGAGACGCGTCAGCCGGGGGGGCCGGCGACCCAGGCATCCAGGGCGGCCGTCAAGTCGCGGCCCCGAGCGAACCCCCGCGCGGCGACGAGCCGTGCGCTTTCCCGCGCCAGTTCGATCGCCGCGGCGTCGGCCACCCGGCGCAGGGCACGTAGATCGTCCGCATCTTGCGGGCGGTGCCGATCGTCACGCGCCAGCAGCTTCAGGACGACGAGGTGCCCGACGCGGGCCACGGGCACGACCAGCTCCGGGAAAACCTCGATCGAGTCCGCGGCATCGACGATCTCCGGCTCGATCCCCGACGACGCGAACAGCAGGTCGACCAGAACGCCCTTCGCGTCCCCGTGGGCGAGCAGCCGTATGGCGGCGAGCCGATCCGCATGCTCCTGCTCGACGATCGCCGAGGAGCCGTAGCCATCCGCGATCAGCGCGCGGATCAGCGCCTCGGCCTGCGCGTCGCCCTCGACGGCGATGGCGACGTCGAGGTCACGGGTGAGGCGTGGCTCCGCCCGAACCGACACGGCGATTCCCCCGACGAGCGCGAAGCGCTGGCGGTGACCGGCGAGGTCGCGCGCCAGTTGCGCGAGCGCCAGGTGAAGCCGGTTGGTCAACGCCGCCGAGGCCAAGTTCCCGGCCGGCCGCTGGCGTCACCGTGCTCCGCCCCGGGACGTTCGTGAAGCCACGCCTCGAGCTGCGACTCGATTTCCTCGGGGGTGGCGTGAGGCAGGCGCCGCCTCAGGTTCTGCCGCATGATCTCCTCGCCGGCGGCGAAGAGATCCAGGGTGAGCCGGTAGCGCTCCCCAGGGTCGAGCAGGTCGTCGCTCATGCGCGCACCCTAGCACACCGGCAGCGACCGTGCCGAGCGCGCCCTGTTCCGAGAGAGAAGCGGTTGAGCGGTCCGCCTCACGTCTCCACCGCCAGCTTGGCCCGCGAGTTCACCAGCAGCGCCTCGTAGCGGTCGCGATGGTGGAGGATCTCGATCAGGCCGCGCATGACGCACATCAGCGGCTCGGGGTCGATGCGGACGCGCAGCCCCATCGCCTCGAAGAGGCGCTGCGGCCAGCCGGAGAGCAGGGCGCCGCCGCCGACCATGGCGGCGCCGTCGGTGAAGACGTCGCCGGCGAGCTCGGGCGAGAGCTGCTCGACGCTGCGGCGCACGGCGTCGGTGATCTGGCGCGCCACCGGCTCGAGCGCTTCGCGGATGTCGGAGCGGCGCACGCTGAAGCGCTGCGGCTTGCCGCTCTGCTGGTTCAGGCCCTTGACGTCGAAGAGATAGTCCTCGCCCGAGTCGTAGACCTCGCCGTGGCGGATCTTGATCTGCTCGGCGGTATTCTCGCCGATGGAGAAGTTGTAGCGGGTGCGGAAGAAGGCCTCGACCGCGCCGTCCATCGCGTTGCCCGCCATCCGCAGCGACTCGCAGAAGACGATGTCGTTGAGCGCCATCGAGGTGACCTCGGTGGTGCCGCCGCCGATGTCGATCACCAGGTTGCCGCGCGCCTCGGAGATCGGCAGGCCGGCGCCGAGGGCGGCGGCGAAGGGCTCGCGCACCAGGTCGACGCGGTCGGCGCCGGCCGCCTCGGCCTCGCGCATGAGGGCGTCCATCTCCACCGCCGTCGCCCCCAGCGGCACGCACACGATGACCTCCTTGCGGGCGAGGTAGTGGCCGCGCGAGGCCTCGCGGATGAAGTGCGCCAGCAGCGCGCGGGCAGCGTCGAAGTCGGCCAGCACGCCGGCGCTGAGCGGGCGGATGACCTCGATCGAGTCGGGCGCGCGGCCGAGCATGGTGCGGGCGCGCTCGCCGAAGGCGATCGCCTCGCGGGTGGTGCTGTTGAGCGCCACCGCCGACGGCTCGCGCAGGAGGATGCCCTTGTCCTGCGTGTAGACCAGCGAGTAGGTGGTGCCGAGATCGATGGCGATGCGGTGGCGGAACATGGCGGGGCGCCGCCCGACGCCTAGCTGACCCTCGCGGGAGAGAAAAGAGCAGCCGGCCGATTTTGTGACAGACACTCGAAATGTCCGGGTCATAAGCACTTAAGGATGTCCGCCTTAGCCGGCTATCGGTCGACGGGTGAGAAGTCTCGAACGGCAGATAGCGAAAGAGGCGAAGGCAATGACGCGTAAG
>Ga0268299_1002746_pt1 | contig 19071 bp, 7 predicted proteins | sample NOBtaG_FD_193484 | JGI IMG/M metagenome (GOLD analysis project Ga0268299, IMG submission 193484) | Activated sludge microbial communities from bioreactor in Nijmegen, Gelderland, Netherland - NOB reactor | ecosystem: Engineered > Bioreactor > Aerobic > Activated sludge | place: Netherlands...
GATCCCGTAAGGAAAGTTTTGGGGGCCTCCCTGAACGGGCACCTGTCGATTTGGGACATGGCAACCGGGAAAGAGAACCATCGCCTCCACGCCGAATTACCCAACGGCACGTACTGTCTCGAGTTCAGCCCGGACGGTAAGCGTCTTTACACCAGCCAGCACATCGACCAATACCCCTCGCTCAAGGTGTGGGACACGTCGACAGGCAAGGAAATTCCGGACGCGTTCACTACCTCGCTAACCGTTTCCGTACTGGCCCTGAGTCCGGACGGGACCAGTATAGCCACGGGCGGGCTAGAGGGGATCATCAAGATTCGCCACGTCTTGACAGGTCAGGATCTCTGCGCGACGCGGTCTTTTCACGCGCCGATCGTTTCGCTGGCGTTCTCGCCGACGAACCACGCCCTCGCGGTCGCCACGGGGAAGGACGTCTGGGTGCGCGACTGGGGCGATCGACAACAGGAGATCCCGACGCTGCACGGGGAAGTGGGACAGGCCGTCGTCTCCATCGCTTATCACCCCGAAGGGCGATGGCTAGCATCCTGTGGCGATAGCTCCACGGTAACCCTCTGGGATCGCCAGCGGCAGCGCCGCGTCCGCACCTTCACGGCCCCTGTCCAGGCATTTACTCAGGTCCGGTTCAGTCGCACCGGCCACCGCCTCCTCGGCGTTGGCCGGGACGGAGCCGTCTACACCTGGAACGTGGAAACCGGGCACCTCGGGCCCGCCGTCCGGCTCGCCGGCCGCGAGATCCGTGAGGCGGATTTCAGCCCTGACGGCACCCGAGTAGTCACCGCGAGCAACGACGGTACCGTGCGGATTTGGGATTGTGAAACCGGCGACGAACACCAGACGCTGGCCGGGCATGGGTCCGGCGTGTGGAGCGCCCGGTTCAGCCCGGACGGACGTCGCGTTGCCTCCGCCAGCAGCGACGCGACGGTTCGCGTATGGGACGTGCAAACCGGGCAGGAACTGAACTGTTGCCGGGGCCACACCTCCCACGTCCAGCGGGTCGTGTTTTCCCCCGACGGGCGGACGGTGGCATCAGGGAGCGCCGACGAGACCATCCGCGTCTGGGACGCGGCGGCAAGCCGGGAACTGGCCCAGTTGCGGGGGCATACCGGCTCGCTACGCGAGCTCTGTTTCACCCCCGATGGCCAACGCCTTGCTTCGGCCAGTGATGATGGCACCGTCCGGATCTGGGACACGAGACACGGCCAGGAGGTTTTTTCCATCTCGAATGGCCGGCACGGGAAAGTTCGCTGGGTGGCCTTTAGCCCGGACGGATCCGAACTGGCATCGGCATTTTCAACAGGGGCAATCACCCTCCAGAAGGGTTCTGCCCCGACAGAATGACGCGCATCGCTGGCATCGCGACGTCAGAATACCGCGAACCGGCACCCTGGTTCAAAGACCTGACCGGGCAACATTACTTCGGCCCAACAACGGAGTTTCTCATGCCAAGTCGACTCCTGCCTGCCCGCCGGGGCTTTACGCTGATCGAGTTGCTGGTCGTCATCGCGATCATCGCGGTTTTGATCGGCCTGCTCCTGCCCGCTGTGCAGAAGGTGCGCGAGGCGGCCAGCCGGGCGTCCTGTGGCAACAATCTCAAACAGATCGGGCTTGCACGGCACCAATTCCATCAGGCGCATGGCCGGATGCCGTGCGCCCTAGGGTGGCTCCCCGGACCGAACATCGCCGGCCCTGGCAAAACCTTCGGCATCTGCTGGTTTCATCTCCTGCCGTTCATCGAGCAAGACAATCTTCACAAGCGGTCCTTCGACGGGATGCACTACACCGCCGCCACGAACGCGGTCTACGCCGAACCGATCAAGGTCTTCATTTGCCCTTCCGATCCGAGCGTCGAAGGCAACGGGACCGTCACCTTGAACTCGGGCGCAGTCTGGGGGGCGAGCAGCTATGCCGGCAACATCCAGATCGACAGCAACACCGATCAATACGGCAACTTGATCGACGTGTACGGCAGCTTTCGGCTTCTTGCTTCTTGTCCGGACGGCGCTTCAAACACGATCTACATCGGGGAGAAGTACGCCCATTGCACGAACTCGAACTACCGCGAGGGGGGCAGTTTATGGGCCTATTGGATCGCCGACTCTTCGATGCAACCCCTCCACGCCGGGTTTGCCACGGGCCTCTGGAACGGCTACTGCATCGGCCCTTCGTCCAAATTCCTGGTCCGCCCCACACCTCACCTGGGCAATTGCGACCCGACCCTGGCCTCCAGTCCACACGTCGGCGGTATGCAAGTCAACATGCTCGACGGGAGTTGCCGCTTCCTCTCCGCCAGCATCAGCGGCAGCGTTTGGTGGGCCGCCTGCACCCCCGCCAGCGGCGAGGTCACTTCTCTCGATTGAACCACGAACCCGCCGAGGTCACCGACATGGCTCGCCTCACATCTACGCCAGCCCTCATTCGCTGGACCGCTTGCGGACTCCTGCTCTCCGTACTCCCCGCCGGCTGCGGGCCGGGACCCAGTTCTGTCACGGGCACAGTGACGTTCAAGGACCAGCCGCTGACCTCCGGCACCGTCCTCTTCCACGGCGCACACGACCACTTCGAGCATGCTACCATCGGCCCCGACGGTCGTTACACGGTCGCCAACGCCCCTCGCGGTCCGGTGCGGATCTCGGTCCGGTCTCACCCTGCCTTGCCGCTCGGCATGCCGACTAAGGGAAAACTGCCGCCCACACCGGCCGAGTTCAAGAGCCCCGACGCCCCGCCGCGCGACGGCAAGTTCATCGTCCTCCCGGCACGCTACGCCGACCCGGACAAGTCCGGCCTGACCTACACCGTCCGCGAGGGAGCCCAGACGCACGACCCTCCCCGTGCGGGACACTCACGCAAACATTCGCGCGCGAACCCTCTCGCCGAGAGAGGGCGAGAGAATCTCGCCAAGTCGTTGATGCGCAGCACTTTATGACGGGGCAGGACGGATGCGCGCCTCGCGCGCGAAAACGTGTTTGTATCCCGGTCGGTGTCCGAGTGGGACGCTCACGCAAACACCGGCCCTTTCCGAGGCCTGGCCCGCGGTCAACGGGCCCAGTTCTCGACGGCCAAGCCCGGCACGGCCGACAGGTCGCTGTCCTTGCTGACCACGACGCAGTTGCCTAGCGCCAAGGCGACGGCGGCGATCAGGACGTCCATGACCTGCATCGGCCGGCCGACGCGCTGCAACTCGGCGTAGACCCGGCCGTACTCGAACGCCGCCGCCTGGTCGAACGGCCACAGCCGCAGCGTCGGCAGGGCCGCCCGGAGCAGGCGGAGGTTCCTCTCCCGGCTCGCGCTGCGCTCGACGCCGTGGGCCAACTCGGCCAGCACCGGCATGGCGACGCCGACCGGGTGGCCCTTGGCCCGTTCGGCCCGGGCGCGGTCGAAGACGCCGAGCCGCTTGTTGAGGTAGTCGGCGGCGATGCCGGTGTCCATCAGGAACCGGGTCATGGCCACAGCCCTTCGACCTCGGCCGCCCGGCGGGCGAAGTCCGCCTTCTCGGCCGCCCGGCGCGCCTGGCGGTCCGCCTCCCAGGCGGCGAGTTCGTCCGCGGTCATCTCGAGCGGCTCCATCCGGTCCATCGCCGCCAGGACCCGGGCGGTCTCGGTCGGGCTCATCGCCTCGTCGTCGGCCTCGCCGTCCGGGATGGGGATGAGCAGCTGCGTGCCGTCGGGGAGGTCGATCGGCTCGTCGAGTTCGATGCGGCCGCCACGCACCGTGGCTCGGATCGTCGTCATGGGGCACCTCCCCGCTGGGGGCGTCGTCTCGAAACGCAGCGCCGCTGTGCCGTGGGGTCCCTGCCGGTGTTGTCGGTCCGACCGGCACGACGCGACCCAACGGTCCCGATTCCGCGCCGTCGGCGTGATCCCCAGGCCGGGGTCAAGCTGACGGCGGTGTACAAATACCCGGACACCGCTGCGTCAAACCACCTGCGAGGATTCTACCACGATGTTGCGCTGCCTGGAACCGCTCTTCCTCCTGCTGCTCCGCGCGTCGGGGAGCACGCTGCCGCTCATGGTCGAGTACCTCAAGGCGGAGAACGAGGTCCTCCGATCCAAGCTCCCCGACCGGATCACCGTCACGCCCCAGGAGCGCAACCGACTGGTCAAGCTCGGGGCGGCCCTCGGCGACGCGATCAAGGGCCTGGTCACGATCGTCACGCCGCGGACCTTCCTCCGCTGGCTCGCCGCCGACCGGCCGAAGGCCAAAGGGAAGCCGTCCCTCCCGGCGAAGCGGAAGCCGGGCCGGCCGAAGACGCCCCAGGAGATCGCCGACCTGGTCGTGAAGCTCGCCAGGGAGACCGGCTGGGGTTACACGCGCATCCTCGGCGAGCTCCGCAAGCTCGGCATCCGGGACGTCAGCCGCACGACGGTGGTCCACATCCTCAAGGCGCACGGGCTCGACCCCGGCCCGAAGCGCGGCCCGGGGACGTGGAGCGACTTCCTGCGAAGGCACGCCGCGACGCTGTGGGCGTCGGACTTCTTCAGCGTCCGGAGCCTGACCCAGAACGGGTTCGTCGAGCTGTACGTACTGTTCTACATCCACGTCGCCACCCGGCGGGTCTACATCCCTGGCGTGACCGCCCACCCGGACGCGGCCTGGGTGGCGCAGCAGGCCCGGAACTTCGCGATGCACCTCGACGACCAAGGGCAAAAGATCACCCACCTGATCCTCGACCACGACACGAAGTATGTGCCCGAGTTCGATACGGTGTTGGAATCGGAAGGGGCCGAAATCATCCGCGTCGGGCCGCGTTGTCCGAACTTGAACCCCCATGCCGAACGCTACGTCCAGACTGTAAAATCCGAGTGTTTGGACCACTTCCTGGTGTGTGGCGAGAAGCACCTGCTGCACCTGCTCGACGAGTTCGGATCGCATTACCACACCGAGAGGCCGCACCAGGCGTTGGGCAATCGGCCGCTGTCCCAGCAGGACGACGACGAAGCCGACGTACTGCCGTTCGCGGGCGAAGAGGTCCAATGCCGGGAGCGGCTCGGCGGCCTGCTGAAGCACTACCACCGCGCCGCGGCCTGAGCGAGAGAACGCCGTCGGTCGATCCGGCCGAGCCATCGACCTCGTGCGGTGCTGCGCGGTCCTCGGGGCGCGACCCCAGACGGACGATTCGCGGGGAATCTCGCTGCGTTCGTGACACAGCCGCCTCGGTCTTCGTGTCGCTCGTCGCAGGATCATCGGTGTCGTTCGCTTGTCAGCCGGTTCGTCGCAAGTGCGGAAACCCCTTGGATTACAGGCCGTCAGAATACTTGTACAGGACGGGTGATCGCTTGGAAGTCAGGTCGTCGCAAGTGCGAAAACCCCTTGGAATACAGGCCGACAGTATCCTCGTGCAAGACACTGCCAGAGTTTTCGCACAGAGCGGTGCTCGGAGAAAGCACAATGTCATCGATACTTATTAACTAACACCCAATCAACATCATCAGGAAAACGAAAACTCATCGGCAGTGGCCTTGAATGCAGTGGTACAAATAGGCAATGCAATGCATAATATGCAGCAAAGCGAAGTTCTGCATCTTGTGCCTCATCACTAATGAGCGAACTACAGAGTTTAGCTACTTTTCGATTGTGTGTGTTAGAGTAATACGAAAGCAAACACACTATGGCTTGGGTTCTAAGCTGTAGTTCTCCGTCGGCTGAAGCAAGCGATTCACAAATATCCGCGACGGGCAGAGTAACGCCCCAGTAACTCGAAAGCATGAATAGTGCGGCGAATTTATATTCCCATCGCTCGTGATGGAGCATCGCTTCGGCGGCTTCACGACTTTCACACGCCGCATCAAGCGAGATACTCCATTGGAGTTGATAGTGACGAATTCGGTCTTGGCATAGACGATACTGTTCTTCTTGTGCAAGATCCAACGATTGATCGAAAGGTGGCGTCACGTTCACAACCTTAAGTGGCGAGCCGTAGGATCAGAAGGCATCTGAAAGAGGAAAACTACACTCAGGTCATGGCCCGAGCAGCCGTCGAATTTCAGCCAGACGAGCCATCATATCTCTCCTATATGAAATGGCCAATCTGATATCAACCGGGAGTGGATCAAGCCACTTGCCATCTACTACCCACGCTTGAAGCTCCTGATTGAGATTAACCAACGCCTGCTCTAGCGCCTGCTGCTCCCGTAGCAACCCCCATCGGGTTAACGATGCAACCGCATTCTGGCGAACCTTCAGGAGGAAGGGTCCACCAAAGAAGATCATAACCGTCCCGGCCACGATTAGTTCAGTCCCTTCTTGCTCCGCCTTTCTGCGCTCTGGCGTCATTTTTGCCCACATAACGCGTTCTGCCGCGTCGATTACCGGATCCCGCTGGATAGTGGTTGTTTTGTCAAACTGCTCCTGCCACTGTAATCTTGTTTTCCGTTCCGCCTCTAGGCGGCTAAGGAAACTCTTGCGGATGCGGTCGCCGTCCCGATCTAGCTGGTTGCTTTCGATGATCGCCAATGCATTTAGCCATGCCATGTTTAGATTGGACAACCCAAGCAATGTCTTCGGCCTGTAGGAATCCGCAATAGTGAAGAGAGCTGCATCTCCACTTTCATATACATGCACATATGTATCGATAAATGGATCGGAATACTTGCTCCTCCGTGTGTCCCGCTCCTGGAGGTTCTGGAGTTGAAGATACCAGACATCTTGTGATCCAGGAAGAGCGAAGGAAACGACGGTCAGTCCAAGCTGCCTGTATCGTTCAACGAACTTATCTGCGTTAGCTTTGGTCTTTGCCAAGATGATCATGCCACTGGGATCAGTTGCATTTGTCGGGTTATTGCCGACATAGTTGTGGAAGTTCGATAGTCCGCCGTCCATCAGGATCGGATCCTCCCCGCTCCAAATGCCCAGCCCCAGGAACAACTGGCGACCCGAAGGCGTATCCGACAGGCCGGTGTCGTCTTCGGACACCATACCGAACGCCCCACGCCTGCCCTTGACACCCGGCGTGCTTTCCGAGATGACCTTCCCATAGGCATCGTAGGTGACACTGTCGATCACCGTCCCGCTGCCGTTGACGATGTCCCGGATCGACCCGAGCCTATCCGTCAGGAACCAGGCGACGTTGTTGCTGCCGTCAATCCGCACCAGCATCTCGTCCGCGACATCGCCCTGGACGTACCGCATCTGGACGGCGTTGGCGTTCGTCAGGTCGAGGTAGACCTCCTGGCCCAGGTAGACGAACTTGGTCGTGACGAGCCCCGGCCCACTCGACCACTTGTCCTCCTTCACCCGGTTGCCAAAGACGTCGTACCCGTAGGTGACGGTGAGGGTGTCGGTCGTCCCGTCGGAGGTCTTGCGGACGGAGAGGAGGCGGTTGTCGTGGTCGTAGGCGTAGTACCACTTCTCCAGGCCCGCGCCCTTCCCCTTCGTCTCAATGTTCCCCTCTAAATCGTAAGTGTATGTGTACGTCCCGTCGTTGGTCAAACGATTTCCGGGGCCGGTCGTGTACCCCGACATGGTCCGGTTGCCGTTGCTGTCGTAGCTGTAGGCGCTCGCCCCGGCCTGTGTGAGCTGGGACCGGGTGTCGTAGGAGTAGGTTACGCTCGTCCCGTTGCGCTTCTCCTCGGTGACGCGGCCGCCGTAGTCGAACGTGTAAGTATACGCGGCAAGGTTGGTTCCCCCGCCGTCCTTGTGCTGGAGGAAGGTGAGCCGGTGCCCGGCGTCGTACGTGTAGGTACTGGTGCCGATCAGGTTCGACGAAGCCAGGTCGGAGTAGCGCTTGACCCAGAGCGTCTCGCCAGCGGCGGTGTAGCCGCGCTCGTAGGTCAAGGTGGCGTGGCCCGACCCGCCGAACTGGCGCTTCGTCAGCCGGCCGGCCGCGTCGTACGTGCTCGACAGCACGCCGTTGAAGTTGTCCTCGACCTTCGTGAGCCGCGACAGGGCGTCATACGAGAACGTCAGGCTCACGCCGTACAACCCGGCCTGGGTGCGGAGCCGGTCCTGGTTGTCGTAGGTCAGGGTGTAGGTGCCGTCGTAGTCGGCGGCGGTGAGGGCGTTGCCGCTGTCGTCGTACGTGTAGGTCAGGACGTTCGCCGTCCCGCCGCCGCTGTTCACCCACGTCTCGGTCAGCACCCGCCCAGCGTCGTCGTAGGTCCAGTCCTTGCGCCGGCCGAGCCGGTCCGTCTGCGACGTCATCCGGCTGCGCGTGTCGTACGCGTAGGTCAGGCTGTTCCCGAGCGCGTCGGTGCGCTGGATCTCGCGGTTCAGCGAGTCATACGAGAAGGTGGTCGTGTTGCCGAGCGGGTCGGTGTAGGTGCGCAGGTTGCCGTTGCCGTCGTAGCCCTGCGTCACCGCACCGCCGTTCGGGTCGAGCGTCACCCAGAGCTGGCCGTCCTCGTCGTAGACGTTCCGGGTCGCGTTCCCGTTCGCATCGATGCTCTGGATGACGCGCCCGGCGGCGTCGTAGTCGGTCCGGGTCGTGTTCCCCAGCCCGTCCACCGTGCCGATCACCCGGCCGAGCTGGTCATAGAGCGTCTGGGCCACCTTCCCCGTCGCGTCGATCGTCGCCACCGTCCGGCCCAATGCGTCGAGGACGAGCGTCGTCCGGTTCCCGAGCGGGTCGATCCAGCCGACGTTCCGGTTCAGGGCGTCGTACAGGTAGGTCGTCGTCTGGTTCAGGGCGTTGACCGTCTTCTCGACGACGCCCGAGGAAGCGTAGACCGTCGTCGTCCGCTCGCCGTCGGCGTTGATCGTCGCGATCGCCCGGTTCATCGAATCGTAGACCGTGGTGACGGTCTTGCCGCGCGCGTTCGTGACGCTGACCTGGTTCCCGGCCGCATCGTAGCCGTAGGTGACCGTCTCCCCCTCGGGGTTCGTCACCGTCCGGAGCCGGTTCATCGAGTCGTAGGTCGACGTGACGGTCTTCCCGGCCGGGTCGATCTGCTTCCAGACGTTGCCGGCGTCGTCGTAGACGGTCGTCGCCGTCCCGGCCGCCGTCTGGACGGCGCTGACCCGGTTCAGGTCGTCGTACGTCGTCGTGACGCGGTTGCCGTTGCCGTCCTGGAAGGCAGTCCGGTTCCCGGCGTTGTCGAAGGTGCTCGTCGTCCGGTACCCGAGCGGGTCCGTCGTGCCGATCACCCGGCCCATCGCGTCGAACGTCTGGGCTCCCGCTTGACCCAACTCGTTGCGCGACCACGGCGTCTGGCCGGCCAGGTCCGGCAGCATCGCCGTCGTCTGGCCGAGGGCGTCCTCGGTGGAGACGACCCGCCCCGCCGCGTCGGCGGTCCGGGTCGTCCAGTTCCCCATCGCGTCCCGGGTCTGGGCCGTCCGCGCGACCGGGTCGGACTGGGACAGGGTCGTCCGGGCCAGGGGCGTGCCGGCCCCTTCCGTCACCTTGACCTGCTCGCCGCGCGTGTTGTAGTCGTACTGGACCGTGACGCCGGCCGAGGTCTTCACCGTCAGCACCAGCCCGGTCGCGTCGTAGGTCGCCGTGGTGCGCGACCCGTCCGGGGTCTGGGCGACGAGTACCCGGCCCAGGGGATCGTTCGTGAACGTGGTCCGGTTCCCGAGCGGGTCGATCGTCGAGGCGACGTTGCCGTTCGCGTCGTAGCTGATCGTCGCGACGCCGCCGTCGGCGTAGCGCACCGTCTCCAGCCGGCGGTACGCGTCGTACGTGTAGGTGGCGACGTTGTTGCGCGCGTCCGTCGCCGTCTCCTGCAGCCCGGTCGTCGACGAGTAGGTGAACGACGTCGTCTTCCCCAGCGCGTCGGTCACCGTGGTGTTGTGGCCGAGCAGGTCGTAGCCGTACTGGGTCGTGTTGTTGTTCCCGTCCGTCATCATCGTCAGGGAGTGGAACGCGTCGTTCGCGTAGGCGAACTTGCGCGTCGAGCCGTCCGGGTCGTTGACGATCGTCGCGAAGCCCATCGCGTCGAGGCCGAACGACGTCGTCCGGCTCAGGGCGTCCGTCGATGCCGTCACCCGCCCCTGGCCGTCGCGGACGACGGCGTTCGACGCCCCGTTCGGGGCGAGCGTCTCCTCGACGCGACCCGCCTCGTCGATCATCATGCGCCGGACCGCCCCGCTCGGGTCGACCGTCGTCGCCGTGCGCGGCCCGGAGTGGATCGACCCGAGCCCGAGCGCCGCCGCCGGGGTGAAGCCCGTCGAGGCGGCGTCCGTCCCCGAGCCCTGGGTCCACCCGGCCAGGTACTGGTACGTCGAATCGTAGGCGTACGTCCCGCGCGTGACGCCGAACTGGGCGCTGGTCAACTTGTGGTTGCCGTCGTAGCCGAGGGTGTGCACCCCGCCGTCCGGGTTGGTGATCTTCGTCAGGTCGTTGCCGGAGTAGGTCAGCGTCACGGCGCGCGGCCCGGTCGCGATCGTCTGGACCTTGCCCGAGCCGTAGCCGAGCGTCGTCACCGACGTGTCCGGGGACTGGATCGTGGCGAGGCCCGACCCGGAGTAGCTGAACGTGTAGACCGACAGGCCGTCGGCGCTCAGGGCGTTGGTCTGCTTGCCGGACGAGTCGAAGACGGCCTTGCGCCCGTCCGACTCGGTGTAGACCCAGCCGCCCCCCGACACCGCGAGCGTCCCGGCGTCGCCCGGCGGCGACGTGAAGGAGCTCGTCCCCTCGTAGAACGCCCACGGCCCGGACCCCATCACCAGGAGCTTCCCGGCCGGGAGGCCGCCCGCCGCCGGGATGTCGACCAGGGTGTTGACCAGGCCGAGCGACCACCCCGCCCCGTAGACGCTCGCGTCGCGCGACACGACGAACGCGAAGCCGTCGTAGGCGAACGTGACCGCCCCGCCGCCGTAGTTCGCGCTGCCGTCGACCCGCCACCGGTAGCGCGCCGTCGTCGTGACGGTCGGCCCCTGCAGCGCCAGCGTCAACACCTCGCCCGGGGCGCGCCCCGTCGTCGAGAACGTGTTCGCGTGCGTGCTCGGCGTGCCGCCGACGTCCCAGGTCAGGGTCAGGGAGATCGTGCTCGGCAGGGCCTGGGAGTTGTCGGCCAGGACGTCGACGGCGACGATCGGCTTCGAGGTCGCGGTCTGGGACGCGTACCCCAGGCCGAACCCGACCGAGCCGGGGCTCAGGTCGAGGTCGAGCGGGTGGTAGAGCAGGAGCGACCCCTCCGCCAGGGTGGCGTCCCCCCGCAGCGCGTCGACCGTGCCGCCGGTCGGGGTCGGCGTCCACGGGTTCGACGTCGCCACCACGTCGACCGTCACCGTCGTGCTGAAGCCGGCGTTCCCGGCCAGGTCGACCACCTCGGCCTTGAACTTGCGCGTCCCGGCCGAGCCGAGGTTCGCCGCCTCGAAGAGGGCCAGGCCGTACGTCAGGGTCGCGGTCTGGGTGCTGTCCCAGGTGCCGTTGTTGTCGGCGTCGACGTGGAGGGTGACCGTCGAGGTCGGGGCGAGGCCGTAGTTGTCGGTGGCGACGACGCGGACCGCCGGGGAGAAGTCCGTCGTCGTCGCGGCCATCGTCAGGGTGGCGGCCGGGGCGGCCGTGTCGATCGTGACCAGGAACGGCGACGACGGCAGCGACGTCCGGCCGGCGGACGTCGCGGTCGCCTTGAAGTTGTAGACTCGCTGGGGGAGCGACGTGCCGGTGTAATCGTATGCCCACGTACCCCCCGCGGTGGCGGTCGTCGTCCCGATGACGGTTCGGCCGAGGTCCTCCCGGTACAGGGTCACCGTCGCGCTTGGCGTCGCGGTGCCGAGGAGGTGGAGCGTCGTGTCGTTGGTGACCTGGTCAGACGCCGAGCTGCCGGTGTCGTTCGTGATCGTCGTCACCCGCGCCCACGGCGCGGCGTTCAGCTTCGCGACGAAGGCGTCGGTGCCGCCGGCGTTGCTGCCGTAGAGCGGATCGACGGTCGGGAAGTTGCCCGACGCGGTGGACCCGGCGACGACCGGGTCGCCGTATCGGTCCAGGGCCAGGGCGTTCGCCCGGTCGGTCGCCGACCCGCCCAGGTACGTCGCGAACGTCAGCGTCCCGGTCGCGTTATAGCCAGCGACGAAGGCGTCGTCCCCGCCGCCGTGCGACTGGATTTGATCGACGGTCGTGAAACTCCCGGTCGTATACCCGGCGACCCACGCCCGGCCCGCCCCGTCGACCGCGACGCCGTACGCCGCGTCGGCCCCCGACCCGCCCAGGAACGTCGAGTAGACGACCGTCGTCCCGTCGGCCTTCAGCTTGGTCAGGAACGCGTCCGTGCTCCCGCCGTAGCCCGACTGGTAGGCGTTCCGGGTCGGGAACCCCGACGACGCCGCCTCGCCGGCGACGTAGACGTTCGCGTCCCGGTCGAGGGCCACGCCGTGGCCGCGGTCGCCCGACGACCCGCCCAGGTACGTCGCCCAGACGAGGCCCGACCCGGACGCGTCGAACCTCGCGACGAAGGCGTCGTCCCCGCCGCCGAGCGAGCCCTGGACCGCCCCGGAGACGGGCAGGTTCGGCGCGTTGGTCCACCCGGTGATGACCGCCTCGCCCGCGGCGGTGACGGCCACCCCGCGCCCCTCGTCCTCGCCGGCGACGTGCGAGCCGCCCCCGCCGTAGTAGGTGCTGTAGACGAGCCCGCCGCCCCCCGGGGCGACCTTGGCCAGGAACGCCTCGGACGTCCCGCCGCCGGGGGTCCCCTGGTAGGCGTTCACGGTCGGGAAGTCGAACAAAGCGTTGCCGAGGTCGTCGACCGTTTCGGACAGGGTCGTCCCGACGACGTACGCCGCCCCGGCACTGTCGATGGCGACGCCGTAGCCGACGTCGACCCCGCCCGGCCCGCCGAGGTAGCTGGCGTAGGCGAGGGCGTTCCCGGCGCTGGACAATGCGGCGATCACCGCGTCTTGCTGGATCGGGCCGTGGGGCGGGGCGAGGGTCGTGTCGAACGCGCCGACGAGGGGGAAGTCGTCGCTGGTCGTCGCCCCGGTGACGTAGGCGACCCCGGCACCATCGACCGCGATGCCGTAGCCGAGGTCGTCGGACGTGCCGCCGACGTAGGCGGAGTAGAGGGCGGACCGGCCGTCGGCGGCCAGCTTGGTGACGAAGATGTCAGCGCCGCCCTGGTGCGTGCCCGTGGTGGTCGGGAAGTCGGAGCTACCCGTCGTGCCGACGACGTAGACATTTCCCGCCGGGTCGGCCGCGATGTCTTCCGCCCACTCGTCGCCGGTCCCGCCGAGGTACGTCCCCCAGGAAATCGTCGGATCTAGCACCAACTCCCGGGTCGGGTCGTAGTCGCCGACGTCGAACCCGACGCGATTCCCGCCGAGGAGGCGGTAGCCGCCCTGGACGTACTCCCGCCCCCCGCCGCGCTCCTGGTAGAGGACCGGCTTGAGGAGGGTGACGTCGCCCTGCGTCAGGCCGACGACCAGGTCGCCGCTCTCGGCCAGCCGGACCGACGACGCCCCGTCCAGGTCCAGCGCGATCACGTCGGCCGAGGCACCCGCCCTGAGGCGATAATCGAACTGGAGCTGGCGGCCGCTCATCTCCGACGGCTTCCAGACGAGATCGACCCCGTCATAAAGCGAGCGGTAACGCACCGCGCCGTAGTTGCTGACGTCGGTGTGCCAGCCGGCCGGGTCGCTCCCCTTGAAGTAGTTGCTCTTCGTTTCGAGTTCGCCCTGGCCGACGACCGACACGTCCGGGTTCGCCCCAGCGAAGCGGAGCCGTAAGACGTCATTCGTCTGGCGCTCGCGCCCCTCGTCGTCCGTCGTGCGCGGCCCGCGCAGGTCGAGGATCGCCGCGCCGTCGGTCAGGAACAGCGAGTGGCCGACGCCGCGCGCCAGGAACCGGACCGACTCGTCCGTCTGGCCGACGTTCGCCTCGAAGGCGACCGGGACCCGGCCGAAGTCCGTGTCGAGCGTCGCCGGGACGGTGCCGTGCTCACCCTCACCCGGCTGGCGGCCGTCCTCGCCGTAGCCGAGGCCGGACAGGTTGCCCTCGGTGCCGGTCGCGCCGGGGTCGGTCGTGGTGACGGTGTCGCCGCTGGTCGCCGATCGTGTCGCCTGCGCCGAGGTGGTCGCCGAAGTCGTCGTGCCGCCCACGCCGGTCCCGATGTCGGCGTACTGGACCCAGGCGAACGGGTCGTCCGGGATGCCGACGTCGCCGCCGCCCGGCCCGCCCCGGATCGGCGTCCTCGGGTCGGCGTCGTCCTGGCCGAGGCCGCCCGAGGTGCCGCCGTTCGTGCCGGCGAGAGGAGACGCGCCGCCCGCCGACAGCGAACCCCGCCGCCCGGTCGCGAACAGGTCGGCGGCGAGGTCGAGCAGGAGCGTCGCCGCCAGGGCGTCGTCCGCCACGCCGGCCCCGACGTCGCGCGACCGGGCCAGGGCCGCGTCGCCCGTCGCCACGCCCGGCCGGGCGTCGGCGCTGGCGAACAGGGCGTCGTTCTCCCAGACCGGGACGACCGCGGCGCGCTTCGCCGCCAGGGCGGCCTCGGTCGGCAGGGCGTCGAGGACGCGGGCGACCGGGGCCGGGGCGTGGAACGGGTTGCCGTTGAAGGGCGGGTCGAAGAGCGTCCCCAGGAGGGAGATGCCGAGGAAGCTGCCCAGGTCATCTGGCGTCTCGCGCGGCTCGTACTGCTCCACCAGGAGGTGGGCCTGCTTCGGCTTGTACTTCTTCGCGGCCGGGCTGTCCTGGTCCTCGAAGAGCCAGTCCCACACCGAGCGGAGGGCGTCGCGCCCGGAGGCGACCGCCTCCGACCACCAGCGGAGCCACAGGCGCGGGCTCGACAGCCAGCGCCAGGGTCCTTGGTTGCGCGCCTCCTGCGACATCGAACCGCTCCGCGACGGACGGGGGATCCGAACTACGCGACGCTGACGGACGGACTGACGGACCGCAGACACCTGCGACAAACGCGACGGGCGGGATGCTACCACGTCCCATCCACCCGTGCCAATATTTTTCTGCCGGAATTATTCCACCGAGCGCCAGGTCAGTGACAACTCCGTGTGCGAAAAGCCGTTGCGCGCGGATGAAGATCCGGAGGAGGGGCTTTCGCCTCGCCGCCGCGGCCGCCCGGCTTAGAATCACGGGCGCACGTTCCCGCCTCCCCGTCCCCGTCCGAGGTGGCCGCCATGACCGCGAAGTGCTTGTTCGGCCCGGTGGATTCCGCCCTCGCCACGCGCTACCTCGGCCCGCTCCGCGCCGCCGGCGAGTGCGTCACGTTCGGGCCGCGCGAAGGCGACGGCATCGACGTCGTCGTCGTGTTCGCCGCGCCGTGGGCGGCGGCCGAGGCGGCGCTGCCCGAGGGTTGGCGGCCGGACTTCGTCGCCCTGAACGCGGCGTACGCCCCGCTGCCGGCCTGGGTCGCCGAGACGCCGCTCCCGGTCGTCGCCCTCGCCGCGGACGCGAACCTCCTCTGGGACGCGTACCAACACGTCCTGCCCCTGTGCGACCGCGTCCTGACCGACGCCCCGTCGGCGGAGCGCCTCCGCCGGGCCGGCATGGGACACGTCCACGTCGCCAACCTCTACGGCGGGAGCGACGCCTGGCTGCCGGCGACCCCGCCGGAGACCGAGCGCGACATCGACGTCCTGTTCGTCGGCAACCTCCACCCGGCGGTCCAGGCCGGCCGGCTGCCGGTCGTCGCCGCGCTGGCGGCGCTGGCCGAGCGACACCGCGTCGTCATCCGGACCGGGGTGCCGTTCGACGACTACCGCGCCCTGCTGCAACGGTCCCGGGTCGCCGTGAACCCGACCGCCCGGCGCGAGTGGAACCAGCGCGTCTGCGAGGCGGCGTTCTCCGGGGCGGCGCTGGCGATCGAGGCCGACAACGCCGAGGCGTTCGACGTCCTCCGGCCCGGCGAGGACTGCGTCGCCTTCACGCCGGATGGCCTGGTCGCGAGCATCGAGGCGCTCCTGGCGGACGAAGGACGCCGGGTGGCGATGGCCCGGTCGGCGCAGGGGAAGCTCGCCGACGCGACGTTCGACCGGCTGTTCCGTGAAGCGGTCGCCCGGCTGGAGCCGGACCTGGAAGGACTGCGACAGCGGCGATCGGAGCGGCCGCCCGTCGATCCGACCGTTCTGATGCGCGCCCGGCTCGCCGCCCAGGCGGTCGCCGTCGAGACCGTCCCGGCCCTGTACGACCTGGGCACAACAGCGGCGGGTGACGATCCGATGTCAGTAAACAACATCGCCCTCCTCCAGGCGCGCGAGGCGGACCGGCCGGGTGCCGTCCCGGCGGCGTTCCGCCTCTGGGGCGACGGGCTGGCGAAGTGGCCCGGCCACCCCGTCCTCGGCTACAACCTCGCCCGGGCCTTACTCCTGGCGGAGCGCCACGCCGAGGCGCTCGACCTCGCCCGGCGGCTGCTCCGCGACCTGGACCGGGCGAAGCTCGACGACGCGGCGGCCTGGTCCGGGACGCCGTGGCCGTCCGGGTTCGACGAGGTCCACGCCGCCTGGCAGCGCGCCGGCTGGGACCACCCCGGCGACCCGACGGCACAGGCGGCCGCCCGGCGCGACGTCTTGGCCTGGTGGCTGCACATGCTCGTCGGCGACCTCGACCCGGGTGCCGGCGTCGCGCCGTACTACGAGTCGGTGCTGTGCCCCCCCGACCTGGCCCGCGGCCGGGCGGCCCTCGGCTGCGCCCTGGCGCGCGACGGCCGGGTCGACCTCGCCGCCGGCCACCTCGCCGCCGCCATCGCCACGAACCCGTTCGACCGCCGCGCCGCGACGGCGTACTTCCAGATCCTCGGCGACGCCGGCCGGGCGGACGACCAGGCCGCCTTCGCCGTGGACCGCCGGCTGTTGCACGCCGCCGCGCCGGGCCTGGTGCCGATGGAGCCGTGGCTCGCCCCGCCACCGCCGCCACGACCGACGGGGCAGGAACTGGCGTCGATCGTCATCCCGTGCCACGGCCAGGCCGACTGCACCCGGGCCTGCCTGGAGAGCGTCCTCCGCTTCACCCGCGCCCCGTACGAGGTGATCGTCGTCGACAACGCCTCCCCCGACGACACGCCGGCCCTGCTCGAGGAGTTCCGCACGCGGCCGGGGCCGGCCCGGTTCGAGGTGATCCGGAACACGGAGAACCTCGGCTTCGGCAAGGCGTGCAACCAGGGGATCGCCGCGTCCCGGGGCCGCTACGTCGTCCTGCTCAACAACGACGCGGTCGTCACCCCGGGCTGGCTCGACGGCCTGGTTGCCCTGAGCCTGCACGACTGGCCGACCGTCGGCATGACCGGCCCGGTCTCCAACGCCGCCACCCCGGAGCAGACCGTCGAGGCGAGCTACGCCGACGCCCAGCAGATGCTCGCCTTCGCCGCCACCCACGCGGCCCGGTTCGCCGGCCAGGCGCGCGAGCGCGACCGGCTGAGCGGGTTCTGCCTCCTGGTGCGCCGCGAGGTGCTCGACGCGGTCGGGGCGTTCGACGAGCGGTTCGGGCTCGGCTTCTTCGAGGACGACGACCTGTCCCTCCGCGCCCGGAAGGCCGGCTACCGCCTCATGGTCGCCCACGACGTGTTCGTCCACCACGACGGGAGCCGGACCGTCCGCGCCCTCGGGCTCGACGCGGAGGGCCAGCTCCGGGACAACCTCGCCCGGTTCATCGACAAGTGGGGCGGCGACACGCCGGAAGGGTATCGGAACGCCGGCTTCGCCCCGCTCGGGACGACGGAACGGCGGGCGTCCGAGCGCGCCGCCGACGCGGTGTTCCGCCACCTCGACGGCGGGGTCGAGGCGGACCACGACGCCCTGTTCGGCGCGTTCACCGTCGACGTGTCCGTCACGCCGGCGACGCCGACCCCGGCGGCGACGAACTCGCCGGCGACCGTCCCGGCGACGCCGCACGGCCCGGTGCGCGTCTCGCTCTGCGTCATCGCCAAGGACGAGGAGCACAACCTGCGCGACTGCGTCGCCCCGGTGCGCCACCTGTTCGGCGAGGTCGTCGTCAACGACACCGGGTCGCGCGACGGCACGATGGCCCTCGCCCGATCGCTCGGGGCGCGGGTCGTCGAGAACCCGTGGCAGGACCACTTCGCCCGCGCCCGGAACCAGGTCCTCGAGGCCGCCACCGGGGATTGGATCTTCTGGCTCGACGCCGACGACCGGGTCGACCCGGACGAGGCGATCAAGCTCCAGCGCCTGTTCGGGATGCTCGCCCCGGGCGTTCGCGGCTACGCCCTGACTTGCCGGTGCGTCGGCCCGGCCGGCGAGACCGACGTCACCCACGTCCGGCTCTTCCCGCGCCACCCGAAGATCCGCTGGCAGCACCGCGTCCACGAGCAGATCCTGCCGGCGATCCGGGCCCTCGGCGGCGAGGTCGTCTTCACCGACGCGGTCGTCCGCCACGTCGGCTACGCCGACCCGGCCCTCCGGAGCCGCAAGCTCGACCGCGACCTGCGCCTCCTCCTGCTCGAGCGGCAGGAGCTCGGGGACCACCCGTTCACGCTGTTCAACCTCGGCTGCGTCCACCTCGAACGCGAGGACCACGCCCAGGCCCTGCCGCTGTTCGAGCTGAGCCTGGCGAACTCGCACGTCCGGGACTCGATCGTCCGGAAGCTGTTCGCCAACGTCGCCCGGTGCCGGTGGCACCTGGCGCGGCGGGGCGACGCGATGGCGGCGTGCCGGGACGGGCTGGGGCACTACCCGCACGACGACGAGCTGCTCTTCCTCCTCGCGCAGTACCACCAGGAGTCGCGCGAGTTCGGGCCGGCGATCCGCCTCTACCACGACCTGGTCGACGGGCCGCGCGAGGCGGCCCACTTCGGCAGCACGGCGACCGGGCTGCGCGGCTACCGGGCGATGAGCAACCTCGCCCTGGCGTACCGCGACGCGGGCGACCTCGCCCAGGCGGAGTGCTGGTTCCGCCACGCCGTCGCCGACTTCCCCGGATATGTCACCGGCTGGGTCGCGCTGGGCGAGGTCCTCGCGGCCCAGGGCCGCTGGGCGGACGCCGCGGTCGCCTTCGCGCGGGCGGCCGAACTCCTCCCCGACGACGCCGGCATCCAGGCCCGCCTGGCCGACGCCCGCCGCCGGGGTGCCTGACGCCCCGTCGTCACCGGCCGGAGAGGAGGGCCTGCCAGATCGAGACGATGCCGCGCTCCTCGCGCCGGGGCGAGTAGTTCTCCGCGACGAAGGCCCGCGCCCGGCCGCCCAGCTCCAGCAGCTGGGACGGGTCGGTCCTGGCCAGGGCGA
>Ga0268299_1002747_pt1 | contig 19045 bp, 22 predicted proteins | sample NOBtaG_FD_193484 | JGI IMG/M metagenome (GOLD analysis project Ga0268299, IMG submission 193484) | Activated sludge microbial communities from bioreactor in Nijmegen, Gelderland, Netherland - NOB reactor | ecosystem: Engineered > Bioreactor > Aerobic > Activated sludge | place: Netherlands...
TGCGGGTCCTTCGTCACGCCGACGCATTTGATAATGTACCCATAGCGCAGTCTGACCTCTCGACCTGGAGCAAGGCGATAGAACTGTTTGGGCGGGTCCTCCTTGAAATCCTCCTGCTCGATGTACAGGACTTTTGAGAAGGGCACCTTTCTTGTCCCTGCCGATGCGTCTTCCGGATTGTTCACGGCCTCAAGTTCCTCAACGACACCGTCCGGATAGTTATCAAGCACCACTTTTAACGGGCGGAGCACCGCCATCACGCGCAGTGATCGCTTGTTGAGGTCTTCCCGGATGAAGTGTTCAAGAAGCTGCATCTCGACGATCGCGTCACGCTTGGCGACGCCGATATGCTCGCAAAAGGCCCGAATCGCTTCCGGAGTCACGCCTCGCCGACGGAGGCCTTTCAAGGTAGGAAGACGTGGGTCATCCCATCCGGCGACCAGTTTCTTCTCGACCAGTTCAAGTAGCTTGCGCTTGCTCATGACGGTCGAGGTGAGGTTCAGCCTGGCGAATTCGATCTGCTGTGGCCGATGGGGTGCATCGGCTTCCGCGACCACCCAATCGTACAGCGGGCGGTGATCCTCAAACTCCAGGGTGCAGATGGAGTGCGTGATACTTTCGATTGCATCGGACAACGGGTGAGCAAAATCATATGCGGGATAGATGCACCAGCTCGATCCGGTTCGATAGTGGATCGCATGGCGGATTCGGTAGAGGATCGGATCGCGGAGGTTGATGTTGGGCGACCCCATATCGATTTTGGCGCGTAAGACCTGGGTCCCGTCGGAAAACTCTCCGGCTCGCATGCGCGTAAACAAACTCAGATTCTCGTCGACGGATCTGGTGCGGTAGGGACTATCACGACCCGGTTCGGTGAGTGTCCCGCGGTATTCTCGAATTTGATCAGGTGTCAAGCTGTCGACGTAGGCTTTCCCTTTCCGTATCAGAACAATCGCGAAGGCATAGAGTTGCTCGAAATAGTCCGAGGCGTAAAACATTTTGTCGTGCCAATCGAATCCCAACCATCGGACATCATCCTGGATCGCGTGCACATACTCGGGATCCTCGGTCGTGGGGTTCGTATCGTCGAATCGGAGATGACAGACCCCACCAGACATCTCGTTCGCCAGCCCGAAATTCAGGGCCATGGACTTGGCGTGACCGATATGGAGATAGCCATTGGGCTCGGGAGGAAATCTGGTGACGACCCGGCCCCCATGCTTGCCTGCGGCACGGTCGGCGGCGACGAGATCGCGAATGAAATTCGAAGAAGATGAAGACTCTGGTGTGGTCATGGTGTTGGATCGATCCTGTCAGCCCCAGTCGCGTGAAGGCCGTGTTCAGGGAGGAGTTCTATCACAGACAGGGCGATGAGAGAAATGGGGAAACGGCTAGGCGGCAGGTTCAGTCGCAGTGGGATCCGGTATCGACATGACGTTGAAATCCTTCTGGGCGATCAGTTGGCCTTCCATCAGGAGGCGGAATTCATAGCGGCCGGGTGCCGGAAGGATGAGAAGCGGGATATTGATGCCGAAATCGGAGATTTGGAGGCGGTCGCTGATTTCGATGTTGGGAAGAGTTGCTCGACAGACCAGTTGTTCCGAGTTGAGATAGATCAAGTCGATATCGAAGTGATAGAGGCCTTCGGCGTCGGTGAGGCAGAAGTAGAGTCCCATATGCTGATGATGGAAAGGGAACGAAGCCGTCTGAAGATGAGTGAAGATTCCGATCAGGCTTTTCTTTTTGGTGAGGCTATCCTCAATAACTTGGTCGCAGACGAGAAACGCTTGCACGGACGGCTTGGGGATATCGATCATGCTGCTGTTCTAGAGATGAGGTGCTGAGGGCGAAACGGTTTCTCCTCGCCCGGGACAGTACATGGTCGGTGCGGAATTCTCAAGGAACAATGAGCGGGAAGCAGCACCTGGGTCGTTGAGGGATTGCGAACGTCAGTTCGATCAGCCGAGGATGGCGGGGCCGCCTCGCATGTCCAGGATCTCTCCAAAGAGCGTCGTGTGGGAGCCGATTCGACAATAGTGCGGTGTGATTTCCACCGGCATACCCTTGTGCGAGAACAGTTTCCCACAGACGAGGTCCACTCTGTGCACGGACATCATATGGACCTCGAGAGCAGGATCCCCGGACCGCAGATCTGATAACTGAATAGCCGGCAAGGTTTGACCGTGAGACATCTCCACGGCAAATCGTCCGCGTTCATTCACCGTCAGAACGTTCCGACGTAGGTGCGCAATGCGAATACCCTGCTCGCTGTAGAGATCGAGGGTGATGAGGAGTTGCCCGAGCTCCGGCTTGAGTTCGACGACGAGTTGTTCTTTCCCGTGAATCGTGACGACGCCGTTGGTATTTCGAAAAATATTGGATCCGATTCGGAGTTCAAGTCGCGGCTTGGACAGCACTCCCATTGAGGGCGAACGGGAGAACGGATCGGTCCCGTGAACCGGTACCGACTCACCCATTTAGCAACCTCGAACCGCAACGACCATGGGTCGTGTGAAGCAGGTATAGAGCATAGGGAATAGCGTGAAAACACTCAGCAGGCTAGGCGTTCTGCCCTGTTCTGTCAAGTTTGTCCGACGTAGAAATGGCAGGTATTATGGCCCCATGCAAAAGGCCCAGAGGGAAGATCCAAAAGGGCTCCCCTGCCGATGGGGCGGCGATTCGTTGCAAAGAGAAAACCGCTTGTGCTACCGTCCATCCTTCAGACTGGTTCGGCTGGTCCCATCGTCTAGCCTGGCCTAGGACGGAGCCCTCTCAAGGCTTAAACACGGGTTCGAATCCCGTTGGGACCACCAAACTTTCCCTCGCCGTTCCAAAGAGTTAGCGACCTTCACCTGTTCTGCGGATTCCTCAATCGGACTTCCATAGGACAATCCATAGGACAAAAGGGCGTTGTGAAGCAGGGAAACGGCGGCTCTGAGCTGTTGATTCCAGCCATATCCGCCATGCGAATAGGCGGCGGTCATGGATTGACCACCGAGTTGATCCTGTCCCATTCCCCGCAGTCGATGCCCCAGCAATGCCGCTCGCACTTCGAGCGGAACGCCGAGATTCTGCAGCCAGGTGGCAAAGGTATGGCGGAGATCATGGAAGTGGAGGTCGGCCACCTTGGCTTCTTTCGCCAAACGCTTCCAGAAGATGCTAAAGGCGGCTGGAGTCCATCGCCTGAAGATTCTCCCGTCCACATGGGCGATCGCTCCGCGTAGGGCCGCGTAGGCGGCAGGATTGAGGGGAATTTCACGGGGTGTCTGCTTCAATCGGCTTCGAGCGGGTGGGAGGATCAACCACCAGCCGTCATCTCGCTTCCGCATCCAGGTTCGATCGATCTCTAGGATCTTCGCTTCTCGGAGTCCGGTATTGAGGGCAACCGTGACAATACGCCAGAGTTCTGCCGGGTCGTATTGGTTGGCCTGCATCACCTTGAGCTGGCGTTCTTCCGCTTTCAGTTTGATCGCTTTGAGCTCTTCCATTGTGGCTACTCGCTCACGGGTTGCCACGTCTGGGAGTTCCACCCGCTTGAGCCGGTTCTTATCCAGCTTGTCGAAGTCGACGGCCAGGTTCAGGATCCGCATGAGCACATTCCACTCACGCCGAATCGTCCAGGGTGCCGCCTTCGCTGCGAGACGAGCCGTGATATAGGCGAGACCGTCCTCGGCCGTCAGGGAGTCCAGGGGACGTTCACCAAAGCGTGGGAGCAGGTGTGTCTCGATGATCGATTCCGGTCTGGCCAGATCAAACCGCTTCTTCACGTGCATCGTTTGCCAGTACAGCGGAAGAAAGTCAGCGAATGTAGGGGAGACATGCCGTGGGGTCACATGCTGTTCGTTCCGCTGAATTTTGGCGATCATGTCAATTGCCGCTTCCTCGGCCTGATCCTTGGTCAGGTTGTAGCCGAGCAGGGGCCGGTACCGCTGACCCTTCCAGCGAACGTACAGATCGAACGCCACGCCCTTCTGAGTTCGCCGTGTTTTGATAGTGTAGGCCATGGGCTATCGATACCGTGCGTTCCGATGGTAAACACGTCCGTTGGGAATGTCCACGTCCCGTGGTACTACCGCACATCGAGGTTCCACACGGGCCTGCGCGGGCACAGGTGCGGTAGTCATTAGGCCGCCGGTTAGCCAGGACAACAGCTCAGATCGGACGAACCGTATTTGCCGAGAGTTCGGTAAACGATGCCGAGGGATGTCCTTCCGTTGATATACGGTCGATACCGACAATCTCAGAAAGTCGGCCGCCTCTTCCGGGGTCAGGATTTCTCGTTCAAGCGACACGGGTTGTCCTCGAATCGTTCATGAGCTGATTTGCGCACGGCTTACCCGCGTATCGGAGTTCTGTTGCATCGCGCATCAGACCAGGCAACCAACAGTAGACACACTCGCCGTGCAGGTAGATGGTTTGTCCGTCGTTCCCGCTCCACATCACCGCCGGATTCTGCAAGAACTCGCCACAGTAAAAGCATCGATGCCCGGCGGCAGAAAGACCGAAGGGGTCTTCTGTCATTTCCGTTATGCGATGCGTGAGACTCATGCCGTCACATACCCTTGTCAGGAGGTCCGCGCCGGAGACATGGCGAAGTCCTCATACCGTCCATTAACCTTGTTCCAGCGTAGCTCGACCATTCCCACCGTGCCGACTTCTCGAAACCGCACCTTCTGCACATAGAGCCGGACCGGTGAGCCCGGCTCGTTTTCATCCCGCCAAATGGTCAAACAGTTATCGGCCTTGTTGCGCCAATGTGCTGACCCGCTGATGTCGTAGGGGGTTGGGACTGGATAGCTATCATCGTCTCGACGGTAGAGCTTTTGGGGATGCGCCACCACCCAGACATGTACCCCATGTTTGCGAGCAAAGCGCCGAATCTGGCCTAAGCTGGTGCTGATGTAATCCGTTTCTGTTTGTCCAGCTGGGCGGGTGTGGTCAAACTCATTCCATGGATCCAGAATGAACCCTCGAATCCCGTAGCGGGCGACCATCTGCTTGGTCTTGTCCAGCAAGGCAGGAATCGTGAGGGCTTCCTCTGGAGCGACGAAATAGACATGAGCATGTAGCCAATCGAGTGCCGGGAGGAGTTCCTCACGAGGTAGCCGTTGCAGTGGGCCCTCCCGGAAGGGAAAGCCGCTGTATTGTTCGACAAGCTTGGCAATATGCCGACGGGCGGGGAGGTTTTCAGGAGAGCAAATCCCAAAAGCCCAGTCATGCTCACGCGCTAAATTGATCATGAGAGCATCCAGAAACTGAGACTTTCCGTGGGAGGGTACTCCGGTCACAATCGTGAGCTCTCCTGGCCTAACAGTGTAGTGCCGATCGACCTTCGTCCACCCGGTACTGACTCCACCGCGCAAACCTTCCAGGTACAGGCTCATGACGTCGCCTGCTAGATCGGCCACGGTAAAGACGCCATCAATCGGGAAGGGCTTGGCGCTGGCGATGCAGTCGGCCAAGACCACAGGACCATGGTGTAGCAGCACATCGTTGGCATCCTTGCATCCGTCCGGCCACGTCACGCGCCAACAGCGCTCGGGTCCAAGCCGACGAGACAGCTCTTCCTCAAGCGTTTTCCCTGGGGCATCATTGTCTACGGCCAGGACGATCTTTTTGAGTGAATCGAGCTGTGTGGCGCAGGTCGTCAGGTACTCAAACTTCGTCTCACTAGACCTTGATCCGACCGGCGGGGCTCCGTCTGGCACACTCACGGCATTGCGGATACCGGCCACATCAAGGGCTAACTTGTCGCATTCGCCCTCTACGATGACGGCCCATTCTTCGGTGAGATCATCCAGCCCATAGAGAATCTTTTCGGCGTCCTTGACCTGACGAAAGGCTTTCTCGTGAAGGGCCCGAAACTTAATGTTCACCGTCTCGCCATTCCGCATATAGGGGAAGGCCAGGCACGGGACCTCTTCTTCCAACTGCGGCATATACGCCGTCTGCAGGGCGATGCAATGCCGAGCGACCGTCTCTTCAGTGATCCCGCGCTTCGCAAACCAGTCTCGCACCTGTGGCGGGACACTCGACGGCTTCACGAACTGCGGCCTTGCGATCCGCTTCGGTGGCTTCGACCGGGATTCTTCCCCGCTCTTCAGCGAGCCCCGCCAGTCGCAATGATGGCAGCACCACACGCCCTTGACGGTATTCACACTGAGACACTTCGCGTGCTTGTTTTTGCGCGAGGCGGAGCACTGCGGGCACATGGTCGCAACCTCCTCACCCGTGTGTCCGTTGAGGTCAATCTGGAAGTCAGCGAAAATTTTCATAGAGGAATCCTTTGTGCGATAGTTGGAAAGCTGTAGTCATCCTCCCACCGACGCTTATTCAGCCAAGTTGTGGGATAGGGAATGAACTGGCCTCGGTCTTTTCGCCATTCAGGAGTTTGTTTAGCTTGCTCGATCGCGTTGAGTATGACGGTGACTAGTGCATCGTCCGGTTGCAACTTAGCCCATACCTTCTCGGCTTCCTTTTTGTCCCGCTTCTTGGGATAGGCCGACCAGAAACGGCCGAAGCTCGACTGATGTCCGTTCGGGATCTCGCAGCGAGATGCGGGTATATCTTCTTTCTTTGAAGATGAGGAAGAAGATGAAGAGTTGGCCTTTGGTTCCACCACCGTTGAACCACCCTTCAACCACCATTCAGCTTCATTTTGTATCGTCTGAGCCTTCAGAGCCCTTGAAGCAGCAGACCTTTTTCCGCCCTCTTGGCTTTTCTTCCGCCAGGCCTGCTGCTTCTTGCGCTCCTCCATGAGACGTTCATTGAAAAGCCGCCCCGGTTTCTTTGGATGTGCCGTAAAGCATTCCCGGATCTTGATTGAACCACCCTTCAACCACCCTTCCCCAAGTCGGGAAAGGTTGGTGAGAATCGTGTCATCATCAGGGATGGAACACTCCGGGTCGGCCCAGGCGTAACAAAGCAGTCGGATATAGGCTCCCTCTTCAGCTGGCGTCATCAGCGCGATCTTTGGACTTGAGAGCCAATCGCCGGGATAGAACTGAAAGGCTGGTGCTTTACATTTCATACGATTAGATGCTCGTCCCTGTTCGTTCGGCAATTGCAACAAATTCCTCATCGCTGAGAGGTCGGCCCATTTCGGCCTCTAGCCGAGGCCGGAGCTCTGATCGACGGAGCACTTCCTTGAGAACGTCCTGGAGAGTGATGCTGATGTGAGAAAACCCAGTGTGTGGTGTACTCACTGGTCACCTGCCATCGGTTGTACCTGCGGGGTTGGTAAGCAGACCCAACGTCCCGATTTCAGGTTCACTCGAAAGGTATTGGCTTCTCCACAGAAGGGACATGATCCAGTCGCCCAGCCGTGCGCGTTTGGAGGACCGAGATCCGGAACGTAGTTCTTGAATAGTGTAAGGAAGGGAAGAGTGTGTTGGTTCTTCATTGGTCGCCTCCATGTTCTACCAATGGAGACGACTGAATAAGGGAGGGGCTTATTACATTATTTCGTCTGTTTCATCGGTTCGTTGATAGCGCACAGTTTCTTCGTTACCCAGATTACGGGTCGCCCTTCTATCAAGATCGGCCTTTGTGTCTTGGTCTATGTAGGCAAGAAATTTGGAACAAAGTTTATCTGCTGAGTCTGCTTTTTGGCAGCGGCTGCATGACCCGTAGTGAGCCGAAAACTCACCCTGAGGGTCGCGCATCTTCCCAGCTCTACGCTGTTTGATGGATCCCGAAGGTCTTTGTCCATGTATAAGAATGTGTGCCTTCACATATTGCCCCTTGACGGTACTAACTTTTCTTCCCAATTTCTTAGCCACCACAGAGAATCTCTTCTCGTGGACATAACCATCCCATACTTCAAGAGCCGCTGCATCTTTGTCGGGGCGATTACGACCGGAGGGCTGAAAGTACCGATGTCTTCTCAATTCGCGTCTTATCGCCTCTTCCAGCTCATTAAGTGGAGCTTGGAGGTTAATTTTGATAGTGAGCCAACCATTCTTGTCAGCCATAGTATATTTTTGTGGTGGCTCAACCACGCTTTTAGCATGCAGTAGGTCTTGCCACATTCGTTTGATACCTTCTGCATTTAAGTCTATTTCCATGTCTGGAGGAGGCGGTATGATCTGTATAGACGGTAAAGGTTCGAAGATATAGCGGGCATTTTCCATTCCCAGATTATTATCCTCTGGTGGCCACCACTGAGAAATTCCAAACTTCTCACATATCCTCTTTTCTTCCTCTTCACAGGCTTTTCCCGCGACTCTCGCGAACTCTTCTGTTTTCTGGCACTCCTCCTGCGCGGCCTTATAAGCTTCATTGCTGGACAGTCGGGAACGCTTTAGCACGTTCTTGTGGAGGGAGTAGGTGTCTTTTGCATGTTGCTCGGCTTTGCATACTGCGTCGTTTAGTTGGCGAATCTTTTCTGATTCACGCAGGTACTCCGGATCGCTCTTAAGCCGGAGCCACCTAAGGTAACAATCGACATCAATTCGAGTTCGGGCTAGTTGCACTATTCGCGATGAGGATGATTTAGCCATCCAAGCCTCTCCTGTCGGGTTCCTGGTGAGGAAGAGAGGCACGGGCGCCAGGAAATGCCCGCCGATCGGTTCATGAGGCCGACCGTTGCCTCCCTGTAGTCATGTTGTCATGATGCGCGAGTCATGATCCGTGACAGTTGCGTTGCGGTCCATGTGCCTGTTCCTCTATAGGTCGGTACCCCGCTTCGATTCATTGCCTCAGCTGCAGCACGAAGTGTCAGACCCTGAGCACGATAGCCGGAGATCATCGGCTTGATAGAACAAGCAAACAAGTTAGCGGCCTGCTGCCTCACCTTGGCCCCTTGCCGTGAGGCGTCACACAGACTGCGGTGCGAGGGGTTGCCGAGTTTGACGCCTCGACGTTTCAAGGCTGCAAGAGCCTCGCGAGTTCTGACCGAGATCATGCTTCTTTCTTTCTCGCTTAAGGCGGCATACAGATGCAGCACGAACGGGTCCACGTCGGGACCCAGATCCGCGACGATGAACGGTACACGCTCGGCCATCAGGCCTGCGATAAAGGCCACGTCCCTCGAGAGACGATCGAGCTTCGACACAATCACGGGTGCCTTGATTCGTCGCGCTTGGCGAAGCACCTCGGCCAGTTTGGGCCGTCTCGTGAGAGCGTCCGTTCCTTTGCCCGTTTCGACCTCTTCCACCCACTCTAGAATCGTAAAGTTCTCGGCTTCAGCGAAGCGCCTGATAGTCTCCCGTTGGGCAGCCAGGCCATTGCCCTTGTTGCCCTGTTCGGATGTTGAGACTCTCATGTAGGCCAATGCGGATCGGTTTGTCATGGAAGCCTCCTCATACACAAGATCATACGACCGTTTGAAGTTGTGTATCCAGGTGAGTTCGCTGGAAAATGCAAACGGTGTGCACAGCCTGCCGGGCATTGCTCATATTCATAGCCTTTTCCGGTTCACCACTGGAACCCGTTTAAAGTGTTGTTCCAGTAGGTACCGAATAAACCCGCTTGCCGTTGTGCCTTCTTGCCGTAAGGCATCCAATCGCGCCTTGATCGGCTCCGGAATCTGAATCAACAACCGAACCATCTTCATTCCCCTCACCTCCTTTTGTTGCATAGTGAGCGTACTATCATCTGATAGTGAACTATGTCAACTGACGTTTGACGCTATCGACGAGGAAGTGCTAGGTTTCTGTCGCTATGGCACGAGAAACACCAGAAGGCACCGGCGCGTGGAACTTCCGCGACATCCCCCGTGACCTCATGCGCAAGGTCAAAATGGCGGCAGCGCATGAAGGGAAGACGGTAAAGGACTTTCTAATTGAGCTGGCGCGAGCGAAGCTTCAGGAGCTGGAGCGGAAGGGGATTTTGCCAAAGGGTAAATAACTGAAAGTTAGTTCATTATGAGAGGCTGGGTTTATGTCATTGGCAATCGCTCAATGCCTGGGTTATGGAAGATTGGCTTTACCGAAAAAACCCCAGAGAAGCGAGCAGAAGAGTTAAATCACACCGGAATACCTATTCCCTATGAGGTTATTTATAAAATTGAAATTGAAGGCCCTCGCGACATTGAGCAAAAAGCGCACAGGTTTCTCGCACCGAAACGAGAAGGCAAGGAGTGGTTTCGGTGTAGGGTTGAGGAAGCGATAGTTGCCATCAAGGTTGTGGCGGCTGAGGCCGTAATTATCAGTGAGGCATTCCCACAAGCCGAGCGTGAAAAAATAGAGGCATTACATAAGATAGAGCAGCAACGCTACCAGGCCGAACAGACAAAGTTAGCGGCATTACGCAAGATTGAACTAAGACGAAAGCAGGCAGCGGACAGATTATGGCAAGCCGAGCAAGACATTCACCGGAAATATGACGAGCAGATCCGGGCCTGCTTTGAATACCGCAAGCTCCCATTCCGATATTATTGGATAGGGAGTGTGATTTTCTTATTTGTCTTACTCATCATCTATGACCATCAGCACCCGAAAGGAATGTTATTCCTTTCGATCATGTTTGGATTTCTTAGTGCTCTTTTTCTGCATAATTATTTTGAGAGCTATCACAAATCCAGCCTCTACACCGAGATTCAGAAACAGCGAGAAATGGAGTTGACCACCGTGCGCGCCGCTGCTGACAAGGTTAGAAATAACGTCTGAGGACGTAATGGGGTTGAGAAAGGCGACAGAACCCACGTTCTTGAAGCTTTTGCAGACATCGGTTAGTTTAAAGTTGAACTAGGGGGTGTCGTATGGCACTTTTCTTTATTCTACTCCTACTATTCCCTTCCTTAGTCCTTGCCCAGTCCAGTTCCAGCACCGACATCGGCAATACGACCTTCTACAATTCTGATGGGCATAGCGGGACGCGGCAGTCTATTGGCGACACCGACTTCTACAACTTCAGTGATGGCTCCAGTACCACGCGGAACCGGATCGGAAACACCGACATCTATTCCGGCTCGACGCCCAGCTTGAGTGGGTCCACCAATCGAATTGGCGACACCACCTTCGGTACCTGGCAGGACGGTACTACGTCTACGCACCAATCGATCGGCGGGACCACTTTTCATAATTACAGCAATGGAAAAAACTGCACGAGTCAAAAGGTCGGCTCCACGACATTCACGGACTGCCATTAGCAGATCTTTTAGCCCAATGTGCGCTGTAGAAGGAGGGTTGGCGATGTCACCAGACCAGAGCTCGACAGAGAGACAACCACCTTCAACGGAGAAAAAGGCTGATACCTTATCGGTCTCCGAAATGCTGACGCCCTTAGAACTCGCGCAGCTAAAGCAAGCCGCAAGCGAGAACAGTACCCATCTGCAAAAGGGCTATCCCAGCTTGAAGATCATTGAGTAAGGGAAGACGGGTTCTCTTATGCACTACATGAAAACGGACGACAATCCCTCGGATCCAAATTGGCCGAACAGGCGTGTCATGTTTTCATCGAAACCAGTGTACTACTCCATTCCAGAGGAGTGCTTCCCGGGAATCGAATTCCTGCCAGGACCATCATCCTCGGCATTCCATCAGATCTCATCCATCAGGGCATGGTGGACCGAAAAGGATGTTCTATAGCCGTCCGCACCCGTTTTGTTTGCTGATGATCCTACAACCATGACATCGGTCATCAACGACGTTCCGTCAGTCTTTCACGGCCTGCACAGATCAAATGGTGACATATGAGCGAACCGGCATCCGTCCCGGCATTCTACTGGTCCCGGAAGGAACATTCGCTGGATGTGCAGTATGCCACCCTCTGGCTCTTTCCCTCGGGCCAGTTTCGCTACATCAACTATTGGCCGGGATTTGCCTGGTTCTCAGCTGAAGGGACCTGGGATGAGAAGAACGATCAACTGTGCTGTCAGGGGAACAGTCGAGGGTGGTCAGATGGATTCGCAGACAATCACTCAGACAGAGACTATACCGCCATCTATTCCCTCAGTGAGGACAGGCAAGAGCTGCTGTCGGACAAGGACTATGTCTCTCCGCTGACGAGAGTGGGCCAAGATACAGTAGAGCTACTCTTCAGCCATCTGGATGAACGAGTACTCCCCCAACACTGGCGGAACTTCCAAGAACTAATGTGGAAGATTGAACAGCATCTTGGGATCAAGAGGGCAGCGCTCGTGACGTTTCTAAATGATCGTGGTTCAGACTGACCCTTGCTGGTGGTCGATCGGCACCATGCCTGTTTTCTTTCTGTTACCAGTTAGCCATGTCTGTTGAAGAACTCAGCTGTGATGCTATGGCCAGCGTTTGCCGTGAACGAATGATACCTGTGGGACAGAAACGTCTTTCTTCTCTGGCAGCACTTGCCGTGAGCCTGAAAGAGTAAGCCCGACTGACTTCGTATCGTTGTCCTTGGGCGATTCAATAAAATTGATCTGGCAGACGACCGGAGGCCCCTTCAACCCTGCTTCCTCTTCCTGTACTTCCTTCCCTTTGGCACGAAACAGACCGATCAAATGAGCAGCGGCGGCCATACGTGTCGGATGGTCAACGATGCTCGTCTGAACCGCCACTCCCGCTGCAGGCATCTTCACCACGATGTTCGCCTCCAGCGCTTTCACATACGGGCGCACAATGTCGTCAAACTTCTTGTTTTCTTTGGCGAGGACGCGTGCTACGGATTCAGTGAGGAGGGATTGGACTTCTGGGTGGCGAATGACCCGATAGGCTTTCTTGCGGGCCGTCGTCGGACTGTAGCCGGCTTTGAGCAATGCCTCTTCGGGCTTCATGCCAATCGCCAAATTCCTGGCAACAGCTTTTCGTCGTAACCGACTCTTGGTAGCCATTGATTTGCCTACCGTTTGCCTACTTTCTGGCTTCATGACCTTTTGCGGGTTTCCCTAGTCTCCATTCTCTCGTGGAGCATTTGATTTCCTTGATTTAAGCCCTTGTATTTTCCTGATATTGTCAGATGGTATCTCCTATTATGTCAGACTGCTGGTCACCAACGCATGTCCGAGGAACATTCTCGGCACAGCATCATGATAGATCTTATAGATCTTGGCCTTTGGGTTCTGTTTCATGAACTCGTCTCGCCCGATCGGGATTTCCGGCAACCCAGTTGAACCGGTCGGATCACGCATGTATTCCTCCGACAATGAAATGCACTGCCATCGACGGCGCGCATCGTTCATCGACACCGCAAACGGCGCCTTGGACTCCTGTACGCTAACTGGGGCGTTTGCCTTGAGCATTCGCCTGAACACTGCAGCCGTTTCTAGGCGCGGATCCCACTGCTTGCCGACATTGGCTCCTGCCGTAAAATCGGTCTTGTAGATGCGGAGGTGGCGATCGTCCGTTTGTTGCACCCAACTCGCGGTCGCATTCAGGAAGCTGCGAAACTGGTCGCCGCCAGTGACGACCTTGCCGGACTTGGCATCCTTCACATCGAGGAACGCCGCGTCAAACGACCAAAAGTCTTTCCATTTCTGCCTAAATTCAGTCGAGCTGGATTGCCAGCGAGGATCCGTGTACGGGCTTAGCGCAGAGGCCGCTCCGATCACGGTCATGCTGCGTTGGACTCCGGCGCTAAGTCCGGCCACAACGATCTGTCCGACCTGCGGCGGCGGTCCATACGCTGCAGGTTGGTCCTGCCGTAGCAGCGAGATCTGTAGGCACAATTCCTTCAACAGTCGCATCAGCCCGGCCTGACTCTCAAACGCCTCATACGCGGCCTTCGGAGCTGCCGGACACACCGGGACTACGACCACCGTCGACTTTCCCGCCGCCGCGGTCAGATACGTCAAGTAGTGACTCGTCGGTTCTCCCTTTGCTCGAGTCATATGCAAGGAAGGCAGCAACATATATCGTTGTACAAAGAACGCATCTGTCGGAGTGCCACCCGCCCAAATCTCATAAGGGTACGCCTTGCGGAACGGATACGCATCGGGCGGATAGAACTCACCGGTAACGGTTGGCGTGAACCAGATCAGAAAATCGACCGTCTGGGCCGCAGCCTTTAGCAACCCTTGCGGCACCCAGCAGGCCACCAGGAAGCGAGGGGCCTGGCTCACCAGCGGGCTTACGTCGCCGTATTCCAGTAGGAGAAACACGCCGTCTTTGCCCGGATCAGCATTTGCCGTGATCGAGGTAAAGCGATCCCAGCCCGATTTCGTCGCATCGCCGAGAGGGTCCGGCTTCATCATGTGCAGATTCTTTTGTGGCTCCGGCATTGGAAACGAGATTGCGTCGCTCGTCGCATCCCGCACCAGATAGCCGCGGGCACTCTGCAAATCGGTCAAAAATGGAGGGTCACCCTTCTGCTTCGCTGCTTGCCACTGCTGCAATTGAGCCGCCTTGGCCGAGGCGGCTTTGGACCGTAGGTCGCTGATTTGTCCGGTGCTCATACGCTGCTGCGGCGCTGCGCGCAGGCGGCGCATCACAGCAACACACGTTACATCTGATGCACTCTGTGATAGCTGCAACACGCCCCCGAGCCACAACCAGGGTGTTGTTTTGTTCGTGCGATTGAACACGACAATGCAGTCGGCGAAGTTCACGTGCTGTAGGCGAACGCTGACATGGATAAGAGCATCCGCTAAACTAACGACGAGCGTGCCGCCGGTGAGTGACTGAGGCACCACGTTTTGCACGTTGCCTGAGCCTGTCCAAACGCTGACGACTGCCGTGCACCCGCTCACTGTCTGATCGTTGACATCCTTAACGTTTATGGTCAGTGTCGACGGCATGTGCAGCCTCTGAACGTCAGATCTGCCGGCCCGTCTTGGGGTTGTATTTCACCTCGACTGGGACGACTTGATCCGTCGGGAGGATTTCGAGCCATTGGTCGAAGATTTCGTAGTTTCCCTGTACATTGGCACGGAATCCGCCCTGCAATGGGTAAAAACCATGTTCATAGACACGGTCTATCGGCGTGGCAGTGACGACATTGGCTTCATCCACGAGTGACGGATCCGCGAGTTCCTCCTGTTTAGGGTATTTTCCATTTTTGACCCCATCCTGGTGCTTCTTCTGGACTTTCTTCGCCAGATCCATGATCACATCGATGATTTTCTGGCCGTTCAACGGATTGCCGTTGATATCTTTTTCGTTCGGATTGTTGGTCTGGTAAATATCGGTATCCCCGATGCCGTTAAAGCCCTCCACGCCTTTCAGCCAATTAATGGCGGCTTCTTCCTTGCCCGGTCGAATCGGAATGACCGCCTTCACCCAGGGTGCATTGAGAAAGGCGTTGCGCATGTTGTCGCCGTCGAGTTGCAGCAGCCACCCCAACGAGCTGCCAAATTTCGCGGCCTCCGAATCCTCCGTGATGTAGTAGTTGTCGCGGCGGGCATCGTCGACGCCGCCCCAGCCGATGGTGCTGGCTGAGAGCTTATCCGTCATTTTGCCGGCTGACAGGCCGTACATTTTCTTGACAACACCCTTGGCAAAAGCCTTGCTATCCATTAGGTAACTCGGCGGTGTGGCCCGCGACTCGTCGAGCTGCTGCGTGAAAAATCGAAGGCGCGGCCGCCACCACTCAGGAGCAACGAAATAGAGCATTTTGTCAATGTCGAAAATTGAATTGATCAGCTCGGCCACGATATGCCGAGTGCGATCATCCGGCATGTTGATACCGCTCGTCAGCATGTCTTGAATAAGCTTGCGATAGACGACGATGCGCTCCTCCTCTCGCAGCTCGTCACTCGGGCGAGGCTTGATCTGGTGCGTGAGTTTGATGCGCTCCTTGGCACTTTGCACGTAGGCTTTCTGATATTCGGCGTCCTCTTTTGCTTTGAAGGCTTCGATGTTCTCCTTATTTTTCTTAATGGCCTCGTCATTCGCCCCAGAAGCAGGACTCCAGTGCAGCGTCAATTTCACCTGCACGCTGTTCTGTCCCTGAAAATCGGCCGTATTGAGATGCAACGTAAAGGAGGCTCTATTGTCAGCGTTGGTGATGTCACCCTTTCGCGAGGCGCTGACGGGCTTGCCCTGCCCGTCAAATTCCACGTCGGTGAGAATGTAATTGCCCTTGGCGCACACAGCTTCGATCGGCCAGTCGGCTTGTATCTTTTCCAGGTTTCCAAAGGCCTCCGAATCGTCCACCTCTACGCCGTCCTGATACACTTCGCCTTCATTATCCGCATCCGTGTCCTCGATGGAATGGAAGGGGATGGTGACGACCTTGTCCTCTTTGAACGGTTGCAGCATGGGGATCTCGTCCGGTGCATGCAGTCCATCGAGTTCCGCAGGCTTGGCGATATGGATCAGCTTGGCAATGCCCAGCGATTCACCAGGACGGTCGACATAGGTTTGCCAGCAGAGATAACTGCCGATGTCCTGCACTTGAACGGCGACCTGGCGCATTTTTCGCCGCAACTCGTAGTTGATCAATTCGCTCGTCGTGTTCGTCAACACGTATCGCTTGCTCGACATATCCGTCGTCTCGGTCACCGTCTTAAAAGTGGTTTTGAAGTTCTTGCGAATCTCCGTCGATAACTTCTCAGTTTGCTTTCGCATGCGCTTGTGCGTTTCCTCGCGGGCGGTCTGCTGTGAGGTGTTGTAGTCGAAACTCGACGTAGCGGTCACTGACGCATACGAAGCAGTCACGCTGGCGCCGAACTTCACATCCTGCTTGTTGTCTTCCTTGATCGCATCACTGATCTCTTCCTGATCGGTAATTTCCGATTCTGTCTTCGTGATGTTTTCGACGGACGTTTCCAAAGTCTTTTCCACGATGGTCTTACGCGTCTGAATCTCGATCAACTCGACGGTGGAGCCGGGACTCAGCCACACATGACTCACTGGGGTGCCGAGAAATGTATCCAGCTCAAAAAAGTACTGCCGGAAGAGGTGCACGACGCTGATCGGTGATAGGGCAACACTCTTGATGTGGTCTTGGTCCCGCGGATTCAGATTGTTGATATTGAGGTAGGCATCTTCCACTCCCAGCGCCGACATGATTTTTCCCAGTTCCAGCATTCGCGCTGCATTGTCCTTGACGCTGTAGAAGAGATCCTCCAGTTGGTCGAAGTTCTTATGCTCGGTGAGAAACAAGAGCGCGCCGGCAAGCGATGATTCGTAGCGCAACTGACTTTCAAAGGCATTCAGAAACAACTTGCGCTGATCTTCGGTATCGCCGCGCCCCGCAATGTACATAACCCGGTCAGGATTTTGGCCGCGGCAATGTTCCGAATAAAAGCTTGAATAAGTAGGAATGACGAACTCCCGGACGATCTGGTCGATCCTGTCACGGTTGATGGCGCGCTCCCATGCATCCGGCCTCAGCTCTCCGAACGGTGGAAGCCGTTCGGCAATCTTCTCCATCACGAGGCTGTCAAAACTTCGCATGGCGCCGGCCTGCAACGCACCCGGGCTCATTTCGATACGAACCTGACAATCTGGATCGTAGCGCACCGTCACCAGTCCCGTGAATTGCGACCTTAGCTTATCCAACAGGGACCGTTTATCGCTCTGGAATCCTTTGTCGAAACGATCCTTGATCCGCTTTGATTTCCAGCCGATCAACGGCTGGTAGATGCCGAACAACTCGCTGTCATAGGGGAGTACCGATGTGTAATCGATCAGGTCCATCAGTCGTTTGTTAGTCGCCATAGCCCTCTCCTCTTTGAATTCGGTCAGTGATCAGGGACCATAGTGACGGTCACCACGGTCATGATCTTGGTCATTGTGCGGGTCGTAGCCGCCCGCTTCGCCTGCACCGACAACAACCTGATGAGTTGCCTGCTCAATATCGGGATGTAAGAGACCTAGCAGCAATGCGACGATCGCATCACCTGTTTTATAGGAGCCAGCTCCTCTCGCTCAAATTGGACATGGCAGTATTTATACCACATCGAATACAGTCCGCCACAGAGCCTTGCAGCCTCTCAACTAACTTGATTTTGGGAAGAGAAGGACTCGTGGGAACATTGGCCAATCAAGTGGCTCGCAGAACTCTACACTTCTGCATCGAAAATGATACGAGACTGTATTGTTTCGTTATGGGAGATAGCATGTGCGAAAGAATAAAGTCAGATGAAGCGGTTCAAACCAGGTTCTTGGCGGCGAGCACTCGATTGGCTTGTGCGATCGCCTTCCGCAAGGCCCTTAGTTCTTTCTCGGCTTTTTCTCGCTTTCGGCAGATTATTCACGAATCGAGAAGTCGCCTCTGTCAAGGTTTTCAGCCTCTCCCTTGGATCATCCAACTTCCTCAATTGCCCCGATGCCGCCTCACGCGCCAGGAGCACATCCGGACTTGGGACATAGTCAGTTCTGCGTTGGACGGTGCGATACCAACGGATTCGGGCCCGATCGCCACTTGGCTTGGCAGTGCTCACTACTCATCGCTCCCATCCCGACATGAAGCGACCGAGAGCGGTGCGCTGTCCTATATAGGACACGCTTGCTGTAAGTCGTTGTAAATCCTTACTACTCATCGGACTTGTCACAGGCATCATCTTGTTGATATTCTTCACTTTGGTCGGTCCTCTCAAGGCTTAAACACGGGTTCGAATCCCGTTGGGACCACCAAACCAAGTGTGCTCGTGCCGCGGCCTCTTGATCGTCTTACTCGAAGTTGATGGCCGCGGATAAAACCCTTCGGGGTTTTGTTGTTCGATGCCACACTTTTCCTTCCCACGGGGGTGAATTATGAACCTCCTGACCTTTCGCTTCCGCGAGTCCCAGGCCGTGGATTTTTATTGGAACCTCGAATTGGCCAAGCGCGGATCCTTGCGCGAATTCAAGGTCCATCCCAACATCGTCATCTACGAGTCGGCGTTCGACCTCCTGAACCCAATCCAAGTGGGACAGGCCTTGTCCCTAGCCAAAGCCTTGGTGCTCGACAAGCGAGCCGAGGTGTTCTCGGGGAACACGTCCTTGAGCATGGTGACCGTCCGGGACGTGTTGCAGTGCTATCAGCACTCGATGCAGGTTGACGACCATCATGCTCATTGTTGGTTCAAGATCCGGCTCACCTTTGACCTGACCGTGACTCGATTCGAGGTGGAGTCGGACGACTCGGGGAAGTCATTCGTGTTCCCCTGCCGATGTGCGGCTTCGCACGCGTACGGAATTCACTACGACCACCCTGGGACGGTCTACGACCAACTGGACTCGGCTTTGTGGCGAGCCGGCAC